>Ga0187850_10000182_pt1 | contig 85076 bp, 63 predicted proteins | sample June2016WEW_4_15_FD_132436 | JGI IMG/M metagenome (GOLD analysis project Ga0187850, IMG submission 132436) | Peatland microbial communities from SPRUCE experiment site at the Marcell Experimental Forest, Minnesota, USA - June2016WEW_4_150 | ecosystem: Environmental > Terrestrial > Soil >...
CGTCGGGACTCTACCATTGAGCTACTCTGGAACCCAAAATCCCTGCTTCCCGGCCCGCCGGTTAATCCCGACCCGTCGGGACTCTACCATTGAGCTACTCTGGAACCCAAAATCCCTGCTTCCCGGCCCGCCGGTCAATCCCGACCCGTCGGGACTCTACCATTGAGCTACTCTGGAACCCAAAATCCCTGCTTCCCGGCCCGCCGGTTAATCCCGACCCGTCGGGACTTCACCGCCGCGCATACCCTGTATGCCAGAGGACACGCAATTTACTGGCGCGGAGCGTCAGCGTCAAACTGATTTTGCAGCAGGCTCACCTCTATTACGCTGGGGGCGAGCAAGGGCGGGCCCTGGCCCCGGCCCCTCCAAAGGACCTGAGGTCCGGGGAGAAGAGTGAATGACCCGCCGGCGTTGACAACGCGGACAATAGAACGTGCTCCGGGCGGCCTGCACCAGGCGCTTGATGAGCGTCCCGCACTCCGGGCATGGCCGGCCCGCGCGCCCGTAAACCCGCAGGCGCTCCTGGTAGAAATCCGGGGCGCCAGGCGGCCGGCCAAAATAAAACAGCCCGGCCCGCTTGCCCGGGCCGGAAAAATTCAGCGGGACCGTGCTGCCGCCGGCGATCGCCTCCGCCAGCACCTCGCGCAGCGCCCGCCAAAGCCGGGCCACTTGCGCCGGCTTCAGGCCCCGCGCCGGCAGCGTCGGCGCCAGCCCGGCCCGGAACAACGCTTCGCTGGCGTAAATATTGCCCACCCCCGCCACGACCGCCTGGTCGAGCAACTTGACCTTGATGGGCTGCGTGGAACACCCCAGCCCCAGCGCCAAAGACTCTGCCGTAAACTCAGCGCCCAGCGGCTCCGGTCCGAGTCTCTCGACCGCCTTGCGCTCGAAGGTGAGTCTGCCGAAATAGCGCATGTCCTCGAAGACGAACTTCTCCCGGCCCAGGCTCAAGACCACCGCGGCGTGTTTGGGCAGCCGCGCCTTGGCCGGCAACAAGTACATCCGCCCCGTCAGGCCCAGGTGCCCAACCAGCACCAGCGGCTCCGCCCGCTGGGCGGCCCGCAGCCTGAACAACAGATACTTGCCGCGCCGCGACAAGCCGACAAATCTCGCCCCGCGCAAGGCCCGGGCGAACCTGCGCGCACCGCTGGGCGCCACCACCTTCCCCCGGCGCACGCAGACCGAGCGGACCGTCCGCCCCAGCAACACCGGCCCCAAATGGCGCACCAGCACTTCGACTTCCGGCAGTTCAGGCATCGCGGGCAGTCCTGGCAATTGGCAATCGACCCCTGGCCATGCTTACCTCTCCAGCAGGTCCAGCACTTCCTCATCCGTGGTTTGCGCGAAAACCTCGTAATACCGCCCTACCGCATCGAAGTTCGGATCCACCAACAGCGCCTTGACTCCGTCCGCCACTCCTTGGAGCCGCTCCACGGCGTGGCTCGAGGCCACCGGCGCGGCCACCACCACGCTCCGGGCGCCCTGTTTCTTGACCGACAACACCGCCGCTTCGGTCGTCGCGCCCGTCGCCAGCCCGTCATCCACCAGCAACACCGCCTTGCCGGCCAGGGCCAGCTTGCCCTGGCCATGGAATCTCCCCTGGTACCTGGCCAACCGTTCCTTTTCTTCCTGGATGATCTCCTCCAACTCGCCCTGCAGCACTGGGTTGATGGCTGCGGCCGCCTCATCCAGCACCACCACATCCTCCTCCGCCAGCGCCCCCACGGCAAACTCCCGATGCAAAGGATGCCCGATCTTCCGCACGATCAGCACGTCCAGCGGCAATTGCAGCGTCCCCGCCACCGCCGCCGCCACGACCACCCCGCCGCGCGGCAACCCCAGGACCAGCTCCGCCTCCACCCCCTGGCCTTTCAAATACCGGCCCAGCTTGCCTCCCGCATCTTCACGTGATGCGAATATCATGGTAGTGCCTCGCCCCGTTGCCCAAAAAAACCAACGCTTCAACGCCTTACCCCGTAACCAGCGTCCCCACCCGCTCACCCATCACCACGCGCCTCAGGTTGTGGGGGCGGAACAGGTCGAAAACGATGATCGGCATCTTGTTGTCCATGCAGAGCGAGAAGGCGGTTGAATCCATGACCTTGAGCTGCTTCTGCAAGGCCTCGAGGTAGCGAAGCTGAGAAAACCGTTTCGCCTGCGCGTGCTGCTTGGGGTCGCGGTCGTAAACCCCGTCCACCTTGGTCGCCTTCAGAATAACTTCCGCCCCGATCTCGTTGGCGCGCAACGCCGCCGCCGTGTCCGTCGAAAAATAGGGATTGCCCGTTCCGCCCCCGAAAATCACCACCCGGCCCTTTTCCAGGTGCCGCACCGCCCGCCGGCGAATGAACGGTTCCGCCACCTGGGCCATGGTGATCGCGCTTTGCACCCGCGTCGCCACCCCGAGCTTCTCCAGCGCGTCCTGCAGGGCCAGCGCATTGATCACCGTCGCCAGCATCCCCATGTAATCCCCCGTGGCCCGCTCGATGCCCCGCTCCCTGCCGGCCAGCCCACGATAGATATTGCCCCCCCCGACCACCACCACGACCTGCACCCCCAGCTCCCGCACCTCGCGAATCTGTTTGGCCATCTTCTCCACCGCCCCGGCGCAGATGCCCACCCCCGCCTCGCCCCCGAGCCCCTCCCCGCTCAGTTTCAGCAAGACCCGCCTATATTGGGGGTGCTTCGCTTCTCTCATGGCATGCATCCGACTTCGATTTGAAACCGCTGGCCGCGGTTCTAGCAATCCGCCCGCAAAACGTCCAATCAGACCCCGCTCCCCAATCAACGCGGAAATGGCCCGCGCAATGTCCCACGGAAGCCCATTCGGCGAGGGTAACCGTAACCGAAAGAAAACGACCGGCCGTAGGCCGGGTAATAGCCGTAGCCGTAGGGCGCCGGGCCATAAAAGCCCAACCGCTCATACGCCGACGCCAGCGTGCGCGGATAGAGGTAATAGTACTGGAAGTAGTCGTAGCTTTCGGGATCAAGGTGGAAAGGGCCGGGCTGCGCGCCCGCCAAAACGGGCGCGGCCACGCCCGGCCTCGCTTCCCCTCGGGCCCTGATTTCCGCGCCCCGCTTCAACAACGCCGTGGTGAGGTCATCCGTGGCGCCGTGTTCCTTCAGGCCGATCACATCCCCGGCACTCAGATGATAGGCCACGGCCGAGTTCTCGATATAGACCTTGATGACATCCGACGAAACCCCCGCATCCAGCATCTTCAAAATCTCCCCGATGCCGGCCGGAGCAGGCGCGACCGCCTGCTGATTCTGCCGGGCGGCTTTGTCCCCGCCGCTGGCCGGTTTAACTGCCTCGCTGCTCCTGGTTTCGCTTTGCGGCCCACTGTTCGTGGCCTGCGCCCCCCGCTCCTCTGGGGCCGGAGCACCCAGGGCCAGCGCCGGCGCCACCACGGCTGCGGCTACGAATAACCTGATTGTCCGGTGCGCTTTCATAATCGTCCCTCATCAGAACCTTCCACTCAATTACCAGAGACCTGTTGCCGCTGACGGAAACAGATTATGCTCCCTTTGCCGGCATTGTCAAGTTTCGCTCTTGTCCTGGCCGTGGCTTTTGGTAGCATCCCGCCTACAGCCTGTGGGTATCAGCGCAGGCTGTGGCTCATGGAGCCTGCGGTTCAACGCCAACTCTTGGAAAGGGCATTGCAATATGAACAAAATCTCTCGGACCTGGTCGTTGATGTCTGCCTGTTGGCAGATTCTAAAGCGGGACAAGGGCTTGCTGCTTTTTCCGCTCATCTCAGGCCTTTGCTGCCTGCTGTTGCTGGCCTCGTTCGCTGTCCCGCTCTACGCCACCGGCCACTGGCAGCCGCCGGGGCGCGGCGCCGCCCCGCTCCACCAGGCGGCCTATTACGGAATCCTGTTCCTGTTCTACGTCTGCAATTACTTCGTGGTGGTGTTTTTCAACGCCGGCATCGTCGCTTGCGCCACCCTCCGCATGAGCGGCGGCAATCCCACGGTCGGCGACGGCTTCCGCGCCGCCGCCGCCCGCCTCCCAGTCATTGCCGGCTGGGCGGTGCTGTCGGCCACGGTCGGGTTGGTTCTGCGCCTGATCGAAGATCGCTCGCAAAAGGTTGGCCGTTTTGTGGCCGGGTTCCTGGGCGCCGCCTGGACGGTCGTCAGCTTCCTGGTCGTTCCGATCCTCGTGGTCGAAAACAAGCACCCCTTCGCCGCCTTGAAAAAATCGACGCTCCTCCTCAAGAAAACCTGGGGCGAACAGGTGGTCGGCAATTTCAGCTTCGGGCTGATTTTCTTCCTGCTCAGCCTCCCGGCGGTGGCGTCGATTGTGCTCGGAGTCTGGCTGGGAGTTTTTTCGGGGAACATGGCGGCGCTGGCGGCGTGCATCGCCTTGGCGGGGCTTTACCTGATCGTGCTCGCCCTGGTCCAATCGGCTTTGCAATCTATCTTCCAGGCGGCGCTCTTCCTCTACGCGCGTGACGGGCAGGTCCCGCCGGGATTCCAAGCCGAACTGCTGGGCAACGCGATGGTCAGGCGGTAAGGAGCCATCATCCATCGCCTCGATGCCTTGCATGACTTCGGACCGCAGCCTACTCCTGCTTCGCCCCTTCCACCTCAATGTGCAGCTCGCGCAACTGGCGCCCCGAGACCGGCGAAGGCGACTCGGTCATCAGGCAGGTGCCTTTGGCCGTCTTCGGGAAGGCAATCACGTCCCGGATGCTGGGCGTGCCGCACAGGATGGCCACCAGCCGGTCGAACCCCAGGGCGATGCCCCCATGCGGCGGGGCGCCGTAGCGGAAGGCCTCCAGCATATAGCCAAAACGCAGCTTGGTCTCCTCCGGCGGAATCTGCAGGACCTCCTCAAATACCGTCTTCTGCACCTCCGGCTGGTGGATACGGATCGACCCCCCGCCCAACTCGACGCCGTTGACGACGACGTCGTAGTGCTGGCCGCGGACCTTCCTCGGCTCGGTCTTGAGCAGCGCAATATCTTCCGCCACCGGCGCCGTGAACGGGTGGTGGGTCGAGTACCATCGGTTCTGCTCTTTGTCGAAGCTCAGCAGCGGGAAATCCACCACCCACAGGAAATCGAAGCGGTCGGCGGGAATATTCAGTTTGCCCTGCCCGCGCAGCAGGTCGGCGCAATAGAGCCGAAGCTTGCCGAGGATTTCGCAGGCGGTCAGCCACTGCTCGGCGGCGAACAGGATTAAATCCCCTGCCTCGATGCCCAGCTTCTCAGCCAGCGCCGCCTTTTCCGCCTCGCTGAAGAACTTCACGATGGGCGATTTCCATTCGCCGCCCTCCACTTTGATGTAAGCCAGTCCCTTGGCGCCGAAGCTCCTGGCAACTTCGGTCATGGCCTCCACCTGGCCCTGGCTGGCGCCGGCCAAGCCCTTGGCATTGAGGGCCTTGACCACCCCGTGGTTGGCCACGGCGCCGCTGAACAGCTTGAAGCCGCTGCCGCGGAATTCTTCGGTCAAATCTGCCAGTTCCATGCCGAAGCGCGTGTCCGGTTTGTCACTGCCGAAGCGCTCGATGGCCTCCCGGAACGCCATCCGCTTGAAGGGCCTCCGCACCTCCACGTCCAGCGCCACTTTCCACAGCCGCTCCAGCAGCCCCTCGACGAGCTGGTAAAGGTCCTCCCGCTCGATGAACGACATCTCGAGGTCTATCTGCGTGAACTCCGGCTGACGGTCGGCCCGCAGGTCCTCGTCCCGGTAGCACCGGGCGAGCTGGAAGTACTTCTCGATGCCCGCCACCATGAGGATCTGCTTGAACTGCTGCGGCGACTGCGGCAGGGCGTAGAACTGGCCCGGGCTCAACCGGCTGGGCACCAGAAACTCGCGGGCGCCCTCGGGCGTGGACTTGAACAGGGTCGGCGTTTCGACCTCCAGGAAGCCCTGCTCGTCCATGAACATCCGCGTGGCGGTGGCCAGCTTGCTGCGCAGCCGCAGGTTGCGCGCCATCTCGGGCCGGCGCAGATCCAGGTAGCGGTGCTTGAGCCGCAACTCCTCATTCACTTTGGCCGCCGCTTCCGGGTCGTCCACCGGGAAGGGCAACACCTCGGCATAGTTCAACAATTCCAGCCCCGAGGCCGCCACTTCGATTTCGCCCGTGGGGATTTTGGGGTTGTTGGTCCCGGCGGGCCGGGGGCGGACTTTGCCCGTGATGCTCACCACGCACTCGCTCCGCAGGGCGGCGGCCTGCTCGAATACCTCCTTCGGCAAGCCCGAGGGATTGAAGACCGTCTGGGTGCGCCCCTCGCGGTCGCGCACGTCCAGGAAGATCACCCCGCCCAGGTCCCGCCGGGAGTGCACCCAGCCGGCCAGCGTGACGGTTTGGCCGATATGGGCCGGCCGCAATTCGTTGCAATGATGCGTTCGTTTCATGTGCTTGCCAGTATTCAGGAGCCCGCAGCCGAATTCCAGAACTCAAAACGAATGCGAATGTCGCCGCGAAATGGCGAGATTTCAAGGAGAATTCTGCCCCGCCCGCCCGCGCGCCGCCGGGCCAGCCCGGCAAATCGCCGCGGGGGGCAGGCGCCCGCCCGGCACGCCCTGGACTAGCCAAACCAGCGCAAACCTGCTATTCCTGTCTGAAACCGGCGCGCCGCACCGCGCGCCAAAGGCATCTATGCAAACCAGAAAACTGGGCAATTCGGACCTCCAAATCACCACTCTTGGCTTTGGCGCCTGGGCCATCGGCGGGGCCGGCTGGCAGTACGGCTGGGGGGCGCAGGACGATCGGCAGTCCTTGGCCGCCATCCGCCGGGCGCTCGAATTGGGCATCAACTGGATCGACACGGCCGCCGTTTACGGCCTGGGCCATTCGGAAAAACTGGTGGCCCAGGCTCTCCGCGATTGGTCCGGCCCGCGGCCCTGCGTGCTCACCAAATGCGGGATGGTGTGGAATGACCGGCGAGAGATCGCTTATTCGCTCCGGGCAAAGTCAATCCGCTCTGAGTGTGAGCACAGCCTGCGCCGCCTGGGAGTGGACGTCCTGGACCTTTACCAGATCCATTGGCCGGCCGGCGATGGCGCCGAGACCGAAGAGGGTTGGACCACACTGGCTGAACTCCAGGCCGAGGGCAAAGTCCGCTGGATCGGCGTCTCGAATTTCAGCCTCGAAGAACTCAAGAAGGCCCACCGCATCGCCCCGATCACGTCCCTGCAACCGCCCTATTCCCTGGTCCGGCGTGAGGCTGAAGCCCAGTTGCTGCCCTTCTGCCAGCGGGAGGGCATCGGCGTTATCGTTTATTCCCCGATGGCCTCGGGACTGCTCACCGGCGCCATGACCCGTGCGCGCGCCGCCGCTCTCCCGCCCGATGATTGGCGTAGCCGCAACCCGGAGTTCCAGGAACCGAAGTTGTCGAAAAATCTCGCCCTGGTCGAGCGCTTGCGCACAGTGGCCGCCCGCCATCAACGCTCGCCCGCCGAAACCGCCATCGCCTGGACCCTCCGCCAGCCGGCTGTCACCGGCGCCATTGTCGGCGCGCGGAGCGCCGCCCAGGTCGAAGGCATCCTCGGCGCTGCCCAATTCCGGTTGACCCAGGCGGAACTCGCCGAAATTGAGACGCCTTGAGCTTGCCAATTGCCAATTGCCAATTTCCCCTTTCGCAGCGCGGCGATGTCGCAATACTTTTGACCGCCGCTATATGTCTCAACTGAGCTATCTGGCCGGCAAGGTCCTCAAGCAGTCGCTGCCGGTCCTGCCGCCGCCGCTGGCTGCTGACGCCCCTGCCCTCAGGCGCCTGCTCCTGCCCCAGGGCGAACTGGCCCAGTTCTACGATGCCGATAAGCCGATTCGCTACATGGCCTTTGTCGAGCTTCGCCCGGGCCGCCTCCGCGGCAATCATTACCACAAGCTCAAAGAGGAACTGCTTTACATCATCCAGGGCGAGCTCTCCCTCCTGGTCCAGGACCTCCTCAACGGAACCCGCCACTCGCTGCCCTTGCGCTCCGGTGACCTCGCCCTCATCCGCTGCGGGGTCGCCCACGCCCTGCTCACCGCCGCCCCCGGCCAAGCCATCGAGTTCTCCCCCGCCCGTTTCGACCCCGCAGACACTTACCCCTTCCCGCTCGCCTAGCCCGGCCCGGGGTGATCGCCCCCCTCGAAAACCGCCAATTAGAGCTTGCTTTTCCTCTGAAAACTGCCACTGTTCACCGTGTCTGGTACACGGCTTTGTCAGTCTCAGGGCCTGGTAAATCTTCAGGCGAACCATGTTCGGTGATGATTTGAAACCCGATAGCCGGGAACAGTCAGGAGAAAGCAAGCCCCAATCCAGGATACGGATATTGTTCATGAGTGAAAAACTGTTTGTTGGAAACCTCTCCTTCAAGACCACGGAAAATGACCTCCAGGATGCCTTTGCGGCCCACGGCACCGTGATCGAGGCCAACCTGATGATGGACCGCGCCACCGGCAGGCCGCGCGGCTTTGCCTTCGTCACCATGGGCTCGCCAGAGGAGGCCCAGAAAGCAATCGCTGCCTTGCATGGCAAGGAGATGGATGGCCGCACCCTCACGGTCAACATCGCCCGGCCCCGCGAGGACCGACCCGCCGGCGGGGGCGGCGGCCGGCGCGGATTCTCCGGTCACGGCGGCGGCCGCCACCGCGACCATGATCGTTATTGATCGCTCATCCGCCCAATTGACATTGCTCAGGCCCGGCTCCGCCGGGCCTTGCTGCTCACAGCCCCACCCCCCACATAGCCGCTAACTTATACTTGGAGTCTGGCAACGGGATGCGAGGCCAGTCCTGGCGGATGATTCATCGGCTTTCCAGGACCAACACATCGAACGGCTGAAGGCTAAATGTGTGAGGCTGGCCGGCCTCGAGTTTTAGCAAGGGAGCCTGCCGGGCCTGCTTCCAGGGGCTGTGCAGGGTGTAGCGGGAGGCCGCGTCGGCGGGCAGTTCGAACAGGTCCCGGAGTGCCGCCGTCAACGTGCCCGGATGCTCGTCGGGGTTGCGCAGGACCAGGATGCCCTTGCGCGGCGACCACGAGGCCCACCCATAGACTTGCCCTTTGCCTGGATCGCCGCCGACCCAATGGCTGTCCACCAGCACGTCCGCGTTGGCGCGCGACCATTGGGCGGCTTCGGCGAGGTCGTCCCAGTTCTGGCGGTTGAGCAGACGCGGCGTGAGGTACAACTCCTGCAATTGCGTGCCGGACCCGAAGTAATCATGGAGTTCGTCGGCAAACTCCTGGTCGCCGGCTTGGTCGAGGTGCTCGGCGTGGACGGCGTAGAGGGGGCCATGAATCATGAGCGAGTTCAGGGGATAGAGCGGCCCGCCCTGGACCACCCGGCGGTATGTCTCCATGTCGCGGTAGGTCAGCCACTGCTGGCGGTATGGCCCTTTGCCATAAAAATTGAAGTCGTCGCCCCCGCGCCAGGTCGAGTCCACATACAGCAGCCAGAACGGGGAAGGCCACGTGCCGGTGGTTTGGTTGACGTAAAGGTCCGGGCGGGCGGCGCGCAACTCGGCAATGAGCCGCAGCATGGCGTCCCCGTCACGCGTCAGGCCCTGGCCGGCGGCCCGCCCGGCTGCCGCCAGGCCATCGAACTTGAACTGGTTGACGCCGTAATTGCGCACCATCTCCAGGCACAGGTCATGGAAGCGCCGGTAATACTTTGGCCCGGCCAGCGAAAAGCCGCTCGCGTTGGTTTCGTAGCCTTGCCCCGAGGCGCAGGCCAGTCGTTGTTCGCGCGCGGCCCCATACCCGCCGAATGGTGAGAGCCACACCCCGAGGGCTGAGTGCCACCGGGCGGCGGCGGCGGCCAGCGGGGTGAATCCCCTCGGGAAACCGCTGTGGAATTGCCACAGCGTCCGGTTGTCGTCCCAGCCGTCGTCGAACAGGAAGCAATCCAAACGCACCCCGCGCTTTTGCGTCAGCTCGCGGCCAAACTGCGCGATCGCGTCGAGGCTTTCTGCTTCGTTAAACTTCCGGCTGCCCCAGGCAATGTCGTACCACGAATTGTAGTGCAGAAAAGGCCGATACGGATGGGCCCGTTCCCGTTCCAGATAGGCCAGGAATCCTCGCCGCAACTGCCCCCGCGGCACCGTGCCCAGCACGCAGCTTTGCGTCAGCACTTCCCCACGCTCCAAGACCGCCTCCCGCTCGAGGCCGCACGTGACCACCTGGCGCTGGTCCACGCGGTTGCGCGCCATCGGATGCTCGTAACCCATGAAAAAGGTCCCGGCCACCACTGGCGAACCGTCCACCGTGCCCACCGTCTTGGCGCCCGGCACCGTCTGTTGAAAAAGGACGATCTCCTTGACCACCACATCCTGGCCCCCGGCGCGGAGGCTCAATTCTTCGCGCACCCAGCCCGAACCCTTCCGCAGAATGACCCGCCACTCAGCCAAGAGCTTGCCGCCCGGCCCGCTGAATTTGGCAACCAATTGGCGCCCGCCGCGGCGCCGCGCCAGCGTAGCCGACCCCGGTTCCGGCCTGACCGGCTCCATTTTGGGTGGCCCCGCCAGCGTGAAATCCGAAGTCTTGAGCACCGTTCCGTCGCCCAGGACCACCCGGAAGGCCTCGCCCGGCAATTCAAGGGTTTGGTGATTCAGCCGGTCCTCCAACCGCGCGCTTAGTACTGGGAAGCGTAAATACGGTGACGCAGGCGGCGAGGCATTTTTGGCGCAGACGAGGCGCGAGCACCGAGCATATCCGTCCCGACCTGTCGGGATGAGGTGCGAGCAACGAAGTCTGCGCCAAAAAGGACCGCCGAATACGTCATCGAATTTACGCCTCCCAGTACTTGGTTTGCCCTCGGCCAGGCGCCAGTGCCACGCAATGGCCTTGTTCGCCAGTTGCCACTCGGCGTTTGGTCCTTTGATTGGCTCGCCCCCATCCGCCGCGCCGGCCAGACCAGCCCAGCCCAACCACGATACCATCAGACCCGCCGTTATGCAGGGCATCAGCCGCCTCGCTCCTAAGTAAGGGCGGAGTCCGGAAGCCGGAAGGCGGCAGCAGAGATGAGAGATGGTCGGCTGCGGCTTGGCCCACCAGGAGTTTGGCTTACTGGTGGCCAACAGTGGCCCCGTCGGCCCGGGCGGCTGAGTTGCTTTCACGCGGGCGATCTTGCCGCCCCCCTTTCGCCAGGGTCAAGCGATAATAAAATCCGAAAAGAGTTGACTCTTGCGGCAGGCCGGCGGTTAACTAATTCCAACGCGAATTGGAATTAAGCCGGTCTTCGGAGCGCAAAGGGCGCACATTTTATGACGGCGGACTCCCTCGAACAAAAAGTTGCACCAAGCGCACTATGAAAAACTACTACTACCTCGACAGCGAGAATGAACCGCAAGGCCCCCACACGCTCAGGGAACTGGCCGGCCTGGTTCGAGAGAACGTGATCACCACGGAAACGATGGCCTGTGGCGAGGGGGACACGGAATGGCGGCCGGTGAAAGCACTCCTGGCCGAACCAAACGTCTGGGCTGCCGCCTGGGCCGCTTTCTGCGCCATTGCCCGCAGCCCCGTGCAAGGCGTCCAGTCCGCGGGCGCCAACCTGGACGACAAAACCGCAGGTCAAGTGGGCGTGATCTTCGCTGCTGCCTCCGCCCTCTGCCTGGTATTGGGCGTAAACCAGGCCGTGAGCGCAGCGGAGAAGGGCGGGCTTACCAAGTTCTTGCTCCCGGCGGCCACGGTCACCGCCACCTGCCTGGTCTGTTTTGCCCTTGCCATCACCCTCGCCCGCAAGCTCTTTCGCGGTCAGGGCGCCTTGGGGAAAGACTTCTTCCTGGCGGGAGCGGGGCTGTTGCCGCTGGCCGCATCGGTTCTGGCCTTCGGCTTCCTGGGGCAGGGCAATCCAGCGGTGGTGGTGACGCTAATGGTCGCGCTGGCGCCATTGACGTTTCTCATCCTCTATGGCGGTTGCCGCGGCCTCAGCAACCTGCCGGAGCAGCCTGCCGCCTTGTCTGTTCCCATCATCGTGGTGACCGCCTGCTGGCTGGTAAAGGTGGTGGCGCCTTGGTTGCTCGAGACCCTGTACGGCCAAAAATGGCCTGGGAAATTCCCCCTATGAGCCCCGGGGTGGGGCGCGTCGTTGCTCGAATTCCTGTGCGGCTATGACTCCTTCAAACCCACGCCCCCCGCTCTGGCGAACCTGCGGACCCGGCCTTCGACCGGAAGGGCAGCCCCATGATTCTAATTCCATAAGGCTTATTGACGCAATGTGCCTGTGAACACTCCTCTCCTTTTGGCAAAGTTATCCCGCTACGGGGCGGCCCCTTTCATCATCGCCGGTCTGTGCTTCCTGATGCCCTTTTTCACCATCTCCTGCAAGCAAGACCCCAAGCTCATGCGCTTCACCTTGAGTGGTGTGCAACTGGTTACCGGCACCACCGTCGCCCCGGCAGAAGCCTTGGCTGGAAAGGCCGAAGCCCAACGCCTGCCGGCCGACACCTTTGCCATCCTGGCCTTGGCCTGTGCCTTGGCCGGCACTGTCCTGGGACTCCGAAAAGCAAAGGCCAATCCCGCCCTAATGGCCGCCGCCGGAGTCGGCGGACTGGTTTTTCTTCTGCTCCTGAGAAACGAGGCCGGCCGCCCTCCGCCGGCATCCAGCGACCGCCCCAACCTGCCCCAGGGCCTGGAAGGCCTGTCTGACCAGAAAGGGATGGAGACCTTTTTCGAGGTCACGACGGAACCTGGTTTCAACCTTGCCTGTCTGGCCTTTGCGGCAGGTGCGCTCCTCAACGCCTATGCCTGGCGCGGCGCTCGCGCTCTGCCGCCTGTGGCCCCCGCCTCGGCTGTTGCTCCGCCTGAGCCGGAGCCAGTCCTCCCCCCGCCCCCGCCACAAACCCCGGCCGCCCCTTCTCCCGATCAAGCCGAACCAACCGATGCCCAAGACACCCTATCCCCGCCCCCGCCGCCCCCGCCTCCAGCCCACTCGAGGTGGCGCTGGGCCAAGTGGGCCGTCCTGGCGCTCCTGGCAGCCCTGGCCTACGCCCTTTACCCCTGCTACGTGGTTTATTCCCTCGGCCGCGCCATCAAAGACGGCCGGGCTGACGTGCTTGCCAAACGCATCGACTTTGCCGCCCTGACTACGACCCTGCCGAACGAGTTGGCTCAGCGCCTCAAGCTCGAAGACCACAGCAACCAGAACCCGGCCCCGCCTCTGGCCCAGGTGTCTGAACCTGCCTTCCTCGAGCAAATCGCCCAAGACTATCTCAAGGATGCCGATGGGTTGCTCCGGTTGTTGGGCCCCGCCGGCTCGAGGGCGTTCCCGCAGAGCCAGGAGCAGGCGGACCTGAGCTTGTCCACCCTTGGCCCTTCGCCCTCGGGCGGGTCGAGGCCGCTGGTGACCGTCACCCGGGCCTCCTATCGCTCTTTAGGCCGCGCTTTCTTCGACTCGCTTTCGGAGTTCTCCGTGACTTTGAAGGATGTCGCCCTCGAGTGCGAGTTGGTAACTCCCAACTACTTTCCGAACCAGCCCTGGGAACTGCGCCTGGCCGTGCCGCGCCTGCAGCTTGTGCTGCAACTGCGCCAGAACACCTGGCAACTCATCCGCCTCCGGCTGCCTCAAAACATCCAAGGCCTGGCTTTCGCCCCGTGGATCGACCCCAACGAACTCGCCGGCGCCTGGCGCCTCGAAGACAAACCGGACTTGGACCTGGACCTCATGCCCGAGCCCGGCGGCGAACTGGCGCTGCCCAATCGGGCACAGGCCGATGGGAGGCTCTATCGCGCTCAGGGCGATGGCGACCTGACCGCCACCGTGTTCCGGCTCTCCCGCCGCTCAGCCAACCAGTTCCGCCTTGAGCCTTCAGTCGGCCCGCGCGCCACCCAGGCCACCTTAACCAAGGACCGCGAGGGCAAATACCTCTTGGCCCTCGCTGACGAGCCGCCGACCCCCATCATCAAAACTAATGTCCTCATCCCGCTCGCCGAACTGGAGGGCATTTGGCAACCTGCCGGCGGAGGCCTCCAAAAACTCGAACTTTACAGCGACGGCGCCGGCGCACTGCACGGGACGGCCGTAGCCCTGGCTGCCGCCGGCCGCGTCGAATACGACCTCACCAGCAGCCACGTCTCTGGCCGAACCTTGAACCTGGACATCCGCTCAAACCTGGGCCAGGCCCCGGCCAAATGCTCCATCGTGATGCGCCCGGATGGCACTTTCTACGTCGCCCTCAGCCCGGCCAACGAACTCCGCTACTACCGCCTCACCAACCACCGCCCGCTCCTCCCAATCTCGGCCGAGCGACTGGCTGGCAGATGGGAAACCGACCAACTCGATCTCCTGGAATTCGTGGTCACCGGCAAAGCCCTCCAAAGCGCCAGCTTCCACCCGCGCCGGGCCGCCCCACGGTTGATGGGCGCCATCACCCCCAGGCCCCCCGGCCGCAAGGCGATTCCCCTCGACTGGACCTACCTCTCAGCCAGCGGCACAGGCCTCCTGGAACCGCAGGACGATAACCATTGGCGGCTCAGGCTCGACTTGACCGACACCGGGTTCACTGACCGCTTTTCTCACTCTTACCGGCCTCCGGCAGCGGCGCCGCCCCCAGCCCAAACCCAGACCGCCCCCGACTCCCGGGCCCAGGCGCAGGCCGCGGACGCTTTTGAGCGCAGGTATGGTATTGTTCGCCGCGGCACCCCGCGTGCGCCCGCCGTTGTTCCGGTTGCTCCTTCGCCCAGGGGCGCCATCCCTCGACCACAGGCCATGGGCCTGAGGGAGCTCTTCGCCGACGGCCAGTGGCACCTCTTGGGTCCCTTTGGCGCCACGCCCCATGTCTTGAAGGTCGTTTGTGAAAACCTCCCTGCCCCCTCCAGCCGCTTCCTTCGCGCCGAACCCCCTGACCAAGAGCGCAAGAGCGGCGGCCCTTCCCCTTTGGAGCTCCGTTACCCCTATGGCGCCAAGGTCGAACTGACTGCCCCGGAGCCTCCCCTCGGCTACACCTTTGGCCGCTGGCGCCAGGACGGCGTCGCCGAGGTCCTCGGCACCAACCCCACCCTGCTCACGGACTTGGATCAGGACAAGACTCTCCGGGCAATTTACGAGCGCGATATGGGCGAGCTGGACAAGCCGAAACCGTCGGCGCCCCCGAGCCCCTGGGCAGGCTCTTGGCAGGTTGACCACTTCGGACAGGTGAGGGTCTACGACCGCGGAACTGGCCTCGATATCTTCTACTCTTCCGCACGTGCAGGGGGCCGGATTTTCCCCTCCTCCAGCCCCACGAACATCCTCCTGACTGCCGACTGGAAGGAAACCGACAAAATCAACGGCGACCTGGAACTGACCCTCTCACCTGACCGCAACTCTTTCAAGGGCCGCTGGCGCTACACCGCCAGCTCAGACTGGTCTGACATCTCCGGCAGGCGCAAGGCACGCTAGCAGCCCGCCCCCGCCCAGAGCCACGGCATAGTGGGGCAGGCGTCCCGCCTGCCAGGGCCCAAGGCACGCTAACAGCCGGCCCCCCGGCCAGAGCCTCAGCCTCTTCGGCCGCCGCCAACGCCCGGCCGGCCGCGACCTCCCCGGCTACTCTTTGCTTGATGGCCGTAGAGCGCTGCCGCAGAATCTTTCCCCGCGCCGAGACCGTGAAAGTGAGCGGCGCTGGACTCCGTGTCTGTCCGTGTTCGTCCGTGTCTGTCCGTGTTCGTCCGTGTCCGCCCGCGCCGGGGCCCTGAAAGTGAGCGGCGCCAGACCTGGACGCCAGCAGCGGGCCTCGGCCTTATCCAGCAATCAACCATGAACAAACCTCCCAACCAACCCGGACCTGAAACCACCAGCTTGGCCGTCGCCTTAATCCGTCTCATGGTCGGCGGCGTCTTCCTTGTCGAAGGCCTCCTCAAATTCCTTTACCCGGATGAACTGGCCGCCGGCCGGTTCGCCAAAATCGGCATCCCTGCCCCCGCTACCCTGGGCCCATTCGTGGGCGGTGTCGAAACCATTTGCGGCGCCCTCATCCTGCTCGGACTGCTCACCCGCCTTGCCGCCCTTCCCCTCCTCTTCAACATTTCCGTCGCCATTATCTCCACCAAAATCCCCCTCCTGCTCGGCCACGGCTTTTGGGGGTTCACCCTCCCCAAGCTCGCCCGCTACGGCTTCCTCAGCATGGTTCACGAGGCCCGCACCGACTTCTCCATGTGGCTGGGCCTCGTCTTTCTTCTGATTATGGGCGCCGGGCGCTGGTCGCTTGATGCCAAACTCCCCAGCCGCCGAGCCGAGCCAAACCCCGGCGGTGACTCCGCTCCCGCCTCGTGACGGTTATTCCAACGCGAATTGGAATTAAAGCCAACCGACCCAAATAGCGGTTTTTCTTGGCTCCGTCCGCTTGCCGGCGTAGCCTCGGCCCATGCTCGCCCGTTTGAAGAGGATACTCATCGGTGTGGCCGTCGGCCTGGCCCTGCTCGCCGGCGCAGTGTGGCTGCTGATTCACACGCTGGGCGAGCGCGAGACCCTTTATCAGGGAAAAACCCTCTACTACTGGGTCGGCCAAATGAACAGCCCGGCAGCCGCGCTGAGCAATCAAACCCGGCTGGTTCTGGACACAGAAATCATTCCCCAGCTTGCCAGGACGATGTTCCATGACACCAACGATTCACCTCTCAGGCTCGCCCTGATTGAAGAATTAAACTCCCTGCCCGGAGTTCAAATCTATTTCCCACGCGCCGGCAGCCGCCGCGCCTGGGCCGCCAACTCACTCGGGACCATCGGCCCTGGCGCCCGGCAAACCATTCCGGACCTCATCAAGGCGCTCAAAGGCAATGACCCTGCCGTGCGCCCTGCCGCCGCCAGGGCCTTGGGTCAGCTCCAGGGCCAGCCGGACACAGTCATCCCGCTCCTGATCGCTTGCCTGGACGACCCACAGGAGGGTGTGCCCGAAGCGGCCGCTGAGGCCTTGGGCTTATTCGGCCCCCGCTCCAAGGCCGCGGCGCCAAAGCTGCTCCAGTTATTGAAGATTCCGGACAAGGACCTCCAGGCCGCCATCAGGCTCGCCCTCAAGCGCATCGACCCTGAAGTTGCCCTCCAAGCCGCTCCGAAATGAACCTTCACCGCACGGGGGGCTCGCCACTTCAGCCTCTGAAGTTGAGACCCTCTTTCCTCACGGTCCGTTAGGGACGGCCCCCGTGGTCCCTCAATTATCTCGAAAGCGTTTTCTGGCCCTGCCGTTGCTGTCCGGACCCCCTTTCCCGATGCGTCCAAAGCAAGAGAATTAGCAGCAAATAAACCAGGCCAGAGAAGCACGGCAGTGCAGCAAATGCCGCAACCGAGCGGAACACTGCATTGGCCACATTGGCTGCATTGGCTACATTGGCCATTTTTGCCAAAAAACTGGCCGGGCCGCGGTTCAAAGAGAATGGCACAGCTCAGCACAACGCTTTTTCGGTCTCCTCGGCGCAGCCGAGGGCTTCCCCGGTCCCGCCGAGGGCTGCTCCCTGCAATAGCCGCTCCCAAACCGTCGAGGCCGAGGGGCATTCGCGAGCAACCCAACCCGCCCTCCGCCCACTTTCCTGGCTTCGGTGCAATTCCCTCAATTACCTCGAAAGGCTCGCCATCAATTACCGCGCTGATGCTCACCCCCGCCCGGAAAACTCCCGCTCATTTCCGGTTGCGGCGCATTCGGCGACCCTCCCAAATGCCCTCCGTAAAGGAGTGCCTGGCCGAATAAAGCCGGCACTGGAACGTCAAATATCCCGTTGAATGACCATGAAGCGATCCGGGCCGGGAAGATTGGCTGCCGACGCGCTGTCAGCGCCGCCGGGGCAGGGCTTTTGCCCGGCTTCGCTCGGCGGCGGTCCGGCCGCCGCCTGCTCCCTTCCCTTTGAACACTAGGAACTCAAATCAATCTATGGACTTCTCCCAATATCGTACTCCTTTGGCGGCACTGGCCCTCGCGGGGCTTATCTCCGGCTGCGCCTCGGGCGTCAAAAACCCCTCCGGCGTCCCCGTGACCGAAATGCGGGCCGACGAACGCGGCTTCGTCGCCGGCACCGGCATCGAATCCCAGGACCTCGTGGCGGTCACCGACAAGATGGCCCGCAGCATCCTGGCCATTCCGCAAATCGCCAATGCCCAGGGCGTGCCGCGCATCGTGCTGGACCCGGTCGTCAACGAGACCCGCTTTCCCATCAACAAAGAAATCTTCCTCACGCGCATCGAGGCGCAATTGTCCAGCAAAGCGCAGGGCAAGGTCGTCTTCCTGGCCCGCGAGCGGATGGCCGCCCTGGAGAAGGAACGCCAACTCAAACTCGCCGGCCAGGTCACCGCCAGCGCCGACCCGAGGATTGTCGAGTTCAAGGGCGCGGACTTTTTCCTCACCGGCAAGTTGCAGAGCATGACCACCCGCACCGGGGCCGGCACCAGCGATTATGTCCTCTACACCTTCGAGCTCGACGACGCGCGCACGAGCGAAAAAGTGTGGATGGACCAGGCGGAAATCAAGAAGCAGGGCCTCGAGGATGCCGCCTATCGCTAAACCCGACGGTTGGCAGCCCTTCAGTGAGAGAATGAAGCCGTCCTGCTCGTTTGCCCTGGCGGCCCTCTGCCTGGCCCTGGCCGGTTGCGCCACCGAACCCACGCAAACCGTCGTGCTCACCGGAAACCTGATGGCCGACGGCCCCGATGCCATTGCCCACGGCCCGCCCCGCGACAAGCTGCTCTGGCAATACCGCACCGCCGCCGCCGCCATGCGCCAGCCCAACTTCGTCCTCGCCAAACAATGCCTGGACGACGCCCTCACTCGGCTCCAGGGCATTTTCGGCCCGGACCCCAACGCCCGCAAAGCCCGCAGCCTCTTCCAGGCCGAATCGAAAAAGACCTTCCTCGGCGAACCCTACGAGCGCTCCATGGCCTACATCTATCGCGGCATCCTCTATTGGATGGACGGCGAACCCGACAACGCCCGGGCCTGCTTCCGCAGCGCCGAAATCGAGGACAGCGACACCGAAAACCGCGAATACGCCGGCGACTGGGTCCTACCCGATTACCTGGATGGGCTGGCCACCACCAAACTCGGCGGCGACGGCGCCGACGCCTTCAACCGGGCCCAGGCCAACGCCAAGGGCCTCAAGCTCCCGCCCTACGATCCCAAAGCCAATGTCCTGTTCTTCCTCGAGTTCGGCCCCGGCCCCGCCAAATACGCCTCCGGCCAGTACGCCGAAAAGCTCTGCTTCCAGGTCTCGCCTTCACCCGTCCGCTCGGCGGAACTCAAGCTCGAAACCCTCCAGGTCCCGGTCGCGCCCACCGATGACGTCGGTTTCCAGGCCATGACCCGCGGCGGCCGGGTCATGGACCACATCCTGGGCAACAAGGCCGTCTTCAAAACCTCGACCGATGTCGCCGGCGACGTCGCCATCCTGGGCGGCGCGGACACCTTGCTGGCCGGGCGCGGCCGCGACGCGACCATGAACGAGGTCGGCGCCGGCTTGATCGCCGCCGGCGTCATCAGCAAGCTTATCTCCTCCGCCACCACACCCCAGGCCGATGTCCGCGCCTGGGACAACCTGCCCCATTACCTCAGCTTTGCCAGTTTGCCCCTCCCGCCCGGCCCCCACCTGGCCACCGTCGAGTTCTTCGATCCCGGCGGCCGCCTCATGCCGCACTTGACCAAGACCATCACCTTCAACGTGCCCGCCGACGGCAAAGACAAGGTCATTTTTGTTAGCGACCAATCCTCAACCCCCCAAAATTTATGAAAAAGAATCTCCCCGCTCTCGTCCTGCTCCTCCCGGCTTTGGCCCTGTTCTCCGGCTGCGCCAGCGACCACGGCGCTTACGCCCCAAGGAACACGATGGTTAACAACCTGGAAGACAGCTCGAGCTTCGTGCTCTTCGACGAACCCACCCAGCACTCGGTCACCTGCGACGGCCTCGAACCCCAGCGCTTGCCCGATGGCCGCCTCCAGGTCGCCGCCAATGTCCGCAACCGCGAAAACCGCCGCATCCAGGTCCAGGTTAACTGCGAATTCAAAGACGCCCAGGGCTTTGTCCTCGACAGCTCCCCCTTCCAAAACCTGTTCCTCGACGAAAACGCCCAGCAAGGGGTCACGTTCGTTTCCATGAACGACCAAGCCGTGCGCTACACCATCCGCGTCCGCCAGGCCCGCTAACCACCCGCTCCAACTGCGGCAACCTGTCTGTCCCTGCCCGCCCGTGTCCGTCCGTGTCGGTCCGTGTCGGTCCCTGCCCGTCCGTGTTCGTCTTGCCCTCCCCAGGCCCCGCCCCAGCCGCTCGAACTGCGCCAATCGCGGCTCGCCGGCCTGAGGCCTGAGCTTGCCTAAGACTCCATACCAACCAGCCCTTCCCGCCTTCGCTCTCTTCCGCCAGTGCTAAAAAACTGCTGGCGTCCGGCCCGCCGCTGTTCCACTGTGCTAGCGGACACGCGACCGGAAGTCCTGTTCCGATATGAAAGCCAAGATTGTAATTACGCCCAAGAAAGCGGTGGTTGATCCCCAAGGCAAGACCGTGCAAAGCGCCCTCACGCAGATGGGCTACGCCGGCATCGGCGCCGTCCACGTCGGCAAATACCTGGAAGTCGAACTGGCGGGCGACGACCAGGAGGCGGCCCGGCGGCAAATCAACGAGGCCTGCCACAAAATCCTCAGCAACCCGGTCATCGAGGATTACAGGTTTGAAATCGAATAGCGACGCGGTTATGTCAGCAGGGCAGCCTTTAATCGAGAGCCTGACAACTTGATACGTTGACAACTTATGCATTTCGCTGTGCTCCAGTTTCCAGGCTCGAATTGCGACCAGGACGTGGTGCACGTCCTGCGCAACGTGCTCGGCCAGGCGGCCCGGCTCTTGTGGCATAAGGAGCATTCCCTCGGCGGGGCCGAGGCGGTGATTGTGCCCGGCGGCTTCAGCTATGGCGACTATCTGCGCACCGGCGCCATCGCCCGCTTCAGCCCGGTGATGCAGGCGGTCCAGACCTTTGCCGCCAACGGCGGGCTGGTGCTCGGCATCTGCAACGGCTTCCAAATCCTCTGCGAAGCCGGCCTGCTGCCTGGCGCCCTGATCCGCAATCGCTCCCTCCAATTCCGCTGCGAACCCATCTTCCTCAAGACTGCCACCGCCGACTCCCCCTTTACCAACCGCATCCCCGCCGGCCAACTCCTGCGCCTGCCGATTGCCCACGGGGAAGGTTGCTATTTCGCCGACGAGGAAACGCTCGCCCGGCTCAAGGCCAACAACCAAATCCTCTGGCGTTACGTCAATGCCCAGGGCGAACCCACCCCCGCCGCCAACCCGAACGGCTCCCTCGACAACATCGCCGGCCTCTGCAACCAGGCCCGGAACGTCGCCGGCCTGATGCCCCACCCCGAACGCGCCAGCGAACCCATCCTCGGCGGCGCCGACGGCCGGCTGGTTTTTGAGAGCATCATCCAGGCGCTCGACACAAACCCCGCCCACACGCTATGAAGCTGCACCAAAGAATGATCCGGTCATGCGGAATGCCCCATCAGTCCTCTCTGACCCGTTCCTGCTTTTGACCCGTTTCTGTTTTCTGACCCCTTTCCCATGAAACAGCAGTTTTTCGCCAAGCTCGACACGATCGTGGCCGAGGCGAAGCGGTTGCGCATTTGCGGCTTCGGCGGCCAAGAGCCGGAAGAGGCGACCAAACAACTTTTGTTGGAACCTCTCTTCCACGCCCTGGGTTTCGCCTCTGAATCCAACTACGTCCGCGAGTACAGGATACTCGGCGACTCGGTGGATTACCTGCTCAAATCGGAGCGCCCGCTGATCTTCGTCGAGGCCAAAAGCCTGCACGATTGCCCCAAGACCAGCCTTTTGGACAAGCACCGCCAGCAGGTCTTGCGCTACTTGCAGAATTACCGGCTCAGCCCCGAAATCGCCAGGATGGAGCACCCGGTGAAATGGATACTCCTCACCAACCTTGCCCAGTTCCATTTCATCCGCGTCAATGAGGTGGCCCCATCTTTTTCCTTCGCGCTCGAGGACCTTTGGGCGCGGCGCGAGCAGTTCTGGGAATTGCTGGCCCTCGACAACCTCGCGGCCGGCCGCATCGACGAGCTTTACGACGAGCAACTCAAGCCAGGTCTGGGCCGGCAGTTCCTGGTTGACCTCAAAAAGTGGCGCTCGCTCCTGGCCAACGGTTTCGCCTTCCGCAACCAGGCCCGTTCCCTGGACGCCATCACCCTGGCCAGCCAGCAGCTTCTGGACCGCTTCATCTTCTGCCGCATGCTGGAAACGCACCGGCTGGTCGATTACAACAAACTCGCCCGCACTTTCGCCCACTACGACGCCCTTTATGCCCGGGCCGACAAGACCTTCGCCGAAGTACTGCGCGAGACGCTGTTCCGTGAGATCAAGAATGACTTCAACACGGAGCTCTTCACGGTGCCGCTCCTGTGCGACGAACTGGACATGGATAATATCGTGCTGGCGGCGGTGGTGGGTCACGCGCCGCTCGCGCCCGAGTTGGCGGCCCAGTGCGGCTTCGATTCCCAAGAGGGCGAGTTGACCCCCTTCCGTCATCTCTACAGCTACGACTTCAGCCGCATGTCGCAAGATGTGCTGGGGGCGGTCTATGAGCGGTTCCTCGCCCACAAACTCCTCCGGGACGGCGGCCGCATTGTGATCGAAGATACCGACGAGCTGCGCAAGAAGGAGGGCGTCTATTACACCCCGCAATACATCGTGGACTATATCGTGGAGCACACGCTCGGCGATAAGATCAAGCCGATCCTCGCCCAGGCCGGCTCCCTGCTGGGCTACAAAAACTACAAGGCGGCCCTCGCCAAAATCCGGGAATTGCAGCAGATTAAAGTGCTCGACCCGGCCATGGGTTCCGGCTCGTTCCTCCTGCGGGCTTTCGACGCGCTGGTGAGGGCTTATGACCAGTACAACCAGGAATGCCGCCGGCATAAAAAGGAGCGCAACAGTGGCGGGACGCTCTTTGACGCCGACTTCGTAGTGGCAGAGGAAGTCCTGGATGTTCCGCGACACGTGCTGGCGGAAAACATCTTCGGGGTGGACCTGGACGCCCAAGCCGTGGAAATGGCCAAGCTCAGCCTCTGGCTCCGCTACATGGCCCTGAGCCGTGACCGCTTCCTCGACCGGCTGCGGCGCAAGCGGCGTGGCGACGGGCCCTTGAATCTCCTGCCCAACTTGGGGATGAACCTCCGGCACGGCAACTCCCTCATCAGCGACCCCGCCGTGGCGGGCCGCACAGCACTTGACTGGCAAAAGGAGTTCCCCGCTATCATGCAGCGCGGCGGGTTTGACGTGGTCATCGGCAATCCGCCTTACCGTATGTTGCAACCGCACAATACAGGCGAGGATGTCCTGAGCTATCTGCGCCAACATTTCGCCGGTGTTGAATTCAAAATCGACTTGTTCCACCTCTTTCTCCAGCGCGACGTATCTCTGGTCAGGCAGGGCGGAGCTGTGGGGCACATCGTCCCGACCTCAATCCTGAACAATGTCTATGCCGCAAGCCTCCGGCGCTGGCTGGCCGAGCGATGCTGCGTCGAACATATTTCGGTCTGCGGCGAGCAGGTGTTTCCGGACGCCGATGTGCACACGACGATTCTCACCCTGAGGAGAGAGGAGAATGAGAAGGCGCGGGCCGGCCACCAAGTCCTGGCAACTTCTCAATTTGACGAAACGATTCCCCGCGCCGGCCTTGCTTACTCGCGCATCGAGCAGTCGAGGTTTTTGCAAACCCCTGGTTGCGTATGGAATATTCTGCTCAATGAGGAGAACGCCGATTTGATCGGGCGTCTGCAAACTGAGTTCACTCCATTGAAGGCGCTCGCCAGGATCAACCGGGGCCTGGTAACGGGTGATCGCCGGCGATTTATTGCGGAGACGAAAAAGACCGGCTCGCACGTGCCGATAATCGAAGGCGAGGACGTTCTCCGTTACTACGCAGCGCCACCCTCACATTTCGTCCTCTTTGAACGCCCGGAAACTGCCGGCGGCTGCTGGGAGCCGGAGGTGCATCTGGCCCCGCACAAAATTGTGATCCGGCAGATTGGGCACGGCCCAACCGCGACCCTCCTCCGGCGTCCAGTCGCAGTCACCGCCAACCTATTCACCATCCGCGCGCCAACTCTCGAGGACGAACTCTATCTTCTGGGGATTCTGAACTCGCGCCTCACCGCGTTCTTCTGGCGGACAATGTTCGCGGATTTCAAAACGTCATTCCCACAGGTGACCGCTTTCAGTCTGGAGCAGTTGCCGGTCAACTGGGTGCAAGAGAGTAACAAGGCCCTGTTTCGGATAAGAAACGAGCTTATTGCCCACGTCTCCCGAATGCTCGATTGCCGGCAGCAGTTCTACCACCTTACCCCGGCACTTCGCCACGCCGTCCGGCACTCCGAGCGCACCCCCTGCAATCTCGCGCATTACCTGCAGAAGGATTTCGCTGCCGCACTGCAACGTGAAATCTTCCTGGACGACGTGCAACGCGAGGGATTCGTCCACTCGATCCGCCTCGAGTCGGCGGGCAAGCAAATCACCCTTCAGGCCGGGGTTGCTCCCAATGCTCAAAGCCAACCGCAGTTGACGCCAGTGCTGCGCCTGGAATTCGAAGACGAATCACTCCGGCAATTCGTCTATGCCTGCTGGCGACAGTTCCTGGAGGAGCACTCGCGCCAGAAGAAATGGACCAAGGGCAGGAAGCCGGAGCCGATTTACCCGCTGCTGGCCAACAGCCTCGAGCCGCTCGTTTATTTCAGCCCCCGCCCCGACGACAATCTGCGCGCCATCCGTGACTTGATGGCAGCGGTGGCCAAGGAAGCCGGGAGCGCCGACCTGGCGGCCGTGGAGGCCGAGATCGCGCAACTGGACCGTGAGATTGACGAGCGTGTCTATGAGCTATACGGCCTGACGCCTGAAGAGAAGGCCATGGTGAAAGGTGAAGCGTAACCTGAAAACCTGATCTTGCATGTCCATGACAGACCCAGCCATTACCCCGGACTTGGTGCGGGCGCACAACCTCACCCCCGACGAATACGACAAGCTCAAGGCCATCCTCGGCCGTGAACCCACCTACACCGAGCTGGGCATCTTCTCGGTGATGTGGAGCGAGCATTGCTCCTACAAGAACAGCCGCCTGCTGCTCAAGACCTTCCCGACCAAGTCCCCGAAAATCCTCGTCGGCGCCGGCGAGGAAAACGCCGGCATCATTGATATTGGCGACGGGCTGGCCATCGCCTTCAAGATCGAGTCGCATAATCACCCCAGCGCCGTCGAGCCCTTCCAGGGCGCCGCTACCGGCGTCGGCGGCATCATCCGCGACATCTTCACCATGGGCGCCCGGCCGATTTGCTCGATGAATTCCCTCCGCTTTGGCCCGATTACCGAGGACGCCCCGCGCCCTGAATCGCCGATTGCCGATCACCAATCACCAGTCACCAATCGCCAATCGCCACTCACCAATAACCGCCGCCTTTTCAGTGGCGTCGTGGCGGGCATTGCCCACTACGGCAACTGCTTCGGCATTCCCACCATTGCCGGCGAGGTCTATTTCGACAAGTCCTACGAAGGCAATCCGCTGGTCAACGCCTTTTGCCTCGGCGCCCTGCGCCACCACCAGATCGTGCGCGGCCGGGCCTGCGGCCCGGGCAACCCGGTCTTCTACGTCGGCCCCGCCACCGGCCGCGACGGCCTGGCTGGGGCCGCCTTCGCCTCCCAGGATTTGACCGAGCAATCCGCCGAGTTGCAGCGCGGCGCCGTCCAGGTGGGCGATCCCTTCATGGAAAAGCTCGTCTGCGAGGCCTGCCTCGAACTCCTGGCCACCGGCGCCGTCGCCGGCATCCAGGACATGGGGGCGGCCGGCCTGACCTGCTCGACTTGCGAGACCGCCGCCCGCGCCGGCACGGGCATCGAGATCGACCTCGCCCAGGTGCCCCAGCGCGCCCCCAACATGACGCCTTATGAAATCATGCTCAGCGAGTCCCAGGAGCGCATGTTGATCATCGTCCAGAAGGGCCGCGAGAACGAAGTAAAGCGGATTTTCGACAAATGGGACCTGCCCTGGGCCGAGATTGGGCGCGTGACCGACACCGCCCGCATGGTCGTCCGCCACCACGGCCAGGTCGTGGCCGACATCCCGGCAAAAAAGCTGGCCGACGAGGCCCCCGTCTATCAGCCTGAATGCCGCGAGCCGGCGTATCTCAAAGCCGTGCGCGCCTTCACCCTGGCCGGCCTGCCCGATACGCCGGACCCCGCCCGCGACCTCAAGACCCTCCTCGCTTGGCCAACCATTGCCTCCAAAAACTGGGTCTATCGCCAATACGATCAGATGGTGCGCGACGGCACCGTGGTCTGCCCGGGCTCCGATGCTGCCGTGCTCCGCATCAAGGAAGATTCGCTGCCGCCAGTCAAAGACAATGGCAGTGCGGCAGCCCTCCTGCCTGCCAGCCGGGGCGCCCTCCCCGCCAACGCTGATTCCCCTCCGGCTATTCCAGGGCGAGACCCCTGCCCCGCTTTCCCGGAAAAATTCATCGCCCTCACCGTGGATGGCAACGCCGCCTACGTCTATCTCGACCCCTATGAAGGCGGCAAGCTCGCCGCCGCCGAGGCGGCCCGGAACCTCGCCTGCGCCGGCGCCGCCCCGCTCGCCACCACGGACAACCTCAACTTCGGCAACCCCCACAACCCCGAGACCTCCTGGCAATTGCGCGAAGCCGTCCGCGGCCTGGCCGAAGCTTGCCGCGCCTTCCAGGCGCCGGTCACCGGCGGCAACGTCAGCCTTTACAACCAAAGCCCCCGCGGCCCCATTGACCCGACCCCCACCGTCGCCATGGTCGGCCTCATCGAAAGAGCCGAGCACATTACCACCCAATGGTTCAAAGACGAAGGCGACGCCATCATTCTGCTGGGCGACCCGCTGGACCCCAGCGACCCCTTGCTTGGGCTGGGCGGCTCGGCCTATCTGCAACTCGTTCACGGCTTGAAGACCGGCACGCCGCCCAGGTGCGACCTCGAAAAGGAAAAGGAACTGCACCTCGCCCTCCGGGCCTTCATCCACTCCGGCGCCGTCAAGAGCGCCCATGATTGCAGCGACGGCGGCCTCGCCGTCGCCCTGGCCGAATGCTGCATCTCCCAACAACTCGCCCGCGCCACCCCGCGCCTCATTGGTGCCCAGCTCAACCTCCCTGCCGCCCTGCCGGCTGCCCCCAATCTGCCCGCACCGGCGCCGGCCGCGCCAGGCCCTGCCCCCGCCCGCCTCGATGCCCTGCTCTTCGGCGAATCCCAGGGCCGCATCCTCATCTCCGTGGCCGCCATCCACGCCCCCAAGGTCCTGGCCCAGGCAAAGATTCTCGGCGTCCCCGCCGCTCTCATCGGCGCCGTCGGCGGCACGGCCCTGTGTATCCAGGCCCCCGGCGGCAGCTTGCGTTGCGAAGTGGCCGACTTGCACGACCTGTGGTGGAACGCCATCGCCCGGGCAATCAATTAGTCAGCCGCCTCCGCGTGCCTCCAAAGGCGGGCGGCACTTCTTTTTGCACACGCGCTGCGACTTTTCTTCGTTGACCCGCCGGCTTCCGCCATTAAGATGCACGGTCAAACTTGGTTTGAAAACCAAAGTGAACTGAATCGAAATTGAATTATGGCGGTAAAAGTCGCAATCAACGGGTTCGGCCGCATTGGTCGCCTGGCCTTCCGGGCGATGGTCGAGCAAGGTTTGGTGGGCAAAGACCTCCAGGTCGTCGCCGTCGGCGATATCGTGCCGGCCGACAACCTGGGCTATCTCCTCAAGTACGACTCGACCCAGGGCCGGTTCAAGGGCGCCATCGCCTCGGAGAAGTCCGCTCCCGACAAGCCGGACGACGACGTGCTGGTCGTCGACGGCCAGAAAATGCTGGTGGTTGTCGCCAAAGACCCCTCCCAGTTACCCTGGAGACAATTGGGTGTGGACGTGGTGATCGAATCCACCGGTCTGTTCACCGAGGTCGAGAAGGCCAAGGGCCACCTGGCTGCCGGCGCCAGGAAGGTGATCATCACGGCCCCGGCCAAGGGCGATTGTCCCACCATCGTGATGGGCGTCAATGAAGGCAAGTACGACCCCAGGCAGCACCACATCCTCTCGAACGCCTCCTGCACGACCAACTGCCTCGCCCCGCTGGTCTATGTCCTCCTCAAAGAAGGCTTCGGCGTCCAAGAGGGCCTCATGACCACCATCCACTCTTACACCGCCACCCAGAAGACCGTCGACGGCCCAAGCAAGAAGGACTGGAAGGGGGGGCGCACCGCCGCCCTCAACCTCATTCCTTCCACCACCGGCGCCGCCAAGGCCGTCGGCCTGGTGCTCCCCGAACTCAAAGGCAAGCTCACCGGCATGGCCTTCCGCGTCCCTACCCCGACCGTCTCCGTCGTGGACCTCACCGTCCGCACCGTCCAGGACACCAGCTACGCCGCCATCTGCGCCGCCATGAAAAAAGCCAGCCAGTCCTATCTCGCCGGCATCCTCGAATACACCGAAGACGAAGTCGTCAGTTCCGACTTCATCCACAGCCAGGCCTCTTCCATCTTCGACCAAGGCTCCGGCATCCAGCTCAACCCGCGCTTCTTCAAGCTCGTGAGCTGGTACGACAATGAGTGGGGCTATAGCTGCCGCGTGGCCGACCTCCTCAAGTTCATCATCAGCAAAGGCCTCTGACCCCCGCTGCTTTCTCCCAGCGGCGGCCCCCAAACGGCCGCCCTTTTTGCGTGCGCCTCTCCAGCGCGGACGCCCCCGCCGCCCCTGCGGCCTTCGGTGCCTCGCGCCGCTCCCCATTGCGTTGCGACACTCCGATGCCTTCGCACTTTCAATCGTGGGCGGCCTGCAATTGCTTCTCCATCTTCTCCACCTTCGGCTGGATGACCGCCCGGCAGTACGGGTGGTGCCGGTTGTTCCGGTAAAAATCCTGGTGGTAGCCCTCTGCCTTGTAGAAGTGCGTCAACGGCTGGATTTGGGTCACAATCACACCGCGAAATCCCTTCTGCGCCTGCGCCTTGGATTTCTCCGCCGCTGCTTTCTGGGCCGCGTCCCGGTAGAGGATGAGCGACCGGTATTGGCTGCCCTCATCCGGACCCTGGCGGTTGAGCGTGGTCGGGTCATGCGCCTGCCAGAAAGTCTCCAGCAGCTTCTCGTAAGAAATCACCTTGGGGTCGAACTCAACCTGGATCACCTCGGCTTGGCCCGTCAGACCGGAACACACCTCCTTGTAAGTCGGCTCTTCCTTCGTCCCCCCGGCGTAACCGCTCGTCACCGACTTGACGCCAGGCAGCATTTTAAACACGGCTTCCGTGCACCAGAAACACCCGCCGCCCAGCACGGCGATGTCGGTGGCATTGGTCGAGTTGTTCATCGTCTTGCTTTGGGCCAGGCCCCCAACCGTGCCGCTCAGCGCCAGGCCCAGCGACCATAACATAATTCCCTTCATCTCTGCCCCTAATTTCGCTCAGCGCGCCGCAACCGCAACCCGATTTCTTGCGGTGGCAGGTGGGCGGCGTGCGCTCCCCAAACAGCGACTCGATTAAGGGGAATTCCGGCCTTGAATCTCCCCGTCTTCGGGCCTTTGTTTTCTTGGTTCTCTTCTGTTCAATTGAATTGTTACGGCTTAGCCCTTGAGCTTGCGCTCGAGTATCTCTCCCACCAGACCCGGGTTGGCCTTGCCCTTGCTCACCTTCATGACCTGGCCCTTGAGGAAGTTCAGAGCGGCGGCTTTGCCGGCGCGGTAGTCGCTGGCCGGGCCGGGATTGGCCGCGATGGCCTGCTCGCACAGCTTTTCCAGGGCGCCGGCGTCGCTCACTTGCGCCAATCCCTTCCGCTCGACCAGCCTGCCGGGCGCCTCCCCCGTGGCAAAGGTTTCCGTGAAGACCTCTTGCGCTATCCGGCTGCTGATCTTCGCGCTATCCACCAACTCAACTAATTCCAGAATCGCTGACGGCTGGAACTTCAGCTCGGCCAGGGTGGTCTTCGCTTCCGCCATCTTCGCCCGCAGATTGTTGATCACCCAATTGGCGGCCGCCTTCGGATTCTTCGCCTGCCGGGCGATCCCCTCGAAATAATCGCCCAGCGGCGCGTCCCACACGAACGCCTGGGCGTCCGAGGCGGGCAACTGGTAATCCCGCATGAACCGCCGCTTGCGCGCCAGCGGCAGTTCCACCATCCGCCGCCGCACTGCCCCCAGCCAGGCTTCCGTCGGCTCAAACGGCATCAGGTCCGGCTCGGGGAAATAGCGGTAGTCGTGGGCGTATTCCTTGCTGCGCATTTCCTCCGTCACGCCGGCCACATCGTCCCAGCGGCGCGTCGACTGGCTCAGCTTGCCGCCCTGCTCCAGCACCGCCACCTGCCGCGCGATCTCGTAGGCCAGCGCCTTGCGGACTCCGCTGAAGCTGTTCATGTTCTTGATCTCGATTTTCGCGCCCAGCGCCTGCTGCCCTTTGGGCCGCACGCTCACGTTCACGTCGCACCGCACCATGCCCTTTTCCATGTCGCAATCGCTTACCCCGCCATACACCAGGATGTCCTTCAGCGCGTTCAGATACTCGTATGCCATGTCCGCGCCGCTGAGCTCCGGCTCGGACACAATCTCCAGCAGCGGCACGCCGGCGCGGTTGAAATCCACCCCGCTCTGCCGCTCGAAATGGAAGTTCTTGCCCACGTCCTCCTCCAGGTGGGCGCGCGTGATGCGCACCCGCGCCTGGCCCCCGTTGAACTCGAATTCCACCCAGCCGCCCACCGTCGAAGGCTGTTCGTACTGGGTGATCTGATAGTTCTTGGGCATGTCCGGATAGAAGTAATTCTTCCGGTCAAACTTGGCGCACCGCGACACCTGGCAGTTCAGGAGATACCCGGTCAGCGCCGTCAGCCGCAGCGCCTCCTCGTTGGCCACCGGCAGCACCCCGGGCAAGCCCAGGCAAACCGGGCACACCTTGCTGTTCGGCGGCGCGCCGAACTCATTGGCGCACCCGCACCACATCTTCGACTTCGTCTTCAACTGCACGTGCGTTTCCAGTCCGATCACCGCTTCGTATTCCATAACGCTCTAAGACTCTTACCACCGATGCACGCCGACGGACACCGTTTTTTCTCGCCAGCAGCGGATTGAGTTCACAGAAAAACGCCGGCAGTCCCGGGGCGGAGCGCAGACCTCCAGCTCTGCCCGTACATCCACAGCAGGGAGCAAGGAAGTGCAGTGGGGCAGGCGTCCCGCCTGCCATCCAACCAACTCTGCCCGAACATCCACAGCACGGAAAACGGCCCTACCCACCTTCCCGCAGACCTCCACCTCTGCCCTCCGATTGCATAGAGGCGGCTAAAACGCCACGAACTTCAGCACCTCAACCTCTTTCTTGAACACCAGCCGGATGCGGTTCTTGTCGAATTGCACATCCAGTGGCGCCCGCTGCTCGAAGTGCTCCCACATCTCGTGACCGGTCCGGGCATTGAGCCGCTTGATCCGCAAATAGGGCGGCGTCTCGAACCCCGTCTCGACCGGGGCCGGTCCGTCTTCATCCGGCTCCTCGGGCATGTAGGACTGCACAGCATAGACGAACTTGCCGGACACGTAGCTCAGCATGCCGCCCGGCTGCTCCTGCCAAAGGGTCTTGCCCGTGCGCGAATCGATCTTCAGTACGACCGCCTGAGTCTTTTGAGAAATATCAATCTGACGCGAGTACTTCACGGCATCCAGACTGGCGGTGCTCGAGTTCACGTAAATGTTGTCCTGCTCGTCGAAGAACACACCGGCGATGCCGACCGCGGGCAGGCGCCACCGCACGTTGCCGGTCGCCAGCTCGAAGGCGGTCAGCGCCCCTTGATCGATGACGTAAAGCCCGCCCTTGTGTTCCACACAAGGGCCCTGGCCATACAGTCCAGGCCCGTTCTCGCCGCCGCCCAGCTCGGGGTTGAGGTTGTAGCTCAGCGTGGCTTGCCATAGCTTCCGGTTGGCCTTGTCCAACACCACCAGCGTCTTGTTCGCCGCCACCACGTTCACCGTCTCCAGCGGCAAGAGCGCCGGCGCCCCAATGACTTCTCCGCTCCACCCCTCCTTCCCCTCCGCCCCCTCCACCTTGACCAGGTATCGGCTCTCATCCTCCTGGACGACGTCGCTGCCGCGCGAGCGTTGCATGTCGTTGAGGATCTCGTTGGACGCCTCGGTCGTCTTCGCTATGCTCAAGTTGCCGTCCAGGGCCGATTTGGCCGGCGCGGCTTTCATCGCGCTCCGCGTGACGACCTTGCGCTCGACCAGCCGCGCGGACAACTGGAGAATGCCGTCTTTGGTGGGAACCAATGATACGCTCTGGCCGGGGGCAGCCGGGCTGTTTGCCGCCGCCCGCGCCGGCGCCTCGCTCATTTCAGCCAGGGCACGTTCCTGCGCCCGGCTGCTCGACAACACCGCCGGCAGGGCGATCCTGGCTGGCAACGACATGTGTTGCGCCTGCTGGGCGACCTTGCCCGGGTCCATCGCTTTGCCCGCATCTTTTCCCGGCACCCCCACCGGCAGCCCGGCCAACCCGCTCCCGCGGCCTCCAGGGGCCGCGGCCACGACATTGCTTGCCAGCACCCCGCCCAGCGTTTCCCGGCGCGACTCGCAGGTCGCCAAGTTGATGCGCGTCACGCATGGTTCGTCGCCCCCGGCTTCTCCCATCAGCAGCAATTCGTCCCCGCACCCGATTATTCCCCCCGCCCCGGGCGCAAGCGCCACCTCCTTCTCTGGCCGCCCTGTCTCCCAGTCGTAGCGGACCAGTTTGCCAGGCGATACCACCCAGATATTCTGGCCGCGGACGCGCAGGTCCAGGGCCGCCGCCGCCGCCTTCTCCACACCGAGTTTCAGCCGGTCGGGCGACGGCATTCTGGGGACGTGGTCGGGATCCGTCTGGCTGGCCCGCTCGACCGCCGCCTCCATTTCTTTCCTTTCCCTCGCCACGGCCGCGTCCAGCTCCTTCTCATCGAGCAACTGGCGCGACCAGATTTCTTTATTGGCCTTGAGGTCGTGCCGCGCCAGCAGCCCGCCGTGCAGGAAAACGATTTGGCCCGGCCCGGCAAACGCCGACTGCCCGGAATAAGCCGCCTCCGCGAAACGAATGGAAAAGGCAACCCTCGGCTTTGAACCAATCCACGCATACCAGAACCAGAATCCCAAGACCGCCACTGCCGCCAGGCCAATCGCCGTCGCAATCCGGCCCGTCTTACGCCACAGCCGCGCCTGGACGGCCGACTTCAGCCCCGCATACGCCGGAACCTCGATGCCGTTGGCCTCCGCTTTCGCTTTGCAGTGCGGTCCGCAAACGTAGCCAAACAGTTCCATGCACCTGCGGCAGATCGGTTTCGAGCAGATGCAACACTGCCCGACGGCCCATTCCGTCCGATGCCTGGCGCAGCGTCGCCGCTGCTCCTCCAACGGCGGCGCCCTCTCAGGCTGGCCGCTTTCGGCGCTCGGCAGCCCCAGGCGCGCGCCGGGCCGCCCAACGGGGGCGGGCGCTCCCTGCGCCGCCGGCCCCGAGCCGGCGGCTGGGGCCTGGCCCAGCTCCTGGCGCACCAGCCCGGTCACGAACGCCGAGGAGTCCAGACCGCACGCCGGGCAAACGAATTCCACCGCCTTTTGCGCCATATCCGCCGTCACCTCGAATTCATACTTCGCCCCGCATGAGCATTGGATTTTCATAGGCCTATGGATTGAGCAAGACCACCCCCTGCGTCAAAACCAGCGAACCCGGCGCCCGGGGCGGACTCCAATCCGCGTGGCCATCGCCGAAAAGCAGGTTGCCGCCATGTCCCTGGTGGTTGTTGCCCGGCGCTCGGCCGGTGCTGGAAAACAGGGCCTGGCCCGCCGCCTTGGACAGCGTGTCCACCTGCTGGTCGCTCATCACGACCTCCTGCGCGTCCGCCGCCCGGCGCCCCATGTAATAGGCATAGCTGATCTTGCGTCTCCGAAACGACTCCCCTGCCGGCAGCGGCGCCGCCTTGCTCGCGGGGCAGACAAACACCGGGGTGTCTATCGTGTATCGCGGCACCAGCACATCCAGCGCCTCCTCCGCCGTGCGCGCCCCGGAGACCACCGGGAATTTCCCCGCCTGCTCGTTCGCATAGATTTCCAACGCCATATAGATGCGCTTGAGGTTTTCCTGGCAGGCTGTCCTTTGCCGGTGTTCCCGGCTTTCGGCCCCCGAACCCCAATAAAGCACCGTCAGGATGAGGATCACCCCCACCACCACCAGCAACTCGATCAGCGACATGCCGCCTTGGGAGCGCGCTGAGCCTAACAACGAACGCCCCGAATATTCCCCCCGGCAGCCTCTGTCTGGTCGCCCCCGCTTCATGCCTCTCCTATACCGCAAAGACCCCCTGCTGGCAATGCCCAAGTGCGTCCGCAGACCACGCGGCATTCCTCACTCCTTGGCTCCTGGCGCAGCCCTCTCGGCGGCCGCTTCGCCCGGCCTCTCCCCGCCCGAGGGAATACGCGGCCACAGGCCCCCTCAACCCGCCGGCGCGCACGCTGGCCCGGCACACGTCTTTTATAATGTCCAGAACGTGCCGTTTGCGGTCACCAAACCCTGTGCGATATTTAAGGGATTGGGACGAGAAGGGCATGAGAACAGCTATTGTTATGTTGCAAAGCCGCATCGACGGTTTATTAGCGATACCGTTAACGTTCCTATCGGTGAAGAATGGGTCTTTTGGTTTTTGTGATGTCAACTTTTGAGATTTTTGACTGGCGGTTCGAGAAAGCAGACCCACGGAATAACCTGTTTCCAGAAAATCACGAGGAAAGATTCAAAAAACTGATATGGACAAGCCGCAATCGCTAACAGATTTCATGGATTCGGTTGGCCCAGTGAAAGGGTTCAAGCCCAATCCATATCTCTGTCCCGACTCTGATACACTGACGATGTATTTCGAGGACACGCCGTCCTATGCGGAAAGGGTTGACAGCGAATTGACTGTTTTTAAATCCTTCGACTCGAACGAGGTCATTGGATTCGAGTTAAAAGGAATCCTCCCTAAAATGGAGGAGCTTGCAAGAATGATTCATGTCACTGCGTCCACCCCAAAAGTTCATGTGCGCCTGATCCTGATGATTTGTTTGGCGAAAAAGATAGAGCGGCGCGAGCCCTACGAGGATTTAGTTGAAAAAGCATCGGAATTTGATGAGGCAAACGTGCCGATGCAGACCCGAACTGCGACCGCCCGCATCAGCCGCTCCCCTCTTTAACCTCCGCAGCAATAGCCGCTTTGACCGCCGTTTCAGGCGACGCGACGGGCGGCAGTTCCAGCACGGTAACAAACCGTTCGCCCCACAAGCGGTCCACAAGGGGCCGTAACGACAAGCGGTCGCTTCTCAGTAACGTGCTAATTATCTTGACCACCCCTTCCTTCCGTTGCCGCCTGAGGGCAAGGGCAAGAAAACTGAGAATTCAATCCGCGGGAGCCATCTGTCATATCCTGAACCGCGGGGACCGCCAGGAAGACATTTTCCGCAGCGCCAAGGATCGCGAACTACCAGGAAATCGGCCAGTTGAAGGTGGAGCTGGACTGGCCAAAAAAGCATGCGTTGCTTCGCCCTCCATCCCCAAATGGCGCCGCTGACGCTGGAAGTCCGCGTAAGTCCTGCAGTCCACACGGCAGTTGTGCCGGTAAGAAAGATTGCCCACGAGGCTCAGCAGTGCATGGCGGCGTTCCCGCAAGGCGCTCCCCACCCGGCGCAGAATCCGCACCAGGGAATAGAAGCGGCGGTTGCAGGAAATCATCTCCCGAACGATGCCATCCAGAGTGAAATTCTTGTACCGGGCCACCGGGAAGGTCAGCGTGTAGTATTTCCAGTCTTCCGGAAACCTAGTGAGGGCAATGCGCTCCTTCGCGTTCATTTGCTCCCACAGGCGCGTGCCGGGCAGCGGGGTCAGAAACAGCGTGTTGAGCGTGTCCACCTGGTAGCGGCCCGCCGCGTCGGCGATTCGTTTGCCGATGCCCGGTTCGTCGATATCCAAGCCAATGATAAAGGAACCGACCACCAGAATCTTGTGCCGCTGTATGCGCCGCACCGAGGCGGGGAAATCCCGGCCGTTTGTCAGGTTGAACTTCTTGCCGAGCTCCCGAAGGCCTGCCGGAGTCGGAGATTCAAAACCAATGAAGACGCCCCGGCATCCGGCCTTCGCGGCCAACGCCAGGAGTTCTTCGTCGTCGGCAAAATTGATGGTCGCCTGGGCAATCCATTGCTTGTGCAGGTTCGCTTGAGCCAGGGCGCGGAACAACTCCTTGGCCCGGGCAACGTGTTCCGGACGCGTGCCAATAAGGTTGTCGTCCACTACCAGCACGCGCTTCTCTGGGATCGCCTGGAATTCGCGCACGACCTCCGCCACGGGCCGCTGCCGGTATTGCGTGCCGTTAAAACTCGTCACGCTGCAGAAGTTGCAGTTCAAAGGACAGCCGCGCGTGGTCTGGATGGCCCCGAAAGCGTATCTTCCCGGAAGCAAATCGTGACGCGCGGGCACAAAATGATTGATGTCGGTATGCCCTCCTTCGTATTGAGGCTTGAGGCCGCCCCCCCGCGCGTCCTTCAGGACCTGGCTCCAAATGCTCTCAGCTTCCCCTGTGACGACCGAGTCCACACGTTCCATGACCTCCTTCAAGCACATGGTGGCGTGAATGCCCCCCATGACGACCGGCACCCCCAGACTCCGGAAGTGCGTCGCCACCTGGTACGCACGGTTGGCCTGCGACGTGAACGCCGTGAGGCCCACCAGATGCGGCCGGGGCATGGAGTCGTAGTCCGGCGCGCCGAGGTTCTCGTCCACAATCGTAATTTCCCATTCCGGCGGTGTCAGAGCCGCCAGCACCATCAGACTCAGAGGTTTCCACACCCGGTAACGGTTCCAGCGGCTCTCGCTGACGCTGACACTGCTCACCAGCGGATTGGAGGGATTGATCAGATAGAGTCGCATGGTTTGCATTGCGCGGGCTTTAAGTTATCGCCAGTGCTTTCGCTCCGGCGCAAGAAAACGGGCCGCCCTTCCTGCTCGGAAAACTTTGACCGCGACTTGCTGCGGTTTGACTTTCTCGTCCTTCACCAGGTGCGCCGACTGAACCAGTGTATCCCGCCATGCTGATCGTGCCGTTATTCGTCGTGTAAATGAATTGGGCTTGCGCCACGGCGGGCAGCGCCAGGAGCATCAGCAACGCCAACATCCTCACCGCCCAGGCAGTTCTCAAACGCCTGGCCCTCGTCTTCGGGCAGCCTGTTGCCGCAAGGCGGCTGATGGTTTTCATCGGTTTCCAGCCTTTCTCTTTTCTCTGCTACATGCTGGCAGGTTGGTTCTTGCCCCGATCATTCTGGCCCCATGGTCTCCGGCGCAGCAAAAATGTCAAGCGCCGTAATCCGAGACCCCCGCTGCTCACATCCCCTTGCTGCTGGTATGATTGAAGGGTAGCGGACCAGCCCCGAGCCGATCCCCTCCCTCCCGCCCCCCTTCCTTTTGGACCTGGGGGCCTTTCCACGTACAAAACCCTTCATCCCCCAAAAACATCGGCGGCCTTTTCGTTTAGCTTTGCCCACAGCATGTCAGCGCTGGGCGCACCTTTCATTAGCGCATGTGGACGGCGGCAGAATCGGCTCTCGGGGAATCCCCGGTTCCATTTTCAGCCTTTCCCCGATTGTCCCAAGACCGCCTCCGAGTCATACTACCTGCGTTAATGATACAACCAGAAAAGACTGGTGCGCTCTTTGCGAAAACGGATTTGAGTTTAACCCTGCCCTGTTCGTGATCAACGACTCGAGCCCTTGACCCGAAGTTGAACGATCAAGAGACATCAGGCTGAGGTGGTGGCCGACATGCCTTTAATTTTGGAAGTCGAAAACGCCCGGCCGGTTTCACATGCCGCAACCAGGTTCAAAGAGGCGGTCCTACACGGCAATGGCGGGGTTTTTTATTTGCCAAGTCTCGCCCAGCCTGACGCCCCAATTACTTCTCAGTGAAATTGGCGCTCATGATGGTCCTCCAGCCATTGGGCCCCTCAACATAGCAAACGGAGCCTGGGGGTGAAGATCCTCCAATGCATGGGCCCCGACATTCTGATTGAGATTCGCCGGTTACCTCGATGGAAACAAGATATTCAAGCGACCAGAGAGAAGATGGCCTGCCGGGAAGAGAGGCGGCACTGAACTCCGCCCTCACCCGCTACTGCCCTCTGGTGGTCAAAAGCCGTCAGAGGGCGGGCGGGTGGGGAAACTAAGGAACCTGCGCTGCCCTCGTTTTTAGCTCCGATCAGGTCAACTCTTTCCACCTGCATTCACATCAATCCAGCGCGGGTCGGGCTGATTCGGCCGCCCCGGTCAGCGGAATCTCTGTGCCGAAGCTCATGTCCAGCGCGGGCTTCGGCCCGTTCGTCTGCCAGGCGCGGTAGAACCATTGCGCTGGCAGCGCCGCCAGCAGCGCAATCATCGCGATCACTACCAGCAACTCGATCAGGGTGAAGGCAGACTTCACCGAAGGAAACAAAGATACCCAAGGGAATTCAGAACCGGCCATCGGCGCCACGTCTGCTCTGGGCCTGCTTCGTTCCCTTCGTTGCCTTCTGTGGGTTCATTGGCCCGTTCGCTCATTGTCCGACGATGCGGTAGAATCCGGCCTGGCCCGCGAGCGGCAGCGTCACCGGCGGGGTGGCGTTGGGCAGAAAATCCGTCCAGTCTCCCGCGGCCAGATCGGGCGCCCATTGCACACGGTAAGGCGGGCCGCCGCCAGCCCAGTTCAGGAGCGCGCTCGTTCCCTGCCACGTCACCGTGGCCCGGATCGGCGATTGGATGACGGTGAGCGTGTCGTTGAAGGTCGTGTTGCCGCCGTAGGCCGGAGCCCAACTGGTCGTCGTGGCCGTCACGATGACGAGGTTGGTTCTGTTGGCTTGGAGGGGGATGCCCGTCGCACTCCAGAGGTTGCTGCCCGAGGCGTTCCCCGTCTTGCTGTTGGCCCGGTTCTCCCAGGTCAATTGGGTCACGTCACGACCCAAAGCTCCGGCCAGCCCGCCAAGATTGAGGTTCGTCGCACCGGTCAGATGGACCGGCCCCTCGCTTGGGCTGGTGATCGAGAGGAGCGGCTCGTTGGTCGGGGCCACGCCGCGCCGCTGCGCCACCAACCAGTCCACCGCCGCCGGCGTGGACATGCCCATCCAGATGCCGCCAAGGTGTCCGCCAGTTTGATATTCAGTGTAAATGGGGTTTCCCCCGGCCACGCGGAGGTTACGGACGAGCCACTGTACAGGTCCCACGAAGCCGTACTCGTCATCCCTGGCGCAGAAAGCCCAAAACGGCACGTCCTTGAGGGAACTTGCGAGGGTGCTGCTCTGCGAGCCTGCCAAAACCATCGCGCCGGCAAAGACACCGCGCCGCAGCCCCAGAAAATCCCAAGCGGCAGGCAAGCCCGCCGACCCCCCACCGACATACAGCCGGTTGGTGTCAATGTTGAACTTGGCGATCAGGCTATCCAGCAGATTCGTCGCCTCCCGCACGTACCCAATGGGCCAGGGAGTATCTCCGGCGCGCAGGGTCGGCCAAACGACAATCGCTGGGTCCGTCGCCTGCTGCCGGTAGGAGGCGAACACCTTCGTTGCAGGATAATTTGCATAACCCAGCCATCCTGGCGGGCCTCCTGCGCGATTGGTGAACAAATTCTCGTCCCCGTAGGCTCCGTGGAAAAACCACACCAGCGGATAACTGCGGGCCGGGTTGTAGTTCGTCGGCATCAAGTAGTAGTAGGGAAAACGGAAAGTCCCATTCGTGAAGTCACGCCGGAGAAAGGCCGCCGGAGGAGGCACGACCCAAAGCCGGGCCGGTTCGCTGGTCACCGCGCCGACCACGTTCGTCACCACCACGGTGTAGTCGCCTTCATCGGCCGGTTGGACGGCGCTGAAGGCGAGGGTGTTGCTCGTCTGACCTGAGAGGTCGTGAGCGTCCAGCCGCCATTGGTATGAGAGGGGCGCCGTCCCGGAGGCCGTTACCGTAAACGAAGCGCTCGTGCCCACGTGAACCGCTTGGTGCTGGAACGAGACTGCGGGCGTGATCTGCGGCGGGACGAGGATCGTCAGGTGCGCCACATCGCTGGTGGCTGCGCCGTCAAGGTTCGTAACGACGACACGGTAGTCCCCGGCGTGGCTGGCCTGCACGTTGGTCAGCCACAAGTTGGTGTCCGTGCAGCCCGCGAGGTCTGACCAGGTGCCGCTCAACCTCCGCCACTGGTAAGCCAGGGGCAGCGTGCCGGTGGCCTCGACCGTGAAGATCGCGGTCGTGCCGACAACGTTGGTACACGACTGCGGCTGTTGGGCGATGCCGGGCTGCGCCAGCGCGAGAGCGGTCGCACTGAACCAGGCGGCCAGCGGGGGCAGACACCGGAGTGAATGAAAGGGTGTTCGCAGATTGGCAGGTGCAAATACGGTCGTTTTCATGGTTTCGTGGAAGTTCGAGCCCGCGGCTGCCGCACGATGCCCCAGCAACTCGCGCCTTTGCTTCCACCCCTTCCAACGGGAAAACCGACGAAAGGTTACAGGAAAACGGACGAAAGGTTACACCACGGGTAAACGGCGGGAACCAGGAGAACCCTACAGAAGCAAACGAAGGGAACGAAGACCTTTTCCCCGCTTCGTTTCCTTCGTTGCCTTCTGTGGAACCAGTTTTGTCATGGCTTAGTTCCCCACACCGACCCTGGTAGAAGAGCGGAGCCAGGCTCACCGCGTTGGCCCCTCTATCCATAACCAACTATCCGGCAATGGGGATCGAGCGCGGGCAGGATGGGCGCCAGGTGTTTCTCATAATCACTGCTGTTTGAGCCGAAAGTAGCTGCTGCCCAAGGACGGCGGTAACGTCACTCGATGGTGCAAATTCGTGAAATCCAGCGTTGGAGGCGTAGGCACATCCAGCCAGTTTGTGGAGCCCAATTCGGAGTTTTGCTGCAGCACAAAGCGGCTGGAAGGCACGAGCCAGGAGAGGCCAAGGCTCGCGCCGGACAAGCCAACGGCCAACTGAGGCGAAGGAGGAAGCGGAGGAGCCGGGGCGGGCCATCGCAGGGTGCAGATAGCGTGATAACCTACGGCCACGATGTTGCTTCCATCGGCCGAAGAGGCGACGGCGTACCAGGAACTCGCAGCCGGTGCGCCAGCCGGCGTCCAGGTAGCGCCCGAATTCGTCGAGATGTAAAAGAACGAACCGTCAGACACCGCCACCAATTTGGTTCCATCGGCCGAAGAGGCGACGGAATACCAATACCTGGTGGGCGCGCTGGTCGGCGTCCAGGTCGCCCCCGAGTTGCTGGAGGTGTAAATCGCGCCGTCCGAGCAAGCCGCGACCAATTTGGTGCCATCCGCCGACGAGGCGACGCAATACCAACTGTTGCTTGGGGCGCTGGTCGGCGTCCAGGTCGCTCCCGAGTCGCTGGAGGTATAAATCTGCTCGCCTACCGCGACCACTTTAGTGCCGTCCGCGGAGCAGGCGACGGAATGCCAATAGTTGCGCGGCGCAGTGGTCGGTGTCCAACTCGCCCCCGAGTTGCTGGAGGTATAGACCAAGCCGTCACCGCCATAGTTCGGGTCTGGCGTAGTCACCGCGACCACTTTAGTTCCGTCCGCGGAGCAGGCGACGGAATGCCAATCGTTGCTCGGCGCACTGGTCGGCGTCCAGGTCGCTCCCGAGTTGCTGGAGGTGTAAATCGCGTGCTCCCAGTAAGCCACCGCGACCAATTTGGTGCCATCCGCCGAAGAGGCGACGGAATACCAATAATTGCTTGGGGCGCTGGTCTGGGTCCAGGTCACCCCCGAGTTGCTGGAGTTCCAAATCGCGCCCGCCGAGTAATCCGCCGCGACCAATTTGGTGCCATCCGCCGAAGAGGCAACCGACCTCCAGTCGTTGGCGGGCGCGTCGGCCAATCTCCACGGCCCCGAATATGGCAGGGTGCAAAGCGGGACCCAATTGCCAGCCGCCACGACCCGGTAGCCATCCGCCGAAGAGACGATGGCCGTCCAGGCCCCGCTGGGCGCGCCGGTCGCCGTCCAAGTCGCCCCGGAGTCGCTGGAGGTATAAATCTGGTCGGCCGCCGCGACCAATTTGGCGCCTTCCGCTGAAGAGGCGACGGCGTACCAATAATAATTGCTCGGCGCGCTGGTCGGCGTCCAAGTCGCTCCCGAGTTGCTGGAGGTGTAAATCTGGCCAGGGCCGGTAAGGGAGGCGTCCGCTGACGCCACCGCCACCAATTTCGCGCCGTCCGCCGAAGAGGCGACCGCAGACCAACTGTTGCTCGGGGCGCTGGTCCGCGTCCAGGTAGCGCCCGAATCCAGGGAGCCATAAATCGCGCCGTCGCCGACGTAATACCAGTTAGTCCCATCCGAATACCAGTAAGGCGCAGCCACCGCCACCAGTCTGGCGCCGTCCGCCGAAGAGGCGACGGAAGTCCAATGGTTGCTCGGCGCGGTGGTCCGTGTCCAAGTAGCGCCCGAGTCCAGGGAGCTATAAATCGCGCCGTCGCCAAGGAGCTGATTACCATTCCAGTCATAGTAGGGCGCAGCCACCGCCACCAACCTGGCGCCATCGGCCGAAGAGGCGACCGAAGACCAAGTGTTGCTCGGCGCGCTCGTTGGTGTCCAGGTCGCGCCCAAGTCCGGCGAGGTGTAAATCAAGCCATCGCCGAGACCACTGGACCCGCCGAAGCGGCCAAACGACGTAGCAACTGCCACCAACTTGGCGCCGTCGGCCGAACAAGCGACGGAAGACCAATTGTTGCTCGGCGCGCCGGTCTGTGTCCAGGTTGCGCCGGCATCGGTGGAGGCGTAAATCGGAGCAGGAGGGCCGACGCCGTAGAATACCCATCTGGCTCCTGCTGCCACCAGTCTTGTGCCATCCGCCGAGGCGGCGAGGGCTGCCCACGGCAGAATAGGCGCGGTGGTTGCGGCCCAAGGTTGGGCGCAGCCGAGATCCACCACGGTGAAGAAGCCGCCCAGGCCGGCGATCAGCACCACTGGGAGTTTTTGCCGCATATACCACGGTAATTTCATATCTTTGCCCCTTTCTCTTTGGCCAGCACCAACAGTGGCAGCAACCTCCTGGTGCAGGCGGCTCTTAAACGCCCGGCCGTCGTCTTCGGGCAAGTGATTCCCGCAATGAGGGTTTGTGTTTTCGTAGTTTTCGATTTGCTGGAACTGATAGCCTGCCAACCGCAGGCCGCCGCCGTTTCAGGCCTCGGCTCTGTCCGGAGGCCACGGCCATCACGGGTGGGACATCGGGCTGTCATCACTGTGGTTCTACAACAAATCGCGGCGAACGTTATGGGGATTTTGGGGGAGGAGATGGGTTTTGGGCGCGTCCCGTCCCGGCCTCACCAGACGGGAGATTCTTCACCGAAGGAAGCGAAGGTAACCAAGGAACCGGGAAAGCGGGTGCCAGCCCAGCGGGTTTGGAAACCCGCGACCCGGCAGACTCGGAGGTCGGCGCTAATTTGGCTGCGGCCCTGCGGCGCTACGCTCCAGGCGGTGGGATTCGGCGAGCCGTCACTGGCCGTTTGCACCTGACAGGGCGTCCACCACCCACCTCAAATCGGCGCGATCCTGTGCATTGCGGACCGGCGTCTGGAAGTCCGTGCGTTTGCGGCCCAGGAACTGCCACTTTTTGAAAGCGACGTGCCCGTCCGCGAACGCGGCATTGGCCCCGCGCCGGCGGTCACGCTCTCCCGGAATGGTCAACCAATAATCGTTTTGGCGCGGTTGCACAAAGAAAGCCCCTGAGGTCATGCTCGCTTCCTCCTTGTCCATGAAGGTGAACATGCCGGTCGGCCGCCGGATCTCCGCCAGCGTGACCACCACCACCGGGTCGAGCCTCGGGCCGGTATCGGCGTTTAACCCGCCGTTCATGGCCACGCTCAGGGCGACGTTGAACGGGCGCGGGGCAAGCCGGCCACCGTAGAGCCAGAGCGATTTGTCGGAGGGACAACGATAAACGCCGTCGCTTCGGGTGTACGGCCAGAGCGCGCCCTGGCGAAGGCCGGCGGTCGAGCCGTCGGCCAAAGCAGACCCGGACAGCCAGGAATTGGTGGTGCTGCACAGGCTGCGCCAGTCACCCGTCGATCCGGTGATCCAGTTGGGCACGAGCCGGTCATTGTGGTCCTGGGCATAAATCTGCCAGGCGAGCTGGAGTTGTCTGAGATTGCTGCCGCACTGGACCGAGAGCGCGGTGCCCTTGGCCTTGCCCAAAGCGGGCAACAGCAGGGCGGCCAGGATGGCAATGATCGCGATGACGACCAGCAACTCGATGAGGGTGAAAGCCGACGGCCCGCCCCACTCGGACTTTACAGAAGGAAACGAAGATAACGAAGGAAGAGGGGAGGCCGGTGTTGGCCATTGAGCCCTTCCCCTTCGTTCTCTTCGTTGCCTTCTGTGGGAATTCACAGAGCCACCTGTCCTTTCTCGGCGGCCTCGATCTCGGCCCAGGAGGGCGCGCGCCAGAGCAACGCGGTTCCGTTCATGCCGACGGCCGCCAGCGTGTTGCCGTCGGCGGACATCTCCATAAACCAGAAGTCATCCGGCTCGCCGGGGAGCGTGGCGACGTATCGTCTGCTGGCCAGGTCCATCAGCCGAACGACATCGGTCGGGTCGGCGCCGCCGCTGAGCAATCGTTTTCCATCGGGCGAGAAGGCCACGCCGTGGACCGCCCGGACATTGCCTCGCATGTCCCTCAGGACCCGGCCAGTCGCCACGTCCCAGAGGGTGGTCAGGCCCTCGGTGGCCGCGCCGGCGAGGGTCCGGCCATCCGGCGAGAAGGCCATGTAGCCATCCACGCTGGCAAAGTGATGCGGAAATCGCGCCAGCCTGCGCCCGGACGCAAGATCCCACCAGGCCACAGTTCCGTCCGCATCCAAGGCGGCGAAGGTGCGGTTGTCGGGCGACACCGCGGCCCACTTGGGGTCTTGGAGAGCCTCTGCGGGCAGGCGGACCTCGCGCCAGTCCGCCACGTTCCAGACTTTAAAGCTGCGCCGCCCGTCGGGGGTATGAGCCACGAGCCCGCAAGAAAGTGAGCGACCCCCGCCGGCAAACCTGATCGTGCCGACGAACGCCCCCTCGTTGACGAAGTTGGTGATCATGCGACGGCTTGAGAGGTCCCAAACCCTGAGGTTCCGGGACCAGTCGCCCACCGCGAGCGTTCGGCCATCCGGCGACCATTTCACCGCGGAGTTGTCCGTGCCCAGGAACGAAAGTTTCTCCAACGGGCGCACGGTGGCGGTTTCCCAGAGTGACGCTGACCCGTCCCTTTTGTCCAGCGCGATGAAGCGCTGGCCATCGGGCGCGAACGCAAAGGCGGGACTCCAGACGGGCACCGGCAAAACCGTGTACGGCGGTGGCGGAGGCTTTGCCGCCGGGTCCCAGTAGCGCACGGAACCGTCCCGGCCCCCACTGACGAGGTGCTTGCCGTCCGGCGAGAAGGCCACCGCCCAGACCTCATGCGTGTTCCCCTGGTAGCGGCGGATTTCCTGCCGCCGGCGCAGGTCCCAAAGCCGAACCATCTGGTCCACGCCGGCCGTGGCCAGGGTCTGGTTGTCCGGCGCGACGGCCAGGTCCAAGATCCGGCTGGTGTGCTCGATGGGCGGCCCCATCAGGGGCACCTCGCTGTGCGCCGGCAGAGCCCCGACCGTGGCTACGTCCCAAACCTGAATAATCTGGTTGCAGGCGGCGACCAGGAGTCTCCCGTCCGGCGAGAAGGCCAGCGCGGTGACGAAGTCGCTGGGCTTGGGTAGCGGGATCGTCCTCAGTTTTCCAGAGGCCCGCTCCCACAGTCGGATAGCGTCGGTTTCTCCAATCGCCAGCCAGCGACCGTTGGGCGAGAACAGGATTCGTCCTTGGAAGTCGTCGCCCAGCTTGGAGAGCCGAGCGTTCGTAATCACCTGCCGCGATTCGATCTGCCACAACCTGAGCATGCCGTCGGTCGCCCAACTGGCCAGCAACGTCCCATCGGGAGACAGCGCCAGGCGGGCTGGCGCGCTGGAATGCGGGAGCTGATGCTCCTGCCGCGTGGTGAGGTTCCACAGGCTCACCACCGGTGCGCCGTTGCTTGCGACGTTGCCGTAAGCGAGGACGTTCCCCTGTGCGGAAAAGGCCAGCGCCTTGAGCGAGCCGCTGCCGGGCAATTCGACCACCGGCTTCCCCACCCCCATGCCCCAGAGCCCCATGTCCCAGAGGGCGACCGCCCCGCGTTCACGACGCACGGCCAACCACTTGCCGTCCGAGGAAAAAGCCAGCGCGGCCACGGAGTTGGAGTAGCGGTGCAGCAGGAATTGTTCGTCGCTCCGGCAGAGTTGCCAGAAGTAGCGCCATTCCCAACCGCGGAGATCTTTCTGGCCCTTGGCAGGGTGATGCGCGTTCAGCAGGTACAGCGCGCCTCCCAAGTCGCCCTTGCCCAGCGCCGCTTGCACCAGGTTCATGTCCGCCGCGTAGGCATTTTGCTCGGCCCGCAACTGGTTGGCTTCTGCGTTCAGCCGTTGTCCCTCCGCCCGGTGCCACTGCCAGAGCGCGGCCGTCAGTCCCAGTCCAAGGCTCAGGACCAAGGCCGCGCCCATGCCAGCCAGAGCCGGCCGGCGCCGGCTCCATTTCCAGGCTTTACCCGCGGCGCTGACGGGCCGGGCCTGAATGGGTTTGTCTTCCAGGAACCGGCCCAACTCCTCGGCCAGTCCCTGGGCGGTCTGGTATCGGCGCGAGGCCTCCTTCTCCAGGCACTTGAGGCAGATGGTCTCCAGGTCGCGCGGGGTGCTCGGATTCAACAAGCGCGGCGCCACCGGCTCCGTGTTCAGCACCTGCTGGAGGGTGTCGGTGAGCGTTTCGCCCTGAAACGGCGGGCGGCCCGTCAGGAGGTGATACAGCATCGCCCCCAAGCCGTACACGTCGCTTTGCCGCGAAACCTTGGCCCGCTTGCCCAAGGCTTGCTCCGGCGGGATGTAGCTGGGTGAACCGAGCACCTGGCCGGTAAACGTCACCTGCGATTCGCCTTCAAAGCGCTTGGCCAGTCCGAAGTCCGTCACCCGCGGCTGGTCCTGGGCATCGATGAGGACGTTGGACGGTTTGAGGTCGCGGTGCAGGATACCGCGTTGGTGCGCGTAATGGATCGCCTCGGCAATCGTCTTGAGGTAGCCGGCCGCGCGCCGCGCGGGCAGGGGCTGGTGTCCGACCAGTTGGGCCAGGCTCGGTCCCGCCACGTAGTCCATGACGAAGAAGTGCTGACCCTCGTGGACTCCGACTTCGTGGATGGCGACGATGTTGGGATGTTGGAGACTGGCGGCAGCGACGGCCTCGGCGCGAAAGCGTTTGACGAACTCCGGGCTGGCCTGCGGCCCAAACAACAGCATCTTGAGCGCGACGATCCGGTTCAGGCTCTTCTGCCGGGCCTTATAGACGACGCCCATCCCACCGCGCGCAATTTGCTCCAGCAACTCGTAGTCGCCGAATGACGCACCCTTTGCCAGTGACGAGTCGCCGGGGACCATTCGCGGCCCCTCGACGGCGTCTGGCTCGGTGGCGCTCGGCAACCCTGCGCTCTCCCCGGCCCCCCGCTCACCTGCATCAGCCAACCCTTCCCAGAGGAGACAACTCGGACACAGGCCTCGGGAGGTAGATTCGGTCAACTCCGACCCGCAGCGCCGGCATATTTGGCTGACAGGCATAAACGTCCAGTCTTCGACTCAAGCACCATTGTCATTCTACAACGAAAAACGCCCGGCGTTACGCCGGATGCCGCGGCAAGACCGGCGGCTAATCGCTTTGGCCGACCACGGCAATCAGGTAGCGCAGTTCATCGTCCACTTCCCGGAAGTCGGCCACCGTGTGAGCTACTTCGGCGCGCAAGCGCTCCCGATAACGCTCGCGCAAACGGTGCATCGCCCCGCGGACGGCGCCCTCCGTCATACCCAGGCGCCCGCCCCTTTGGGCATAGGAACTGGAGGCATCCCTGCCCCAGAGCAGGTCCGCCAGTTCCTCAAACAGGCGGCCGTGGCCGGCCCGAGTGTATTCCTGCTGCAGGTTCGCCAGCACCTGTTCCAGCAACGTCATGGCCCACCGCTTCTCGTAGGCGCGCTCCGGTGTGAGCGTCGTGGCTGGTTCACGCGCATAGCGATGCTCGGCGTCTTCGTCGTCCAGGGAAAGGAACGCCGTTCCTCCACCCCGCTTGAGGCACTGAGCGCGCTTCCAATGGTTGGCCAGGAAATTCTGCAGCGAATGCAGCAGGAACGTGCGGAACTTGCCCCGCGCGGGGTCGGCCCGGCGGAAGGACTCCCTTTCGAGGAACAACGCGAAGAACTGCTGGGTCAAGTCCTGGCCGTCCTCCGGGCTGTAGCCGCGTCGTCGCACATAGACGTAGAGCGGGTACCAGTACGTGCGGCACAGTTTCCCCAAGGCCTCTGCCGCTTGGGGCGAAGCCGGATCACCCGCCGCGAGCACCACGCTCCAATGCGTCGTGGCGAATACGCCTCCGTGCGCCTCGGGTTCGGAATGTGATTGTTCCGTCCGCACGGAGGCATTTAACCAAATTCAGCCGCCATGGCACGCCAAATCTCAACGCCAGTGCGTCGCGCACCCACGCCTCAAGGGCGCAAGTCAGGGCGTCGGCGCCGGACTGCGGCCCGGCTGCGCTGGGCCAGGCGCGGCGGGGGCGAGGAAATCGAGGGCGGGGGGTTGGGCTGGCGGGGCGGGCAATTGGAGCAGGGACTGGAGCCTGGTTTTGGCGGTGATTTCCCCGCCCGTAGCCAGGTAGAACCAGCCGCCGGCCAGACCGGCATCAATGTTGTCGCGCGATTCCCAGGAGGCGTTCGAGGCCGTGAAACGCGCCTTGTCCAGCGCCTTCCACTCCCCCGGCACTGTCCGCACCCAGCCATTGCCGCAGCGCGCGCGCCGCGTTTCCCGCGCGCTGGCGCCGTCCCGCCGGAAGTCCTCGATGAACGAATAATACCCGCGGAGCGGACGGCCGCCAGTAGCGGTCCGGAAGGTCGCCAGCTTCCACCAGGCCTTTTTCGAGGCCAGCCACAGGTGGGCAGTGTAGGCCGTCTTATTGCTCTGCACCTGGCTCTGCACCAGGAAACAGTTCGTCTCACCCAGCTTCCACGGGCAGGGCGCCAGGCATTGGGCCCCGGTCCCTTCGCCGCCGAAACGGCGGATGCGCACCCCCTGGCCTTGCGCCAGCACCTCCACCCGGTCGGCCGCCTTGACTGCATTCGGATCGTCCCCGCCGGTCGGATCCCAAACCGAGAAAAGCACCACCTTCTCCTCGCCCCGCGCCAGTTGCTGGATGCCGAAGTAGCCCGTGTCCCAGCCACAAGCCATGAAGTAACTCCCGCTCACTGACTGCTCCACCACCATTTCGTTGTAGAAAACGTCCCCTTCCGGGGCGGGATAGTGCAGATGAACCGACCGCGCCGCCCTCGGCGGTTCTGCCTGGCCGCCCGCTGCTCCAAGGCCCACGGCAAAGCCCAGCATCACCGCCAGCGATGATCTTACGCTCATGGCCAGACCCTAGCCGAGCGCCCCGGACCGGGCAAGTCCCCTTTCCAGGCGCCCCAAGGCAAGCGGGTGCAACGCTAGTGGGGCAGGCGTCCCGCCTGCCTTGCGGCGTGCCTTCTCAGAATGCCCAGCGGCGGATTCTTGACAGGACTAACGCGATTAACGGGATTTTTTATCAACGGCCGCGGGCAGCGATAGTCTTCCGCTGTCGCGGATTTCCTGGGCGTTTATCTTTTGACAAAGCGGACGTGCCAAGCCGAGAATCGCCGGTGGTATGCCCGAAGCATTCTTGAAATGAGAGCCGCCAAACTCTTGCTCTTGCTCGTTCTTTTCCTCCTGCAGTTCGACGCCTCGGCGGCCTCGCCGACCGGGCAAATCGTGTTCTCCAGCAACCGGTCGGGCGCCTGGCGCCTGTGGCTCATCCAGGCCGACGGCTCGGGCCTCAAGCAACTCACCACCCAGGACCCCGATGACCAGGACGTCGACCCGATGTTCCGCCCCGACGGAAAGACCGTGCTGTTCACTTCCACGCGCGGCGGCAAGACCGGAGTCTGGCGCCTAGCCCTCGACACCTCGAAGGTCGAGCGGATTTGCGATGGCGACCAGGCCGAGTGGTCGCCCGAGGGCAAGCAAATCGCCCTCCGCCGCAACGAACGAATTCTCACCCGCGACCTGGCCACCGGCGCCGAGAAGCTCCTCAGCCCGGCAGACTGGCCCCATTGCTCCGGCCCGGCCTGGAGCCCCGATGGCAAGTCCATTGCCTTCGCTGCCCGATGGGAGGCGGGCAATGGCATCTTCATCGTCCCGGCGGCGGGCGGCAAGCCGGCCAAGGTCTATGACCAGCAAGGCGCCTGCGAACCGCATTGGTCCCCGGATGGAACCCGCCTGGTCTATGAAACCGAGACCCATATCTGCACCCTTAACCCTGACGGCGCCAAAAACCGCGTGATTACCTATTTCGGCGGCGTGCAGCGTTACGCCCGCTACAGCCCCGATGGCAAGTTCCTCGTGTTCTGCCAGGGGGTCTCCGAGCAAGGGCCTTGGGAACTCTACCTCATCCCCGCGACCGGCGGCGCCCCGAGCAAACTCACCGAAGGCGGCTCGGATATGTATCCCGATTGGAAATGAAAGCTCCGGCCCCAAGAACAGAGGCCCGGTCCCAGTTGCGCAGTCCTGCCCTTCAACCAGCCGGCAGTCGGGCGGGCCTCTCGCCTCCCACGAGGGCCTCTCGCCCTCGAAACCCACACGCGCGACATCCCTGCCCCACTATCATGGCCGCAAGGCGCGGCGGTAAACCGCGCAAGGCGCTCCTGGCTGCTTGCCTCCTGCTCCTCGTCGCCGCCTTTGCGGCTCGCCCCGCCTCGGCCCAGGACGATGCTCCGTTTGCGCGGCTGTTCGATACCGGCGCACCCCTGGCTGGGCCGCTGACGCCTGAAACTCTCGCCCGGCAAGACCAATGCCGCCTGGTCCCTGAGGATACCGTCAACCACCTCTTCGCGGGCGATGCCCTTCTGCTCAACGACAAACTGGCGGTCCTCCTGGGAAAACAGGGGCGCGGCATCGAGCTTTACTCCAGGATGGCCGGCGGACTCAAGCGCCACGCCACTCTGGGGCACGCCGGGACCCTGCTCTCGCCGCTAGACCCGCTCGACGCCCTCAAGATCGTCCAAAACACCTCGAGCGCCGTCACGGTGGAGGCCGCCTTTGGAGGCCGCGAACCGGCGGCCGCGCGGCTCCGCCTCACCACGGGTGAGGCCATCCTGGAAATCCAGTCCCAGGCAGGCCGCGGCTTTCTCGATGTCCAGTCCGACACCCGTTATGTCGTGGTGCCGGATTACTTCGGCGACGACGCGGTCTATGGCAGCGAAGTCCAGCAGGGCCTTTATCTGCCGGCGGAGAACTTTTGCCTCAACCTGCTCGAGGGCGGCGAGGCCATGCTCATGAGCGTGTGGGGGTCCAGCCAACAGGAGGCCTGGCTCGGCGCGCCTAGCCGGCCAAACGCAGGCCGCCTCGGCTCCAGCCGCCTGCGCTGCCTCACGGGCAAGAGTCTTTGGCTGGCCTTGCTGGAATCGCCCGGCCTCTGGCACGACCGCCTTGGTTTGGCGGACGATGGTTGGAAACCGCCCTTCCCGGCGAAGTGGCGGGCCAGCCTTCTCCGGACCAACGGGTTCGCCGATTCCTGCGACCTGGATTCGGGACCCGGCGCGGAGCAGAAAGCCGGCCCCCTTCCCGCGCCGCTCATTGCGTGTCGGATTGTGTATCCGCTGGACCGCAGCACGGCCACCCCACTGACGGCCTCCTGTCTGACCGATGTCATGCGAAACACGCTCGGCGTGGGTCCCTGCCAGTATATCCTGGCCTGCGAGGGCCTGGCCGCCCAGGGTGATCCTACGCCCAACAGCGTGATGGGCTGGGTCGAGAAACAATTCGAGCAAAACAAAGAGAGAAAGGCGGGTGATGAAATCAAGGACCGCCTCCAGTTCATGGTCAAACACGTGGCCGACGCCAGGAACAGAATCGATCACTATGCCCAATTCGCCACCCGGCTCCGGAAGGCGCTCGCCGACAAGCCGGGGCCGTTCTTTGCCATCGCGGACGACCTTGACTACGCGGCAACCACCGGCCTGGCTCCGGCCGCCGCCCCGGAGCGCGCCCGGCAGTTGGCCCGTGAAGTCGCCGCTCTCGTCGGCCAGCCCGATGCCCTCCCGGCCTGCCAGCGGCTCGCCAATGACCTTCGGGCCATCGGCGCGGTCCAGGACCGCGCCCTGGCCAAGTGCCGGATGGATGTCCGGCGCGCCCGTCAACAGGCCCGCACCCTGGCCGCCAACACCTCCGCCGAGGCCGGCCCCGCGCAACTGATCCTGCGCCTAGCGGAAACAACCCTGGAAAACAAATGAAGAACAGAACTAATAGCATAAAGAGCACGATTCGACGCATGCCCGTGCTGGGCGCAAGACGGAATTCTTCGGGGGCGGGATGGAACCGGCGCTGCTGGCGTGTTCCTGACGCCGAAGGCGTCGTTCATACCAGCCCAGGGCAACGCCCTGGGTCAAACCGCCCAAAACCATTCAGAGCGCTGAAGGCGCGATTCATCTTGCTTATGAGGCAGGCCGTTGGCCTGCAACAGGCTAAAGAATGTGCGCTGGACCCAGGGCGGCGGCCCGCCTGCGCTGCGCTCCGGCGGGCCTTGCCCTGGGCTGGTATGAATCAGGCCTTCGGCCTGAAAGCCAGCGTGCCGACGCCATGGCTGCCATCAGGGGGAGAGCCAAGCCGTATACTATATAAGGGCCTCATATACAAAAGCTCCTCAAAACCTCGCAAATCGCAGGGTCCGAAGAATTCCGTCGCGCGCATGCTCGCGTTCCTCCCGCTTTTTCTGGGCCTTGAGCTTGCCTGCGGGCAGGCCCCCGAGCAGCCCAGGAACTTCTTTGCCAACCCCGGCTTCGAGCTCGGCCGGGAGGGCTGGAAGCTGGACAAGGCCGGAAAGACCGAGTGCCAGTTCGCGGTGGACGATAAAGACGCCGCCCAGGGCAGGTATAGCGCGCTCTTGAGCGTGGACACGGTGGAGAATTGGGGCGTGCAATTCGGCCAGGATTTTCCCGCCGGCCACAAGGGCAAGAGCTACACCTTCGCCCTGTTCGCCCGGGCGTTGAAGGACCCGGTGCAGGTCGGGCTGGACATCGAGCGCAGTGCCGCCCCGTGGGACCGGGCCGCGCACCAGACCTTCCAGCTCAGCCGGGATTGGCAGGAACTGCACCTGACTTTCAAAGTCGAAAAGGACTTTCCCCAAGGCTGGTTCGCTTACCTGAGCTGCGCCCAGCCCCAGGCCCAGTTCCGCGCCGACCTGTTCCGCCTTTACGAAGGCGCCTATCTTCTATACCAGGAAATCGCCCGCCAGGAATCGGCGGCGCTCGCCGTCCGGTTGTTCGACGCCAACAGCTCGTCCCCGGTTCCGCTGGCCGCGGCGGCGCTGGCCGGCAAGGGCGGATGGACCGAAGTCGCCGAAGACGATTTAACGCATCGCTTCAAAGGGGACGCCGTCTTTATGAACCAAACCATTGCCTTTGCGTTGCGTGCGGGGGCGCCGGGAATCGAGGTTTATTCGCTGGCGCCGCCAGGCGCCGCCTTGCGCGCCGTGCTCGCGCCGGTCGGCGGCCCCGGCAGCGCCACACTCTCCTCCTTTGCCCTGGTCCAAAACAATCCGGGGGCCGGCGCGGCGGACGTGGTGTTCACCGCCCACGGCGGGCCGGCGCTGACCTTGCGTTGCGGACTCAAGGCCGGCGAACCGATCCTCCAGACCGAGGCCCGCAGCGGCGTGGCCGCCCTGCGCGTCGAGGCCCCGTGCCGCTTTATGGTCCTGCCCGACTTTTTTGCGGATGACATCGTCGTGGACGCCTCGGAGTTGCCCGTGCCGGAGGCTGAGCTGCCGGGGGACAACCTGGTTCTGCACCTCCTGCCCGAGGGCCAAGCCATCCTGGTGACGGTGGTAAAGATTAGCGAAGAGGACCTCCGCGTTGGCCTGGCTGGCCAGGGCGCGCAACGGCGGATCACCAACTCCGAGTTCCGCTATGGCAAGGAGGGCAAGGTCTGGGTGGCCGTGCTGGCCAGTCCGGCCATCTGGCACACGGAGGAAATTGCCCGGCAGCAAGCCGGCCAGGTCCTGCGGCTGGATTGGAAGGCCCCTTTTCCCGCCCAGTGGCGCACTGATTGGCGGCGCGACCAGGGCGTGACGGACAGTTGGGAGATGCTCAGGCAGCGAGCCGACGGCCAGTTTGCCAAGGACAGCCCTTTCGGCGGAGCCGACCTGGTTCCCGCTGACCGGCAACGGTGGACCACGGTGCTGGGCAACTTTCTCTACCCCTGCTGGCTGGAGCAGGATGGCCGGGCCTGCTTGCAGCCCCTGGCTCATTCCGCCCTCCGCTTCGAGGGCCCGGCCCTCATCTACCCGCTCAACCGCGCGCCGGCCACCCCGCTGAACACTTTCACCGTGGTAGATGTCCTGCGCAACACACTGGGCGTCGGGCCCTGCGAGTACGTGCTGGACGTCGAAGGCCAGCGGTCCCAGTACAAGGGCCGCGCGACTTGCGCGGTCAGGGACACCTTGAACCCCATCTACAGCCGCCACCAACAGCGGCAGCGCCGCGCCGAAATCGAGCAAACCCTCCAGGACCTCATGGTCTTCATCCGCCACATCCGCGGGCGCATCGAGGGCTATGTGGCCTTCGGCCACGAAACCCTCGGCTACCTGGCGCAACAGAAAAACGCCCACCCTCAACTGGCCCAGCCCCTGGGCGAACTGGAGGCGCTCACGCGGGTCATTGATGCCAGGCTGGCCGCGCGGCAGGCCGCCATCAAGTCCCCGGCCGAGGCCGCCCAAATGGTCGAGCAGTTCCGGCAGACCGTCCTCGACTACGACGGCGACGATGCCCTGGCCAAGTGCCGGCACTTTACCGAGGCCTGGGTCGACATCGGCGGCAACCAGGACGAACTGGCCGGCGAGTGCCGCTGGGCCGTCAAGATGCTCCGCCAAAAAGCCGGCTTGCTGCTCGCCACCGACCCCCGTCTGGCGGACCTGGGCAAAGAACTGCGCCGCCGCACCCAGCTCGTGCTGCGCAACCCCGCCATTCACGAAGGCGCAAGACACTAATCTTCGGAGCGGCCGCCAGCAAACCGGGCGCTGGACCACGGGCGGTCAAAGGTCTGCTTATTCACTTGCCAAATCCATAGGCAGAAGGCATATTGGGCTCGTGGTGCAAAGTTGTTTAGACATCGTTGGCACGGTCAATCGTTGTCAGGTTGGAGCAATGGAAATTGCGGGCAAGCAGCTTGACCCATCGCAAATAGAATCACGCGAGGCGTTCGGCGCACACGTTCGCAATGTTCAAGCGGCCATAATTCATACGTACGCGCTCATCGCTCATGCGTCGGTTCAAGAAACGTCCGCCGAGGCCGCCGCGGCGTTGTGGAAAGGCATGGTTGAGCTGTGCGAAGATGCGTTGAAAGTGCTTTGGAAGCTCAAAAGTCTTTATCCTAACTGCGGGACCCCCGAATTATATGATTTGACGCTGGACTACAGGCAGGAGGCAGAGGAGCGGTATCATCAAAACTTAGAGGATTCGCAATGCCAGACGCCAGTTCCGGCGGGATTGTTTCCGAACAAGAATTAGCCCTGCTAAAGGATTTATTCCTTCGTTTTGAAGGCGCGGGCGATCCGTTTTCCGTTGATTGTCGAGACGCAAAATGGCAGTTTTACGCCATTCTCCGGGACATTTATGTCAATCGGGTTAGGCCGAAGTTCACGGATATAGATTTCTCAATTTTTTGCAGCATGACGCGCCGAAGGTGCAGAGACCGGCTATCCAGGGAAGGTGCCCCATTCCCGTGTCCGCAGCCCCCCACCCCCGTCTCGCCAAATTAGGACACCACCCCTGGACCAGCCCCGTCCGCAGGATGACATATAAGAATTTGTGCACGGAAAATAACCTGCCGTGTACGAGTTCAGTCGCGGAAAGCTCTCCGCCGGAGACTCCAGGGGCGGCTGTCCACGGAATGGGGATTTACGGACGAACCGAGTTCAGGCACATTGAAGAGGCCGTGAAAACGCCGACCTTGGCCGAAAAACTAGGCACGACGCCGCACATCTCGCCGTTGTTGCAGAAAGCGAAGCGGTTGGGCCTTCGTTCCCCGGAATTGTTGGAGAGTCTGGGGGTCGCGAGAGGTTGCCGGCATTTTTGGAGTCCCGACCTCGCCTCGGCGCCAGAGGTCTCAGAATCGGATCTTAGCAATGAGGAGCTTGCCGTGGCCCTGTTATCGCCCTCTCTGCCATACTCACCGCACACGATCCGGGTAGGCGCCGCTATGTTGGGTGCGGCGGGCGCCGATACTGCCCTGCTCGCACGCCTGGCGGTGGCCGAACGCTGCGCCGCTCAGGTTCGCTACGTCGCCAGTGCCGCCCTCCAGTTCGAGCCGGACAACCCGTTCTGGCGTCAATTGCTCAACGCGTTGCCCCAAACTCCGCCGGTGAAGGATGGGGTGATGCCGCACCCCACCCGCTTTGTTTCCATGACCGGAATGACCCGGCTCGGGATGCGCTCGGTCGCGATCTGGAATCGTCCCCACCCCGATCTGGCCCTCCCCCGTGGATAATCCCTCGTTGATTCTCCAGACTGTGGACCGGCATCTGTATGCCGGAACTCCGCGACGCCTTCGCGAAGGCCAAACCCGCTGTTCTCAGAATGGCGCGCGAGGCCGCGAAGTGAGGAAGCTCGTACGGCTGCCAGCCTCTTATCGCAAGTAGTATGAGCAGCGCGTATCCTCCTGGAACCCAAGCCCGCCCCGGCAATCAGTAAATCACGGCGGGGCCAGCGTCAGGGTCCGGGCAGACGGTGCCCGGCCATTCGAGGTTAAATGATCTCCCCCAGCTTCTCTCTCAGCTCAACAATTTCGGTTTCATTGCCGAGCCACCTGGGTTTGTTGGTCCAGTCATTTTCCCAGCAAATTATCATGTCACACCGGTTTCCACTTTTGTACTCGTCCTTGTGGGATTCAAAACCCGACGCCAACCTCTCAAATTCCGCGGTTTTGTTCACCCATTGCCTGCCTTCCTTAACGCGTATTATAGCGTCCGGGTACCGTGTGCCCACGTAGGAAATCTTCATCCGGAGGATAGGACTCATTTTGCTGAACAGAACAATAGTCTCCTGTTCAGATATTGGTGCGTTACGCAGCCCCTCCCACTCCGCCAAATCCGCAACCCCATACGGCCTCGAAGTAATTGCAAGTTTGATTTTCTCAAACACCCGGCTCCCGCTCGAGTCATCGCAGCAGAGATTCTTAACGGTCCTCTGGTTAGCCCGAACCAGGAATAGGCGTTTGATGTCAGGGTCGAGCCTTAGCCTCTCCACCTCCAACGGTTCCCAAAACACCCTTTCATAGGCTGTTTTCCGACAATGGGAATAATCCAGGTCGTTTCGGAACTCGTAGTCACCATCAATTTTACCATAACCGAATATCTTGCTGCCTGCGCATGCGATCACCCAATCCCCTTTCTTCACTCTGTTGTAGAACGTCCACAATTGATTCCCCTTGCCAGGATACTTCCTTCTAAACGCCTTTGAGAACTTCTCCTTGTTCTTTCCAAACTTCCTCAGGCTTCCGACCAATGACCAGCCCACACAAACCACTTCGCAGTCCCTTTGTTGCGGCCAAAGATAACCCCGTTCCCCTGCCGCGATTTTCCAGTATTCGACCTCATTATTTTGATCGGTCACAGATCGCTCTTTCCTCATACCGAAATCTATCGTAAAGCCTTCACCCGCCCAGTCAAGCGCAAATGACGACCGAAATTACTCAAGCGACGAGCGCGCCACCGCCTCGCAAGCCCGAGACGTTGCTGCACGACCGCGGCAACATGGCCTGTCCACTTTATAGCACCGCGCCGAGGCCAAAACCGGACAAAAACTGATCCGCTGTGCGCTGTGGTTCCGGGGTTACTTTTCCAAAGCCTTGAGCCTGGCCTCGAGTTCTTCGAGCGGGAAGCCCTCGGCGGCGACACGGCCCTGGGCGTCGGTCAGGATGAGCCAGGGCAGCGATTCGACTTCAGCCGCCCATTTGGTTTTCTCGGATCTCTCGGCCACCCGGCCCACCGGAAAAGGCACTGGATTTGACTCTTTCCATTGTTTGAAAGATTCGGCTTCGCCAACTGCGGTTTGCAGGCCCAGGACCGTGATGCCCTTCTGGCGAAGGGTGTCATGCTGCTCGGCCAACTGGCGGAGCAACCGGCGCGAGGGGCGCTGTCCGCTGTCGAACAGGCAGAGCAGGATCGGCTTGTTCGTGGGCACCGCGTCGCCCGCCAGGCCCATCTGCGCCAGGTCCGGCAATGGCCTGCCCAGCAGGGAAAGCCGTTGGGTCGCCCGGGACCTGGAGACAGCTTCATCCATGCCAAGGCTGATCACCACGTTCGTATCGCCGCCCTGGGCAATGGCAGAGCCGGGGGCGTGACCGCTTTTCCCTGCGTACAACCAGGCCTGGCCTTCGCACGCGCCGAAGGTGAACCTGCCGTGCTCGTCGGTGCCGGCCCTGCCACTGGGCTGGTTGTCGCCATCCAGGTAAACTCGCGCCTCGGCGACGGGCTTGCCGTCCGCATCCACAACCTGGCCGGTGATCTTCCGGTCAATCGCCTTCAGCACGCACACGTCCAGCTCGATGCGGTTGGTTTGAGGGTCCGCTTGAACGTTTCGGCTGACCCCGCCATAACCGCTGGCTGTAACCCAGACGTCATAGCGCCGGTCCGGAGGAAGCGCGCTGATTTCGAAACGGCCCCGGCTGTCGGTTCCCACCGGCCTTTCGTCGAGACTGAGTCCCATCTCGCCCACCCAGAGATGGAGGTGCGCGGCGGCATTGGTCAGCGGCTTGCCTTTAATGTCTTGCACGCACCCAGCCACGACGAGGCCGGGCTCCAGGCGCAGGTCAAGGCTCATGTCCCCGTGCTCGAGGTCCTGGGCCGCCGCCAGGTTGCGCGCGGGGTCACGCGCCAGCAGGAAGCATTTGCTCGTCCGGCTGGCAAATCCAGGCCGCCACGCCAAATCGAACCGCCCGTTCGCGTCGGTCTGCAGCCCGCCATAAAGCGAGGAGTGCATCTCGGGAAACACCCGCAGATGGAAGCCAGGCACTGGCGCCCCGGAGGGATCGCGCAGGGTGCCAGTGATCCGGGGCGGGGGCGCCAGCTCGACCTGGAGCCGATTGGTCTTGCCAGTCTCGATGATCACGCTCATGACCTCGGAATCGACGCCGTCCGCCCGCACGCGGACATCGTACTTACCGGGCAGCAGCCGCAACAGCGCCACCCCCTTGCTGCCGGTCACCGCTTGTTCCCACTGTGCCCCTTTGAAGGCATTAGCCTCCGCTTGCGCCATCGGCTGGCGCGCCCCTTTTGTCAGCACCACCGCCTCCAGCAGTCCGCCTCGCGTGGCCTCCACCTGCACCCCGCTGGTGGTCTGGCTGGCTTCGACGCTCACCGGCACGGCTTCGGCCACCCACTCGGGCAGGCCATTGGTTCCCAAGACTGCGCGAAGGAAATATGCGCCCGGACCAATTCCCGAAAAGCGAAAAGCCCCGTCTGCGCCCGAGACGGCCTCTTCGCCTTCACCAGCCTCGGCGGAACGGAGCTGCTCAAGCCCCAAGGACAGCCGCACCCCAGCCAAAGGCTGGCCGGTTTCGCGCGCAACGACCTTCCCTTCGATGAACCCGGCCGGCTCGAGTTTCAAAACGATCTCCTGCCGCCCGGCGCGGAACTGGAGCGAGTCCGGGTCGAGGTTCCGGCGCTGAGGTTGGGCCAGGAACTTGCCCGGCTTGCTGACTGCCAGGTCGGCCACGGCGTTGGTCGGGATGTTGTCGAGCCGAAACCGGCCCTCAGCATCCGTGCGCGTGGAGAAATACTCGCGGGCGATCCTGGCCTTCAACAGACTCCAGCTCCAGCTCTGGGCGGAGATCGGTCTCTGAAGCGAAGCCAGTCTGACCGACACTTCGGCACCGGCAACCGGGTCCCCGCTCTCATCTACCACTCGACCGGCGAGCGTGCTCGGGGGCGTGAGCACGATTTGTTGAGCGACGGCGGTAGCAGCGCCCCCGCGCTGGTGCCAGGTGGTGGCCAGCCCCGGTTTGCTCGCCACGAGCACGCCATCGGCACGAAACGCCGGGATTTCAAAAAGGCCATCGGAGCCGGTCGTGATCGTTTCCCTGAGGGCCAACTCGCGGGCCCAAGCTGGCCCGGCACCCCGATTCTCGTAAACCCGGACAGAGGCCCCGGGTACAGGTTGCCCCGCAGTATCCACCAGCCTGCCCATGAATCGCAACGGTGGCGTGTCCGTGGCCCCCTGTGACCCGAAGACCAAACCGACGCCAAAGGCCAAAACGGCAGCTCGAACCGCCGCCGCTTTACCTTCCACCAAACCCGCCATCGAGGCGGCCGATTCCTTGATCCTCCTGAGTAGTTTCCTCAAATTCATGTCCTTTCCCTCTGCACCTGTTGCGAGCGGGGGCGGCCGCGGAGGACTTCAAAATAAGGGCGCGAACCCGACGCACCCAGACGGAGGCACCGCGAAGCGCCCATACCACAAGCACGCCAGGCCGCGCCGAATGGCGCGGGCCATTGGCGGTTCTGGTATCGAAAATTCGCGGTTTCCTGTCTAACCGAACCGGCCCCCGTGAATTGCTATGTCAGCGGAATCCAATCCCCAACCGAGAGAAAAGTCAAAGCCAATCTTGCCAAGTACGGTTTTGCTGCGAGCGCCCGGTGGCCCGGAGGTTTGCAGAAACACCCCGTGACTCGCGGCATGCCGTTAGCGCACGACCAGCCCCTGGAGCAGCATCTCAAAAACCGGTGTCATCCAAGCGACCGGGGGCGAAGCTGCGCATCTGAGCGCCGCCAGCGCAGTCGAGGGAAAGCGGGGCGATTTTCCTCACGGCTCGCGAGGGACGGCCGCCGTCGTCCCTCAATTATCTGGAAAACGTTTTCTGGCCTTGCCGTTGCTGTCCAGACCCCTTTTCCCGATGCGCCTAAAGCAAGAGAATTAGTAGCAAGTAAAGCAGGCCAGAGGACCACGGCGGCGTCCCGCCGCGGCGGGACCGCAACCCGGCGGAACACTACATTGGCTACATTGGCTGCATTGGCCACATTGGCCATTTTTGCCAAAAAACCGGCCGGGCCCCGGAGGGACATCTCAAGAACCGGTGTCATCGAATCGGCCGGGGGCGAAGCCGCGCATCGTCGCCACGAATGTAATCGATTTCAAAGTCGCCTCCGGTTGTTCCCTCGAGCGGGTCAAGGCGCAAGCCCACAATCGTATGCCCGGCCCAGAGCGGATGCTGGCCCACTTCAAAGCTATATTCCACGAACTGCTGACGATTGGTGAAGGGGAGGTGAATTGACTTAGCCTCGCCCCATTGGCGACTATCTTCAGTGACCCAAAACAAGGCGAGGCCGAAGCCGCTGGTGGCCCGGGCGCGCACCGCGATACGACGGCACCGGTTGCCGTCCAGACGGACGCGGGGCTGATGGAAGTATGGGTCGCCGTTGACGGCATGGCCGCGCAGGACGCCATTGGCAATCTCCAGCCGGTCAATGTTCGCAGGGTCGCCCCAGCCTTGCAGGCTGCGGTCGAAGCTGTAATCGACCACCCGGGCCACCGGCCAGACGACGCCCGCCGGCCGATAACTGGCGCCCAGGACCTCGACCCAGTTCGATCCGGCCGCGACCAGTTTGATGACCGCCACCGCGGCGCCCGCTTCGTAGCGCCAGGCGGCCCCGGGCACCTCCCAGAGATTGCTCGAGGTCAAGGGCGCCGTCGCGCCGTTCACCCGCACTTCGGTCGGCAGGTTAAGCCCGGACAGGAGGACTTGTCCGGCTTCGCCCGGGGGCCATTGCAACGCGAACCGCAGGGTCGCGTTGGTCAGACTGACCTCGGAGAAGCGGGCGCGCGCATTGAGCCGCACGCCCGGTCCCGCGATCACGGTGGTCGGTTCGACGTCGTGGCCAACCAGTTTGAACACGTTCTTCAGGATGCTGCCCGGCTCGAAGACCCAGGGGCACTTCGACCAGTTGAGCGCGCTGAAGTTGTCGGGCCACAAGGCCACATTTGTCCCGCTGCTCTCCTGTTGATAGAGCGCGCTCACCGTCAGGCCTTCGGCGACTTTGCGCCAGGGGAACGAGGAGTCGTAATCGGCCAGTTTCAACAGCGCATAGGCATACCGCAGCCCGTTCCACTGCACCGGCTGGCCGAGCCAGGAGCCTTCCAACCACGAGCCGCCCAGGATGGGAATGGAGGCGTAACGCAGGACCGGGTGCCCGGGCGGGTTCCAAACATAGACAAACGGCACCCCGGTCCACGCCCAGCGCACCGCCTGGTCCAGGTAATGGCGGTTGCCGGAGAACCGGTAGGCCTCCAGATAAGCCTCCACCGCGTCCGCCGCCGCCAGGATGTCGGGCGTGTGCACGGGGCATTCCCACACCTGGGCCGCGCGGGGCACGCTGAAACCTTCCATGAACTCCAACGTCTTCTGGACCGCCGCAAAGGCTTCAACATCGCCGGAGACGCGGGCGTAGCGCAGGACCTCGTAGGCGTTGCGCGCGCAGGTGCCGACCTCAGCGGCGCCATCGGGGCCGAGCAAGCCGTAGTCACGGCCGGCGAAAATGCCGTTGGTCTCCAGGCGCGCGTGAAAGCGCCAGGAACCATCGGCCCCCATGGCGTCCACCTGGGCGGTCGCGGCCCGGCGCCATTGCGCCAGGCTCGCGGCGGGGTCGGCCCAGGTCAGGCCCAGGTCATCCCACACGGGGCGCAACCCGCCCAGTTGTTCGCCCAGCGCGGCCCGGGCATTGAACTGGTTCCGCAGGGCCGCGTTGGAAGTGAGCAGCGCGCCCAGGCGGAGTTGGAAGAGATAATGCGCCGGCCACGCCAGGTAACTCATCTCCTTTGGCCCGCCTTTGGAGGTCCACCATTTCTCTGTCGCCGCGTCCCAAAGCGACTCCAGAAAGGCCCTCATGCTGAACTGGGCCTCGCCCAGGTAATTGCCGCGCGGCAGGGGCGCGGGGTTCGGCACGCCAAAGGTATCGAACCACCGAGCCACGCACGCCAATGACTGGGTGGCGGGCGTGACCGCAGCCAGCCAGGCCTCCAGGCGCAACGGCGTGTTGGCGGCGGCAGGGTAAGGTGTGGCCGAGGCCTGGCGCTGATTGGGCGGCACCCAATCCGGCACCGACGGCAGAAACAGCCCCAGCAAATGATTGCTTTGGCCCTCCAGGAAGTTCGGCGAGGCAAACACGGCCGCCGGCCGGTCATGCTGGCCGTCCCAGCACTGCAAGCAATCCCAGTAAAGCGCCAGCGCCGCCCCGCCGTCCGCCACCGCCATGAGGGGAATCGTGATCTTGTTCGGATGCGGGACAAACCGGAGGTAGTAATCAGGGTCGTGCATGTCGAGGTTCGATGAGGAGACCTCATCCCCCACCAGCCATTCCAACCCGCAGAACAAGGCGTCCTCTTTGCGCCCGCCGAATGTCCCTTCGCCGACGTGGAGCATCGGCCCGTCGAGCAGCACCAAATCCGCGCCCCCGTCCGGCGTGACCTGGTAGCTCGCGCGCACCCGCTCGTCGTTACTGACCACAAACGTGAAGCGGCCTTCCCACCGTGTGCCGTTGGCATCGGTGAGCGTGCGCCGGAACTCGACGCCCGCCTGGCCGGGCAGGTTTGTGATGGCCTGCCACCAATCGGCATGAAAGAATTGGCGCGCCACGGCGCCGCCGCTCTTTACCGCAAGGCAGCTCAGACAATTGGCCACCGCCAGGCGCCGCCACCCATTGCTTTGGTTTACGTCCACGGCAAAGGCCCCGTAACCAAAGTCATTCGTCGGAAACACCAACCGCACGGCGCGGTTGCCCAGTTCCAAGTCGCCGCCCTCGCAGGCCAGAGTGGGCTGCGGGAGCAGCCGGCCGCCCAGGGGCATCGGCCTCGCTATAACCAGGCCAACCACGTTGGTCGCCGCCGGCTGGCCAGGGAACCGAACCGCCGCCTGCAAGTGCGTGGCCAGCGCCAGGTCCGCTTGCACTTGCCATTGCAGGTTCACGGCGCCCCTGCGCGTCACGGAAGCTACCGGCAGCGGGCTGGCGCCCGTCACCAGCCGAACACTTGGGGGCAGCACCAGTTCCACCGACCCGTTGAGCAGCGGCTGTCCGCCCGCATTCGAGACCACGCACGATACCCCTACCGGCTGGCCAATCCCGCCCACCGGCCGGGCGACCGACAAAGCGGAAACCAGCACCGGCGGCACCTGGTCAAGGATTTCATCCTCGCTCAACGCGCGGTCATAGGCTTTCACCTCACCGAGGGCGCCCACGAAACCCTGGCCGAGGTGCAGCGCATTGGGCTTGGGCGCCGGCGTGCCGGCCCGCGGCGCCACGCGCTTGACGCCGTCGTACCACAGGCTCAGGTTGGTGCCGTCCCAGGTGGCGAAGATTTGGTGCCATTGCTGCAAGGCCGGCGGGCTGCACGAGAGGCGCGGCTCCGGGGTGCCGTTCAGGAACGTGAAGAACGAAAGCCGCCCTCCCTCGGGCGGATTGTCCAGCCGCAGCAAGTAGCTGTCATACAACTCCACGATGTTCTTGTACGTGTTCGGGCTGGTGTCGGTCGGATTAATCCACGCCGCAATCGTCAAGGCCGAGCCGAGCTGCAACCGTGCAGCGGGAGGGACCTCGACGTACCCGGAGCCATCCAACCGCAGCGCCCCGCCCGCCACTCCCGCCGCCCAGGTCGCTCCCCCATAAAGCCGCCCATTGAAACCGTTGCCCGAGGCATCGCGGGCGACGGCGCCGGAACCGTCGTCGAAACGCCACCACCCAACCGGGCCGCTGCCGCCCAGGCTGTGCCCGCGCAGCCAACCCAGGAGCAGCAACACTGACAGGAAATTGGCTCTTAACGCTGCGCGGGTAAGGAAAAATTGCTTATGGGTCAGGCTCATTTTTCACCAGCGTCGGGGCCACTATGCAGCCCGCTCGCCTGGGATCAAGCCGAAAATGGCGAGGGAGACGCGACGCCAAAGGCGTCACTCATACCAGCCCGGGGCAACGCCCTGGGAAATCCCGATTCCGAATCGGGATTCATTGCAGGCCAATCCCGATTAGTCGGGACTTCATATCTCTATTCCAGAACCGAACTTGCACCTATGCCCCAATCGCTCAGCCAGGTAATAGAATTCGACGAACGATACGTCTGGGACTGAACCACGGGGCCGGGGTATGCAAGTCGCGGGCAAGAGCCGATGAATCGCGCCGTTGGCGCTCTATTGTGTTTTCTTGCACCTGTCCTGGGGCGTTGCCCCAGGCTGGCATGACCTGACGCCGTTGGCGTCGCCCAATCAGGCCGTTACCGTAAGGCCCAAGGGACAAGCCAATTAGTGCCCTCTTGAACGCGAATTGGAATTAGCCCCGAATCACGTTGCCGATTTGCGGCCTGCCAGGCAGCAAATCACACTGGACCAAATGACAATTGCCGCACTTGGGGTTATGGTGACAGGTCGCATTGACCATAATGAGAAGCAAAGAACGCGGCGTCCCTGAACTCGAGGCGGAGTTGCTCCGGCTCAACGCCCTGGTCCGGGAACGGCGCCAGCAACTGGCCCGGCTGCAAAGCTGCCCGAACCCATTGTGTCCTTGCCGGGTCGTCTGGCGGGAACAGGTCGAGAAAGGGCTGGCCAGCCAGGTGCGCAAGATTCGAAAGCACGTTCGAGCGACCCCGGGGCGAGGTGCGCGGGCCTCCTCCGCGATAGGCAAGCGGAGAAAGCGGCAGGTTGCCTGAAATTATGGCTGCAATGACTAAGCTTCTCTTGCGCCCGGGCTTACTTCAGCTTGCCCAGGTCCGCATAAAGTCTTGTCGGACGGCCACGATCCCAATGGGCGTAAATCTGCTCGGAAAGTTCTTTGCTCAGCGGCAAGCTGCGTAGTCCGCGCGCCTGGAAGAGTTCGCGGATCTTGGGCGTGCAGGCCTCACAGAGCCAGGTCTCGCCCGGGGGCGAAAAGGCCCGGCGCATGCGGGCATAGATGGCGGCGAAGTCTTCCTCGACGATGTTGCCGAAGGAGAGGTTGAGGAACTCGCAAGGCTGCACGTCGCCTTTGGCATTGATGTAGAACCGGTCGGTCCCGCCGGCGGTGCAGCCGAAGCAGGCGCGGTCCTCGTCCAGGACCTGCGCGCAGATGGCCGGATACGCGGCGTAAGCCCGCCCGTGGTTGTAGCGCTGCACCAGTTCCACCACCCGGTCCTGGTCCGGCCGGCTGAACGGGGCCGGTCCGCTTTCCAGCCAGGCCCCCGCAGGTTTGGGCTTGATCAGTTGCACCAGGCACGCGCCAAACTCCCTGGCCCGCTCCATTATCCGCTCGAATTCCCCGTCGTAAAAACCCTCGCGCCCCAGGCAGGTGTTGAAACTCACCGCCACCCCGGCTGCATGGCACAGCTCGACGCCCCGTTGGAGGGCTTCCCAGGCCTTGTCTGACTGCATGAAGGCGTTAAGCCGGGCCGGTTCGGCGGTGTGCAGCGAGAACATGACGGCCGTCAGGTTCAAACCCTTGAGCTCTTGCAACCGTTCCAGCGTCATGCCGTCCCCGGTGGAATTGACCCAAACCTCCGACCGGCCATCAATGGCGGCGCAGACTTGCTTGAGCCGCTCGTAAACCAGGAACGGTTCGCCGCCTTCGACGTTGAAGAAGGCGATGCCGCGCTCCTGGAGCTGGCGTACTACGGAAACCAGGACCTCGAGGGGCATATCTTTGCCGCGATCCATCCGCTGGTAGCAATGCGGGCACGAAAACCGGCAGCCTGAAGTGACCGAAAGGAGGACCGTCGCGCACGCCAGCGGCTCATCGAAGGCAAGGAATTTCCGGCAGGCCACGTAAAAGGCCTCGCTCGGAAAACTCGGCACGTAAAGGTCCAGCCGGGTGTCCGACCCGATCCGCACAAACTTGTTGTGGCCCAGCTTCGACAGGAACAACAGCAGCCGTCTCAGGAGCAGGAGGAAACGCCGGGGCGACAGATGTGGCAGGGGGGCAGTGGGGCAGGCGTCTCGCCTGCCTTGGATTCGAGGGCCAGACGCCCCCGTGGCAGGCGAGACGCCTGCTTCACTGGCTTTGGCGGCAGGCGGGACGCCTGCCCCACTACCCTGGGACAACAGGCAGGGCAGGAAATGAAAGAAGATCGTCACCTTGAGCCGGACCAGGAACCACGAACGGCTCAAACCCTGGATATTGCGGATTGGGATCATAAACCCGGCAAAGAGGTCAAAGGAGTTGATGCTGGTTTCAGGCTCACAGCAGATGGTTGCTCTTGTACCAGGACACGGTCTGGCGAATGCCTTCTTCCAGTGAGTGCCGGCACTCAAAGCCCAGCAGCCGCCTGGCCTTTTCCGTGCAATACTGGATCGAGTCGTAGAACATGTTCACCCGGCCGCGCGTCAGCAGCGGCGGGCGCCGGCTCCGCCCCAGGACATAGCACAGCTCCAGCCCAAACCCGAGCGGATAAACGCACCATTTGGGCAGCAGGCGCGGCGGCCGCAGCCCCGCCTCTTGGCAGAACAGGCCGAAGATTCTGTGCATCGGCTCGGGGGCGGCATTGCCGACGATGATGCGCTCGATACCGGGCAACTGCCGCTCCAAGGCCAGCAGGTAGGCCCGGGCCAGGTCGGGCGCGTAAATCACCTGAAACCGGTTCCGAGTGCAACCGGGCATGTGCCTTTGGCCGTCCCGGACCGCTTTCACATAACTGTAGAATCCGGTGCCGAACTCCCGCTCGCCGAACACCCAGACCGGCTCGAGCACCGTCAGACTCAGCCCGTGCTCCCGGGCAAAGCCCATCGCCTGCCTGGTCGCCTGCGCCTTGCTGTCGCGATACCAATTGTACGCGGACGGCAAGAGGCGATGCGCCAAGTAGGGGTAGTGGGAACGGAACGGGAAAGTCTCGTCTTTCACCTGCTGGCTGTCCTCTTCGCCGTAGGAAGAGATGCTGCCAGTCACAATGACCTGCCGCAGGCCCTCGGCGCGGCAGGCTTCCAGCACGTTGAGTGTGCCCTGGACATTGACTTGAAAGAAGGCCTCGCGCGGGCCCCAGTCGCCGGCCCGGGCGGCGGCGTGAACGACCTGCCCGCAGCCGCGCACCGCCCGGCGGACGCTGGGCAGGTCGCAGAGATCGCCGTAACGGAGTTCGGCCTGCTGCGCTCGCGCGTGCGCCACATTGGCGCCCGCTCTCACCAACGCCGCCACCGGGATGCCCGCGCCCCTCAAGGCCTCGAGGATGTGACTGCCGATAAACCCGGTCGCGCCGGTGAGAAGGACTTTTTGCGGGGTGCTCATGGCGAAACGCAGGGTGTTGGAAAGTCCCGCGATGGCGCGTAACCGCTGCCAGGCGCATCCTGACACCGCCCCCGAGCGCGGGCAGAAGCCCTCCCCCCATCCCCCCTCCCATGCGCTCGGAGCGCATGGGAGGGGGGTGATTCCTTTTTCCACTTTACCCAGGGCCCCGGCGCGCCGGGGTCCCGCCCGGAGCGGGACGGGCCTTGCCCTGGGCTACTATCTTGCTGCCCCTCCGGGGCAGCAGAGAGCCGCGCTGCGCGCGGGTAGAGTGGAATTGGTGGCAGTGTCGGGATGCGCCCGCCGCTCCCGCGGACCGAAGTCCCGACGCGTCGGGCTTGGGCAGAGGGTTGGGGTGAGGGGGAAGCCATCCTGGAGGTCTCCAGCGCGGTTGGCTTCGCAAGTGGCTGTCGCATCTCGGACCTGGATTCCTGGACCTGGGCCGCTTCATGCCTGCCGCCAGGAATCCTCGTCAACACCAGCCCGCCGTTGTGTCCCCCGAAACCGTAGGAGACCGAAAGCGCGCAAGCGACCGGGACTTCCACCGATTCGAGCGGCAGGTTCAAGCCATCCATCGGGTCGGCGGTGAGATTGCCGTGAACGGCCCCGCGGGCGACTGCCAGGGCGGCGACCGCCGCCTCGATGGCTCCGCTCGCCCCGAGCGTGTGGCCGAGCAGGCCCTTGGTCGAGTTGATCCACGGTTGCCGCTCCCGCCCCCCGAAGACCGTCCTGATCGCCCGCGCTTCGACCTCGTCGTTGGCGACGGTTCCCGTGCCATGCGCGTTGAGGTAATCGATCTTCCTGCCCGCCGCCAGCGCCCGCAGCAAACGCGTAATCTGCGTGCCTTCAGGATCAATCTGCATGATATTGCAGGCATCGCTGTTCGCGCGGTAATCGGCCACCTCGGCATAGATTGGGGCCCGCCGGCCCAAGGCATGGTCCAACTCCTCGAGCAGCAGCAGGCAGGCGCCCCCTTCGGCAAAGAGGAAACCGCTCCGCTTTTTGCCGAACGGTCCCGGCCGGCCATCAGGCGATTGCGTGAGCACGCCCAGCGCATCAAAGCCCCGCATAATCGCGCCGCACCGCTCGCGCACCGATTCGACGCCCCCGGACAGCACGACCTCGTCGTACCCGTCCTTAATCCGCCGGAAGGCCTCGCCCAGGGCATAAGTGCCCGAGGCGCACGAAGCGTTGACCGTGTGGCAGGAACCGGTCAGCCCAAGACAGATGCTGGCCCAGGCCGCCGGCGAATTGGGCATCGTCTTGGGGATGACCAGGCGGCTGAAAACCGGCCGCCGCTCCGCAAACACCGCCCCCAGCACCTCCCCCGGCAGACAGTGACTCAGATAAGAGGCGAAGGCGGTTTCCAGGTTGCTGAAACCGGTGCCCAGGACCACGCTGCCGTCTTTGAGCCCCTCAACCGCCAGGCCCGCGCCCTGCCGCACCACCCGGTAGCCGGCGTCTTCCAAGGCCAGTTTCCCTCCCAACACCACCATCCGGTCTTCCGGGTGCATGATACTCTCGTGCGCCAGGTCGAGTTGAAAATCCGCCAGCGTCACCTCCGGTTGCGGGATATACCAACGCGAGTGAAACGCATAACAGCGGGTAAACTCAGCCGGGATCGGCCGCACCGGCAACTGCCGGTTCCAGAGGTTCTTGAAGAACTCCGCCGTGCCGATCCCCGCGCTGGTCACGGGGCCAATCCCGGTAATGACGACGCGACGCGCCATGTTCAACTCCGCTGCTCGCTGCCCTTTTCCTGGTGAGCGGACGGCGGCGCCAGCCAGCGCAGGACTGTCTCGAGATACTCCTCCGGGGTCGCATAATCCCGGGCCTGGATGCACAGCGAGGCCAGGTCCGTGGTTCGCCCGTCTTCGCAAAGCGTCCGGGCGGCGGGCCTCATGCTGCCCAGCCGATAGAACGCGCACCCGCTCTCCCGCGCCGCGGCCACGAAGGCCTCCTCCCGCTCCGGTCTGAGGGTGAACAGCAATTCGTACTCGCCGCATTCCCCCAGGAACAGCAACGTCTTCGGCAAGGAGACCTTTCGGCACAAATCCAGTCCCCCCGCCAGGTAGGGCAAGTCCGCCACCGCATACCCGCACCCGTTCAGGTCCGCCAGCGCATTCAGGGCCGCCCATACCCCGTCGCTCGTGTCGATGCAGGCCGAAGCATACCGCCTCATCAGGGCCGATTCCTGCCGCCGCACAGGGAGCCGGAGGGCTGCCCCGAGCCCAGGGCCCATCCTGGCAGCGCCCTCACCCAGTAGTCGGCCAAGCCTCCGGCTTGCCCCGCTCCCGCCAGCCCTCCGCCTTGGCGAACTCCTCGCTGAGCCGCTGGGGTTCGGCAACCCAGAGCCTTGCCGCAACGACCGCCGGCCGGAGCCTTCCGCCTCTGCCGAGCGGCCTTCCACCAACCGCAGTGCTGCTTCCACGTTGCCCGCCCCCACCGGGCCGGAGAGATAAACCGCGTCGCCAGCCGCCGCGCCCCGCCGCAGCACCGGCGGGCCATTGCAGGCCCCGAGCACCGAAGCGGTGCAGCGCCAGACCTTCGACCGCCCGCAATCTCCGCCAATAAACCGCGCCCCCGTGGCCTCCAAGACCTCCCGGACACCGCCGGCGAACCGGCCGAGGTATGCGGCGTCCCAGCCCTCAGCCACCGTCAACGCGTGCGCGTAATAGAGCGGCTGGCCGCCGCAGGCATAGATGTCGCTGATGGCGCCGGCCGCGATGTTCCAACCCAGCAGATGCGCATCGCCCTCCCGGAACAAATCCTCGGCTGAGAATTCATCCGTCGTGAACAGGCACTCTGCCCCGTTGAGGCGGACCACCTCCGCATCGGACTCGAAGCAATCGTTCAGCCGCCCGGACGGCAGCGCCGCGCTCAGCAGCTCACAGATGCTCTTTTCACTGATCTTCACTTGTAATCAGGTCCACCGGGTCAGGCGCGGTTTCGATGCGGCACGGGCAGCGCCCGGCGGGGTCCCCGTCGAATTCCACCTCGCTCGAGCCCTCGACGGGAGCCAACTCCACGCAACCCGCGTACTCGAGCGAGAGGCTCGTATCAGCGACGATCGGCCGGCCGCTATAAAGCGCCCGCAAGACGCGGGCGAAATTGCTCCACGCCAGGTTCCGCACGCAAAGCACATAAAAGCGCCTGTCCTGCGCGCCCAGGGTGTGGCGAACTTTGATGCCCGAGGCGATGTAGGCCGTCTTGCCCACCGCGATGTTGTACACCCCGGACCAGCGGCGCGGCTGGCCGTCCAGGGCTATTTGCAGGGTTTGCGGACGATAGCGGACCAGAACGCGCAGCAGGGAGACAAAAGTGCCCAGGAAATCGCCCAGGTATTTGCGGATGCCAGCGTTGGCCAGGCGCGCCAGGGCGGCGCCCAGCCCGATATTGGCGCAGCAACCGAAGACGGCGCTCGCTGGTCCAGTCTCCTCCCCCTGCTCAGTCCTGTAGCTCACCCTCCCCACGGAGACCGCCCGCGCCCTGCCCGAACAGAGGACTTCCACCGCCGGACCCACCGCCGTCGGCACGCCGTAGCTCCGGCAGAAGTCCGGGCTGGCGCCGATGTGCACCACCCCAAGCCGAGCCCCGGACAGTCGCCGGCCGCCCCCATCGAAAAACCCGTTCAGCACCCGGTTGATCGTGCCGTCCCCGCCCACGGCCACGATGACATCATAGCCGGCCAGGTTGGCTTCCCGCGACAGCTCGCGCGCGTGGTCGAACGTGGCACAAAACGCCAGTTCATGCCGCACCCCGCGCCGCCGGAGCCGGTCCCGCAGTTCCTCAAGCTTGTTCCGCCCCAGGCCGTTCCGGGCATGAGGATTGGCAATGAAACAGTAGTTCATGCCGGAATGGCCCCTTCCAAAATGCCCGCCGCCACTCCCTCCAGCGCGCTGAGCAGTTGGCCCAGCGCCGGGCCGTCCAACTTCGCCCCCACAATCAACCGCAAGACCCCCTGCCCGGGCGGGACGGAAGGCGGGACAAAAGGCGTCGTCAGAATTCGCTGGCGCCGAAATTCCTTTGCCAGGGCAATGGTTTGCTCCGGCGAAGGGCAGCGGATGGCGGCGATCGGGGCCGCGCCCTTTTGCAGCTCGAATCCGCGCGCCTCCAGTTTCTCTGCCAGTTGCCGGTGGTTCTGCCACAGGGCGCGGCCCAGGGCGCCGAAGTCCTGCCCAATGATCTCCAGCGCGCGCAGGCTGCCGGCGGCGCAAACCGGCGGCAGCGCGGTCGAGTAAATCAACCCGGGACACGAGTAGCGGAGCGCCTCGATCAGGGCCCGCTTTCCGGCAATCACTCCCCCCACATTCGCCAGCGCCTTGCCGAGCGAGGCCGTATAGATGCCCTCGAAATCGCACAGGGCTTGGGCCTCCAGGATGCCGCGCCCTCTCTGGCCCAACACGCCCAGGCCGTGCGAATCGTCAACCACCGGGATGGCCTCATACCGCCGGCACAACTCAACGATCGCTCCCAGCGGCGCCACGCTGCCTTCGGTGGAAAAAACCGACTCGGTGACGACGAAGCTCTGGCGGAAACCGGTCGCAGCCGCCAACTGCTTTTCCAGGTGCTCGAGGTCGTTGTGCAGGAAGGGCTTGATTTTGCACCCGACCGCCTTGATGCCCTGGGCCAGCGAGGCGTGGGCATAGTGGTCCACCAGAATCACATCCGCCCGCGCCGCGATGGCGGGAAACAGCGCCAGGTTGGCCTGGTAACACGAGGGGAAGACCACGGCGGCTTCCAGGCCGACAAAGCGGGCAAGCTCGCCCTCCAGTTCGCCCAGAATCCGCGCGTAACCGCTCGCGATCGGCGTCCCGCACATGGATGAGCCGTAGTCCTGGAGCGCCGAGGCCATCGCCTGGTGAATGCGCGGCTCCGAGGCCAGTCCCAGGTAATCGTTCGAGGCCAGGTCATAGCACACCTCCCCTTCACTGCGGGGCCGTCCCCGACACAGGCCGCCGAGCGGCCGGTAATACGGATTGAACCCCAGCCGCTCCAAGGCCGACCGGTCCACTCCCAACGTCTGGTAAAATTCCTCCGCCTGCATAGCCGCCTCACGTGCAGTGGTATTTTGACCGCAGCAGCGCGACCACATCGCTCACGCGGTTGACCTGGGTGAAGTCGGCCTCGTCCACCGTGATGCCATAGGCATCCTCCAGCGCATTGATGACCATCAAGGTCCCGAACGAATCCAGCCGCAGTTCCTTGCGCAAATCGCTCACCAGCGTAACCCCCTCTTTTTCCTCGGTGTTGGCCCGAATGATGGATAGGACTTTTTCTTCGATTTTCATACTTTGACAAGGTTAGATTCGCTCGAAGCCAAGGCGCGCGCTCCACAGCCCGGCCCATAGCACCGGGTCGGCTGTCCCGAGTCGCACATCACGGCGCACCGGTTGCAATTCCGGCACCGCGACTCATACCGGTCATCCTGCCGCATTCTCAGGACGAAGCCCGGTTCGCACAGGATGGGTCGGCACAGGCTCACAAAATCAATCCCCTGCTCCTCGATCGCTTGCCGAATGTGGCGGGCGCTGCGGAACCCGCCCACCGAAATCACCGGGATTTTAGTGTGCTGCTTGGCCAGGCGCGCGTAGGCCAGATTATACATCGGCGCGAAGGGCGCGCATTGCCGCTTCAACCAGGGCAAGATGAACACCCTGCAGACCCACCGCCGGAGCGCCTGCCGGCTGCCGTACCTGGGATTGAAATCCAGGATCGTCTGCCGCGGGATGCTCTGGCCGCGGAAGATATTCAGGGCGTGGTCCATGGTGCCAAAGCTGATTTCCACGGCCGCCAGCGCCCTGCCCTCCAGGAAGCGCAGCAGTTCGATGAACTCCTTTTCCCGCAACGGGCGACGGTAATTGTCGCCGGCGCTGATCTTGATCAGCAGCGGGTAATCCGCCCCGCAGGCCGAGCGGACCTCGCCAATCACCCGGTCAACAAAGGCCGTGCCGATGCCCCGGCGCGGGTCGATGCCGTAAGCGTCGCCCCGGTCGTTGATGGCCGGATGAATGAACTGGTGCAACAGGTAGCCATGCGCCGCGTGGAGTTGCACGCCGTCGAACCCGGCTTCGCGCGCCCGCCGCGCCGCCGCGCCGAAGCGGGTGGCCAACTCCTCAATCTGCGGCACCGTGAGGCGGCAGGGACGGTGATTAAAGTAGCGTGATTTTCTGGCTGAGGGGGCATAGACGCGGCCCCCGGCCGCCGCGGGCGTCGTCTGCCGCCCGGCATGGGCCAGTTGCAGGAAGATGCGGCCGCCGTTCCGGTGAACCGCCTCGGTCACGCCCCGGAAGGCGCCCACTTTGGCGTCCGACTCCAGGCCCGCCTGCCCCGGCTGCATGGCCTTGCCCTCAGCACTCACATAGGCAAACCCGGTGATCAGCCCGCCCAGTCCCTGGCAGGACAGCCGGGCGTAGAGGCCCGTGTAAGCAGGGCCGGGGTTGCCCTCCTGGTCGCACAGTCCTTCGAACGTGGCCGACCGCAAGATTCGGTTTGGCAGTTCCACCGTCCCGATGCTGGCTGGTTCAAAGGCGCGCATAATTCCTCCGCCCTTAGGGTCATTGCTTGGGGTTGCGATGCAGGTCGAAAAGGAACCCGACAAAGACGTAGGAGAAGATGAACAGCCAGAGGGCGAGGTCGGGGTTGAAAATCCCCACCAGGGCCGCCTGCCCGCAAGTGCAGGCGCGGAAATTCGTCTTGAGCGAGGCATAACTCCTGGCCCCACTGGGGTTGCGCCAATACAGCACCCCGGTCCACAACTGCAAGAACACCGTCAGCAGACCCAGGAGGATGAAAGTATGGTTCAAAGGCGTGCGATGCATCCCGCTCAGCCGCAACAGCCCGAAGGCCAGCGTGGGCAGAAACGCCGAAACCACCGCCAGCAACCGCGACTTTTCCAGGCCCGACCTCACCACCAGCGTCCGTTTGCCCGCCAGGAGATCCCCCCGGTAGTCCTTGAAATACGTGTAATAGGTCATCAGCCCGTTGATCAGGCCCACCAGGAGCAGGACGGAAATGCGGTTCGGTTGCAGGACCGTTGCGGCCGTCGGACCGCAAGCGTAGCCCCCGTAGAGCGGCGCCATGGTAATCATCAGCCCGAAAACGACGTTTCCCCACACCCCGTAACCCTTGGCATATTCGTAAAGCACATTGAGCAGCGCTCCTGCCAAAAGGAACACCAGCGCAATCGGTTCCAAATAGAACCAGGTCACCACTCCCGACCCCGCCAGCAGCCCAAAGGAAACCAGCAGCGCCAGGCCCGGCGGCAACTCCCCCGTCACCATCGGCCGTTGCGGCGCATTGATCCGGTCTTCCGCCAGCCCCAGGTAATCGTTGACGATCTGGTTGATCCCCCAACTGAGAAAAAGCATCACCAGGATGACCAGCTTCCGATCCGTCGACGGCGCCACCTCGATAGTTCGGAGGGCCGGATTGCCCGCCACGTATTCGTAATACGCCACCCCGAGCCATCCGGCTATCCCGGTCACGAACGAGTAATAAAGCCGCATCGAGCGGACATAGGCCGCCACGAAACTCACCACTGCCGCGCTGCGTTGGCGCAGCGCGGGTGAACTTAGGACCTTTTGCAATGTGGCCATATTCCGCTCCGCCGGCGGCTGGACACCTTGGCACGCCTCGCCGCTTGGGAGCGGGCGGCGCCGCCCACGGAAAACCTCGCTCGCGGCTGCGCAAGGATGCGCCCCAGGCCCGGCTCGCCCAGCCCCGGCCGGGGTGAACTGCTCAAAGGCGTGGGCGCTGCGCTCGGTTGCCATGACCGCACACTAGCCCCGCCGCCGCGCCGGGTGGTAATTGAAAAAACTGTCTCTTTGCTCGATTAAAATGATGATAGCAGCAAAGACAACTGTCTTCAAAGGCCCATCCGGCTCAATTCGGCGTCCAGGGCCATTTGGAACTGCTCCACGTCCGCGGGGGGCGGACGATAGCCGGGTTGCTGCGGCATGAGGCCGAGTTGGCCCGTTTGATCCAAATACCAATCGACCGTGATGCCGTCGGTAAAGGTCACCTTGCCGCTGACCATGGCCCCGGGGCGCGCAATCTGGTCCACCGCCAGGGAGACCCCGCTGGGCTTGGGCGCGCCGGCGCGGGCAGAGGGGGCGGGTGGCCGCGCACCCGGGGCGGCGGGCCCCCTGGCGCCGGGCAATGGCAGGGCGGCCGCGGCTGCTTTGGCCGGCTCGGCATCCTTGGGCGTCAGCTTCAAGTCATCCACCAGCAACCGAACCTCCATGTAGGTCAGGCGGAGGCCAAGTTCCGAGGCCAAACGATTCTGAATCTCGGATAGCTTTAGTCCTTCCCTAATCCACTGCGCCACCTTTTTCCGTTGTGCTTCATCCAGGTTCATAACGTGTCTTGCTTCTTAGCACGGCAATTGCCCGCCCATTCAACTGTTGTCTCTCCTAATTTAGCGCAGCCGGGCCGCAGACGAAGCGAAAAAGACCGGAATTATTTGACTTGCTTAACCTCTCAGGCGTGTGCTTAAACGAGGCGTGATGAAGATCATCACCGACGAACACTGCGCCGACTATTCGCACCCGGGCCACCCGGAGCGGCCCCAGCGCATCACCGCCTCCTTGCAGAAACTGCGCCTCCAGACCGAACTGCCCATCACCTGGGCCAAACCCCGCCCCTGTGCCGACGCCGTTCTCCTCCGCGCCCATGCCGCCGAACACCTGGCCCGCCTGAACGAGGCGCAGGATTTCGATGCCGACACGCCGTACCTGCCGGGCATCGCGGACTATGCCCGGGCGTCCGCCGGGGCCGGGCTCGAGGCCTTGCGCGCCGCTCGCGCCGGCGAGACCGTCTTCAGCCTCATGCGACCCCCGGGCCATCACGCCACCCGCCAGCGCGCCATGGGCTTTTGTTACCTCAGCAACGTCGCCATCGCCGTCCTCGAGGCCCTGGCCACCGGCTCCCAACGCGCCGCCGTCTTTGATTTCGACGTCCATCACGGCAACGGGTCCGAAGCCATCCTGCTGAACAAAACCGGCGCTACCTTCTTCTCCATTCATCAACATCCCTGTTACCCCGGCACCGGCACCCGCGATGTCGGCAACAATTGCTTCAATTACCCCCTGCCCCCGCGCACTCCCCGCGCCGAATACCGCCGCGTCCTGGCCGAGGCCTTCGATCGTCTCCAGGCCGGCAAACCCGAACTCATCGCCGTCTCCGCCGGCTTCGATGCCTATGCCCGCGACCCCCTGGCCCAGATGACCCTCGAAGCCGAGGACTTTCACTGGCTGGGCCAGTTGCTGCGCCGCTCCAACGTGCCCGTCTTCAGCCTCCTGGAAGGCGGTTACAGCACCGACTTGCCCGACCTCGTCCTCGCCTACCTCAAAGGGCTGGACGGCAGGTAAGCGCGGAATTCATTGAGAATTGGGTATTGAGTATTGCTTATTGGTCATTGAGTCCGCAGTCCGAAAGTCCATGGGGCGTCATCCGCGGGCATTCTTCAATAACCAATGATCGTTTTTCAATCCTCAATGTCCAATTCACCTGAAAGTCCCGATTCCGAATCGGGATTGCAATCGCAGCGAAGCTTGACCTGATTACAACGAGTCTTGCCGGTCAAGAACTTTAGTGGGGCAGCGTCCCGCCTGCCTCCTCGGCACAACTGCCCGTGGATTTGTTTGGCCCGCTGTTTAAGCGGTGGGCCAATCAAATATTCTCCCCCAGCACCGGCGGCGCCTGGTAGGTCAGCTCCCTTTCCGGCGGCAGGGGGGCGGTCTCTTTGCCCAGCAGGCGGTAGTGGCGGATCTGGAAGGACACTTCCTTGCCGTCCGCCAATCCCTGCTGGGCGTATTCTTCTTTCGTCATGCGGGCGCGAATGGTCAGGCCGCTGGGCAGCTCTAGCTCCACCCGCAGGAGCACGCCCAGGAAAAAAGTGTGCCGCAACACCGCCTGGTAGCGGTAGTGGGTCGGGTCCGAGGAGATGTGCACGGCGTAGGGGCGGAACCCGATCCGCAGCTTTTGCCCTTGCGCCAGCCCGTGGGCGGGGAATTCCAGCTCCCCGGCCCAGGCTGCCCCGTCGCGCACTTCCAACTCCAGGATATTCATCGCCCCGATGAACCGGGCGACGAATTCATTGGCCGGCTGGTCATAGACTTCGCGCGGGGTGCCGACCTGCTCCAGCGCCCCGCGCGACAAGATGACGATGCGATTGGCCACCTCGAGCGCCTCCTCCTGGTCGTGCGTGACAAAGATCGTGGTCACGTTCAGGTCGTGGTGCAGCCTCACCAGCCACTCCCGCAGTTCCTCCCGGATTTTGGCGTCCACCGCCCCGAACGGCTCATCCAGCAGCAGCACGCTCGGCTTGGAGGCCAGCGCGCGGGCGATGGCCACCCGCTGCCGCTGGCCGCCCGACAACTGATGCGGATAGCGCCGCTCCAGGCCCTCCAGCCCAAACAGCCCCACCAACTCCGCTATCCGCCCCCGGATGTCGGCCCGCTTCCATTTCTTGATCTTCAGCCCGAAGGCGATGTTGTGGCTCACGTTCATGTTCTTGAACAGGGCGTAATTCTGAAACACAAACCCGATGTTGCGTCGCTGCACCGAGACCTCATTGACCCGCCGGCCCCGAATGAAGATGTCTCCCCCGGTCGGCATTTCCAGGCCAGCGATCATCCGCAACACCGTCGTCTTGCCCCCGCCGCTCGGGCTCAGCAACGCCATCAACTCCCCCTCGCGCACCGAAAAGCTCACCTGGTTGACGGCGGTGATTTCCCCGAACGTCTTGGTCACGTTTCTCAGTTCAATGCTCACCGGAAAACAAGTTCCACTTCTGTTCCACTATCAACTATCAACTCTCAAAACCATCAACTTTCTTCTCCGCCCGCGCGTACTGCCGCGCCTGCCGCCATTCCAGCAGCGTCTTGAGGGCGAGCGTCAGCAGCGCCAGCAGCGCCAGCAAGCTGGCCACCGCGAACGCCCCCGCGCCGTTGTACTCGTTGTAGAGCTCCTCCACCCGCAAGGGCATCGTGTCGGTCTGCCCCGTGATGTGACCGGAAACGACCCAGACCGCCCCGAACTCACCCATGGCCCGGGCGTTGCACAGGATGATGCCGTAGAGCAAACCCCATTTCACCGACGGCAGCGTGACGTGCCAGAAGGTTTGCCAGCCGTTGGCCCCGAGCGTCAGGGCCGCCTGTTCCTGCTCCGAGCCCGTGGCCTGCATCACCGGCAACAGCTCCCGCGCCACAAACGGAAACGTGATGAACACCGTGGCCAGCACGATGCCCGGCACGGCGAAAATCACCTTCAACTCATGCTCCTCCAGCCAGGGACCCAAAAACCCCTGCCGCCCGAAGAGCACCACGAACATCAGCCCCGCCACCACGGGCGACACCGAGAACGGCAGGTCAATCAGCGTAATCAGCAGCGATTTGCCGGGAAAGTCGAACTTGGCAATCGCCCAGGCCGCAGCCAGGCCGAACAGGACATTCAACGGCACGCTGATCCCCGCCACCAGCAACGTGAGCCGAATCGCCGCCCAGGAATCCGGATGCGCCAGCGCGTCCCAGTAATACCGCCAGCCTTTGGCCAGCGCCTGGGCAAACACGTTCGCCAGCGGCACCAGCAGGAAGACAAGACAGAACCCCAGCGCGATCGCCACCAGCAGCCCTTTGGCCAGCGCCGATTCTTCCGTGCCCCGCAGGGAGGCTTGCTCGACCCACTTGTGCGAACTTTTCAATTTCTACAACGCTCTTACCGTTGGAAGCGGCTGGCCCATTGCTCGAGCTGGTTGATCCCGGCCAGCACCAGAAACGAGAACACCAGCAGCACTATCGCCAGCGCGATCGCCCCGGCGTAATCGTACTCCTCCAGCCGCATCACCATGAGAAACGGCGCGATCTCCGTCTTGTACGGCAGGTTGCCGGAGATGAAGACGATCGAGCCGTACTCGCCGATGGCCCGCGCGAACGCCAGCGCGAACCCCGTCAGCACCGCCGGCGCCAGCGCGGGCGCAATCACACTCACAAACGTCCGCAACCGCCCGGCCCCGAGCGTCGCCGCCGCCTCCTCCAGTTCCCGTTCCAGGTTCCGCAGCACCGGCTCGAGCGTCCGCACCGCAAACGGCAGCCCGACAAACGTCAGCGCGATCACCACTCCCAGCGGCGTGTACGCCCCCTTGATGCCCAGCGGCACCAGGTAGCGCCCCAGCCACCCGTTGGCCCCGAACAGGTTCGCCAGCGTCAGCCCAGCCACCGCCGTCGGCAAGGCGAACGGAAAGTCCACGATCGCGTCTATGACCCGGCGCCCGGGAAACCGATAACGGACCAGCACCCAGGCCAGCAGCGTCCCGAACACGGCGTTGGCCACCGCCGCCAGCAGCGACGTCCCAAAGCTCAGCCGGTAGGCGGCCAGCGCCCGCTCCGTGGTTGCCAACCGCCAGAACTCCGCCCAGGAAAGCCCCAACGCGCGCCACACCAGCCCGCCCAGCGGTATGAGCACCATCGCGCTCAAGTAAAACAGCGTCAGGCCCATGGTCAGGCCGAAGCCGGGCAGCGCGTTGAATTTCTTTCCCACCATGGGCGTTAGGGCCGCGGGTTGCCGCTCACCGCCACGCTGCCGCCGACAAGTAACGCAGCGCAATCGCCAGTCCCCTCGGGTGGTAGAACTCGCGGGCCGCGCCAGCCGGAAGGCTGCGCTCCTCTGCCCGCAAACTTCCTCGCAGCTTGCCAGCGGGTTCCTCTATTGCAGTGCAGGGCCATGCTGGCCGCCAGCTTACTTCACGTCCCCCCGCGAATCAATTCCTCCTAGTGGGGCAGGCGTCCCGCCTACCCTGCCTCCCCCTCGGCGTTCCCTTATCAGCGCCTGGCCTGTTGCATCTGGTCAAACACGCCCCCGTCTCGGAAATGCATCCTTTGCGCCTCTTGCCAGCCCCCGAAGACTTCATCAATGGTGAACAGGTTCATTTTGGGGAACCTGGCGGCGTACTTTTCAGCCACCGATGCCAGACGCGGCCGGTAATAATGCTTCGCCGCGATCTCCTGGCCCTCGGGGCTATAGAGGTATTCCAGGTAGGCCTGCGCCACCGCCCGCGTGCCCCGCTGGTTGACCGTTTTGTCCACCCAGGTCACCGGCGGCTCCGCCAAAATACTCAACGAGGGGACAACGATTTCAAACTCGCCTTTGCCGGATTCCTTGAGCGACAGCATGGCTTCATTTTCCCAGGCGATCAGCGCGTCGCCCAGGCCCCGCTGCACGAAACTGGTGGTCGCATTGCGCGCGCCCCAGTCCAGGATCGGCACATTCCGGAATAGCCGGGCCACGAAATCTCGCGCTTTGGCTTGGTCCTGACCGTATCGCTTCAAGGCGTATCCCCAGGCGGCCAGGTAATTCCACCGCCCTCCGCCGCTGGCCTTTGGGTTCGGCGTGATGACCGAGACCCCAGGCCTTGCCAGGTCGTCCCAGTCCTTGATTCCCTTCGGGTTGCCCTTGCGCACCAGGAACACCACCGTCGAAGTGTAGGGCGAGCTGTTGTGCGGCAGGCGCCGTTGCCAGTCCAGGGGAACCAGCTTGCCTTTCTCGGCAATCACATCGATGTCATAAGCCAGCGCCAGCGTCACCACGTCCGCCGCCAGCCCGTCAATCACCGCCCGCCCCTGCTTGCCCGACCCGCCATGCGACTGCTGGACCACCACCCGGTCCCCCGTCTTGGCCTGCCAGTACTTGGCAAAGGCCGCGTTGAACTCCCGGTACAGCTCGCGCGTGGGGTCGTACGAGGCGTTGAGCAGCCTGATCTCCTTGCCGGCCGCGCCGGGCGGCAGCCAGACCACCAGCCCCAGCACAACGCTCAACAGGATTTCAAATCCCAAATCCCGCCTCGACCGCCAATTGTATCCGTGTGAATAGCCCATTCTCGTAACCCGCGTCTGCATTCCAGACCTCCCTCAATCTTCTGCCCGCTCGCCGTGTGGCGCCATTTTCACCAGCTTCGGATCGAACTGGCCCAGGATGGTCACCAGGTCGCTTTGCACCGCCATCACCTCGCCGATGTTCTTATAGACCATCGGCGCTTCATCCAGGCCGGCCGAAATCAGCGTCACACCTCGCTCCCGCAAGAACCGGTTCACTTCCTGCCAATTGAACTTCTTGAGCGCTTGTGACCGGCTCATCACCCGACCTGCCCCATGCGCGGCCGAGTTCAGCGATTCCGCGTTGCCCTTGCCCCTCACCACAAATCCCGGCGCGGCCATGGAACCGGGAATGATCCCCAGCACGCCTTCGCCCGCCGGCGTGGCCCCCTTGCGATGGACGATCACCTCGCGTTCCACGCCCCCCACCAGATGCCGCTCTTTCCAGGCAAAATTATGGTGGTTCTCCAGGTCGAGCAACACCTGCGCCCCGAGGTTCGCCGCCACATGTCGGTGGATGAGCGCGTGATTGGCCGCCGCGTAACGCCCCATCAACTCCATCGCCGCCCAGTATTCCTGCCCGGCCTCCGAATCCAGCGACAGCCACGCCAACCGCTTCAATTCGCTCGGCAGGCCGGGTAACTGGCCCATCGCTACCTTGCTGTAATAATCGCACACGGCCGCCCCAGTCCCGCGGCTGCCGCTGTGACTGAGCAGCGCCACGTAGGTCCCCGGCTCAAGCTCTCGTATCTTCCCGGGCGCTGTGAACACGCCAAACTCCACAAAGTGATTGCCGCTCCCGCTCGTCCCCAGTTGCCCCCAGGCCCGGTCCTGGTTCTGTTTCGTCACCGGGCTCACCGACCAATCCGCCTCCAACACCTCGTGCTCCCGGCGGTCTTTGAACATCGCCCCTACGCCAAACCGCGTCTCCGCTTCGATCGCCCGCGTGAGCCGCTCCCGCCTCTGCTCCAGGTCGCGCACCGGCAGGTCCAACACCGTCATCTTCATCCGGCAGGCGATGTCCACCCCTACCGCATAAGGGATGACCGCGTTTTCCGTCCCCAGCACGCCCCCGATGGGCAAGCCGTAGCCCACATGCGCGTCCGCCATCAGCGCCCCCGCCACCGCCACCGGCAGCAGACAGGCCCTCTCCATCTGCATCACCGCCTCGGCCTCAAGCCCTTGGCCCCACTGCCGATACTTCACCGGTTCGGCCCGCGGCGGTGCCGGCGCCTTGAGCAGCGCCTTGGCAAACTCCCCGCGCAAGGCATCGCCGGCGAACGCCCCAGGGTTGGCCATCACCGCCTTCACTTCTTCCTCCAGTCGCCTCTTGTCCCCGCCCCTGAGGACGAAGGTGCTGATGAAATCGTTCGCCCGCCGCGTCGCTTCACCCAGCGGCACCCCCAGACGAATAAGCTCTTTGGTGTTCATTTGGCAAAATCATGGCGACAGCTTAGCGCATAAAGGCCTGCCTGGAAAGCCTGCAAACCAAGGTCTCCGCCGGCCAGTTTTTTGGAAAAAATAGCCAATGTGGCCAATCCAGCCAATGTGGCCAATGGGGTGTTGCGCGAGGTGGCGGCATTTGCTGCGCGGCCGTGCTTCTGCGGCCTGCTTTATTTGCCACTAATTCTCTTGCTTTGAAGGCATCGGGAAGAGGGGTCTGGACCGCGACGGCAAGGCCAGAAAAGGCTTTCCAGATAATTGAGGGAGCAGAGCGGGCGTCCCTCACGAACCGTGAGGGAAATCGCCCCGCTTTCCCTCAACTATGCTGGCGGCGCTCAGGAGGGCTCTTGCGCCCGCGCTCGGGGGCAGTGTCAGGATGCGCCCACCGCGCCGGAAGTTGACGATAGTTGCTATCTATTCCAGGATGCAAATGTGAATATCGCGTTGACCAAACATTTCGAGAGATTGATCGCGCACCTGATCTCGAGCGGGCGTTACAACAACGCCAGCGAAGTCGTCCGGGCCGGGCTGCGCAACCTGGAGGCCGAGGAACAACGGCTGGCGGCCAATTCCTTTCCGCCCGGATCGCTGAAGCACCTTTACACCAGCGCGGACAATCGGGCCGAGCGTCGGACGGCGCGAGCCTCCACGTTGAAGATCGAGACCGAATGAAACAATGGGACATCTGGACCTGCGACTTCGCGCAGGCGGGGCCGCACCCCGCCGGTCGTCGTCAGCCACCCGGATCGCGTCGCGCGAGCCCCGTTGGTGAACGTGCTGCTCGGCTCCAGCCAGCGGGCAAGCGGCCCGCCGCGTGCTAACGAAGTCCTGTTGAACACCGCGGACGGCCTCGACTGGGAGACCCTGGTGAAGTGCGATCTGATGTATTTGGTGGAGAAGGAGCGGTTGTATCGCCAGCGGGGCAGTGTCGGCATCGCGCGCCGCCTGGCCTTGGTGCGGCGCCTCAACGCCTGCTTCGGTTTCACCCTCGTGTGAGCACATCGTGACCGAGGGCACGCAATTTCTCGACGACGGGCAGCGGGAAACTCTCGTTGGAATACAGCCGGGCCATCACTCGGCTTCGTTCGCCTCGATTTGGCGGGTGATTTCATCGCGGTGTGAGCGCACGAAGGCCCAGGCGTTTACGAGGTCCTCGGCCCGGAGCGTCGGATACACCCGCAGCAATTCGGCTTCCGACGCGCCCAGCCGCCGCGCCTGTTCCAGCACCCACACCGGAATGCGGGTGCGCACGACACATGGCTCGCCCCCGCAGACTCCCGGACGGCTTTCGATGCCGGGGAAAGCATGGCCCAAGTCGCGCGCCGTCCACTGCAGCACCTGCGCTTTCTCGGCCGGACTCAGTTTGGCGAGCAGTTCTTCGGCGGCTTCCAGGACACTTAACGCGGCGGAGCCGCAACCAAGAGCGAAGCGTCAATTCCTGAGTGGGAAGAGCAACGTGGGCCTTCCCCCGCCGCGTTAAATGCGGCGCTCCGCGCCGAA
>Ga0187850_10000204_pt1 | contig 81857 bp, 89 predicted proteins | sample June2016WEW_4_15_FD_132436 | JGI IMG/M metagenome (GOLD analysis project Ga0187850, IMG submission 132436) | Peatland microbial communities from SPRUCE experiment site at the Marcell Experimental Forest, Minnesota, USA - June2016WEW_4_150 | ecosystem: Environmental > Terrestrial > Soil >...
AATTGTATCAGCGGTCTGTATCAGCGAGCTGATACAGAAAATGGCTGATTTTAAGGTTGAACATAGAAATATTGTGATATCTACCTTTATATATACGGCGTAGGTTGGGATTGGTCATCATGGGATAACTACGGAACAAAACTCAGGCAAAAAACTATAACTCAAACAATCACCCAAAAACAAAAGGAAATCCTTCAATATCTCTATCAATACCGATTCCTCAATAGAATACAGATCTAAATATTGCCAAACTATAAACACCACCAGAGAATCAATGACTGGTTAAAAGACCTCAGTCAAAAGCAATACATCGCTCAATCCTATAATAAAAGGTTCTAGACCGACATGTCCCGCCATCAAAAAGACGGCTATTCGGCCATTTTTTTAATAAAGGCTTAAAATTATCCTTGAGAACAATAATTATTTTAGAAAATGAATCACTTTGGCATTTTTTTCGGCATTGGTCACCCAATCATTATATGATTCTTGAACTTTTCCCTTTTTGCCATCGACACGGGCGATTTCATAACCAACGGAAGTTTTGATCGGTCCAAAGACTTCGCCGATTTTAGCCCCAAAAGCCACCGTTTCGAATTCTGGTTCCGTTTTGCCGTTAACAATCAAATCTCCCCGGGCAATCCAGCCTAAATCCCCCCCGTTATCGCGCGTTTTAACGTCCTCTGAGTATGTTTTGGCGAGTGTGGCAAAATCACCGCCGCTTTTAGCCTGATTAGCGACCTCATTAGCCTGTGACTCATCGGTCACAAAAATATGGACGACTTTAATCTGAGCGATGAGTTGATCCTGAACCTTCTCTTTTAAAACCTCGGTTTTAATTAAAGCCTTGAAATCATTAACATTCATGCCGTAAAGCTCATTAATCACTTTTTTCACCTGGGTTTCGCCCTGCTGGCTGACAATTTTCTGATAAGCATCGTTGACGTCTTTGGATGAAACAGTGAGGCCGTCTTTGGCCGCTTGCCATTGGATGAGATGATTTTCAATCAATTGGGCCATCACCTGACTGCGGACTTGGGGTTCGGAAAAGACCGCGTTTGTTTTAGCATCGTATTGCTTAATATAAGACATTTGTTGATAATACTCTTTGACCCAAACAATATCACCATTGACGAAAGCGGCCGGCAAAGGATAGATTTTAACAGCCATTCGAACGATCGAGGTATCAGCATGTTCTTGGTAGACGGCCACGCCGACGAAGACACCAAACCCGAGATAGACAACCAGCAGAAGCCATAAAATAAAAGTGATAATCCACTTTAACTCCCCTCTCGGCTTCAGTCTCAACCCGAAATTTTTGACGGCCCAAACACAAGCTCTAGCCCAATTAATTAATTTTTCTTTCATCTAAATTTAAAATCCAAATTTTAAATTAAGTATAATAATTAAGCCAAAAACAACCAGAGTGGCCACAATATAACCCAATGTTCTTCTAAAGTTTAACACATTATTGGCATACAAGTAAAATATCTTTTCAAAAAGATAAAAAGAAACAGTGACGGCTAAAGCTTTAGCCAGCGGATTAATCGGTAAAAAATCCAGGGCTAAAAAAAATTCCAAGACGGAAAACCCCATGATCCAGGCAAAAATATTAAAAATGCTTTTTTCGAGCAAATTTTTAGAATTATCCAAATTTGCCTGGGCAAAAAAGAGAAAGATACTTAAAGCGAAAAGGCCGACCAATAAAAAAGCCAGCGGCACACTTAAGCCGTAGTGGAGATTATAGAAGGCATAAACGGCTAAATAAAGAATCAAGACCGAAGCAATTTCAGGAGATTTCACTAATTGCCAGAGACCAATTAGACCAAATAAAATCACCAGAATTCTTAAAGTCGTCGAGGGTTCAAAATAGTAAAAGCTGATGACAAAAAGGGCCAGGAGAACAACAATGATTATTTTAGTGAATTTTGGTGACCCCAATTTCTTCATTTGCCACAATCATTATCCAAAATATCATAAATGTCCAGCTTAATTCTGGACAATTTTGCAATTTTCTCGGTCTGAAATGTTTTATTACTACTTGGCATAATCATCGCCCAAGATAACTTGAATATCGACCCCGCTCGTTGAACAACTGGTTTTCGACTGACTGGTTGCTTTTATATCATTAGCAATTTCCTGAGCCGTCGCGGCATATTGGCCATTGCCGCAATCATAGACGATACTCTGAGTATAATACTTCGCCGAATTACCGACGGTCATGATTTGGTAACCCTCACTTTGAAGCTCCTTAGAATAAGTTGTCGCAATGCCAGCGGTATGGCTCCCATTTAATACCTCAACGGTGACAATGCCACTGCCACTACTGGTAGGAGTTGGAGTGGGATTAAAAATATTGGCGGCAATGGTTTGAAGATCAGTGTAAACACCCAGGCCTTTTTGGGGAATTAAAACGTCGCCTAAGGTATTGGTTTGACTTATTAAGACACCGTTAGCTGAATTATCCAAAACTTTCGTGATCATCGTGGAAGTGTCAATCCCTTTGACTTCTGTCCATAAAGCATAACTTTCATTGACTGAAAGAGTCGTTTTAAGATTGCTGCCGAGGGTATTAAGTAAACTGGTGATTTTGACCGGATTAGCCAAAACATTTAACTGCATTATTTTTTGTTTAACTGCTTCCATGACTAATTGTTGACGACGACTCCGGGCAAAATCCGAGCCTTCACCGTTATTGCCATGCCGGCTGCGTACAAATTCTAAGGCGGTTGTGCCATTCATATGCTGCAGACCGGCATTAAAATGGACCGTGATATAAGCACAGCCCGGTCCACTGGTAAGACACTCTCCGGCCGGATATTGATCGTCGGTGAAAGTATTAGGCACATTAACGTCAACTCCGCCAATAGTGTTAACAATATCATTAAAACCCGCAAAATTTAATGACGTATAATATTGAATCGGAATGTCTAAAATTTGACTGACGACTTGCGAGGCCAATTGGCCGCCACCATCTGAATTGGCCTCATTAATTTTATGATAGCCGTAGCCAGGAATATTCACTTCCAAATCGCGGGGCACCGAAAGCATGGCCATTTGGTTTGTTTTCCAATTAATCGAAAGAACCTGCATTGTATCGGAAAGGTTGGGGCCGTCGTGGCCCGGACCGCCATAGCCCAAAAGTAAGATATTAGTTCTCCCATCGGACTGGCCCTTAAGACTGGTGTTGCTATTCCCAAACAAAGAAAACAAGGATGAGCCACTGCCGCTATTAGAAGTGATATTTTTAATCGCTCGATTGGCGGAATAACCAACCCAAACACCCACTCCCACAATAATCAGAAAGATTACTAAAAGAACCCACTTGATAATGCGTTTCCGATTACTTGGCGGACCGATTTTTATTTCCCGGGGCATCGCTGGCGGCACCGGCTGAACTTTATTGCGATAGGTAAACATTTGACTCCAAAAGAAAAAACAATAAGGCTTTAGCCTTTTAATTTAGTATAGCAAAAAATTTATCCACAGGATAGTCGTACAAAATCATTTATAACGCGGGGTAGGGAAGTGGTCGGGAGAAAAACCGCTCCCCTTTAATTTTTGAGTGATTCTTCCAAGTACAGTTTCTAATTTTTGCTGACCGTAGCCAATAACTGGAATACGCAATGACCAACCGAGAGCATTAGCGAGCGTGATCCCTACTCTCGTGCCCGTATAAGAACCGGGACCCTGGTTGACAGCAATCGCTTTTAAATCTGTTATTTTGATCCTATGCTTCGAAAGAATTTTTTGGATATTTTGCAAGGTTTCGCTCCCGGTATCTTTTTGCCACTGCCAAGAAATTCGATCCAGCTTCTGATCGTGATAAAGTCCTACTAAACATTTTTTGTCTGACGTATCAATAACTAAAATCATCTTTAAGGTCTTTCCCTTGACCATGTTCCTGCCAGCCCTCTGGCTGGTAAGATCATACCACATCAGTCCAATAAATTTAACGCTTTGACATGGTGATTTCCCTTGAGTCCGGATCTTTATATTTAAAGTGAATGTATTTTGTTTTTTTAGACAAAACTTCTTTGATCTTTTCCGCCCACTCAACTACTATAATCGTATCGTCCCGGCCTAAAAAATCTTCAATTCCAACCGACCGGATATCGTCGATTGTTTCAACTCGATAGGCATCGATATGCACAAATTCAATTTTTTTACGCTCAATTTTACTAGGATAAACCTTCAAAATCACAAAAGTGGGCGAAGTAATTGTTTCGTTAATATGCAAACCCTCGGCGAGACCTTTGACAAAAGTCGTCTTGCCGCTACCGAGTTCACCGATCAGACCAATCACTTCCCCGCCCTTGAGAGTTTTGGCAAACTGATGGCCGGATTCAATTGTGGCTTCCCTATCCTTCGTAATCACCCTGATATTATATCAGAAGAATTATTTTAAATCGATCGATCCGCCCTGATCTAAATCGTCTTTTTCTATTTCACCCTCGTGTGAGTTTTGACTGGGCGACGGATTGGAAGGCTCCGCCGGAACCGATTGAATCGGCGGCGGTAACGAGTTTTGGTCTTTAGACTCATCTGGAATATCTTTAGTCGGCTCTGGCTCTTGAAACCGAGAATCGTACGACGTCATTTGTCCTCGAAGCATCTGTTGATAAGGTGTCTCCGAATCTTTCGACGCGGCGGGGTTGGGAATGCGCGAGGAAGAAGAAACCAATGTTCCCTCACCGGAAGTAATTTGACCTTGACGGCCTTGATCCTCGATAATTTTATCGTGAAGCTCCATAATTTTCGCGCACATTTCTTGAGGTTTTGGCACCGACTGAATTAAAAAGTTTTGAGACTGTTCGCCCGCCGATTCCACCAAAACATTGCCATACCCAAATAACGTTGGGAAAAAGCCTTGAACGGTTGAGGTGACGTCTTGAACTCGCAAGAGCGAAACTTGAGAAATTCTTCGACCGAAAAAACCTTGTTGGGTTACATCGATCACGGCATCCTTTGTCACCAGATAAATGTCATAATAAAAAGTCAGCCAAGCGGTGAAAATATAAGTAATGATAATTAAATAGTAAATCGAAAGACCCAGGACCAAAAAATACGCAATCAGCCCGCGCGTAAAGTGATGTTTAAAATGTAAAGCCAACACCATCAAAATAATCGGAATTAACACTAAAATGACTGAAAGAAAAGCTTGACCGATAAAAGAAAACCAGTGCTTTCGGGTAAAAAGAATGATTTTATCTTCTTCAATTGACCCAGGGATGGGAAAATGATAATTAACCATCACACTCTCTTTTTTTTAAAAAAACTTAGTCGTGCTCCAATTTAAACGACTGATAAAAGCGAGCGATACCGCAATGATTATAAATATGATCAAAAGATAAATCAAAATGGCGACGCGGGTTAAATCACCTTTAATGTGCATTTGATAAACTTTAAAAACGCCATAAATGTTAAAAGCGACATAGGCGAAAAGAAAGATGAGCCAGATAATTAAGGCGATGTACATTTTTCCTTCCCCGAAAAATCTATATTCTTAAATATTTTCGGATTGAAAAGAGCGCCGCGCCAATGCCAACGGCGACACCGATTATAAATTGCATCAAGAACAGCCAGCCAAAATGCGAATAATAAAAAACTCTGACACCTAAAGCAACACCGGGGTCAAAATGTTCAGTAATCAGCGGTTGAAGCGATAAAAATCCAAGCCACAACAAAATCGTCGCCAAAAAGCAGGCTAAAAGGCCGTAGATAATTCCTTCAACGATAAAAGGAGTTTTAATAAAAACATCGTTGGCCCCGACTAACCTCATAATTTCGATTTCATCTTTGCGAGAATAAATAGCCAATCGGATCGTATTTAAAACGACCAGGACCGACATGATTACAAAAACGGCTGAAAAAATCCAACCAATTTCTTTAGTAAAGGTGGTGATACTAATCAGGCGGCCAATTAAAACCTTATTGTCTTGATAGGAAACCTTATGAATAATGCTTTGATAAGTCGCACTATTGATCACGCCGGCGATGGCATCAAGTTTCGAGGGGTCGGTTGCTTTAATGGCAATTGAACGTGGGAAAGGATTCTCGCCCAGCTCGCTGGCGATATTTTTAAGGGCTTGGCTGGTTTGAGTTTGCTCCCAAATTTTTTCGGCTTCTTCTTTGGAAGTGTAGGCAACCTCTTTAACGTCGGGACGACTGGCCAACACCTGCTGAAGTTCACTAATTTGGTCGGTCGTCGCCGAATCGTTAAAGTAAACCGTAATATCCATTTTCGACTTAATAATGTCGGAGGTTCGGCCAATGACCAGCGTGAGAATGACAAAAATTGAAATAACGATTAAGGTTAAAGTCATCACTAAAGCCGAGGCGAGCGAAAGCCATCTGTTTCGCCAGAAGTTAACCAGACCGAGTTTTATAATTCTTTCAATCGTGAGACGATTCATTTTCCCTCAGATACTATATAATATAGCCACCTTTAACCTTATCCGACAAGACTTTGCCGTTTTTTAAAAGGACGACGCGGCGTTTAAGACGGTCAACAATGGCTTTATTATGCGTCATCAATATTACGATGGTGCCACGGCTATTAATTCTCGAGAGTAAATCAATAATTTCCCAGGCGTTAACTGGATCTAAATTACCGGTCGGCTCATCAGCAATCAAAATTTTTGGGGAGTGAACCAGCGCCCGGGCAATGCTCACCCGCTGGCGTTCACCGCCGGAAAGCTCGTCTGGTAAATTATCTCTTCTTTTAAGCATGCCGACCAAATCCAAAATCCGAGGGACTTTATCGTGAATTTCTTTTGGCTCGGCGCCGCAGACTTCAAGAGCAAAAGCGACGTTTTCATAAACGGTTTTTTGAGGCAAAAGTTTAAAATCCTGAAAAACCACGCCGACTTTTCGGCGAAAGTAAGGCAGCTCATGCGGCTTAAGTTGAAGGATATTTCGGCCGGCTACTAAAACTTTACCACCATCAGGCTTTTCTTCGCAGGTCAACATTCGAACTAAGGTTGATTTACCGGCCCCCGAAGGCCCCACCACGGAAACAAATTCCCCCTTATCAACTGAGAGACTGACATGTTCTAAAGCATGGATTTTATCGGAATATTTTTTACAAACGTCAACAACCTCGATGAGCAAGGTCACTCCTCTTTTTTCAGTTTAGCACAAAATCAGATTAAGGCAAACGCTATCTTTTCGCCCAGTCTATAAGATCACTTAATGAATAGGTGTTGATAATATCTTCTTTGCCGAGCCAGCCGCGCCGGGCCACCGAAATACCAAAGCGCATCAAATCTAAATGATGAAGCTGGTGAGCGTCGGTGTTGATAGCAAATTTGACGCCATAAGTTTTAGCGTCTTTACAAAGGAAGTCCATCAAGTCCAGACGATCCGGGAAAGCCGAAATTTCCAGAGCGGTTTTATTTTCCGCACAGGCCCGGAAAACTTTCGGCCAATCGACTTGATACGGCTCACGCTGGCCGATAATTCGGCCCGATGGATGGCCGATAATATCGACATCCGGATGCGCAATGGCTTTAATGATACGATTGGTCATCGTCTCGCGATCTTGGAAAAAACTGGTATGGACCGAAGCAGTCACTATGTTAAGTTTTTTGAGCATCCAATCAGCAATATCCAAATCACCGCTGGCTTTAATATTGACTTCTACTGAGGAAAGAATTTTTATTTTCGGATGGGCTTTTTGAACAGTGTCAATTTCTTTTTGGCGCTTTTCTAATTCTACCTCATTCAAACCATGAGCGATTCCTAAACCCACGGTGTGATCGGAAATAACAACATATTCATAGCCTAATTTTTCACTGGCACGGACGATATCGGAAATACTAATTTGACCATCCGACCAGTTTGAATGGACATGCAAATCACCTTTGATTTCCGAAAGCTCAACTAATTTTGGTAATTTATGTTTTAAAGCCGCCTCAATTTCTCCTCGATCCTCACGGAGTTCCGGTGGAATCCAGTCCATTTTCAAAAATCCGTACACATCCTTTTCATTATTGATTCTTTTAAGTTTTCCGCCAACTTTAAATCCGTGTTCAGAAAAACTTAAGTTTTTCGTTTGAGCATAAGTGCGCAGCGTCACATTATGCTCTTTTGAACCGGTAAAATGCTGTAACAAAGAACCATATTCATTCTCCGGCAAAATTTCTAAATCAATTTGGGCCTTTTGATTATAGATAACGGTCGATTTGGCTTCACCTTGGGTAATAATTTGGCTTACCCCTGGAAATTTAACAAAAGCTTCGATCAACTCTTTCGGATCAGAACTGGCAGCAATAATATCGATGTCGCCAATAGTTTCCTTCATTCGCCGTAAAGAGCCGACATAATTAACCTTTTTCACTCCTTTGATTTTTCCAATCCTCTGGACTAAATCCTCCGCAATCGGCAAAGCATCGGTGATCAGCATCCGGCCAGTCATTCTTTGCATAATGCCGATTCCACGCAGAATATTGGCTTGAGTCTTCGGTTTAAATAATTTATCGGCTTTACCACTTTTTAATTTCTTTTTTAAATCTTCAATGTTACGAGTTTTTAGCTCCTTAGCAATTTTAACGGCCATTTTCGGACCAACGCCCGGAATCTCAAGAAATTGAACTTCATTGACCGGTACATCTTCAGAGATTTCCCTAAGATATTTTATTTTACCGGTTTTCAGCAGCTCTTCAATTTTTTCGGCAATGGATTCGCCCACATTGGGAATATCGTTTAAAGCTTTAAGGCCGCCCGCTTGATAAACTTTCAATAAGTCCTCGGGGTAACTTTCCAAGGTCTGGGCCGCCCGTTCATAAGCGACAATGCGAAAACGATCACTCGGATTTTTAAGTTCGAGGATTTTAGCGATTTGAAAAAATTTTTGGCCGATTTCTTTGTTCGTCATTATTCAATCCAACTTTTTATACATCTCAATTGTATCGCTGAATTTGCCTTTTCGAAATAGCCCACCCGGCAATCGGCCATAAACTCTAAAGTCAAATTTCTTATAAAGCTTGATGGCGGGGAAATTTTCTTTAAAAACTTCCAAAGTGGCCATTTTAATTTCAAAGTCTTGAGCTTCTTTTAAAATAAATTCCAGAAGCTTTGTACCGATCCCGTCACGGCGAAAATCCCGATCCACCATTAAGCCGATTTTGCCAACGTGCCAACTTCGTTCATAACCGTGATTGACGCTCACGCTGCCAACGATTTTCCCATCAGAAACAGCCCAAAAATATAGGCTTTTTTTGGATTTAATATCAGCTAAAGTTCCCCGAAGCCAACTTTCTTCTTCCTGATAAGTCTTGGCCCGGCCAGTCAAATTAAGATAAGTATCTTCGGCGATTAAACGATTGGTAAACCTTAACAAGATCGGCAACCGATCTAACGTTGGCCGAAAAATTAAAATCTCCTTGCCGGACTCAGTTTTAAATTGGGCTACCGGCCGATTAAATAAATTCATCATCTTGACTCTTTAATGTCAAGGTTATTATAACATTTTCTTATCTGTTATGATACAATGAAAATATCATGATCACCTGTCAATTTGAAGATGGCGGTAAAGGTTACCTTCGCCATGTCACTGTCGACAATATTGTTTTAGATAAGAATGAAAAGAAAATTTTATTGGTAAGACGAGGCCCTCACTTTAGTCATCCGCATAAATTGGCCATGCCGGGTGGTTATCTTAATCGTGACGAAACAATTCAAGCGGCCGCCAAACGAGAAGTACTCGAAGAAACCGGCTATTTAATTGAATTATCCGAGATTTTTTGCATCGTTGATAATCCCCACCGCAAGGGCGAGGATCGACAAAATATCACTTTCATAAATCTCGCCAAAGTCCTAAAAAAAGTTGGCGAGTACGATCATGAGATCGAAGAAATTGAATGGTATGATCTTGATAAAATTCCATCCGAAAAAGAATTTGCTTTCGATCATTACGAAACTATTCAAAAATATTTAAAGTACAGAAAAAAATCTTTTTCTTTACCATTTTTAAAGTCGAATTAATTTAAGCGGCTTTTTTGGCCGGAAGGCGTGGAATACGATGGCCGGCCGCGCGAGCTTTAGAAATATTGACCGCGGCTTCTTGGCGCTCGGCGCCAGCTTTGGTCGGATGCGTCCCCAAAACCCGACCGGTCTTTTTGGAAAGCAAGACCCACTTTTTCCCTCGTTTTTGAATCATTTTAACTCCTCCTTTAGCCATTTTTTTACGTCAACGGTGGTTTTTATGGGTAAAGCCATTAAAACAAAAGTTTTGTGAGAGTGATATTTTCGAACTTCTTTTTCGATAACCAAAAGATTTTCTTCTTGCGATTCCATCAAAAGCAAAACCTCATCGGAAGCTACCTCGATCAGTCGTTTCCACCAATATTTCGAGTGTTTGATGTCAATCGTACCACCACAGACAATCAATCTTTTTTCTAACAAAACTTCCCGAATTTTTTCGGCCTCTTTTTTTGAGGTGCAAAATAATAAATAAATTGATGGTTTCATTATTCTAATCTCCTTCGTATTTTATCCCCGATTGATTTAAGTTCTTTGAAAGTTGCTTTTTTTCTTAACGGTACCTTTTCATATTCTGAAAACAAATCTCTCAAACCACCTTTGCTTGGTAAAATATGAAGATGGAGATGCGGTTGAGTACTGTGTCTACCGAGGTTCATAAAAATTATCGGATCATCGGCGTAACTACCTGGAATTATTTTACCAAGCCGGCCGAGTAATTTCAAAATCGCTTGTGATTCTTGCGAGTTTAAATATTCTAAGCTCGTAACATGTCTTTTAGGTAAAACCATTAAATGTCCATCTTTGAGCGGCTCTGATATTACCGTGCTAAAACAATAAGCATCTTGATATATAACTTCTTGTTTTGACAGGTCACAAAGCGGGCAGTTCATTTCAATCCTTTGATAGTTTTAATAAGAAATAATTTCTTTTTAAATCCGCCGCGCTCATTTTTTTTCTTCGACTGGATCTTATGAAATTCAGAAAATTTCACTTTCTTTTCATTTAATATTGTATCAATAATTTCTTGAATATCCACTAATTCTTCAATTAAGTTTTTATGTTCCTTACCCTCATTTAACTCTTTTGCTTCTTCTAAAATTTTCTTTTTTAATTCCTTAATGAACTCATCTTTTTCCATCACCCGGGTTTTCGAAACCCAGCCATCGACTTTGATAATTTCCGGAATCCGATCACGAATTAATTTATTATAAATAATTTCATTTTTCATTTTTTTAAATTGAGCCTGCTTCAAGATGCCAATGATGAGGATCCGATTTTTGCAAAAGCTTCCAAATTTTCTTCGCCGTTTTGGTATAATGCTGGTTTAAGGAAATTTTTTCTCGACTGGTATCCCATTTTTCAGGGAATTTAAAACCTCGAATTTTCTGTTCGCGCATTTCGAAATCGATATCAAGCCGGTCGGCATCTTTAACAATTTTTGATTCGATTGATCCAAGTTTTTCGTACTCTTGCCAGAGCTTAATTAACTCTTCTTCTAAAACTGAATTCTTTAAAATATCTTTAATGCTTTTATTTTCAAATCTTTCGACATATTTTTTTTGAACCTTATTTAAATCGCCGGTGCGACTTTCGGGAAGATCGTGCAGAAGCGCCATTTTAACAATTTTGTCGGTGTTTTTAGCATTTTCATACTTGGCTAAAACCAGAGCAATCCACACCACTCGAAAGTGATGTTCGGCTAAATTAGCTACATCTAAACCTAAATATTGCTTCCAATTACGATTAACAAACCGTAAAGAACCGATTTCAAAAAGCAAATCAATGTCTTTTGAAAGCTTATTGTCTTTCATGATTTTTTTTGATCTTATTTTTAAGTCTTTTGGAGCTATCACCAAGATATTTAAATCTCGGAACTTTCTTTCCGTCGATTTTAACATCTTCTATAAACATTTTTAACGGCCTTGCCCATAAATCATAATCTCCATAAAGAGCACGATATACCACCAATTCCTCCAGCGTTTCACTATGTCGACCGACACCAACCACATCGTATTCATTCCCTTTATAATGTCGGTATTTCCCTAATTTGAGAAAATTATCTCCCATGGCATTTTTTGAACTTTTTACCTGACCCACACGGGCATAACTCATTTCTACCGACGCCGTGATAGAGTGCTGACGATGATGATGTCGGTGCGGCAGATGAATCCGATTTTTTTCGAACAGTCACTTGAACGCCTGAATTGGATGTCACCGGCGGATTATTGGAAGATGATGCTTGAGCAGAATCTTGGGAATTTTCGAATATTCCCGCCGCGGCCGTCTCATTAGCACCCTGCATCTGCAATCTTCTTGGCGGCTGTTCAATTGTCAGCCGTTGCGGTACCGGCTGGATTTCGGCTTTAAGCAAAATATCCACTACTTGGCCATTTATATTTTGAATTAATTTTTGGAAAAGCCGATAGGCTTCCGCTTTATATTCCACCAGCGGATCGCGCTGGCCATAGCCGCGTAGCCCTATCCCCTGCCTTAGTAAATCCATGGCGTTGAGATGCTCGATCCACATCGTATCGATGGACCTTAAATAAACCATTCGCTCCACTTGCTGCATCGTTTCGGCACCTGTACGATCATATTTTTGTTGATATTCCGAACGTGTCTCATCATCCATTAAATCTAAAATCTCATCGTGAACGCTTTTCCCTTTCAAAATATTACGGCGCTTGGCATAAATGGCCTGGCGATGTTTATTGGCCACGTCATCGTATTCAACCAAATGTTTTCGAATATCAAAGTTATGACCTTCGACTTTTTTCTGGGCCGATTCGATCGAACGCGAAATGAGCGAATGCTGGATAGGCATATCTTCGGGCAGACTCATTTTCTCCATCATGCTTTTCATCCGGTCACCACCGAAAATGCGCATTAAATCGTCATCCATCGAAACATAAAATTGAGAAGAGCCTGGATCACCTTGACGACCCGAGCGGCCGCGCAGCTGATTATCGATTCGGCGAGATTCATGTCTTTCGGTGCCAATCACGTGCAGGCCGCCGGCTTGAACGACTTTTTCATACGGAGTTTTATTAAACGGCGAACCGCCCAAAATAATATCAACACCGCGGCCGGCCATGTTGGTCGCCACCGTCACATTGGCAGGTTGACCCGCTTGCTCAATAATTTTTGCTTCGCGTTCATGATGTTTAGCATTTAAAACTTGATGTTTGACGCCCGAACGCTTTAAAAGCCGCGAAAGTTTTTCCGATTTTTCGATCGAAATCGTGCCCACCAAAACGGGCTGACCGCTTTCGGATCTTTTTTTAATTTCTAAAGCGACCGCTTTAAACTTGCCGTCCTCGGATTTATAAATCATGTCGTGAGCATCTTTGCGGACCATCGGTTTGTTGGTCGGAATAACCACGACGTCAAGTTTATAAATTTTATAGAATTCCTCCGCTTCGGTTTCGGCCGTGCCGGTCATCCCTGCCAGTTTTTTATAAAGTCGAAATAAATTCTGAAAAGAAATAGTCGCTAAAGTGTCGGACTCGCGCTGGACTTCGACGCCTTCTTTGGCTTCAATCGCTTGGTGAAGACCTTCAGAGTAGCGGCGACCAGGCATCATGCGGCCAGTAAATTCATCAACAATAATGACTTCGCCATCTTTAACGACATAGTCTTTGTCTTTTTTATAGAGTGCGTGAGCAATTAAAGCTTCTTCTAAATGATGAACCAGTTCGATCGAACGGGCGTCATAAATATTTTCGATTCCCAACATCCCTTCGATCTTCTTCATCCCGACATCCGTTAGCGAAACGGCTCGCATTTTTTCATCAACAGTGAAGTCTTCCTCCTTTGTTAATTGCGGCACCATCATTGCAAATTGGCGATATAATGACGCTGACTCCTCGGCCGGGGCAGAAATAATCAAAGGCGTGCGCGCTTCGTCAATTAAAATTGAGTCCACTTCATCGACAATGGCGAAATTGAGCTCCGGCCTTTGCACCATTTGTTCCAAGCTCTGGACCATATTATCGCGCAAATAATCGAAACCGAATTCATTGTTGGTGCCGTAAGTAATGTCGGCGGCGTAGGCATCTTTCCGCGTCACCGGCCAGAGATTTTTCCAGGTTGGGTCGTCGGTTTCAATGTTTTCCGGTCGATAAACCCAAGACTTATCGTATTCAATCGCCCCGACCGTTAAACCTAAAATATGATAAATCGGCCCCATCCATTGAGCATGGAATTTCGCCAAGTAATCATTAACTGTCACAAGATGGACACCTTTACCTTCGAGCGCATTTAAATACAATGGCAGCGTCGCGACCAAGGTTTTTCCTTCGCCGGTTTTCATTTCGGCAATTTTTCCTTGGTGAAGAACCATTCCGCCGATAAGTTGAACATCAAAATGCCGCTGGCCGATTGTTCTTTTGGCCGCTTCGCGCACTAAAGCAAACGCTTCTGGCAATATTTCATCAAGCGTCGCACCTTTTGATAATCTTTCTTTAAATTCCGCCGTTTTTTCTTTAAGTTCTTTATCGGTCAGTTTTTGAAAATCATCTTCAAGACCATTTATCTTTTCAATAACCGGCTTAAAACCACCAATAACTTTTTCATTCGAGTCAAAAATTTTACCTAAAAACCCCAGCATTTTTAATATCCTTTTTTACCTAGCTCTAAATCATATTTTAGCACTTTTTTAGGTTAAATAGAAGAGACTTTAGAGTTCGTCTTCGGCTTCTTCTTCGAGTTCAGCTTCGTGATATTTTTGGGGATAACGCGTGCCGATTTTAACTTGTTCCTTATATTTTGAGATTTGAGTTTCCAAACGCTCTTCAATCAGATCAATCGAACCTTTATAATCAGAGGTTACTTCTTCAATATGAATTGGGTTTTTGATACCGGGTAAAGTCATGGTGAGAGAAACCGCTTTATCCACGCCGCCCTTTGGACCCATCAAATCGCTTAGAACTACTTCTAATATAGCCGGTTCAGAAACCAGTTTTTCAAACTTTCGGAGTCTTTCTTCAATATAACCTCTTAAATTATCGTCGACTTTAAACTGTTTGCCGGAAATAATTATTTTCATGACTTAATTTCTTTAAAATCCAAATATTTTTGTAATGCTTCGGGCACTTTAACCGTACCATCATTTTGATAAAAATTTTCCAAAATGGCGATCAGCATTCGGCCAATCGCCACCGCTGTGCCATTGAGAGTATGAACAAATTCATTACCTTTATCCGATTTATAGCGAATATTTAAACGCCGCGCTTGAAAATCAGTGCAGTTACTTGATGAATGGGTTTCGCGGTATTTTTCTTGGCCGGGCAGCCAAATTTCTAAATCGACGGTTTTCGCGCAGGGCAATCCTAAATCCCCGGTACAAACTTGGACAAGGCGGTAGGGGAGACCCAAACCGGAAACTATTTTTTCTTCCAAATTTACAATCAACTCGTGTTCTTTTTCAGAGTCTTCCGACTTTGAAAAACTAAACATTTCTAATTTATCAAACTGATGAGTCCGCAATATCCCCTTCACATCTTTGCCGTAACTGCCTGCTTCACGGCGTAGACAGGTTGAAAAACCGACAAATCTTTGCGGGACATCGATAATTTCATCCGCATAATATGGCAAAATCGATTGTTCGGAAGTGCCAATCGCTACTAAATCATCGCTACGCATATGATACGCGTCGTCATTGGTGGCTTCAAAATGGCCCGACCCCCACGCTATGTCTTCTTTAATTAAAACTGGGGTCAAAATTGGCTTAAATCCTTCCTGCTTGATGATATCCATGGCATATTTTACCAGCGCAAACTCGAGTTCGACCGCTTCATTTTTAAGATAATAAAACCGGCTACCGGAAACTTTGCCGGCGCGTTCGATATCGATAAGATCCAAAGCTTTACCGATTGTCACATGGTCTCGGCCGGATTTCAATTTGATCTCGCCAACAGTTTTTAGGACTTTATTTGCGGCGTCAGATTTTCCTTCGGGCACATCTTTAAAAGGAATATTAGGCACTTTGACCGCTTCGACTTTGAAATTTTCTTGCGTATCGACTAACTGCGGCTCGAGATCTTTAAGCATAGCTTTAATTTCTTTGGCGTGCGTCATATCGCCCTTTTCTTTTGAAACTTTATTTTGTTCGGCCCGCAAAAGTTCGATGCGGCCTTCGAGACCGCGGCGGTCTTCATCGAGCTTTAAAAGTTTCTCCCAATCGATATTGACCCCGCGTTTGGCGATAGCCGATTTAACTTCTTCCAAATTTTCCCGAATGTATTTTATGTCAAGCATATTCACCTCTTAAATATTATATCATCTTTTTTAGTTTTTTTCTCAAGTAATATCCATTACAATGTTTTAAAAGTCCAAGATATGATGGTAAATTTTTTTTACTTCGTTTTTGCAACATTCTCTTCTTGGTCTTGGTTCGCAAAACTCGATAATGCGGCAAAATAACATAGCCTAAAAAATCTATGCCTTGTTTTAATTTACGCACAATAATTTTTTGAGGATGCGGTCTTAACGCAAGACGGCAATCAAGAAAAAAAGAAATTCGGCCGACCAAAATCTCTAACTCAGTGCGGTTGCCGCTTAAAATTACAAAGTCATCGCAATAGCGAAGATAATATTTGATTTTTAAACGATGTTTAATAAACTGGTCAAGTTCGTTGAGATAGATATTGGCAAAAAGCTGTGAAGTTAAATTGCCAATCGGAAGCCCAGTTCCGTTGAGGTTTAACTCGCGGATTGGATTCGTCTCTCTCTCTCTCTCTCTCGAAAAGTCCCTGCTGAACATATGGTTTATTAAAGCTACCAATAATAACTTTCAATAGCCATTGTGTGTCAGGATCGGGGACTTTTCGAGCAACAATATCAAAAAGAGCTCGATGATTGACCGAGGCAAAGAACTTTTTAACATCGCATTTTAATACCCAGCACGGCTTGGTATAATTTTTGCTGACAATCCTCGTAAATTCTTCCAGCCGTTTTACCGCCTTATGCGTACCTTTTTTATTTCGACAAGAATAAGAACCGTCCACAAAACCAGGGTCAAAAATCGGATATAATACCCGATAAATCGCGTGGTGAACAATCCTATCTTTAACACAAGCTTTGTGAATATGCCTCGATTTAGGGTCAGTGATGTAAAATGAGGTATAATCGGAATGCCGATAAGTTTTACTTTTAAGTTCCAAGTGCAGGCCGAATAAATTATCTTCTAAATTACGCTCAAATTCTTGAACATCAATCTTGTGGCGTTTACCCTTCCTAAACTCCTTCCAAGACCAAAATAAGTTTTCTAAAGAAATAATTTTTAAAAAGAGGTTATCCATGATTAATGATGTTCCAATTGTCCAAAAGGTTTACGACTTTTACCGTGAATTTTATCAGACTCTTCCAAGCATGCCAAAACAGGACCGTCATGTTTTAGGCGGCAAAATCCAGCAAGCCACACTTGATCTTTTAGAAGATTTAATCTCGGCCAGCCATCAAGGAAAACAAAATAAACTCGAATATTTATCGAAGGCGGCAACGAAACTGGATTTACTCAAGCTTCTTTTACGGCTGGCGGAAGATATAAAAGCCATATCTCCCAAAAGATATTTGGCGCTCTCGGAAATCTTGCAAGAAATCGGCAAGATGCTCGGCGGCTGGATTAGAAGTCTCAACTAAAAGCAAAAACTCCCGCCAATGACGGGAGAAATGAAGAAAGTTGCGGCGGAACGCCCACCGGTTGTTGCCATTCCAGACGTTGTCGGGGTGACCATTGTTGCCGTTGAGCCAACGTCCGTCCTCGTTGCGTTCGACGTTGAACACCTTGAGGTTGCCGTCGGAGTCCGTCAAGTGCAAAACGCCCTCCGAAGTCACTGCTCCTCGATTACTCTCAGAGCTGTATTTTATTTTGGGCCATTTAACCCACTGGCGTTTTGCACCAAGTATCTTCATTTTTTAAGCATTGCCGAATCGCTATATGCAAAGAAACTTTGCTTATAACAGGCCAATAGACCTCACTATCCCAAGCCGTAGCCGGGAATACTCCGGATTTGACAACGCCAGGATTCGGTAGCGGAAAGCCGTAACCGTCCGCATATTCACCTAATACCTTACCCATTGTTCCTTATGAGTACTTATCTGTCAAGTCAATTTTAAAAAATTTTCGAAAACCCGATTTTGAAGATACAAAATCGGGCCCCGCTCTCGCGGGGCCCGGACAAGACCCAAGGATCCAAAAGAAACAAGGATCCAAGGTACAAAGAACTACTTGCGGCGGAACGCCCACCGGTCGTCGCCATCCCAGACGCCGGCGGGGTGACCACGGTGGCCGTAGAGCCAACGACCGCCCTCGTCGCGCGCGACGCTGAACACCCGGAGGCGGCCGCCGGAGACCGAGATAGGCTCCATACCCACCAGAATCCACTCGCCCATCGGTTGATCGGCGTACTGAAGACGCCACTGCGGCCCGACTTCCGCCGGACAGAGACCCAGCCCCATGGAGAGCGCTTTCTCGTAGATCTGGGCCCGGGTTGCGCCGTTGGGAAATCCCAACTCGGCGACCGAGACCACCACGATATCCACGTCCTCCGGCTTCGAAGCGACATTGATCCGCTTGAGAATGTCGTCGCCCCAGTCGCCGATGCGGTAACCCGCGTCAAGGAGAGCCTTCCGCAAGTCCTTGACGGACTTGTGCGTGCCCAGCTTGATGGTCGCGAACGGCCTGCGCTCCATGATGGGTTTGCGCAGTTGCTGCTCGGCAGCCAACTGGTCGAGGAGATCGTGGTGCCGCTTCTTGAACTCGGGGTGATCCATGGCATCCTGCAGATCGGCGGTATTCCGCCGTTCTCTGCCGATAGCCTCGCAGCGCCGACCGTAGTCCTTAACCGCGTCTTCTGAGACACCTTCCTGCGTCGCTTCGAGAGTAACTCGATCTTTCATCGGTTACTTCTCCTTTACTCTGTGTTTTTTTTAACTAGGTCTACACCTGACCCGCAGTCGCTGGTCTATCCTCTAGGAGGAAGCCCAACGATCTGATGATATCTTAACGCTTCCAGGTTGGAAACGCCATTTTAATGTGCACTCACGATAAGATTAACTCATCGTGAAGTAACCAGTTAGTATAGCACAATTATACCAAAAAATCAAGGTCTTGGCCCTGATTTTGCGGTAAGAATTTCCCTTTTAACCTATTTTAATATTCCTAACTTCGCCTCAATTTTCGACAACCTTTGTTTTACTTCGATAAGTTCGTCACGTCTGACCATTTCCGTCGCTATAAATTCCAAATGAGAAATATCTTTTCTAATTTGTTTTTGACCTTTAACCAAACTGGTATGAATGGTAGTAATGGCATCAAATTCTCTTTTTGCCATCGCCGCTAAACTACCAACCTCACCTTCAATCTTTTTTTCCAATTTTTTCTCAGTTTGGTTGGCCCTTTTATCAACGATTGTGCTAATCTGCTTTAAGTCGTCAGTAGTTAATGTCATATTATGATATTAAAAGTTTTAATATTGCTTGTCAACATCCACGGCCTAAAGGCCGTGGCTTGTGGCAGACTCTTGTTCCTACTGGAACAAGTCAAATCGCTTCTTTTAATCTTTTTATTACAAATTTCCTGTCCAAACTTGCCAAAAGCCAGCCGGCTTGCGGGCCGGAATCTTTGCCGATAAATACTTTATATATGGCTGAAAAAGCATCACGCGGCGAAATTCCCAATTCATTTTTAATAGTATGAATTTCTTTATGCAAATCTTCGCCGGTCCAAGAATCTTTTGATTTGATAGCATTCGCGACTTTAGAGAGAAATTCTTTCTGTGCGTCCGATAATTCTACTTCGGGCAATTTCTCCGCAATCGTAAATTTGTAATTTTCCGGCGCGTAATCCTTCAACCATTTTTGGGCAATTTCGATTCGGCTTTCGATTTCCTTTTTTTCGATATATGATAATACGGCACCCTTTTCTTTTTGGGCATAATCAAAAATATCGGACCTTGGCATTTGGAGCATATAAGCGATTTTGGAAAAACGCAATAAATATTCCGGCTGTTTACTTGAAGATTCGATTTCGCTAAAGTAAAACGCCCGGCCAGTATCTGACTTTGGATCTTTTTGATAATCTTTGGCGCAACGATCATATTCGTCGTAGAGCAAAGGAATTGTATCTCCGCTTGCGTCGAACTCGATTGCTCTTTTTGCTCGTGTACGAACCATCAAAAATCTTAAAAGATTAGGTGGTAAAATAGCGGCCATCTCTTCGGTCGAAGCACCCACACCTTTCGAGGTACTCATCTTTTTGCCGCCAACAAGAAGCCATTCATAACCGTAGCCATAAGCGGGTTTAATTTTAAAAATTTCCTCGGCAATGGCGCGCGCAATATAGAATGTTCCACCTTTAGTATAATGATCTTTGCCAGCCAATTCGACCGACGTGCCAAACTTAAACCATTTCGCCGCCGTTTCAACTTTATACGGCATTTTACCATTGCCATCAAAGGGGCTGATTTTACCTTCATAACCGCAACCTTTAGCCCACTCGACAAGATTTTCTTCACACCTAAAAGTCACTTCCTTTCCATCCCAAGCGGTAACCTTAGTTGTACCAATTCTGCCACATTTAGGACAGACGACTTGAAATGGATACCAATCATTCGGTTTTCCGCCGCCGGAAACTTTCTTGTAAATCTCGCGAATTTTGGGAGCATTATTGAGAATAATTTCGATTGATTTATTATAAGCGCCGGATTTATAAAGCTCTGATGCCCAAATTATTTTTGCCTGAACACCCAGTGTTTGGAAAACTTTTATGAAACTATCGGCAAAAAAATGAGCAAAATTTTTGTGACCTGATCCGGGAGACGGGATATTGCAGAGCGGGACTCCCATATATTTAACATAAGTATTTTTAAATTCTGACGAGAGAGCGTCAACCGGATCAAAATCATCGAAGCCGTAATGAAATTCACTTTCTTGATTGGATTCCTTCAGCCCTCGATCAATAACATCGTGAATAATAACACCTCGCAGAGCTCCGACATGAATTCGGCCCGAAGGCGTTTTATAATCGGTAATTAAATATTTTTTGTCGTCCCGCTTGATAATTTCTTGAACTGTTTCATCAACCCAAAACATTGTACCTTTCAGGGAAATCCCAAATCCTAAACTTCAAATATCAAATTATTTAGAATTTAGATTTTTGAATTTGATATTTCTAACTTCATCCTATCAAAAAAGAGGCCCAGATTCAATCTCAAAACCTCTTTTTTGAATATTGTGAGACTTAAAAAGCTATTTAATACCGATAATGACGCATTCCATCTTGCCGTTCGGGGTGGAAATTTCGACTTTGTCGCCTTTAGCCTTACCCATCAGCGAGTACCCAATCGGCGATTCGGAGGAAATTTTGCCAGCGGCCGGATCAGATTCCGAAGAGCTGACAATGGTGTATTCCAGCGTCTGACCATCCATCTTCAACGTCACCGTTGAACCCATTTCGACATTGCCGCTACCGTTTTTAGCAACAATTTTAGCTGAGCGGATCATTTCCTCAATCTCTAAAATTCTCCCTTCGACAAAAGACTGTTCGTTTTTGGCGTCCTCATACTCGGAATTTTCCGAGAGATCCCCATACTCGCGCGCGTTACGGATTCTTTCAACCACCGTTTTGCGACGTTCTTTTAAATTGTCCAGTTCTTTTCTAAGCTTTTCTAAACCTTGAGTTGTTAATAATAACTGCCCGGTCATTGAAGTTTCCTCTTTTGGTTCCTTAAGATGATTTTTATCTATTTTAATACAAATTTATTTTAGCGTCAATAGAAACTAATAAGAATCTGCCTTAAGCTACTTTTGAAAGTAATAATTTAAAATGTCTCGGACGACGGGGCCCGCTTCCGCATAGCCTTCGCCGCCTTGTTCAACCAAAACCGCCACGGCAATTTGAGGGTTATCGTAAGGAGCATAAGCCGTCATCCAAGCATGAGTTTTACCGGCGACTTCAAACTGGGCCGTGCCGGTTTTGGCGGCGGCCGGAACCGTCAAGCTGCCCAGCTGACTTCGGGCCGAGCCGCTGGTAACAGCCTCCCGCATTCCTTCTTGAACAACCTGGATATATTGAGGATCAATAAATTTATCTTTCAAAATGTCTTTTTGAAAAACTTCCACGACATTGCCATTTTGATCGGTAATTTTATTGACTACTTCCGGCTTTAAAACTTCGCCACCGTTGGCAATCGCCGAAGTGGCCATGACCATTTGTAGCGGGGTAACCAATAAATCTCCCTGCCCAATGCCTAAGTGATAAGTATCGCCTAAATACCAACTTTCGCCTTTAGTTTTTAGTTTCCAAGCCGGGTCCGGCACCAGTCCAGTTGCTTCGCCGGGCAGATCAATGCCCGTTTTTTGCCCAAACCCAAATTTAAGCAAATATTTTTTGATCGTTTCGACACCCAAACCCTTGATTTTATCCCAACCGCCGGCCACCGAATAAAAAAAGACATCACAACTGACAGCAATCGCTTTACGGACATCGGTTAAACCAAATCCGCCTGGTTTCCAATCGGGATAAACATAATTACCGACTTTGATTTCACCCGGCGCGTTAATGGTTGTACTGGGGGTGATTTCTCCTTCCTGCAAAGCCATCGAAGCCATAAAAGGTTTAATGATTGAACCGGACGGATATTGTCCGGCAATCGCTCGATCGAATAAAGGGTTATCGGGATTTTGTAAGAGCTGCTGGTATTCCTGCGAAGCGGTCGGTCGAGTAAATAAATTATTATCGTACGAAGGAAGACTAACCAATCCTAAAATTTGGCCGGTCTGCGGATTCATCGCAATCGCCACGCCGCCGGTGCCTTTGGAAGATGAAATAACGTTTTGGAGTGAACTGGCCATCACCTGCTCTAAACCGCTATCAATATTTAAAACCAAATTGTCGCCCGGCTGCGGCTCGGTATTTGAAAGCTGTCTTTGTTGCTGACCTTTGGCATCAACTTCCACTTCGGAAACGCCTGGCACTCCTTTGAGATATTTTTCGTAAGACATTTCCAGTCCGTCTTTGCCGATTTCGTCGCTCGATTTGTAACCGGGATTATTTTTAAGTTCTTCCGCCGAAATTTTTCCCACGTATCCTAAAATTGTCGAAAGTCCCGGAATGGTGGCATATTGTCGGATCGGATCAGTCGAGACTCCCACCCCGGGCAAATTAGCCGTTTTGACCTGTAGCAGCAAGGCTGTATCCCGATCAAGATTTTGTTTTAAGATGACGGGGTCATAAGTCGAAAGTCCTTTTTGAGCCACAGCCGTGGCAATATCATCAACCGGAATTTGAGCAATAAGAGATAAGGTAGTGTAAATGTTTTCTCGGGCGGATTTATCTTTCGGCAAATCTAAGGGATAAATTTCCAAGCTATAAGAAGCGGTATTTTGAGCTAAAACTTTTCCTTTGGCATCAGTAATTAATCCCCTGGGGGCGGCGATGTCGCGAACTCTAATTCGATTGCCTTCGGCCAAACTGAGATTAAAACTGCCTTGAGTAATTTGAAGCCGAAGCAGCTGGGCAAAAAGAGTCCCAAAAATAATTAAGGCGATAAGATAGGCGCCCCAAATAGAGCCGGGTTCTTTCTTGAAAATCTCCCCGCCTTCCGCGTCTGACTTAAAATGCTCATACTCTAAAGTGTGTTCTTTGAGAATGCGTTTTGACTTATCGCCGGGGAGAGATTTATTGTCAAACAAATCAAATATCGACATTTGAGGTAAATTGAATTTCGCTTTGGGTCTTAATTACTTTGGCTAAAATCAAAGAGAGAATAATTCCCCAGAGACCGTTAATAACGGGATCAAAAAATAGATTCCAGCCTGTCCAAGTTAAGGTAAACAGGGATATAAATAAATCAATGGCAAGAAAAGAGCCCGTCATGATAAGAAAGGTAAAGAGCCAGCCGGGGGACGGCAAATATTTTAAAACGACAAAATTAATCAAAAGAAGGACGTCGAGAATCGCAAAGGTGTAGACGCCAAACCGAAGAGGGGAGGCTAAATCTAAAACTAGTCCGCCGACGACCGCCACTAAAAAAGAATCTTCGCGGCGATTTTTCAAAGCAAGAACGATCGCTAAAATAAAAATAATATTCGGAAAAGCACCCAGGGTCGCAAATTTTGAAAAGATTGACAACTGTAAAATCGTCAAAAAAAAGATGATGATAATTTTAAGGATACTTTTTAACATTATTTTCTTAGGGATTAACGACAAAAACAAATTCCAGATAATAAATTTGAATCGGATAGATGACCGTCACTTTTTGGAAAATTTCCCCCTCTTTTGAAATGACGTTTCCGACCTTTCCGACCGCAATGCCCGCCGGTATGTCACCGCCTAGACCGGAAGTTACCACCTGTTCACCAGTTTGGATCGTGATATTGAGCGGAATTTCTTCGACCGTCAAACCTTGCAAACCGCCTTGTAGCAAACCAGTCCCACGCGAATTTTGCAACAGTACCGGAACAATAGAATTATAATCGGTAATCAGACTAACTTCCGCTGACGCTTGGTAGACTTGCTTGATCACGCCCACTAAATACCCTTGCGCAATCACCGCCTGGCCAGTCTTGACACCATCTTTTGAACCACGATCGATGACGACCGTTTTTATATAGCCGGAAGATGCCCGTCCGATAATGCTGGCTGGCGAAATTTGATAGGTGTTGGCAATACTTTGAGAAATTCCGATTTCATTTTTGAGGATTTCGTTTTCATGCTGGACTTCTTTTAAAATGGCGATCTGACTTTGAAGGTCTAAATTTTCTTTGATCAGCGCTTGATTTTCTTTACCCAATGAACCCAGTTGAAAAAGCTCGTTGAAAAAAATACTGGTGCGGTTGGCCGTCACGTTTCCCACAATCGAAAAGGGACGAATCGCGCGATATAATCCATTTTTGGCCGGGTCTAACAAACCTTTTGGATCTAGAAAAAATCCCAGGATAATAATCGCCAAAGCAAGCCACAAAATACGAAATTTTTTAAACATTATTTACACCTTTAGCTGGGTGAATTACTTGGAAGTAAAACGTCTTTCAGACTTTCAAGGTCTTCTAAAACCAGGCCTGTCCCTCGAACAACCGAGGTTAAAGGGTCATCGGCAATGTGAACACTGGTCTGAGTCGATATCTTAATAAGCTGATCTAGACCTCGAAGTAAAGCGCCGCCGCCGCAGAGAACAATCCCTTTTTCCATCACATCAGCGACAAGTTCCGGCGGTGTTTCCTCCATCGTCGCTCGAATCGCCTCGATAATCTGTTGGACTGATTTGCTGATGGCGGTTCGAATTTGGACGTCTGTCACCATTATTTCTTTGGGCAGCCCTGAGACAAGGTCCCGTCCTCGCATGGGCACATTAATATTTTCTTTGAGCTCGATGGCCGAGCCGGCCGAGAGCTTGATTTCTTCGGCGGTTCTCTCGCCAAGCAAAAGATTAAATTTGTCTCGGGCAAAATCGATAATATCTTGATTCATCTCGTCGCCAGCCACTCGGATCGAGCGTGAAGCGACAATTCCACCGAGCGATATCACTGCCACTTCGGTCGTCCCACCTCCAATATCAACTACCATATTTCCGTTCGCTTCTTGAATCGGCAGCCGAGCCCCAATCGCGGCGGCCACCGGTTCTTCAATCAAAAAAACATGGCGGGCCCCCGCGTTTAAAGCGGCTTCCTCAACCGCCCGACGTTCTACTTCCGTGACGCCGTAGGGAATCCCGATAACCATCCGCGGTCTGGGAAACAAGGAAAATTTTTCGCGGTGAACTTTATCAATAAAATATTTGAGCATTTGCTCAGTGACTTCAAAATCGGAAATCACACCGTCAACGAGCGGACGAATGGCCACAATGTGAGCCGGCGTTCGCCCAACCATTTTTCGGGCCTCGTTACCGATGGCCAAAATTTCTTTTGATTTTTGATTGATCGCCACGACCGACGGCTCATTGATGACGATGCCCTTGCCGCGGACATAAACTAACGTATTGGCTGTGCCCAGATCGATGCCAATATCATGAGAGAAAATTCCCCAAATTCGATCAAGTGTAAATGCCATTTTTTAATACTTTTTCTTAAACTCCAGCTTAACAAATAATGCCGCGCCGAACAATGGCGACTCTAAAACCCAAAAAACAGGCTTTTAACAAAGCCCCTCCTTTATTAACCGTGGCTGTTTAAACTTAACTTAACTTTGATTATTTTTCAAATTGTCGATTTGCTCTTGCAGAGTTTGGGCAAAAACGGCATGGCCATCTTTCGTATCGAAAAAATAAAGATAATCACTCTTGGCCGGGTGGATGGCGGCCTCGATCGACTTAAGGCCCGGGTTACAGATGGGCCCAGGCGGCAAGCCAGTATACAAGTAAGTGTTATACGAAGAATTGACATTTTGATAATCGGCCGTGGTGATCGGATCCCACGAGCCTTTGGCATATTGGACCGTTGGGTCGGCTTGAAGTTTCATATTAATGGCGAGCCGATTTAAAAAAACTCGCGCAATTTGCGGTCTATCTTCATCAAATTTGGATTCGCGCTCGACGATCGAAGCTAGGATAATCGTTTGAGTATTAATGTTTAAACCCGATGTTTTTTTATCAAAATTATCAAGCATGGTTTGGCGAATTTCCAGGGGATCCGTTTTGGGCAAAAAGAAATAAGTGTCGGGAAATAAGTACCCCTCGTCGCCCGAGGCAATCCGCGTTAATGACCCCGCGGTTATAATGCCCTTAGCGGCCAACAAGGCATCGATTTGGGTTACCCGCCAACCTTCAGGAATCGTTACTTCGTCTTCCGATGACTTTTTGTTTATTAAATCGAGGCAAATTTGACCTAAACTTTCCGCGGGGGAAATTTTATAAACGCCTGCCTGAATAAAGCCGCCCCGAATTTTGACCTCCACTAAAAATAAAGTTGAGGACCGGATAAAACTTCCGGTTTTCAAACTGGCGGCAATTTCACGCGTTGTTTCGCCCGATTTGATCGTAAAATCTCGCGCCTTGGCTTTGCGGTCGCGTGGCAAAAAAAGAACAATCATCAAAATGACAAAAACCAAAAAAAGTATGATTAACCCAAGAAAAATTCCATTTTTTATATTAAATAAAGTTTTATTTTTGGTGTTTTCCGGCATATTGTTCCAAAATTAATTTCGCGGAAATTTTATCAATTTCTTCTTTATATTTTTTTGAACGCGGATTAAGCTTGGTATTTTTAAGTAACCGTTCCGCTTCTTTGGACGTCAATGTCTCATCAATATAAACGATTGGTAAATGAATATTTTTAGCTAACTCCATGGCGAAAGAACGGATTTTATCCATCTCAAATGTATCATCATTTTTCGGAATCCCGACGATTATTTTAGTGATTTGTTCGGCATGGCAAATTTTAGCAATTTCTAAAACGGCCGTTTGATAATTAGAGTTGTCAAGCGTTCCGTAAGCGCTAACGAGAGAATTCTCGGCCAGAGCCACCCCAATTCTTTTTTCGCCGATATCTAATCCTAAAAATTTTTTCAACTTTACTCCTTAATTTATGGGTTATTACCGCTTAAAACATATTGGAGATTGACGCTAACATTTCGGGAATAATTAGGAATTCGCTTAATCCACCAGGATGGGGTGTAGGAAATCTCCGAACCGCTAACGCCCGAGAGTCCCCCGAGTAGCTGATTAGCTTGAGTTTTATTTTTCCCCAAAAGTTCTTTCTTGATTTGAGCGACATCTAACTTACTTGACACTTCGCCGGTGACCGAAACGGTTAAAATTAATTGTTTTTGATCATAATTGGTTTGTTTGACGACTGGTGTAATACTATCGTCGGGGCCGAGACTAATCATCTTATCGGCCGGAATTTGCTGCTCCATCTCTTTGATGACAAAATTTTGAAAATTATCTTTTGAGTAGGCCATCACCCGGCCGCGTTCAGTCAAATGCATGGTGAAATTAGTGGCTTGATCGCCGACATTGGCCGAGGTGGTCACGCCCTGCGGTTCAATAATTTGCGCTTTATCAATAATTTGTAAACCCGCCGCGTCTTTTTGAATCTCGGAATTGATCGCCTCGTTTAATTCACTCGTCAATTGAGCTTGGGCTTTATTGTAATCGTCCTGGGAAATAACTTGGACCTGTTTCGAATAGCCCCCGCTCAAACTTTGGGTTGACTGCCCATAAATGGCATCTTGCTCGGCAGCGGGTAAATTCACAAAAGCGAAACGGCCGGCTCCGACATTGGAATCACTACCGGGATTTTGAGCTTCGATATTGGCATTGACGGTCCCTGGGACAATTTTTAAATTTTGGACAGTCGCCCCCGGTACTACGATCGCATTTTTTAAAACAAAAGTTTTTGACGAAGACGATAAGATTGTTCCAGCGGAGAAACTGTGAGAGTTAGAGTCCAAACCATTATAAATTACGATCGTGCCCGAAGCTTTGCCGCCCAAATCTTCTTGACCGGTAGCGGTAAATTGATCCTGTTTATCTTTACTCACGTCAATTAAAGTTCCGGTAAAAACACTCGGATCGCTATTGGCGGTATCACCGCTAATGGTCATATCTTGGGATTTTTGAAATTTTTCCGCTTGAACTTTAATATTAATCGTCACTTTGGGCAAAACAAAATAAGAACCGACTAAAACTAACAAAATTACAAAGCCTAAAATCGGCAAGACAATTTTTCCAATTCGAGGCCAATTAATCCGGTGTCCGATTTTAAGATTTTTAGCCTTTGAAAAAGCAGGCGATGGAACGAACTTTTCTTTTTCACTTTCGATCGGCTTAGGAATAATTTTAGGAGGTTCGACGCTGGCTCTTGGGCGCCCCTGAAAATGATGAACACTGACTCCGGCCGGTTCTTCCGATCCCAAAGTTTTTCTCATATCGATTTCTAAAACTTCCTCTTTGGCAAGGTCTGGTTTGGGCGGCTGATAAATAGGTCGGGGGTCTTTTAATGATTCATAAACAGTCAGTCCTACTTGAGCAGCTAAGTTGCGTCCAATTTTATCCGCCGTCACGATCGCGATCTCTTTACCCAAATTACCCGCTTCTTTCAAAAGCAACTTCAAATTGATGACGCTCTGTAGAATAGTCGCGCCGCGCGGCACGACTAAACTGATCCGATGCCCAGTCGATTGCCTAAGCTTATCGATAACGGAAGTAATTTCTTCATCTGGTTCTAAATAAAGTATTTCACCCATAATTATTCTCTCAAACTCGTTACGATTCGGTTAAGGACACTGTCCATAACCGCTTCTTCACCCACTAAATCAATAGCTAAATTAGCTAAGCTCATAGGGGTGATATCCCAAGGGTTAACCAATTCATTAGTTTGATCAACGACATTGGCCACATCTTGAGGCCGGATAAAATGGACGGAGGGTTTCCGAGCAAATGGCAAATTCGGTGACCACTCAGCATTTTTCAAAGTTTCTTCGATTTCCGGAAGACTGGAGCCGCCGCCGCAAAGAAGAATTCTTGACGGCAATAAATCAACTGATGAAAATTCTTCAAGAGTCAATTCGACTCCCGAAAGCCAAACTTGACAATCTGCTTTAAGCGCTTTCTTGACAAATTTCGCATCTTCTTCCGGCAACTCACCTTTAGAATATTTAATTTTCATCGTTTCTGCTTCTTCAAACGAGCAACCAAACACTTGAGCGATTCTTTTGGTAAACGAGCGGCCACCCAAGGCAAACATTTTAGTGCCTTCGACACCGCCTTGGCGAACAACAGCGATGTCCGAAGTACCGCCGCCAATATCGATAAAAATGGCACTAAATTCGGTGGATTCGTTTGGCCCAACCGACCGGGCTAAAGCATAAGGATCGGCCACAATCGAGAGGAGATCTAAGCCCAATTCATAGGCGATTGTTTGTAAAGCGCCAAGATGAACAATCGGCGCGAAAGCATTAAAAACACCGACATGAAGCTCCCGTCCTTGAAAACCCAAAGGGTTAGTGACTTTATAACCGTCAATTTTGACATCGGTAATGGCCGCGTTGACCAATTTCACATCAATTTCATTATGGCCGGTCTCCCAAGCCAAGATTTGTCTCGCGCGATCAAACGAACGGCGCTGAATGCGCGAGATAATATCTTTAAGCTCGTCGAGGGTGATTCCTACTTTAGGATCGGGTCGAGTATATTTAATGGTCGTGGTGTTACCTTTAACCAATTCACCGGCGATGCCCATAATAACCTGCTTGGGCATAATTTTAGCCTGTTCGGCCGCCCGATCAATCGCTTTCGCACAATTTTTCACCACACCGTGAATATCGGTGACCGTACCGCCTTGCATATCGGAAAGTTTCTGCCGTTGGCGGCCGGTTCCCACAATCAATCCTTTGTCGTCTTCGACTTTAAAAACCAGACATTTGGCGTATTCGGTTCCAATGTCGAGCGCGACGCAAAAACGGTTTTCAATTTTCCCTTTCCCGAATAAACCCAAATTCCCTCCCTATGAGCGGAATACACAAAAATTAGACTTGAAGTCTCTTCTTTCTTAGTATAGCACAAATTATCAATTTTGAATCGAATAAATGCCTATTCAATAGTTGCTCTAATACGTCTGACGCCAGATGATGAAGATTCCTCTTTGATGATTTTGAATTTACCGATCTCGCCGGTGGATTTGACGTGCGGGCCGCCGCAGATTTCTTTAGATATTGTTCCGATACTAAAAACTTTCACAATTTCTGGATATTTGAAGCCGGGAATCGATGTCGCACCGGATTGTAATGCTTCGGGGAACGACATTTCTTCCATTTTAACATCAAGATTTTGCGAAATCTTATCATTAACCCAATCTTCAATTTGTTTTATTTGTCCGTCAGTTAATTTTTGTGGCCAGTTAAAATCAAAACGGATGCGTTCAGAATTAATATTGACGCCTTTTTGATTTACATTTTTGCCTAAAATTTCTCGCAGGGAAGCGAGCAGTAGGTGAGTGGCGGTGTGAAATTTAGTTTCAGTTTCCCCACCACTTGCCAGCCCACCTTTAAACATTCCAGCAGATGCAGTACGAGAAAGTTCTTGATGTCGTTTTTCTTTTTCATCTACTGCAACTTTAATAAAATTCATCTCTTTATCGTCAAAGTCATTATTTCTATTTAAAAATTCCAGACTTAGTTCTAAGGGGAATCCATATGTCTGTTTTAAATCGGTCATCATTCCTGATATTGTCATGAAATTTCTTTGTGTTTTTGGTTGTGAGCTTACAATTTTTGATGCGATTTCTATTCTTTCCAAACCCTTTTCTAATGTTTGTCGAAATTTTTTCTCTTCAATTTCAATACTATCTAAGATATTTCCCTCCCCAACTAAAAGATTGTTATTCTTATAGACTTCAAAAATTCTTTCGCCAATCTCATATGTAAAATTCTTTTCAAGACCGATTTGTCTAGCTTTAATAACTGCTCTTCGAATTAAGCGGCGGACAATATAGCCGGCGTCTTTATTGGATGGCAAAATTCCATCATTAATCGCAAAAGTTGCCGCTTTAAGATGATCAGCAACAATCCGAAATTCTGTTTGATAGTCTTGATACTTTTTGCCAGAAATTGATTCGATTTTTCTAATTATCGGTGCAAAAACATCGGTTTCGTAGACATCTTTTTCCCCTTTTATCACTACCAACATTCTTTCTAATCCCATACCGGTATCAACGCCCGGGGTTGCAAGTTTGTGATACGAACCATCGGTATTTTGGTAATATTCGTTAAAAACTAACGTCCAGACTTCAATATTATCAACAAACATCTCCACACAAGGCCCGCAAGGTCCTTCATCGCCAGTCGGCCCCCAAAAACAATCTTCGCGGCCGTGTTCTTCAAATTTCAAATTTATCGATTCTAAAATTTTTGCCGATTCATCGTCGCGGGGATTCGTCTCATCGCCGCCGAAAATCGAGCACTTTAATTTTTTAGGATTGATATCAAGCTCTTTTACTAAAAATTCATATCCCCACTCGATTGCCTCTTTTTTAAAATAGCCGCCGAAGGAAAAGTTCCCAAGCATTTCAAAAAAAGTTAAATGAGTGTCATCACCGACTTCCTCGATATCAGAGGTTCGTAAACACGACTGGCAAGTGACGATATTTTTGGCTGGTGCTTCTTCGGGATGAGTATAAAATTTTTTAAACTGCTGCATACCGGCTGTCGTAAACAAAACCGAGGGATCATTTTCGGGAATCAAAGAAGCTGGCGGCATTTCCCTATGTCCCTTGCTCACAAAAAAACTAATAAATTTTTGGCGTAAATCTTGAGCCGTCATTTAATATCCTAAGATAACCGCTCTGACAAAATCGGCCACGCTTGAAAAAGTTTGATTAAGTTTACTGACTTTGACGTCAACGGGCTTGCTGTACCAAGTACCATAAACTTCGTTATATTTACTTTCGACGCTTTGAATTTTTGAAATGTAGCCCACCGTTTCAATCGGCAGCTGGCCGACTCCGTCTTTATAATTATCAACCCGGGGCACGCCGGCGTTGTAGGCCGCAATGGCCAGATCGGAGCGGCCAGGATATTTATCAAGTAAACCTTTAAGATAAAATGTGCCGTATTCAATGTTCGTGTCCGGGTCGAACAAATTGCCGAAAGATTGGCCCAAATCACTGGCAATCGAACGTCCGGTCGCCGGCATAATTTGCATTAAACCTTCGGCCCCGGCCCCCGAAACCGCCTTGGGATTAAAATGGCTCTCGGAAAAAATCACGGCGCAAACTAAATTAGGATCAACACCAAATTGTTGAGTATATTTCTGAATGGAAACTTGATAGTCCAACGGATAAACAATTTCCCCCCAGGCTTTTGAACCATAAATATAAAAGATCACTAATAAAATAATAGTGATGCCGCTAATAATAATTAATTGAATCCTTCTTTTCATTCTTTCCTAGAACCATCTTATCAGGAAAAACCCCAATTGTCTATCAAAATATATAAAAAAATACCCAGGGCAAGGCTTGATAAGTAAATTTTACTTTGGGCGGCAAATCCAATAATTACTAGAGTCTAAAATGTGATTATTATTGAGTTATTTATCGCGCACAATTCAATGATAAATTATCTGCTTTAGAGGTTAGTTTTTCGGCTTTCTTTAAAAATTTCGTTGCCTCTAAAATCTCCACTAATACGGGCATATTGCTTTTAGTAAAATGAACGACAATATTGCCGATTTCTTTAGCATAATCAATCGGCTGACTGGTTATTTCATAAGTCAAAACATCGGCTTCTGGTTCATAATTAATTTTTAGCTGATTACTTTTCATATTGTGTTCTCCTGCCTGGATAGAAGGTGATGACCTTAATCAAGCCCTCTCCTTGTTTATAGACTACTCGCAAAACATGGGTTTTGTTAAATTTTCTCTAGGCGATAAGCAGCGGCAAACGGGATTTATCAATTTTATCAGGGTTCATAATCGTTTCTGTTACTTGCTCTTTTGAGATAGAAAATTTGTGTTTTCGTAAAATTTCAAACTTTTCTTTAGCGTGTTTGGTAAAATAAATCATAAAATTTGACAAATTCTAACTGGTGCCCGAGGTGGGATTCGAACCCACACGACCGGTTAAGGTCACATCATTTTAAGTGATGCGAGTATTCCGTTTCTCCACTCGGGCATGTTTCTATCTTCTATTTCTTCCTCTATGTGTTGGCTTTAAGCTGTGACAATTTGGACATAGTATTCTTAAATTTTTCAATCTATTATCACGACTATTCCCATTTATGTGGTCAATCTCTAAAGGCAAACGACCATCCTTTGATCTTTTAGCCCATCCGCATTCTTCACAATAAGGCAGTTTTAATCCAGCAGAAAGTAGTCTATTTTTCAATTTATAACTCTGAAAAGTACTATTGGACACTATTATTTTTTTAATTGGGATTCTTGGTCTACTTAACCCCCGTAAACCTTTATTCCAGCCCCGCCCTTTAAGATGCGATACATCTATATTATACAACTTAATATATTTTTGTATCTGGCTATAATTTCCGCCTGCCTCGCGCAGTCTTAATCGAATTAGTATTTGCCGGATACTTCTTGAATTCTTTACTGCTACCCTCAAATCATTTTCCGTCCATTTTCTTTCTCTCATATTTCCAGTATATAATACGGCAAACGTATAATCAAGCATATCTGTCTGTGTCTACCACTATTTATTTTAGCACGATTTCCCAACTCTCACCGCTTAATCTTAATTTAGCGGGAATTGTAAAGCCGGCCGCGCGTTTGTGGCCACCGCCGCCGAAAAGTTTGGCGATTTTGGAAACATCAACATCATCGCGCTCAGTCCGTAATGAGGCTCGAATCTCTCCTTCGGGAGTTTCGAAAAACAAAATGGCCGCTCGCACGTCAGGAATCGTATCCATCAAATTGACTACCCCCGTCAAGTCGGCATAAATAGCCCCACAATCTTCTAAGTCCTGGCGGGTAATGACTGAAGAAACAATCTGCAAATCTAAATTTTTCCGGATTCTCCCCAAGGCCACGCCCCAAAGCTTGAGTGAAGAAACGCTTTTATTTAAAGCGACATTTTTCGTAATTTTTTTTAGCTGGGCCCCGCTGTTTAAAAGTTTTGAGGCCACCTTTAGTGTTTCGGGACTAGTGTTCGGATGTTTAAAGCCGCCGGTATCGGTGTAAATACCGGTCAACAAAGCGGTCGCAATGTCACGGCTGATTGGGGTGCCCAACTCATTTAAAATGGCCCAAACAATTTCCGAGGCCGAGGAAACTTTTTGGTCAATAAGATTATAATTAGCGACTTTCCAAAGATCGTTTTTGGGATGATGATCGATATTAATTAAGTTCTTGCTGATTTTGGCGAATTTCTTTAATCTTTCCGGAAAACCGGTTCGTTTAAGATCGCCGCAATCGATGATAATAATGACTTCATAATCACCAAAAAGAATATCTTGTTTAATCTCTTCGCTTTGGGGTAAAAAAACAAAAGGCTTCGGAACAGCATCTTTGCAAACCATCGAAACTTTCTTATGCATCCCTTTCAAAGTTAAATAGAGCGCCAAGGTGGCCGCTAAAGTATCACCATCGGGATCTTGATGGATCATTAAAAGAAAGTTCTGATAGTTTCGAATTTTTGAGATGACTTTATCTAATAGCATCAGGTTGACTCCACTCGCCGTCAATCCCGACTTTCGGCTCGAGATCATTTCGAAGGATTGAGGACGACAACTTTTCTTTCTTCGGCCGGCAAATCAGTGTAAGTTACCTTATACTGATCCATCGACTCGTGAGTTTGTCCCTCCGCTTTGAGAAAGCTTTCTAAGTCCTCCGTATACATTGGTATCACCACCGCCGGTTCGATTTGGCTAATCACTTCTAAGGCCGTCTTCGTCTCGGTAAATTCACCCCCGCCAACACCGATTAAAAGAACGTTGATGCCGTCGAGTTTTTCAAGCTCTTCGTCGGAAAAAATTTTTCCTTTTTTCATCCAAGCAACCGTCATTCGTTCCGAAAGAACTTCGGTAACCCCATCAATGACTTCCACTTGAACGCCACCCGATTCGTATTCGCCCGGCGTCGTAATTTTTAACTCACCCAGCATGATCTCTTGGCCGATTTTGACGGTTTTATTTTTAGTTTTAAGCGTGAAATTTTCTTTTCCGTCCCAGGAAATAATCATTTTCCTCCTCTGGCAACAATTTATTTGGTTTTCTTATGTTTCGGCCCGGCAGTCTTTTTCGCCCTCTTTTTGGTTTCTTTCTTTTCAACGGCTTTAAGTGAAAGACTTAATTTGTGGACTTCCGGTTCAACGGAAATAATCTTGAACTGATAAGACTTTCCTTCCTCGATCACATCTTTCGGATTACTGATTTTTTCACCCAGCTCGGAAATATGGACCAAGGCATCGAGCTGACCGACTTGAATGAATGCTCCGTAAGGGGTTATCTTGGTGACTTTTCCTTCCACAATTTGGCCGACCTTATAATCAGCCGCTGCTTTCAGCCACGGATCAGGCAAAAGCCGCTTAATCGAGAGAGAGACCCGGTTATTCTCAATCGAAATCACGGAAACCTCTACCTTTTGGCCAATTTTAAATTGCTCGCTTAAATCAACAATATGATCCCAAGATGCTTCGGAAATATGGACTAAACCTTCGATGTCCGATGAATCCGGTATTTGCAGCTTAACAAACAAACCAAAATTCACAATGCCAGTGATTTCGGCCGTAAATTTTTGACCAACTTTCAATTTTTTAATTTTTTCTTGTTGGACGACATCACCGGCCGCTTTTTCAGAAAAGATTAATTTACCAGAAGCCGGCTCAAAGCTTAAAACTTTAACTTGAAAAGTTTGGCCGACTAATTCTTTTAAGCGGGAAAAAATTTCTTCGCGGTCGCCTGAGGAAACTTTCGGATAGTGAGAACTGGCCAATTGGGAAACCGGCAAAAATCCTTCAAAATCGCCGAATTGACAAAGTAACCCACCTTTATTGGCCGAGGTGGTTTTGACTTGTAAAATATCACCCGTTTCAAATTTAGTCGCCAAAATTTTAGAAATGCGCTCTTTGTCCGCTCGGCGTAATGATAAAATAACGTAACCATCATCATTTTCAACCGTTAGAACATACGCTAAAACCTTGTCTCCCACTTTGAGTGTATCAACATCGGGTGAAAATTCTTGCTCGGGAATATAACCCAAGGCAAACCCTCCCACATCGACCAAAAGTCGGTTTTTCAACACCTGTAAAATTTTTACTTCAAAAAGCTCTCCCGCCTTAATCGGAATAAGTTTTCCGCCGTACTTGGCGAGCAAATCTTTCATTGACTCGGGACTTTTCATTTTAATTAATCCTTTCTGAAAAAAATACTATTGATGACGGGAAGGCAAGTATTTTTCAAAATTTTTTCTTTCATAATATCTTTTAACTAATTTTGGAAACATCCTAAAGCGATAATCTAAAATCGATAAACCGAAAAGAAAAAAAGCTAAGAACAAAACTATCATAAAGAATCGGCTGCCCAGATAAGCCAGTTGCTGCCATCGAAAGAAGCTCAAAATTAAACCCATCAGACCCGTGTAAAAAAACAAATTAAAGAGCCCTTTTTGCAGCGGTTGGTAAAGCGGCAATTTTTTATTTTTCTGCCCGAGCAAAAACCAAAAAACAAACGCCAACAGAATAAACAGAACAAAAATCGCCACGATATAGAGGAAGCTACGGTGAAACGGCGGCGTTTTTTCAAAAATGTAATCGGTCGAAAAAAATTGTTTAAAATCGATATTGGGCATGGCGTGGTGCCTGGGGGCAGAATCGGACTGCCGACACCATGATTTTCCATTTTTATTTGGACTATCTCATCATCCCGATCAATCGGGAGTTGGGCGCTAATACAAGATTATTGTTGGGACTCACTTGTTAGTCTCTACACCTTCTTCAGTACTCAAACCCACTGAAGCTTGGCTCGGGATTATCGATATAAGAATTCGACTTCCCCGAATTCACCCAATTTTCATCTCCGATTTACACCGGAGCGGACCGAAAATTCAGTCATGTGCTCTACCACTGAGCTACCCAGGCATGATTTATTTTTAAAAAACATGAAATGAGAAATGAGGTTTCTTGACTGACCGCACTTCACATTTCTCATCTTGAATATACTTATAAGGGTTAGGAGATTGATATTGAAAGACGCTTACATCTTAACAAAATGAATCCTATTTATCAAGTGTTCGAGTAAACCCTGGCGACGAACATAGACAATGATTATCCAAAGCAAAGTGATATTGACAATCGGATAGATAATTAGATTTTCAAACCAATGGCCAGTTTTGATGCGCAATTTTCCCAAGGGATCGGGCGGAATGCCAAAATGATAGGGAAGGGGAAAGAGCAAGGGTACACCGGCTTCGGTAAACATATCGGCCAATAAATGCCCGCCGTAACCAATAATAAATGCTAGGTAGACCAAACCAAAATCGATGGTTGTCAAAATAGGAATGAAAGAGAACATTAGTTTTAGAATTAAAAAATAAAGCAAAGATAAAAGGCCGAGCCCGATAAAAGAATGAGAAAGATGCCGGTGGCCGCCAATAAAAGCCGGCTTAACTATTCGCGATAAAACCGAGCCAGCGGGAATTTTCCGCCAGAGCTCGCCGGTCGGCGTATCCAAATCAGGTGCGCTTGAACCGATCACCGTCGAGACGATTAATAATATGATTAATATCGGTGAGAGTTCAATTTTATAAAGTAACAAAAAAACAATCGCTGAAAAAGTTAACCCTACTGAAACGTGAGTTTTGTAAGTCATGTGATAATAATACTATAGCCAACAAAACTAAAAAAGCCGCACTGGCTTTCCTTTTGGTGGGCGGTGAAGGATTTGAACCTACGACATCCTCGATGTAAACGAGGCGCTCTACCGCTGAGCTAACCGCCCTTGGTGCCCGGGAGAGGATTCGAACCTCCACGAGCTTGCGCTCACAGCCACCTCAAGGCTGCGCGTATAGCCAATTCCGCCACCCGGGCATATCAGATAATTATACTCGTCTGTAATTAGATATTCAAGAAATGCCCGCGGTCAGATTTGAACTGACACGGCCTTGCGGCCATACGGCTCTGAACCGTACACGTCTACCGTTCCGTCACGCGGGCAAGTTTATTTTTTTACCCTCTTAGTATTAATATACCACGCGGCGACATTTAAAAACCGATCTGACTCGGACGTGCCGGTAATTTGCGTGACACCTTTGACGTCGTTGGTAATGTGATAGTAAAAACACTCGTGCTCAACCACAAACATGGGCACTTGGGCATCTAAAATCGTTTGAAACTGGGTGTAATCGTCCTGTCTTTTTTGAGGATCAAGCTCCTGACGCGCGGCTTCTAGAAGTTTGTCAGCCTGCTTATCATTAAAATTTGACAGATTTAACCCATTAGGGCCGATCTGGGATGAATGCCAAAAAGGATATGGATCGGGATCTTCACCATAATCCAAACCGTAAAGCAGTAGATCGTAATTTCTTTTCGGAATGGTGGTTTTTTGTAAAGTAACATTATCTTGAACATCCAACGTGACCGTAACACCGATTTTCGCCCAACTTTGTTGTAATTTTTTGGCATAGCTAAGATTTTTGGGGTCATTTGAAGTGACCAAGCGCAATTTCAACGGCCGCCCAGGTGAAACATCATCCCTTAAATCCTTTCTAATATTTAAATCGGATAAGTCCTTGTTGTTTAAATTGAAAAATAAATCTAAGTCCCGCGGCAGACTGACCTCGAATTTTTGCGAATCATCCATCGAAATAGAATCAGTCGGTAAAGCAAAACTTTGAATATTGCCGCTTTTGACGGCCTGGGCTAATTCATCTTGAGAACCGAAAAAAATAAAAGCGATTTTATCGATATAAGGCTTGCCGCCGTAATAATCGGCCCGCGATTGCAAATCAACCTCATTGGTACTTTCTTTGGTAATCTGATATGGTCCGTAATTGAAAATTGGGTTGGTTGAAACATTTAAAAAGGGGCTAAAGGGTTGTTTGAAAGAAAATTTAAGCGTTTGATCGTCAGGGGCGGTGATATTAATATCGGTCCAAAGATTTTGTGACTTAATCTGGTTTAATAAGTCGGCGGCGCTGAAACCGGCGCGAAGATGAAAGATGTAAGTTTTGCCCCCGTCTTGGATATCCCAACTTTGAGCCAGATCTCCGACGACATTTTTTTGGGGATCATATTTCGTCAGCCCAGCATTCACCAGCCGAGTAATATTGGTATCGAGCACCGACGTATCTCCGACCACGCCTTCGTGAAGCTCGCCGCCATAATCGGGAATCAGTTTAGTCGAGTTGATCCAACTTTTGTACCAGAAAAAGCCCAAAGAGAAAATAATAACTAAGGCAAGAGTCAGAACGATAATCTTTTCAATCAAACTTAAGGCATGAGGCAAAAACTTCACCGATTTAGCCGTTTCTTGCCACGGATACTTTTTAATTTTTATGACCGTTTTTTTTAAATTTAAAAAATTCATTATAAATTAGAGTTTAAAAATCGAGTACAATTAAAGAATAACGTTAGTTACGGCCAATAAAACAAAAATAACGGCGATCACAATCGTAAAATAAAATAAAAATTTTTCGGCGCCGCGGCGAGAGCGATAAACCGAACTTTCGCCGCCGAAAGCACCACCTAAAGAAGTACCGCGGTGCTGCAGAAGAATCGCCATAATCAGGAGAATGGCAAGAATAATTTGGATTAACATTAACGTTTGATTCATATTTTTTTAATTACACTTTAGTATAGAATGGAGGCCTGAGCGAGAATTGCACTCGCGCATAGCGGTTTTGCAGACCGCCGCCTTGCTACTTGGCTACCAGGCCATTGGATTTTAAAAACCATTTTTGTTGTAAGTTGGAGCGGGAGACGGGATTCGCACCCGCGACCTCGTTCTTGGCAAGAACGCATTCTACTCCTGAACTACTCCCGCTTTTAAAGGATATTGCTCTTGAAAGAGATTTATCCAAACATATATCTTTTCTTTCAATTCTCGACTTGTGATGTTAATTGAACATATACCATAAGATAATCTTTTTGTAGGATGTCGACCTCTTATGAATTGAGTTTTACTAAATTGATTTTCTGGTATTCCAGCGACGCCGCGCCAAAATTCTCTGCATTTATTTTCAACTAAATCTGGATATAAAATCATTGACAGTCTAATTTTTTCTTTAGAAACCTCACATATTTCTTCGAGAAATAACAAAAATATTCTTATTATATCAGGACTCGTATTGGATAATCTAACTTGAGAATTATTAATATTACTATCGCCTTCCCCCCAATATAACATTATTCCAGCAATAAAAAGTGGATTATCTTTCAAATAACTAAAATTATCTCTTGCTTGCTGGCGAGCTCTTTCCCGCCACCGTTCCCACATTTCCCTACGTTTTTTATTAAAAAGAACAAGTCTTTTTCTTGCAATATAATTAGCTTTTCTTACAAGTTCTTCTTTAACTGATTGTGACCAATCAATTTTCGAAAACCAACTACATAAGGTACTTTTTGGAATATCTAGCTCATTACTAATCTTATTATAGCTTTTCCCTAGCTTGCGCAATTTTAAAGCAAGGTGTTTATCATTCCTCATTTATTTTGAACTATTGTCTATTAGAATTCATTATACCACAGTAGTTCAATTTGTAAAAGAACAATTCTCAAATCTATCTATTATAAGATAGCAACAAAAAGTCAACTTGTAAAGATAGGATATGGTGTGTATAATGTTAGCGAGGTTACATGTCTAAAAAAGATAATCTGAAGTTTAAAAAAAGAATTAAAGCTCAGATTATGCAGGAAGTCAATCGATTTGAGCGTGAACCCTCTTTTACCCCCAAAGCCGAAAAGGCTATTGTTTCTCCTGTCGTTTCAGCTAAGCCTCAAGAAAATCATTCTCCGACAGTGGTTCCAACATCAGCGCCGTCAGTGCTGCCGACCAACAGTTCAAACCTGGTCCGCGCCGATCTTAAAAAATCAGCCATCATCATCGGTTCCATTATTGTTCTCATCGTCGCGATTTACTTCGTTGACAACAAAACTGGCTTTTTATTAAAAACCAGCAGCCATCTTTTTAAATTTTTGCATATTAACGCCTAGATCTTACCGCTAAAAGCGAAATTCTCTCTTTTAGATCAATTACTTTTTTAAAAATTTTTCCACCAACTTTTCGGCATCGGTGTAATCTTCAACCCACTTGATGTCTTTGTTCTTTTTAAACCAGGTATCTTGGCGGCGGATGTAATCGTGAGTATTATTTTTAATTTTAACGATCGCTTCTTTGAGCGTTATTCTACCAGAAAGATAATCGACGATTTCTTTATAGCCAATCGTATTAAAAGCCGGCAAATCTTTACGATATTTAGATGTCAGCCGCCGCACTTCTTCAACTAAACCGGCTTTGATCATTTGATCAACACGGGCGTCAATTTTCGAATAGAGAGTTTGACGATCTTTTTTGATGCCGATGATTAAAAAATTAAATGGCGGCTTCTTTTTCTTTTGCTTTTTAATAAAAGAACCGCCGGAAAGCATCGATACTTCCAAGGCCCGGACTAAACGTCGTTTATTTTTGGCATCAATTCTTAAAGCGGTCTCGGGATCGAGTTTTTGTAATTTCAAAAATAACTCGGTCTCGCTGAGTTTTTCAAGCTGAGCGCGCAACGCAGCGCTTTCTTTTTTTATTTCGGGGATAATATAACCATACAAGAGAGAATTGAGGTAAAGACCGGTGCCGCCGGCCAAAACCGGCAAAGTTTTTTGGCCTAAATATTGATTGATAAGATCACCGGCGACTTTTTGATAATCGGCTAAGGTGAAACTTTCATATGGCTCGACAATATCAAGCAGGCCTTGGGGAAAACTCCGGTCTTTGCCGGTACCGATATCCATCCCTTTATAAATCTGGCGCGAATCAACGGAGATAACTTTTCCCTTAAACTGATGGGCGAGTTTCCTGGCCCATTCGGTTTTCCCCGAGCCGGTCGGGCCGACTACGGCAATCACTTTATTCATGGCCGTCTTTCTTTTCAACTTCGCCGGTTTCATCAGAAGATTCGGCCTTCTTTTTGATTATTTCCTGAATTTTAAAAATTGACCGCCCCGAAACTTTTTCTTTCTTTTTGGGTTCGCCTTTTTGCTTTAACTCTTCTTCGATTTTATCGTAATCGTCAATCATACTTTTTGGTGCCCGCGGGAGGATTTGGACCTCCACGTCCTTTCGGACACATGGTCCTAAGCCATGTCTGTCTACCGTTCCAGCACGCGGGCCGATATTTACTGATTACCGTCTCCCACCGTTATTAAATCCTAGCTAATTCATTATATATTCGTGAAAATTCGTCAGTCTCATTCCAAATGGGATTTTTCTTCAAAAACCAAAAGTCGATTTTGGAGTTTGGGATACTTTTCCAATCCCTCGGCCACAATTTTTTCGGCGGCTGATCTTGCTCGCTTCACCAGTATTATATCTCGAAGTGAGGCCATTTTCAAATCTGGCAGGCCTGATTGCCGGATTCCCACGAGTTCCCCTGGCCCCCGCATTTTTAAATCGATCTCCGCAAGTTCAAAACCATTTTCACACACAACCATTGCTTGAAGACGTCTTTGACTTTGCTCGCTTAAATTTTCGGAAAACAAAAAACAATAGGACTGGAATTTACCCCGACCGACCCGGCCGCGAAACTGATGAAGTTGGGCCAAGCCGAAATGATCCGCCCCTTCGATCATCATAATCGTGGTATTAGGAAAATCGATGCCCACCTCGATCACGGCCGTCGAAACTAAAATATTAATTCGGCCGGCGCCAAAATCCCGCATAATTTTTTCTTTTTCTTCTGATTTCATTCGGCCATGAAGCATCCCAATATTTAACTCCGGAAAAATATTTTTAGAAAGTTTTTCGAATTCGCCCACCACCGTTTTTCGATCAAGATCAAAAAGCTCTTTTGGTTGAGATTTGCCCTCTTCAATTAAAGGGCAAACGACAAAAACCTGGCGGCCGCGCTGAATTTCTTGACGGATAAATTCGTAGGCTTGGTTTCTTTTTTTTGGATCAACCACGAAGGTTTTCACCTTCTGCCGGCTCGGTGGTAATTCATCAATAATGGATAAGTCTAAATCGCCGTAAATCGATAAGGCCAGGGTTCGAGGGATAGGCGTGGCCGTCATGGAAAGTAAATGCGGAATCAACGAGCTTGACTGGCGAAGATGAGCGCGCTGCTTGACGCCAAAACGGTGCTGCTCATCAATAATAATTAGACCTAATTTCGGAAATCGAATATTTTTCTGGATTAAAGCATGAGTGCCAATAATCACCTCGTCATTTTCCAAGTTCGCCTTTTTACTGGCCGCCGTCATTAAGCCGACTTTAATGCCAAAAGGCGAGAATAATTGAGTGATGGTTTGGAAATGCTGATTGGCCAAAATTTCCGTGGGCGCCAGCCAGACCGTCTGCATTTTATTTAAAAAAACCAGATAAGCGGCCATCGCCGCGACCACCGTTTTACCCGAACCGACTTCTCCTTCGAGCAGGCGGTTCATCGGCATGGGCCGATTTAAATCTTTAATGATTTCCCAAGCCGCTTTTCGTTGAGCGTTAGTCAATTTAAAAGAAAGCTTTTCGACAAAAGTTTTAAGCTGCTCTTTTTTAAGCGGCATAGGGGTCGCCGATTCTTGGGCCAATTCCGACCGTCTTTTGACGATGCCGAGAGCAATCATAAAAAGCTCATCAAAAGCGAGTCGTAATTTAGCCTCGGTAACTTGAGTAGAATTTTGAGGAAAGTGAATTTCATGGACGGCCGCCGATAAATCAATCAAACCCTCTTCTTTTTTTAATTTTCCCGGTAAAAAATCTTCAATTTCGATATTTCTGAGCAAGGGTTGGATAATTCTTCTTAGATATTTACTCGTTAATCCTTCAGTTTCGCTATAAATCGGCAAAATAACTGGATTTTTTTCATATTGGCTAACACTGAGCGTTTTTTGGCGACTTTTAAAATCGTAGCCAACTTTGCCAGCAAAAATCAAAATTTGACTCGGTTTTAAGACTTTAGCTAAAAAGGCTTGATTAAACCAAATCGCCCGAATCCGGCCGGTTTCATCAACCAATTCGGCTTCGACAATACTCATTCTTTTACGAAAAGTCCATGCTTGTTTAACTTGTAATATCTCGGCTTTAATAATGACTTCATCACCAATACTCAAACCTTTGATTTTTCGGGGCTCGGAAAAATCTTGCCAATCCCTCGGCCAATAAAAAAGAAGGTCACGGACAGTTTTAATCCCCAACCTTTCTAACTTTTCGGCCATCACCGGCCCGACCCCGATAAGATTTTGGACTGGCGTTTCAAGATTCATTGATTTTCAATCTTATTTTTTCCAGCGGCTCAATGTCTTTTTTAATGAGTTGATAAACCAAGTCCATATACTCTTGATCAGCCCCGCCCATTTTAAGATTGGTCAGAGAGAAAGTAGTTAAAATGCGAATGTTGCTAAGGAGGTTATAAAGCTGAAACTTCTCTGGGTCAGACGGACCATAATTTGATAAAAAAGTTTCCTTTAACTTTTCAAAATTTTCAAATCGGCCGAATCTTTTAAGCATCACTCTTAGTTGATTGATGAAATTAACAAGATCATATTCTTTGTCTAGAAAAGAGGTCAACCCATAATCCAAAATATAGAATTTTTCTTGATTGATGATAATATTCGTTGGCTGAAAGTCGCCGTGGCAGAGACTGGCCGAAGTTTTTTGATCGACCTCCGACTTAATCACCTCTAAAACCGTGTTAACCTTGCGGCCAAATTTCGGAAAATATCTTTCCAAATGCCTTTTTTCGTATTCGTTGCAGTGAAAAAGCGCGCTCGCGTTCCACAAATGAAAATTGGGCTTCGGTAAAGAATGAAACTTTCTTAAAGCTTGCGCGCAAAATGTGACTTTAATCGCCAGCTCCTCGAAACTTTCACCTAAACTTTCCAGCAAAAAATTACCGCTCACATTTTCGTAGAACATTAAATTATATTCTTCAAAATAACCGAGTGGTTTCGGCGCTAAGATATTTCCTGAATTTAGGCCGTGTTCGTAGCACCATTGGAGAGCTTTAAATTCTGTTTCTTCGGAAGCCTCTATGGAAGCCGACCCTCTGACGGCCATTTCGACACCTTCCACCCTCAGCCGATAAAAAATATTGAAGGAATCAGGATTATAAGTTTCTGAACGTTTGATTTCTAAAATCTCAACGGCCCCCTCTTTCTCAAAAATTTTTTGAGAGTTTTGGGTGAAAAATTTTTCGGCTTGGTTTTTATCTAATAAAAAATCAATTGGCCGCATTTTCCCTCTTACGTAATAATTCCTGATGATTATGAATGGCTTTTTTATAAAGCCAAATGTATTTTTTAGCGGAGTTTTTCCATGAAAAATCTTTTTTCATACAGTTGACCTGCATTTTATGCCAGTGATCTTTCTGATTATAGTAAGCTTCAACCGCTCGGCCGATCGCGTCAAGAAAATCTTCTTTGGTATAATTTTTAAAAACATAGCCATTAAGATTATTTTTAACTGTATCGGCTAGACCACCGGTCTTCCTCACGATCGGGATTGTGCCAAAACGCATCGCAATGATTTGCGAAATACCACACGGTTCAAAACGCGAGGGCATTAACAGCATATCCGATCCGGCATAAATAGTTTGGGCCAAGTTGGCGTCAAAACGCATCTCGGCGGCCACGGTTTTAGGATATTCTTTTTCCGCTTTAATAAACATTCCTTCAATATTTTTCCACCCAGTTCCTAAAACGATAAACTGTCCTCCCATATTGACCAACTCTTTTAAGACATCACCAATCAGATCCAAACCTTTTTGGCCAGTTAAACGGGTCACCGCACAAATCAAAGGCAAATCAGCGGATTGGGTGAGGCCGAATTTTTTTTGTAAAAACAGCTTGTTTTCTTTTTTTAAGTCAAGATTATTAATCCAATATTTGACCGGTGTGTCATTGTTGGTGCGCGGATCAAAATCTTCGTAGTCTATACCATTAACAATGCCTGTAAATTTTTGCTTGATATGACGCATTAATTTATACAAACCAGCACTATACTTTTTGGTCAAAACTTCGCGGGCGTACGTCGGACTAACCGTATTGACCATATCGGCATAATAAACTGCCTCGGCGGTCAAATTAATCTCATTTTTCTTGCCGGTAATTTGACCAATTTTTTGAAATTCGCCGCGTTTAAATCCCAACCGGTGAGCAACCGATAACTTGCCAATCGGCTGAAAGGAAAGATTATGAATGGTGCAGACGGTAGCGATACTTCGATAAAATGGATCCTTTTGATAAATCGTATTGATCCATTTCGAAGTCAAAGCCTCATATCCGTCGTGATAATGAATTACGTCCGGATGCCAATCAAGCATCTTTAATAACTGCATGGCCACTTTCGAAATAAAGACATACAGAAAAAAAGGAATCTCATTATAACTTTTGCCGATATCCTCTAAAACGATACCGTTGGGATAAATACTCTTAGGACCGTCAATTAAGTAAACCGGCACTAACGTTCCTGGTAAAAAAGTCTTCCAGACTGAAATTTTTACCCATTTTTTATTATCGGGCATTTTAACTTTGACATCTTTAATGATTAGTTCGGCAGGATATTTTTCCATGTCGATGGTCCGGTATTTAGCCATGACCACGCGAACATCGACAGGATAAGTTTCCGCCATTGCTTTCGGTAAATAACCCACAATATCGCCTAATCCCCCGGCTTTGGCCAAGGGCGTCAGTTCGGTAGTGATATGTAAAACTTTGATTCTTTTTTCGTGACGATTTTTTTTCACTTCATCTCCTTATTAAACCCGATACCCAAAAGGGTTTTTCTTTCGCCAAACCCAGTCAGTCTTAATGATGGTGTCTAAACGTGAATAGAGAGGCTGCCAGCCTAAAACCGCTTTGACTTTTTTGGCGCTTGCCACCGATATCGGAATATCGCCCGGCCGGCGTTCTTGAATTTCAGTCGGAATTTCTTTTTTGATAACTTCACGAGCTTTTTGAACTATTTCTTTAACCGAAAAACCGTTTTCCGATCCCAAATTGAAAGTTTCCCGGGCAATTTGATCAACTTTATTTAAGGCCAAAATATGCGCCTTGGCGATATCTTCGACGTGCAAAAAATCTCTAATCGCTGTGCCGTCAGGCGTTTCATAATCGTCACCAAAGATACATAACTTGGACGATTGGCCCAAAGCAACCTTAATAATATTGGCAATTAAATCTTCCCTTTTGAAATTGGCCTTCCCTAACAAGCCTTCAGGGTCAGACCCGCCGACATTAAAATATCTAAAAATAACGTATTTTAAATTCTGAACTTTTGCTAAATATTGTTCAAAATCTAATTTTGTCTGACCATACGGGCTTTCAGGATAGGTGGGATGATTTTCGTCAACAGGAACATATTCTGGCGTTCCATAAACAACACAGCTAGATGAAAAAATAAATTTATTGACCCCGGCTTTGGTCATCGCCTCTAAAAGATTAACGCTATTGATGAAATTTTCTTGATAGTAAAGTTCCGGCTTTTTGACTGATTCGCTGACGCTGACCTTAGCCGCGAAATGTATGACCGCTTCGATTTTTCGTTTTAAAAAAATTTCATCTAATTGTTCTTTGCTCTTCAAATCCGCTTTGACAAATTCTAAACGATTAAATTTCTTTTTTAAAATCTCAATCGGCTGAATGAAACCGGTCGAAAGGTTATCCAAAATAACAACTGAAAAACCCTCCTTTAAAAGATTCTTAATCGTATGGCTACCGATATAGCCGGCCCCGCCCGTGACCAAAATTTTCATGGTTTCACCCTGCTCTGAACAAAACGGTCATCCTGCCAGAGTTTCTTCCCTCTCTCATTTAAAACAGCCTCGGCAATTTCCGGGAGAGCATACTTACGAACCTCTTCGATATCAAATGGCGGGATATTATTTTTAATTCTTGATTTCATAATACATTCATGCATAAGTGAAAATTTACTAATACTAATACTCTCAGGCGAGCGGCGATAATCGACTAAAATTTGACGGGTATAGCCAAATTTTGCCCCGTTTTTTAACATTCTTAAATATAAATCATAATCTTCCGAAATTTGAAAAGCCGGATCAAATCCACCCGCTTTCTGATAAATGCTTCTCAGAAAGGCGGTACTCGGATTGGTCATGAAATTAAACATTTTAAAAAGCTTGGCGTTAAATGGCTGAAAAAGATGTTTAACTTTCTTGTTTTGCTCGGGGATATAATCCATTAATTGGCTGTAGAAAACATCGTAATTATTTTTAATCATCTCTTCACAAGTGATTCTGGCTCGTTCGGGATGGTTAATATCATCACCATCAGCAGTCAATAAGGTATCTGTATTTGCCCGCGCAATCGCAAAATTACGGGCATTAGAAATACCGGTTAAATGGGCGGGCAACTGAAAATAATGAATTCGATGATCATTAAATTGCTTGACCACTTTTTCGATTGGTTCATCACTATGATCATCAACAATAATTACTTCCCATTCAGGCATATCCTGATTAAGAAGCGATTGAATCATTTCTTTTAATTCGGCTGAACGATTTTTGACACCCGTGATAAAACTTAATTTCGGCGGCATATGTTCCTTTTCTCATTAAAAGCTAGGAGCTTATTATTATCATACCTTCCCTCAGACTAGATAAGCAAATCTATAAGATGTCGAACTATCCCTAAACCGTCTTATCTCAACGAAGATTTTATCTTCTAAATGGACAGACCGAAGAGAGTCGATCAAAGTCAAAGTGAATTTTATAATTGTAAAAAAAGCTTGAACGTCATTTAAAGTCATTTTAGCACTGACTTCCAACGAATGAGTCTTGGCGTTCGACGGATGCAAAATAATCCAGAAATTTAAAGCTTTCTCCTTTGACTTCGTCGGAAAGTTTCATCCAAAAAGCGGCACTGGAAACCATGGAATTATTTGAGCAATTTTCCTTTATCACCTTTGGCAACTTCATTAAATAACTTTAAATAGGCTTTGCCGATCATTTCAATAGAGACTTTTTCTAAAACTGTCCGATAAGCTTTATCAGCCATTTTTTCTGCAATTTCTGGATTACCTTGGAGATAATTAATTCTATCTAAGACTTCCTCAATATTATTAACAATAAATCCATTTGCGCCATCTTTTATAAATTCTCGAGCAACTCCGGTAGGAAAGACAATCGGGACGGTTTTTGTTGCCATTGCTTCTATTATTGCCAGTCCAAATGATTCACATCTTGCCACCATCAAGGCAATGTGGGAATCTAAGTAAGCTTTTTGGATTTTTTGCTGATCTAAATTCTGATGGAATTGGACATCCTTAAAATTATCCTTTACAAGATCTCGGTATTTCTTGCTGGTTCCAGAAATAATTAATAATATCTTCCCAGGCGATTTGCTAAAAATTTCAAAGAGACGATCTGCTCCTTTTACAATAAAGCCATTTCGATCACTGGGCAGGCGAGTCACACTAATAACTTTTAATTGATTGGTTTTAAATTCTTTTTTTGGATTCTTAAACCAACTTTCGGGAAGGGCGTTATAAATCACCGATATCTTTTGAGATTCAGCGTTGTAATATTTTAACAAGGTCTGCTTCAATAATCCACTGACAGAGATAATACGGTTGGAGCGCATTACAAAATATTGTTCGCCAAGCGATATCACCTTCTCATGTTCTTGCTGAAAACTTTTTCCTCCAATACTGTATTTTTTCGCTATCGCTAACCATTTATTAAAATTTTGCAAATTCTCTATTTTTGACTCTGCAATTGTATCCATAAGCCAGGCGGCATTATGATGAAATATGGTGATGAGAGGTTTTTTTATTTCTGGTAGAATCGCCCCAAACCAATTCGTTGTCAAAATGAGATCGCATTGATTTAACTCTTCTTTTTTCTCAATAAGCTCTTGAAACATCAAAGGCGTCCCCAAAGCAGGTAAATCAATGAGGTCAATTCTTTCTTTACTCACAGGTGAAAATTCAACGACTTCGCAACCCTGTTCTCTCAAATAATCAATTATATTCTGATTGGCAATCTCCGATCCGCCCTTAGCTACCTTGCCGCTAGAATAAAGAATTTTAGGATATCTAATCCATCCAATTTTCATATTATTTTATTTAAATTTACTATTCGATCATGAGGATAACGACGCTCTTTCCATAAATCAATTCGCTCAGGCAAATACAAATAAAATATCAGCCGGTTTATCAATCCGTGGCCACAAATCAAAATCCGTTCATTTTCAGTTGTGACCTCCTTCAGCGCACTAATTAGATGTTTAACTCTTGTTTTTGCTTGCTCAAAATTTTCGCCGCCGGGAAAGTCCCAGTGGTTAATCTCGCCATCATAAAAAGCGGCCGCCTCCTTCGGGTAACGGGCCCGAGATTCCTGTTCATTTAAACCTTCAAAATTGCCAACATCTATTTCGTCAAGATCCTTAAAAGATTTAACCGGCGCCTTTGTTTCCGAGGCCATGATAGTGGCTGTCTCCTGAGATCGCCTTAAACTGCTCGAAACAATCAAATCAACTTTGCCATCTGCCAGAATTTTTTTGGTTAACATTTTTACAGTCTCGATACCCTCCAATGTGAGACCGTTGTTGTCATTTTGGCCGGCAAAAGTGTGCATATCTTCGCCACCAAGATTATGTTGAGCCTGCCCGTGCCTTATAATAATCAGTTTCATCTTTTCTCCAGATTACTCAATAATCGCTAAAATCTCAGGTAAAATACTGATGGTTTTATCGGCGACTTCTCTTAGAATTTTATCTTTAGGACGGTAAGCGATACTAAAACCGACCTTTTGCATAATATCAATACATTGGGGACTATTGGCAATTAATAAAACTTCTGAAGGTTTAACTTTGGTCTTGGCTAAAATCCGCGGGAGAGTGTTTGATAAGGCAATATCTAAATCAACATCCACCCACTTCTCAATTGAGCGCGGTGTAATTTTTCCCGTAAATTTGCCGTTTTTTTGCTCGAGAAAAGCGCAATCGACAATATCCACGCCTAAACGCTTGGCCAAGGGCTCAACAATCGATGAAAAAATCGAACTGATGATGGCAATTTGGCATTTCCTTTTTTGGAGAGCCTTGATTACTTCTGGAGCATACTGAACTAAAGGAACATTTTGACAAAACTCTTCAACCGCCACTTTTTTTAAACCTAAATAAAGGGCCGCCCGTTTGGTCATCCACTCCCGATAAGTAATCTTTTTTTTCTCGTACAAAGCTTGAATTTTTTCCAGCGGCAAGATGATACCGAGCTTTTCGTAAATTTGTTTAACTGAACCGGGGTTAATCAAAGTCTCGTCAAGAACAAAAATGATGAGTCTGTATTTTCTTTGAATCAAGCCCGCTTTGCGAATCATGGTTTCCATGACTTGTTCGGCCATTTCCGCTTTTTCTTGATCGGTTTGAGCCTTATGCTCCAGCCGGCCAATATTGACTTCCACAATTCTCTGCCCCGCTTCAATGGCGTCAAGAAGAATGCCAATATCAACTCCCCAACGGTTTTCTAAATTGACACTTTCTAAAAATTGTTTTTTAGCGCAAACCTGACCGCTAATAGGTTGATTAAAATATAAATCCGGGAAAAGGATTTTCATCATGGGTTTAACGGCTATTTCAGTGACTCTTCCTCTAGCCAGATCGAAAGAGCCTCTCGAAAAATCAACCTCACCTCTTAAAACCGGGAGGGCAATTTTTCTTATCTTTAGAGCGGTAATGTTTTTTAAATCGGCATCTAAAAGTAAAATAACTTCATTTTTCGATTTTTTAATACCCGATCTAAGCGCCAGGCCTTTCCCTTTATTACGGCTGTGTTTAAGATAGATAAAACGAGAATTTTTGAGAAATTTTTGTATCCTCTTTTCGGTGTCGTCATCGCTGCCATCATTGACGAAAATTAATTCGGAAACCTCTTTTATTTTTAAAACTTCCGAAATGACATTGGCCGCAGTTTTGCCTTCATTAAAAGCCGGAATAACCACCGTAAAATTGTCATAAACTAAACTGGTCATTTTAAAATCATCCTTTAAGCTTTTTTTAAAAACTGGGCGGCCAGCTCAGGAGAAACCACATCAATGACGATACCGGATCCCATTTCATACCCGCCAAACTTCGAAACTCTCGGCGCAATTTCCATATGCCAGTGGTAAAATTCCGCCACATGATCTTTTTTGGTTGGTCCCGTATGAATCCACCAATTAAACGGTGGCGACTGGATGGCGTTATTTAGCTTGGACATTACATCATAAACAATTTTACCCAAGTTTTCAAGCATGCCAGCGTCCGCTAGCTCAAAAGAGGGCGAGTGCGATTTAGGCAAAACCCACATTTCAAAGGGGAATCTTGAAGCAAAAAAAGTAAAAGCCATAAAATCCTCATTTTCGGAAATTATCCGAATGGCTTGTTTTTTTTCTTCGTCCAAGATGGCACAAAAAACACATTTATTTTTATCTTGATGAAACGCTTTGGCCCCAACCATTTCTTTTTCGACTAGATTAGGGACAATCGAAGAAGCAAAAAACTGGGAGTGGGGATGTTCGATCGAAGCGCCGGCTTCTGGACCGAAATTATGAATCGGCATGGCATATTCTATTATGGGATTACTTTGGTAAAATAAACATCTTTTTTGATAGACGCCAAAGAGTTCAGTTAAAATTTCCCAGCCGCCATCATAGATCTCTTTTTGATGATCTTTAATGATAATAACCTCATGCCCGCCCAGCGACTTAGTTGAAAAATAAAGGCCGCTGCCCTCCTGGATAACGCCGTCGTCTTTAGAAAAAGCCGGGTATTTATTGGGAATAACGTAAATATTAGCCGTTTCAGCCTCTTTGATGGAGAGATGGTAGGTGCTCTTAGGATTCTCTAAACAAAAAGGACACTGCCCGTCCATGTGTCTCTTGGGCGCGGCGGCCATCACAAAATCTTCCGGACGTTTGGCCCGCTCCGGGGCAATCACCACCCATTCACCCGTGACAATATTTTGTCTTAATTTAGGCATGCTCACTCCTTTGGCGTTTTTTCCTTATTACTTTATTCCTTCTTCGACATATTTATGATAATGCGCCATCGCCACCGCTAAGGCATCGGCCGCGTCGTCAAAACCTGATTTTTTACCGGCGCCGACTGATTTATTCGGCTTTAAAGCTTTTTCAACCTCTTCGAAGACTTCCTTCTTTTCGGATCGTCCGTAACCAGTGACGGCCATCTTCACCTGCATTGGCGTATATTCAAAAGTCTGTAAAGCCAACCCTTTTTTGGCACAGGCAAGCAAAATGACTCCTCGTACTTCCGATATTTTCATCGCCGTCTTAGCATTATTGAAAAAAAACAGCAATTCCAGAGAAACCTGATCAGGCTTATAGTCCTCGATTAATTTCATTATATCATTAAAGACACGGTTCAAGCGCTCGCAGTCTCGGAGCAACTTATCGGTTTCGATACAACCATGAGTAACCCAGGTTAATCGGCCGTCTTTTTCGGAAACATCAACAACGCCATAGCCACATCGCGCCGTCCCTGGATCAATTCCTAATATCCTCATTTGCTCCCTTCACCAATAACTAATATCTATCATTATTCGTCATTTATTTAAATTCGTGATGAGTGTAACTGGTATATTAAAATTTGAATATACAGCCGAGATATCTTCTAAATCATCCAGCGTGTCCATAAGATCAACGATTTTTTTGGCGACGGCCTCTTCGGAAATTACGAGCATCGTTTTAGGTTCCCAAGAAAGCATGGCCTCTTTGGTTTTAATATCCGCCGTCTCAAGAGTTTTTTTCACTTTCTCTAATTTATTTGGAACAGTATAGACGATGATCATCCCATCTTGTTCTTCAAAATCTTCGGCCCCTGAATCAATAATCGCCATTTCAATCTCATCTTTATCTTTTTCTGCCGGATTAATTAAGAGTTTGCCCATTCGATTAAATAAATATGATGCCGCCCCTGAGCCAGTCAGTTTGCCGCCGAACTTGAAGAGGGTATTTTTTACGGCTGCCGCTGTGCGATTTTTGTTGTCGGTCGCCGCTTCAATAATGATAGAAATGCCGCCTGGACCGATCGCTTCGTAGAGCATTTCTTCGATTTGGGCGCCGCCTGATCGGCCCGTACCGCGATCAATGGCTCGCTCGATATTTTCTCTTGGCATATCAGCAGCTCGAGCACGCTCAACCGCCATTTTTAATTGAAAATTAGCTTCCGGATCGCCACCGCCAGATCGTGCCGCCAAAATTATCGGCAAAGTCAACTTACTAAAAAGCTGGCCGCGTTTAACATCGGCCGCTCCCTTTTGTCTTTTAATTTGACTCCACTTGGAATGTCCAGACATAATTCACCTGAAATGATTGTACCAGATATTTTTAGTTTGAAAAGGTTTTAACCACATCATTTTACCCGTCGGGAGTGATTTCCGTCCGACTATCTTGATCGGTCCGAACATATTTGAGCACTAAACTCCCAGCCAGGGTTTCAAAGATGGACTTTGACTTACTCATACCACCATTGTAAAGGTTTCTTAACTATTGTATAATACTAAAAGGATTTTTAATCCTTTTAAATACTAAAAAATTAATTAGCCAAATAAGATGAAGATAAAAAAGAAAACCGATCCAAAATTAAAAACGCCAGAAAACAAAATTAAGGAGCTTGAAACTAAAATGGTAGCTTTAGAGAAAGGCTGGCAGCGGACTCAGGCCGATTTTGAAAATTATCAAAAACGCTCCGAGGAACAAAGCGGTCTAAACTTAAATCTAATGAAGGCCGATTTTTTAACCAAAATCACGCCAGTGTTAGATAATTTCCGCCGGGCTTTTACCCACGCACCTGATGATAATTTCGCGACCGGTATCAAACATATCGAAAAACAACTTGAAGATATATTAGTTTCCGAGGGTTTGAAAAAAATCTCCGCCAACCCCGGCGAGAAATTTGACTGCAATCTTCACGAGGCAATTTCGTGCGAAGAAAATAAAAAGGTTGCCGCTGATCACATTATCGCCGAAACCGAATCCGGCTGGATGTTTGGCGACCGCGTCATTAAACCGACTAAAGTCAGAGTATCTAAAGGAAAATAATCAAAAATATCTGCCCTCTTGACAAATATTTTCAATGTAAAGTATACTTGACACTGGGCATTAAAATTAAAGTTTAATCACTCTTCGACAAAATCGAAGTAAAGGAGAAAATATGTCAAAAATTATTGGAATTGATCTTGGTACAACCAACTCGGTTGTCGCCGTCACCGAGGGCGGTAAGCCCAAAGTTATCCCCACGGCCGAAGGCTCAAATCTTTGCCCTTCAGTGGTGGCCATTAGTAAAACGGGGGAGAAATTAGTTGGCCAACTCGCCAAGCGGCAAGCCGTCACTAACCCGGAAAATACGATTTTTTCAGTTAAGCGTTTAATCGGCCGCCGTTGGGAGGAAGACGAAATCCAAAAAGATCTCAAATTACTGCCGTACAAAATGGTCAAAGCGGGCGACGGCGTGAAAGTCATCATGGGCGGCAAAGAATACACTCCTCAAGAGATTTCCGCTTTCATTTTGCAAAAACTCAAAACCGATGCCGAAAGCTATCTGGGTGAAAAAGTGACTGAAGCCGTCGTGACCGTGCCGGCCTATTTTAACGATTCCCAGCGTCAAGCGACCAAAGACGCCGGGGAAATTGCCGGCTTAAGTGTCAAAAGAATTATCAATGAGCCGACCGCATCGGCTCTCGCCTACGGCTTAGATAAGGCCAAAGAAGGCAAAGTGGCCGTTTATGACTTTGGCGGCGGCACTTTTGATATGACCATTTTGGATATCGGTGACGGCGTTTTCGAAGTCAAAGCGACCGGCGGCGACACTCACCTGGGCGGTGATGATTTAGATCAAAAAGTGATGGACTACATCGCCGATGAATTTAAAAAATCCGAAGGGGTGGATGTCAAAAACGATCCGATGGCCCTTCAACGTGTTAAAGAGGCGGCCGAAAAAGCCAAAATTGAGTTATCAAGCCAAAACGAAACGGAAATTAATCTGCCGTTTATCACCGCTGATGCCGCCGGCCCAAAACACTTGGTCATGAAACTTTCTCGCGCCAAGTTGGAACAGCTCACCGGCGATTTAATCGAAAAAACGGTCGGGATCTCCGAAAAAGTTCTCAAAGATGCCGGGGTGGAAACTAAAGATTTAAAGGACGTCATTTTAGTTGGGGGTCAAACCCGCATGCCGTTAATCCAAAAAACGGTCCAAAAGATTTTTGGCAAAGAGCCGCACAAAGGCGTTAATCCTGACGAAGTCGTCGCTTTAGGCGCAGCCATTCAAGGCGGCGTTTTGGGCGGCGATGTCAAAGACCTTCTTTTACTCGATGTGACGCCGCTTAACCTCGGCATAGAAACGTTGGGAGGCGTGATGACACCGTTGATTGAAAAAAACACGACCATTCCGACTTCCAAAACCCAAGTTTTCTCAACGGCCGCCGACAATCAACCTTCCGTCGAAATTCATGTTTTACAAGGCGAACGCTCGATGGCGGCTGATAACCGCACCTTGGGCCGATTCATGCTCGACGGCATTCCGCCGGCGCCGCGCGGATTACCGCAAATTGAGGTGACCTACGACATTGACGCCAACGGCATTTTAAACGTTAAAGCCGTTGATAAAGCGACGAACAAAGAACAAAAAATTACCATTACTTCGTCTTCGGGACTTTCCAAAGAAGAAATTGAAAAGATGAAGTCCGAGGCCGCAACCCACGAAGAAGAAGATAAAAAGAAAAAGGAGCTCATCGACGCCAAAAATCTCGCCGAGAATTTAACTTATACGGCCGAAAAAGCCCTCAAAGATGCCGGCGAAAAGGTTAAAGCCGAGGATAAAAAAGAAATTGAAGAAAAAATTAGTTTAGTTAAAGAAGCCACCAAGAGCGATGATCTCGAAAAAATCAAGTCCGAAACCGAGGCTTTAAGTGGAGCAATTCAAAAAATCGGCGAGGCGATGTATAAGCAGGAAAAACCAGCTGACCAGGCCGAGCCAAAAACCGAGAGCAAGCCAGAAGAAGAAAAGCCGGAAGATAAAAAAGAGTAACATCGATATAGTTTCGTATTTTCGGCGTGTTTTGTCGTTCCTCTCTTAATTTTATGAATAAAGATTATTACAAAATTTTAGGCGTCAACAAAAATGCTTCGGCTGACGAAATCAAACGTGCTTATCGAAAACTGGCTCATCAGCATCATCCTGACAAAAACTCAGGTTCTGACGAGAAGTTTAAAGAAATCAATGAGGCCTACCAAATTTTAAGCGATACCAATAAGCGGGCACAATATGATCAATTCGGTTCAGTCGGCGGACCAGGCCAAGGGTTCGGCGGTTTTAGTGGATTTGAAGGATTTGGCGGCCGCCAGACGTCAGGTTTTGATTTCAATGATTTTTCAGGATTCGGCTTTGGCGGAGGGATTGGCGATATTTTCGAGGATCTCTTTTCCGGGGTCTTTTCCCAAGTCCAAAGCGACGTGGAAATCAGCCTGATCTCCGCTTTGCTCGGCGATAATATTCAGCTCAAAACCAGCCAAGGCGAAGAAATTGATTTTAAAATTCCGCCCGGCACTCAAGATGGGACAACTTTTCGGCTCCGAGGCAAGGGGCGACCCACCCAAAGAGGCAGGGGCGATTTAATTTTGACGGTGCGAATTCACTTGCCGCGGCATTTGACTCGGGAACAAAAAGAGCTCTTAGAAGAGCTTAAAAGAACTGGTTTGTGAATTTCGAGTTGACAGACGAATTTCGCTATTAGATAATAAGAACAGGATATTAAACTAAAGGAAGGGGCCATCTTATGCCAGCGCCGACTTGGAATCTGGCAATTACCGTTATTTTCCTTATCGGAATTGTTTTTGGCTATATCTTACAACGGGAAAAAATCATTGCCACCTTACTTTCGGTTTACGTCGCTTTAGTGGTGACTCAACTTTTTGCCGGCAATGTTTTTGATTTCTTCCAGGGTAATAAGGTTCTGTTCAATCAGGTTTGGATTCGCTCGAATGCCTCACCTTTTACCGTCAGAGTCTTGGTTTTTTTGGCGGTGATTGCACTTTTATCTGCTAAAGGCGGCATCTCCGGTACGAAGTCCAAGGGCGTGCTTTCGCCCATTGAAATTATGATCCTTTCATTTCTCGCGACTGGGCTGATCCTTTCGTCAATATTTTTCTTTATGCCGCCCGAAACCCGCGACGCGTTTATTAAAAGTTCCGCGCTGGCCTCGTTCGTCATCCGATATTACCCCTTATGGGTTGTCACCCCCATTATTGTCCTGGTGGGTCTCGGTTTTGTTCGTAAAACGGACTAGGCGACAACTTAGAAATTAAATTTAAGCGTCTTTGAGCGCTTTTTTGAGTACATCAACACTAAAACCAGAGCATTTAATTTTTGATTCTGGCAGTCCATCTAAATATTCGGAAACGTCTTCGCGGGTTATTTTTTCGATTTCAGAAATTGATTTTCCTTTGACCATTTCCGTCAGGGCCGATGATGAGGCAATGCAAGCGCCGCAGCCAAAAGCTTTAAATTTTATCTCGGCAATTTTCTTTCGCCCGGCATCGAACTTTATCCACAAGGAAACAACATCGCCACAGAGGGGATTGCCGCCGGAGGCCCGAGTATCGAAGTCTTTAAGTTCACCCATATTGCGGGGTTTGCTAAAATATTGGATCGTTTTTTGGGTATACATTTTAATGGGATCTCAGAACGTGGCGGCCGGGAAAGATGGCTTTATTTTTTAATTCTTCTTCAATCCGTAAGAGCTGATTATATTTGCAAATTCTTTCACTTCTTGAAAGCGAACCAGCTTTAATCTGCCCGGTTCCTAAACCGACCACTAAATCAGCGATGGTCGTGTCTTCGGTTTCGCCCGAACGGTGCGAAACGATGGCCGAATAGTCGGCGGCCAAAGCCATCTTAATCGCCTCAATGGTTTCGGTCACTGTGCCGATTTGATTGAGCTTAATTAAAATCGAATTGGCAGCTTTTTTTTCAATGCCTTCTTCTAAGCGTTTAATATTAGTGACGAATAAATCATCACCGACAATCTGCAGCTCTCGCCCGAGCCGAGCGGTCAATTCCGTAAATCCCGTCCAATCATCTTCGGCCAGACCGTCTTCAATTGAAACGATCGGATATTTTGAAGACCATTCTTTATAAACATCGATCATCCCGCTACTGGTAATCATCTTTTTTTCCATTTTAAGATGATAAGTGTTGCCCGAATAAAGTTCGGAGGCCGCCGCGTCAATAGCCAAAACGATATCCGTACCAGCTTGGTAACCGGCTTTTTCGATAGCTTCTAAAATTAATTCGATGGCCGCTTCGTTAGAAGAAAGTTCCGGCGCAAAGCCGCCTTCATCACCCACAGCCGTGCTCAAACCTTTGGCCGAAAGAATAGCTTTCAGGGCGTGAAAAGTTTCGGCCCCGTAGCGGAGAGCTTCTTTAAAATTCGGCGCGCCCACTGGCAGAATCATAAACTCTTGAAAATCGGTGGACTTTTCGGCGTGTTTGCCACCATTTAAAATATTCATCAAGGGGACCGGCAGTTGGATCGGCAGACCGGTTTTAGCGATTTGGTGAAAATATTTATAGAGAGGAATTTTTTGCGAGAGAGCGCTAGCTTTAGCAAAAGCCATTGACACGCCAAGAATGGCATTAGCGCCAAGTTTTTCTTTGTTCTCAGTTCCGTCCAGTTCGATCATTGTTCGATCGAGCTTGTCTTGCGATAAATCCTTGCCGACTAAAGCTTTGGAAATTTTGCTCTCAATATTGGCCACCGCTTTCTCGACGCCTTTGCCGCCGTAACGGCTGCCACCGTCACGCAATTCGTGAGCTTCATAACTGCCGGTCGAAGCGCCCGACGGCACGGCCGCTCGGCCAAACGAACCGTCATCTAAAGTTAAATCGGCTTCGACGGTCGGATTTCCTCGAGAATCTAAAATTTCCCGCGCCTTGATTTTGTTAATTTTTGCCATTTCATCTCCTCAAAATTAGTATACCATATACGTAAAATACAAAAAGAGGATATATTTAGCGTTGATATTTTTTGAGATTTAAGGTAAGATATTCTTATGCGGGCCCATAGCTCAGAGGTAGAGCGTCGCCCTTTTAAGGCGAGCGTCCCGGGTTCGAATCCCGGTGGGCCCTCCATTTAGAAAGTGGAACTTTTTAGGTGGAGGGAAAAGAATATAAGGACATGAAAGACCATTTTGGGTCTTTTTTGGTGTCAAAGAGGCCTATTCTTGGTCACTCTCAAAACCGTTGATAATTCGGTTGTTTTGTAGTATAGTGTGCTTAGTAGTTTATCTTCTTTCGGCCGATAAACGAGCTTTGCTTAAGCGAGACTAAGAATCGGCGCAAGGAGAAGGAGAATGTCGATCAGGGTCAAATTCTGCTGGCTGCTCTGCATCATCAACCCAGTTTTGGGTTGGTATTTCGGCTGGTGGCGACATGGGACAACGGCTATTCTCTGGCTGGCGCTGGAGGGCGCCATTTTGAGCGCGATCGCATATTTACAGCGACGGCCTTGGCTTTCAGAATGGTACCCCAAAGTTGGGGACCTCGAACGAATTCTCTGGACGATCGGACAGTGCGAGGATTGTGGCATCGGAGTTGAGATGTGCACAATCAAAGCTCGAACTACGCCTTTCAACGAGATGTCGTTGGAAAATGGGGTTCAGCGGATCAGGAGGGCTTTGCTCATACTTGAAGATCAGTGTATCAAGTCCGAAGAACGTTTCAACCCAAACCCCGGCGGCGAGTGGTATCGGGTTTATCACCTCACCAGTCTTGGCCGGGTACTCTACGAGATCCAGCGCCGCCAACGTCTGGAACGAGAACTCGAGCGGGTCTAACAGATAGACCAGTGTAACGACCTTAAGCCTCTGCGTGGATTTGCCAATCTGGTAAGTCACTTCATGCAGAGGCTGCTGTTTTATATCTCAATGTTTAAGATAATTTCGGGCGCACTAGGGGAGTCCCGACAAACGTTCCAGCCCGCAGGTAAGTTGGCGATTATGTTTCCCATCGCCACCCCTGCGGGTTCTTTTTTTTACACGAAAATCAGTTTGGGTTTCATCATCTTCCAATACTCATTATCCTTCAGTAATTTTACAAAAAGGGCGCGAATCCTTTCGGACCGCGCCCTACGGTTTTCTCACCCCTCCCTTGTTCAGATCCGTTTGGCCCAGAGCAGGCCGTGATGCGTGAAAACCAGCCTCTTGACCCGGACCTCGAACCCGTGACTCTCAAGGAACTGCCGAAGAACGTTTTCATTTCGCCCTTCGTCAATGACATGGAACTCGAGAGCGAGGCGCGAGATGCGCTCCAGTAGTTCTGGCGGACTTTTGCAGAGGATGTCGTACTCTGCGCCCTCGATGTCCATTTTCAGGAAGTCGATGGTCTCAATCCCGCAACGCTGGAAGACACCCTCGAGCGTGATTGACTCCACGCTCATTCTGATCCGGTTCATCGGTAAAACCAGAGAGTGTCCACCATTATTACGAGGGTTGAAAAATAGCTCAACCGCCCCTGCCACATCGCTGACGGCCAGCTGGAAAGCCTGCACATTTTTGATGTGGTTCAGCGCAAGGTTTTCTTTAAGCAGGCGGTAGTTACTCTCGACTGGCTCGAAGGCGTAAACTACCCGTGCTTGTCCAGCGGCCGTTAGGCTAAAGGCGCCGAGGTGAGCGCCAATGTCGACAACAACATCTCCCGGGTTGATTTCGAAGCCGGGGAAATTGTTGTAGTCCCGCCGCAGGGCAACCTCCAGAACAATGCAACGATCCATCGTATTGCTCCGGGTTTGGATCCGCTGTCCGTTTCTTAAGCGGTAGAGGGTCATCAACACCCTTTTCCGCTTAAGAAGATTGAGAAAGTAGTCAGGCCAGTTGACCAAACCAGCAATAGGAATGAAGAAGTCCAGCGGCGGAGGGACAAAGGAGTATTCGCCGCGCCGTACGCTGCTCGCAATGCGCTTGATGTTCAATCTCTGTCTCCTCCTTGGGTAACAGTGTGATATAAATTGAACCATTCATAATATGATAAAAAGATCGAAAAGTCAATAGGGGCTTTTCGCTTAGATACTTTAGTAACTTGACACGTAGGGGTTTGTAGAGAGAGGGGACATCCCATCCACGTCACGGCCCCCTTGATACTCCAGTAAGTTTATAGTACTATGTAATACCAGCTTAATAGAACAACAAATCTGATTGGACCTTCACAACAACCGCCCAAAGGCGAGAAAGGAAAAAGGTGTGAGCCGACGTATCGGGAAAGCACTCGTGGGCCTGATCGTCATCTGCGGACTCGTAATCGCAGAGCTTTCCAAGCGACTACTTCACTACAAGTACTTTGCTCTTTTTCTTTTTAAGCTGCCTAGCGGACCGTCGTACATGGTTGTCACTGGTTCATTGGCAGCAGCAAAGATCTTGGATTTTTGGACTGCTTATCTCGTCATTGTTATCGGCGATCTGACGGGCGACACTTTTTACTACTGCGTGGGCCGCTGGGGTGGCTTACGTTTTCTGAAGAGATGGGGCCAGTATATCTGGCTCGATCCGAAAAGGGTCGACCATCTAAAGTCCCGTTTTGCAAGTCATGGTGGCAAAATCTTGCTTTTCGGGAAGTTTACTCAGATTTTCGGTGCCGTGATCTTGGCTGCGGCTGGTGTTGCCGAGATGTCTTACTTACGGTTTCTGCTGTATAACCTCTTGGCGACCTTGCCAAAGACGCTCTTTTTTCTACTGATCGGTTTCTACTGTTTTCAGGCATATCCCAGGATCCACCGTTATTCTGGATGTGCCGCAGCGGTCTTTATCCTTTTGACCATCCTGGTCATCTGGATCGCTAAGCGGAAGAACCGAGAGTTCGCTTAACTATGGCCGGGAGCCAAAAGTTTCCGGCCATTCGCATATCTAAAAAACACCTAATGGAAGATTTTCAATTGACTTCTATCTCAAGAAGGAATATAACGGAGGCGAAAGGACCACGATGCAAACTTTTAAATTAACTTTTGCCATCATCGCTGTTATTGTTTATATTTTAATCTATCCTCACCTCATTAATCGCTGCAAATTTTATCTTAATCAGCAACAAACTCTGATCCAACAACTAACAAGCAGTAATGGTTAAAATTTAAGATTTTTTCTTTGTTAAATACCGCTCGCGTTGGCCTTCAGCCCCAATTTGTAAATGTTGTAATAATATACTACAATTGTTGTAAGATTAAACAATGACAAACTTTTTAGAAATCACCAGATCTAAACTCCGGCGTAAACTTATGGCTTATTTTTATACGAACACGGAAAGTAAGCTCTATTTGCGCGAGATTGCTTCCATTCTTAGGGAAGATGCTGGTAATCTTTCAAAAGAACTTTCCCATCTTGAAGAAGAAGGGATCTTTATTGCAGAAATGCGTGGAAATCAGAAATATTTTTCTCTCAATCTAAATTATCCTTTGTATAAGGAATTAAAATCAATTATTTTTAAAACGATCGGGATCGAAGGTTCTTTAAAAACAACACTAAGAAAGATCAACGGCATCAGGATTGCCTTTATTTATGGTTCCTTTGCCTCCGATAAACAGAATGGTCTCTCCGATATAGACTTGGCAATTATTGGTAAAATTAATGAAAATGGATTATTAAAAGAAATTAATAAATTAGAAAAAATTTTGGATAGAGAAATTAATTATACGCTTTATTCTGAAACAGACTGGGATCGAATGAAAAAAATGAAAGATACATTTACGGCTAATATTTTTGATGAGCCTAAAATAATGTTAATTGGAGGAGAAAATGAACTTTGATGATTTAGTGAAAAAGGAGAGCTTAAAGAAAGTTTCACGAATTGATTGGCAGATGATATCACGCTTAATTAAACGCGCCAAAAAAGATCTTAAAACGGCCAAAAAGAATTTAAACGATGATGAACCAACCGCTTTAGATTTAGTCTATAAGTCGATGTTCCATGCAGCTAATGCGTTAATTCAGTCGCAAGGGTACCGGCCAGGCAAAGTTCGCCAACATATTGGAGTAATCGAAGCTATAGAAAGAACTCTAGGGGTTGAAACTAGACCGATGATTAGAAAATTTGATCGTTTAAGACAAAAGAGAAATGAATTTGAATATCAGGGACTTTATCGAGGAACAAAGACAGAAATTATAAATGGATTTCATGACGCAGAATTATTAATAGAAAAAATTGAAGAGTATATTTACTTAAAAAATCTGCAAAAGAAGTTTAAGCTTTAATGCTAATCGCTTTTTAATCATCGAAGAATCAAATTAAAACTATCCGAATCATAATTTTTGAAGATGATTTGAAAACATCAGCCATGAGTGTCTCATTCTTGAAATTTTCCAACAACTAACAAACAGTAATGGTTAAAATTTAAGAATTTTTTCTTTTCGGCCTCGTTTTTTAGCATTATTTTTTATCTTTTGAGTATCTCCATAAAAACGTTATCCGGAATCTCCACCCGGCCAAGCTGCTTCATTTTTTTCTTGCCCTTGGCTTGTTTCTTTAAAAGTTTATCTTTGCGCGTTCTATCGCCGCCGTAAAGTTTAGCAATAACGTCTTTTCTCAACGCCGAAATATCTTCGCGGGCTAAAATTTTTCCGCCAACCGCAACTTGAATGGAAACTTCAAAAAGCTGTTTTGGAATTAATTCTTTAAACATCAAAGCCAGTTTTTTAGCCTCGGCTTGGGCGCGGGAGTGGGGGACAATGCGGGAAAATTCCGACACTTTATCGCCAGCGATAATGACATCGAGCTTGACTAAATCCGACTCCCGATAGCCGATCATTTCATAATTTTGCGACGCATATCCTTGCGAAACAGATTTAAGCTTGTCATAAAAATCAACGATAATTTCGCCCAGCGGCGCTTCGTATGCCAAAATAACCCGGCCGTGAGAATCGCCCAAGTATTTTGTATCCTTGTAAATCGCTCGCCGTGACTGGACTAACCCCATCACCGGTCCCAAATATTGGTTCGGGGTGATAATTTCCAAATTCACCCACGGTTCTTTGTAAAGTACGTGAGTACCAGAGGAATCGATCTCGTAGGCCACCTGCGGCTGGGTGATGATTAAATCTAAATTATATTCGCGCTCCAACCGTTCCTTAACAATTTCCATATGTAATAATCCCAAAAATCCGCAGCGGAATCCCTGACCGAAACTTTGGGAAGATTCCGGCGTAAAACTTAAACTGGAATCATTTAAAGCCAGTTTTTCGAGGGCTTTCCGTAGAATAGCCGGGTCGTCGCCCTGAGTGTAGAAACTGGCGTAAACAAACGGCGTCGGAATTTTAAAACCCGGGATAGGGGAGACTGATTCGGGGGAGTCTGTTGAAATGGTGTCGCCGACTTTAATTTCACTGATGTCTTTGGCGCCGGTGACAATGTAACCGATCTCCCCTGCCCGCAGAACATTTTTTGGACTATATTTTAACTTAAACTCCCCGACTTCGGAAGCGGCCTCTATTTTTCCGGTCCCTAAAAATTTTATCTTATCGGCTCCTCGCAGTTCCCCTTCAAAAACCCGAACATAGGCAATAGCGCCCCGGAAATCATTAAAGACGGAATCAAAAATCAAAGCCTTTAAGCGGCTCCCTTCCTCCCCTGTTGGCGCCGGCACATCCTTGATAATCGCGTCTAAAATCTCGGCGACGCCTTCGCCCGTTTTAGCCGAACAAGTTAGAATTTCACTTTCATCAATATTGAGTAAATCCGAAAGTTCTTTTTTAGACTCTTCTACCCTCGCCCCAGGTAAATCGATTTTATTAATTACCGGAATGATTTTTAAATTATGAGTTTGGGCGATATGTAAATTGGCTAAAGTTTGGGCCTGAATACCTTTACTTGCATCAACAAGCAAAACTGCTCCCTCCACGGCTGCCAGCGATCTTGAGACTTCGTATGAAAAATCCACGTGGCCGGGAGTGTCGATCAAATTTAAAGCATAATCTTTGTATCTCATCGTCACCGGCTGAAGCTTGATCGTGATCCCCCGCTCCCGCTCAAGATCCATCGTATCGAGCATCTGCGGTTTGATTTTGTCAGCCGCAACAGTGCCAGTTTTCTCCAGCATCCGATCAGCTAAAGTCGATTTACCATGATCGATATGACTGATGATACAAAAATTTCTAATATTTTTTTGGTTCATAATGCGTTGTAATTTGAGATAAATTCTCTCGCGTAAATAATCTTAACGCCACGAAATTCCTTAAGCGGTAGAAAATAATAAATGTTGGTATCTAAAACAACTCTCGTTAATGTCTTAATGAATCAACCATTTTTTCGATATCGTTTTCTCTTTTGACGCCTTGTTTCCTTGCTCGTAAAACAAGATCTTTTTGTAAAACTTGCCAATTATCTTTAGTCTGGATATACATCAAAGTTGCTTCTTTCAAAAGCTCTGAACGGCTGCGATATTCTTCCTCGGCTTTGCGGTCGATTTCTTTAAGAAGCTCATCTGGCAAAGAAACATTAATCGTTTTTACGCTCATCTAAACTCCTTCCAACAATAATTGTTGATACTGTCAAGCAAAATAATCCAAAAAAATACGAATGTTATCGAGAACCATTATTTCGATTCCTTAATCATCTTGATCGCTTCTTGGCGTGTCGAGATTTGACCGTCTAAATAAGCTTGCTCAATTTTTGTCTTTATCTCCCCCACTTTCGGCCCGGGCGAAATTTTTAAAATATCCATAATATCTTTGCCAGTAATTAAAGTAAAGTTTTTAACTTGGACTTTTTCTTCCTCGGAAATTTTTTTGGCAATTTCCTTTCGGAGCTTGATCGCATTCTCGTACATCGATAAATTCGCCCCGCCATCTTTTCGGACGCTCGCCAAAAGATCGGCCCGGGTATGTTCGAGCAAAAGATCAATATTGGGATTCATAAAAATTTGTTGCTTTTTTCGATCGCTCATATTGCCAAAGGCGTGAATTATCCGCATATGCTGGGCAATCGACCAGGTCACTTTTTCGATAAAGTCGCTGGAAAACTTCAGCCGTTCTAAAATTTCCTGCGCTTTACGAGCGCTTAAAACGTCATGTTCAAAGAAAGTAATTTTACTTTTGGGATGATCGCGAAATCCTTGCGTTTCGGGCTTGGCAATATCATGCAGTAAAACCGTCCAGGCCAATTCTTCACTGCATAAATCCGGCAGCTGTTCCAACGCCAGCATTGTGTGAGCCCAGACATCGCCTTCGCTGTGAAATTCCGGCGGCTGAGCCACGCCTTTTAACAATTCCAGTTCGGGCAAAATATGTTTGAGAATGCCCAGCTCATCGAGCAATTCAATCGCCTTGACCCGATTTTTATTGATTAAAATTTTGGAAAGTTCGTCTCGAATCCGTTCGGCGGAAATCTTCTCAATCTTTTTAGCAAAGAGCTTAATCGCCTCACTCCCCTTTTTATCAAGGGCAAACCCAAACCGGGTGGCAAAGCGCACGGCGCGCAACATTCTTAAATAATCTTCGGCAATTCGCTCATTCGGATCACCGATAAATCTTAACTTTTTATTTTTAAGATCCTCGACTCCCCCGACATAGTCGATAATTTGTTGATTTTTCGGATCGTAAAATAAACCGTTAATGGTAAAATCGCGACGCTGGGCATCCCGCTTGGCGTCAACAAATTCGATCTTTCTAGGGTGCCGATGATCAGCAATGCCCAAATCAGACCGAAAAGTGGCAATCTCAAATTCATGATCGTCAAAAATTACCGCCATCACCCCAAACTGCTTGCCGCGATCGTAGCTTTTTGGAAATATTTTTTTGACTTCAAGAGGTTTAGCGGCCGTCACAATATCGATATCGTGCGCCGTAATATTTAATAATTCGTCTCGTACGGCCCCGCCGGCGAAGTAGGTTTCATAACTGGCATTTTTAAGTTTATTTAAAATATTAACCGCTTTTTCCTCTTCCTTGGTCAGCGGCCTTAGAATTTTAAACTCGTAAATTTTTGCTCCGTCTTTTTTCTTAATGAGCTTTAAACTATCCATACACTAATTTTATCACAATTTAACCTCATCGTCGATTAAAAATACCTTGACGAACTTATCTTATAATGTTATTGTTGGATTATACGCTTCATCGCAAAAAGGAGGCAAGCCTATTGCGTCATACCAACCCTATCTTACGACCAGCAGTAGGAATTTCCGCAGTAGTAGTACCACAGAATATCCACAAGGAGCCAGGGCCATGGGCAAAAAGGCAACGTTGACCGTCGGACCAGACACGAAGGTGGTTGTGAAGTACTGCGCCGGCACCTGCGAGCCGAAGCTGTGCGTCGAGGAGATCTGCTGCAAGCCGGCCGAAGCCGCCGCTGGCGGCGAGTGCACGGAAAAGAAGGAAGGCGCCTGCGCCGAGAAGAAGTAGACTCGACCCGCAAGGAAGTCTATATCAGTCCGCAGTCGCAAGTAAACATCAAGGGCCGCCCTCCTTGGGCGGCTCCGCTATGGTACCGGCCGCGTCCTCACCGATGCGGCCATTTTCTTTAGAGCTCAGTAATCTTTTTTGCTAAAATCACAATAATTTTTTCATCGTTTTCATAGCGGTCATAACCTAGATCGGTCAGTAAGAGTTCAAATCCGGCATCAATAACTAATTGTTCCAATTCATCTTTTTGGAAAAATGTTTCGAACATCTCGAACGACTGATCCAAACTTTCTTTTTCAACGATCTCGCCTTCACCTTGCTTGGTAGAAATAAATAAGACACCATTCTTTTTAAGAATCTGATGAATCTTATGGAGCAATGAAGGAATTTCATTTCTTTTTAAATGCAATAAAACAAAAGAACATCTCACACCATCAAAACTATTTTCAAGAAATTTGATTTTTCTTAAATCCTGCTTGATAAATTTTGCCTTAGGGGCAACTTTTTTGGCAATGGCGAGCATATTTTCTGAAAAATCAACTCCCGTAACCTTGTATCCCTTTTCGCTAAAAAATTTACTGTCTCGACCTGACCCGCAACCCAAATCCAAAATTCTCGCCTTTTTCGGCAATAAATTCATAAATTCTTTCGAGAACTTTAAAAAGAATTCCGAATATTCGCTGTAACGCTCGTGATATTTATCAGCAATTTTATCGTAAGTATTTTGAACTAATTTATGAACATCAACGTTAACTTTTTTCATTTACTTTTTATATCTTTCCTTCTAAAATAATTTCGGCGACGTCGTGTTGGCTTTGAATCATTCGACGGCCATCCAAACTAATCTTTTGCCAACTTCTTGATAATTTTCCTCTGACAAAATCTCGAGCTTTTTTAACATCTTTAATTTCATAAGTAATATAGGCCAAATAAAATAGCGAAGGAATTGATAAAAAGTGGGCCATCGCATCGGCATCAGCTAAGCATTTCGCCACCGATGTTTTCTTAGGTCGATTTTTTGAGCCGCGGTGGCAGTAGATCGCATCCTTGATGATTTCGATTTTGTCTCTAGGATATTTTAGTTTATTAAGAATTTCTTCAGCGTACTCTGCCCCTTTGGCTTCGTGGTTATCACCATATTCCTTTGAGACAAAAGTGGCATAATCATGCAGCCAGGCGGCGATCGAAATCATTTCAAGGTCAGTTTTTCTTTGCCGAGCCAGCTTTTCCGCAATTTCAACCACTTTTTTGACGTGGACAAAGCCCGTCACGTCAAAAATATTTGATTTTTGTCTGGCTTGTTTTTCTACAATTTTTCTCACCTCATCGACGATACTCATTTGATTAACTTCTCCAAAAAATCCAAATCAATTTTTTGAAAATGGTCAAAGCCGGGCAAAACGTGAAGTTTACCCCCGAGTTTTTTCGCATATTTTTGGCCATGCTTTAACGGCACCGCCATGTCATCGGCTTCATAAACCAAATCAAACTGCGGAGAGTTAGCTTTAATTTTTGGCCAGTCAAAACCGCCAGCAAAGAAATTATCAATCGCCCCAAACTTCATTGCGTCATAGGGCGTCGCGACCAAAATCACCTGCTTAATTTTTCCAGGTGCTTTTTCTAAATAGCGTAAAATCGCCACGCCGCCCAGCGAATGGCCGATTAAAACCCAATTCTCATCCGGTTTAAAACTCTCGATAATCCTCACCCATTCCTCTTTTTTGGGAAAATAATTTCCCGGCAGCTCTGGAGATTCAACGCGAAAGCCTACCTTCTCAAATCTTTCTCGAGCTTCGGGGAACCAATGTTCTTTAGGCGAGGCATTCCAACCGTGTAAAATTAAAATCTTACTTAGTTTTTTCATTTTCTTTCGCCGGTACATTGTCTTCAGCCACCTCCACTTTTTTTACTTTCCAAATAATGAGAAAACTGCCGACGACAAAGAGGACCATCGCAAAAGCCCTGAAAATATCGTTCATTACCCCCGAGGATAAACCCGGAATTAACAAAATAAACGCCGCCGTGTAAACCAAAAATCCCAAGCCCGATCGGGCTTGCTTGGTGGTAAACGCATAACCGGCGGTGAAGAGCGAGATGATCGCCAAAAATGTTTGATCCATTTTTCTCCTTTACTTTAATTGGCCAAAAATTAACATTTGATTTTGTTCAAGTTGAATATCGCTCACTTTATAATTAGTGTAAAGCGGCGCAAAATTTTGCTCCATCACCGCATTAAACGATTTTTCTAAGTTCGACTTGAGGATACCCGGGAGGCTAAACTTCCAACTCTTAATTTGAAGAATGCTAAAATAGACTTTATCATTTGACACTTTGGGTAAAATTTTTATCGTAATGGGGATTTTGACAAAACTTTGATAATCGGCCGTCACAATTATTTGGGCCGGGTTAATTTGAGCTTGAGGATTTGAAAGGCCCGAATCGACATTTTGTAAGAGAGCGGTTAAGTCTCCTGAAGTGACGGTGACTTCAAGCGTCGGTTCTTTTTGGGAAAAGTCAATTTGCGAGATGACGTTTTTATTGGAAGAAGCCGCCGGTAAATTGAGCTTCGAAGTGTTAAAATCCCGAATAACCATAATCAACAAGATGGCCAAAATACCAAAGATTAAAACAAAAAAAATTATCAAAGTATAGGAAGTACAACAGCTCTTCTTCTCCGTTTTTTGATCAAGTTCATGATAGAAATCAGCTTCCTCTTTCTTCGGTGCTTCCGGCAAGGGACCTCCCCGTCAATTTTGATAAGACCACTTTAATCGAGGCGATTTCTTCGCAGTCAAGGATCCAGGTCAAAACCAGAAAAACAGCTGTTCCGACAACGGCGGCCACCGCCGTTTGAGCCAAGACGCCCCAAACGCGATGAAGATTAAAAGCCTCGCCTAAGATAATTGCTTCCCACATCGCCGCCGTCATCACCGCCGACGCGCCTAAAACTTTGCCCGCAAAAATCAATAAAGAACGCTCGTCGATTTTAATTTTCGATCTTAAAATCACATACAAAACAGCCGCGTTGATAAACCCGCCGATGGAATAAGCCATCGCCAAACCGCTCACCCCCGTTTTCGGCGTCAGTAAGTAGCCGAAGAAAACCGAAACGACGACGGTGATTACCGTCGCCATCATCGGGATTCGGGTATTATGAAGAGCATAAAAGGCCCGGGCTAAAAGCGGCACGAGACTTGTAAAAACTAAGGCTAAAGCAAAATAACCTAAACAACTGGCCGTGTCCAAAGTTTGCCCCCAGCCAAAATGACCGGACCCCAAAATGAGCCGGACAATTTGCTCTTTTAAAATATAGACGGCAAAAACAATCGGAATCATAAAAAACAAGATTGATCTTAGGCTTTTCATAAAATAGCCGGAAAATTGCTCATGATTATTTTCGGAGGCCTTTCGGGAAAGGGTGGGAAAAATGGCCATCGCGAAAGAAGTGCCGAAAACAATCATCGGCATGGTTTGAATATTATCGGCCAAATTATAAACCGCCACGGCCGTGCCACTCAAAACCGAGGCAATACTCGTAAAAAAGAGGAGTAAAATCTGGTTGGCCCCCAGCCCCAGGGCCCGCGGCAGCATCAGTTTGCCAATGCGCCGGACGAAGCTGCTTTTGAGATCAAAAACCTTCTGCCAACGAAAGCCTAACCGGATAGCGACCGGAATTTGAATCGCCATGTGTAAAAAAGCCCCCGCCACGACCGCCACTGAGACCCCAACCACGCCGTATCTGGCGGTAAAAAAGAGTGTGCCGGCGATAATCGAAAGATTATAGACTAAGGGAGACAATGAATAAACCGTGAAGCGTTGAAAAGAATTAAGAATGGCCCCGAAAATATAGGAAAGCCCAAAGAAAATCGGCGTTAGAAGCATGATCCTCGCGAGTTTTACCGTCAATCCTTGCTGAGCGGCGTTGAAACCGTGGACATAAATCGGCACGATGCTGGGCATAAAAAGACCTAAAACCAGACAGGAGAAAACCAGCGAAATAATGGCGATGTTAATGACAGAACTGGCTGTCCGCCAGGCCTCATCATGACGTTTATCGGTAATCAGCGCGGAAAAAACGGGAATAAAAGCAGCCGAGATCGCGCCTAAAATTAAAGTATTAAAAATTAAATCAGGAATGCGAAAAGCGGCGTAGTAGACCGAGAGGGTGTCGGTCGGGATTTTCTGAGTCAAGTAGTGATCGCGAATCATCCCCAAGATATTGGACAAAAAAAGCGTTACGATCAGAATGATGGCCGCCGCCGAAAGTGAATTTTTCCCATTAAAAAAAGTGCCTAGAAATTTCCTCATATGTCCTCAGTTTAAGGTTTTTAGCGGCTAAAAACAAGGTTTCCCGATAATTCAAAAATTATAGAGCTGTTAAACGACTTTAAGTATTGGGAAACGGTGAAAAGGAAAATGATAGTTTAAAGAATAACCTAGTTGCCAACAATAAACGACTGGTTTGTGTGTCTTGTAAAACTCTCGAGCTTGAATCATAATTTAAATATGTCAAATGATTCTATAAGAAAACCCGTTTATGCTTTTATTGATGCCTCCAATCTTTTTTATGGCGGCGAAAAGAGTTTAGGCTGGAAAATTGATTATAAAAAACTTTTGAACTATCTTAAGGACAAATATAAAATCAGCAAAGCTTTTTATTATGGTGGTATTGAAACTTTTGGTTTTGAATATTCGGTTTTGAGTGGAAAACAAATTGATCTTAAAATTTTATTGAAATATTTAAAAAGTGAAATTAGAAAACCAAAAATTTCTGAAGAAAAAGTTGTCTTAATCGGCAGAAGTATAAAAAGGGTTGAATTCTATTTGCATTTAGATCAATTTGGCTATCATTTATATCTTAAGCCGGTGAAAATTTTCAAAGACGAAAACGGTCACCAGAGCAAAAAAGCTAACTGTGATGTGGATATGACCTTCGATATGATGCGCTATATGGGACAATATTCTGGATTAATTGCTTTAACTGGAGATGGTGATTTTGCCCCAGTTTTGTACTATCTTAAGAAACATGGCAGAACTATAACAATACTTGCTCGGGGCGAAAGAACGGCGAAAGAAATCAAGCAATTAGCAGGAAGTGATTTTAGAGATTTTAACTATCTAAGAGAGATTTTAAAATTTGAGAAATAAAAACAAAAGAGGAGACTCATATAGAATCTCCCCCATGTTTAGTACTTATATCTTATCAAATTCATCTTAATTTGTCAAGACTGTCTCTAACAAAAAAACGGCTACCCATTTGCCGCTTTTTAATTGGATTCTTCCCCTACTGGACACATTCAGAACTCGAGCTTATTATAGAGCGATTATGGATATGTATATCATTATTCCCGAACTGCCTAGCCTTAAATGATATCCTCATCGTCATCGTCGTCGCTTTTGACACCATGACGATGACTCCTTTTATTTTTAATAAACCAAATCAAAAACACAATTAAGGTCACCACAACCGCAATACCGACATAAAGGAGAATTGATAAAGTCGAGGCTGAACCGCTGATTTTCGTCACTAAAAACCCGGAACTGGCCGGCGTCAGAGCGGACGTGGCGGTCGGGGTCGGCGTGGCATTGACCGCCACACTCGAGGTGCTATTAGAAGTTGCTGAGCTGGTGGTTGACTTAGGGGTGGATTGAGTCTTCGTGCTTTGAGTCGTCGTGTTCTGACTTGTCGACACACTGGGCGTGGGGGTCGGAGTCGCGGTTGGGGTAGCCGTCGGCGCCGTGGTGGCAGTTCCTAAAATCATTGTCCAGCCACTGGCCGAAGTGAGAATATTAATGCCATTCGAATTTAGAACGGCCGCTCCGGCATTACCGTTATGTGGATCAAAACTAAAAGATGTTTGGCCGGCTTTTATAACCCTAAATTCCACCACCGCCAGCCGAGCCGTCCCACCGGTGTATGACCCGCCCGTACTACTAAACGTCAAATCAATTTTTCCCGTCTGCGCGCCCGAGCCGTTCACTTCAACGGTTTTTTGAGTGACCGCCAGATTGTTTAAAGCTGAAGGGGTGATTTGATATAAACCACCGCTACTTTCGACCTGGACGGCCGTCGGATCATAATTAAGCGAAGCAATTCGAATCTCCTGGATTTGAGATTGAACGTCCGCTCCCAGCTGAACGGCAAAGGTAAAATCGTCGCCGACAGCGTAGCTTTGACTACCCGAAATAATGCTTAAACTGGCCTGGTTGACATCCGCTTTTGAGCTGATCTGCCCCGTTAAAAGTAACGTCAAAAAAGTGGCTATCCCGATCGTGAGAGCGGCGATAATTAAAAAATAAGTGAGTTGAAGTCGCTTGGGTAAGCGTTCCCATTTGCGTTGAAAATGATCGGCCATCTTCCCTCCTGCTTTTTGAGTGCCCAACCAGAATAAAAACTCCCTTATTAAAATATACTCTTACTTGAAAAGCTTATCAAATTCGGGTCCTTCCACCGTTTCTTCTTTGACCAGCTTGTCGGCCAGTTTTTTTAAGAGCCCTTGGTGTTTTTTTAAAATTTCGGTCGCTTTTTTTTGAGCTTCGGCCAAAATTTTCGAGACTTCCTCATCAATTTCACCGGCGATTTTTTCGGAATAATTTCTTTCTTCATGAATTTCGCGCCCTAAAAAAATCATTTCCTCTTTATCGCCCAAGACGACCGGGCCGAATTTATCCGACATGCCGTAGACTTTAACCATATCGCGCGCCACCCCGGTCGCCCGCCGAAGATCATTTTGGGCGCCGGTCGTGACTTGGCCAAAAACTATTTTTTCGCTGACATAACCACCCAAAAGTTGAGTGATATCATCTTTGAATTTCGCCACCGAGTAGAGCTTTCGATCTTCCGTCGGCAACGACCACGTATAACCTAACGCCATCCCCCGCGAAACGACTGAGACTTTATGAACAGGGTCGCAATCCGGCAAAAGCTTGCCCAAAATGGCATGGCCGGCTTCATGATAAGCCGAGATTGATTTTTCTTTAACCGACATCAAGTGAGATTTTCTTTCCGGCCCGAGCATGACTTTTTCGATAGCGCCGCTTAAATCTTCTTGAATAATTTCTTTACGATCACCCCGGGCGGCTAAAATCGCCCCTTCATTCATAATATTTCTTAAATCAGCCCCCGAAAGGCCGGCTGTCTGACGGGCGATGACTTCAAAATCAATATTCTTGGACAACGGCTTGCCCCGCGAGTGAATTTTTAAAATTGCATCCCGTTCCCGAAGATCAGGCAGATCAATGACAATGCGGCGGTCAAAGCGGCCGGGACGAAGTAAAGCAGGATCCAAAACATCGGGCCGGTTCGTCGCGGCCGTCACGATCACTTGAGTATCGGTTTCAAAACCGTCCATCTCCACCAAGATTTGATTAAGAGTTTGCTCGCGCTCATCATGCGAACCCCCTAAGCCCGCCCCGCGCTGGCGGCCAACGGCATCAAGCTCATCGATAAAAAGAATCGCCGGTGCATTCCGCTTGGCTTTTTGAAAAAGGTCCCTCACTCTAGCCGCGCCCACGCCAACGAACATTTCGACAAACTCCGAAGCCGAGATGGAGAAAAAGGGCACGCCCGCCTCACCCGCCACCGCTCGAGCCAAAAGAGTTTTGCCGGTCCCGGGTGGCCCAACCAGTAAAACACCTTTGGGAATTTCCGCCCCTAAAGATTTAAACTTGGCCGGGCTACGTAAAAATTCTACCACTTCTTCCAGTTCTTGTTTAGGCTCAACCAAACCGGCGACATCTTTAAAAGTAATTTTTTTATTACCGGGTCCAAATAAGCGGGCCCGCGCCTGGCCAAAAGACATCGCTCTCATATTGCCACTTTGAGCTTGGCGAAGCATGAAATATAGAAATGCGCCAATAAGCAAGAACGGGAGAACAATCTCAAGAAAAGTCGGCCAAAAAGTGCCACTGGAAGGATTTTGGACATTGATCGTCACCTTATCAGGCGTAATGCCATAGTCTTTCAACGTTGCACTGGATTCTTTGTAGGCTTGGATTGACGTGCCGTCTTTGAGTTTGGCAATGACCAGATTATTATTAACCGCAATCGACGTCACTTTCTGATTCGTAACATCCTGAGTAATTTCAGAAATTGAGACGCTTTGAGGTTTTTGGCCAGTTGGCGCCACTAAAGAATAAACAATTAAGCCAATGACAATTAAAACAACGACATAAAATATGTTTCTGAGACAACTACCTTTTAAATTCATTTTGGGTTCTTTCTGTGATGGAGGCAAGATTTTTTTCACCTCGGTGAAAAGCTTTCGACCAACCGCTCACTTTGGGCTGGGCCGGCCATCGCAAACTTTGGCAGCGGGAAGATTCGCCTTTAGGCATGCGCTTCCGACCAACGGCTTACTCCAGCTTCGCCATAAATATGCGACGGACTGACTTGGCGGTGGTAGGATTCGAACCTACGACCCCGGCCTTATGATGGCCTTGCTCTACCACTGAGCTACACCGCCCCGCGTAAGACGCCCGTAAATTAACTAATTATTAAAATTGGTAGCGGGGGTAGGATTTGCACCTACGATCTCAAGGTTATGCTACCACAAAAATATGACTTTTCGTGGTCTGGACTATATCTTGTCCGATGTTATATCGGACCCTGCCGTCTAGTCTCTACACCTTCACCGACCATCCGAAGAAAAAATGTCGGAGCTTGGCTCGGTATTGTCCCGCTTCAAAAGCGAGATTCCACCGAATTTGACAGGTATTTTTTTTCAATCATTACTGACTGAATGGCCCAAATTTGAGCCTTGCGAGATACTACTTCTCCACCCCGCGTCGATCTATTTCACATTCTAACAAAAAAATGATCTCATTTCAAGATCATCCCCCCTTTTTGAGCTAACCAGCCAAAAACCCAAATTAAAATTCCCAAGTTGCCAAGCTGGCTTTGGCAAGTTTTTGAAGTTTATTTCGGCGCAGGATTAAATATACAATGGCGGCCATTAAGGCCCCGGCCAAGACAAAAGTTCCGACCATCGAAGCGGTGGAGCTAAACCCGGCGAAGCGCGTGTTGGCCTTCGTCGAATTATTCGTGATCACGACCGGCTTAACTTCAAGCGACCCGAGCGAGACCGATTTTTCATTGCCGGCTTGATCTTTAGCCGTCAAAGTGACGGTGAATTTGCCCACCGCGCTAATATTTTCTTTAATCGTATAAGTTTTGGTATTACCCTGGCTGACCGCATTTTTATCATCGAGCAGGCTGAACTTTAAGTTTCCCAAAGTGACATCCAGCGTTTTGACCTCACCCGAGACGGCGGCCGTAAAGGTCACTTGATCGCCGGCAAAAATACTGGTGGGAGCAATTTTTGATTGATCTGGTAAGATACTGAAGCTTGGCTGGCTCGAAGGAGAAGGGGTCGGCGTCGGTGTGGCAGGCGTGGTTGAACTTTGAGCGGACTGAACTTGCGATTGCCCGGTTGAGCCAAACTCTTGAGCCGCAATAATTGTATCGACACCCTCGTATTTTCCAGCCACGACAGCGATGCCGATATCTTGAAAATTCGGATTTAAAATATTTTCACGGTGGGAAGGAGAATTCATCCAGGCATTCATCAAATCCGTGGCGTCAAAATAACCAATGGCCAAGTTTTCTCCAGCGTAGGTAAAGTTGTAGCCAACCTCGTGGATAAAATCCCAAGGCGTCTTGCCCGAAGGCGAGTTATGAGCAAAGTATTGATTAGCGAACATATCATTCACTTTCGCTTGGGCGGCATTAGTTAAGGCCTGATTAGTATTTAAAGAAGCAACCCCGTTTTGAGCTCGTTCCTGATTGGTCATCGAAACCAAAGTATCGGCCGAATAAATCGCCCAACTAGTTGAAAAAATAGATAAAACCGCGATAAAGAGAATCACTGGGAAAATTCGATTAACTTTTTTAAACATGCCCTTCCTTATTTTGTTTTTGTTTTCAGAATCTTTGACTTTATTAAGATATTATACCAGAAATTAACCTGAAAGTCAAGGGTAGAAGTTCAAATTTCGGTTAAGAGAACGAGGTGATTATTTGATCTGAGGACTAACTTCGTTTAAAGCCTGATTGATCGTTTCAACTTTTATCCCACTTTGATGAATGATTGAAAGATCATTAGTAAAATTTCCTGGGGTCGTGGCATAAGTATCGCCGCTGGTGTCAACTTGATGATAGACCAAGACCAGCCAAGCGTTGTTTTGTTGAGCATAGTTAACCCAACCTTGAACATCAGCTAAAGTTGTCGTGTTATCCATGTTTTGGACTAAAATATGGTAAGGGTTAAAATTGTCAGGGGTGTTATAGCCGGTATCAACCGATCGGTTCGTCGCATAATATTTCTTGATTTGCAAAATGGTATTGGGATTAGCATCGCCGTAAGGAGCGGCAAAATCGGAAATCATCCCGCCGACATTTTTTTGAAGATAACTTTTAGAGGCCGAGAGTTCATTGGCCAATTTCTTCAAACTCAAAGTATCTAAATCCGGATGGGTAACGGTATGCGAACCGATCTCGTTGCCGGCCGCGTAAGCGGCTTTAATCTGGGCCAAAGTCATATAACCATCCTGGGTATCGCCGACTGATCCAGTGATAATGTAGGCTGTTGATTTATAACTATACTGATTCATTAGCGGCAAGGCCGTAGTTGAATAAGAAACAAGAGAGTCGTCAAAGGTCAACGAGATAATCGGACGGCTAAATTTTTGTGGCACGTACGGCGAGAGCGAATAATCATCGGTTTTTAAGGTTCCGTTGTTATAAATAAGATGCATGATGCTGGCCGTCTGCACGCCAGAAGGCATGACGAAAGTGGTTGAAAATAAAGCCCAGGCACTGGCCGCGCCGACGGTGGCCAAAGTGATGTATTGGGTTGAACCATCGGTTTTGTTAATCATCAAGTCCACTTCCGTGACCACGTTGGAAATATAGTAATCGGAGAATTTATAGTTCTGACCAGACGTGACCGGCTGAGGCGTATAATACCATTCGGCCGCGCCAGAGGTTCGGTTAGCTAAAGTAACGGCGACGCTATGAGTACCGGTGTGACCGGTGTTTAAATAAGAAAAGGTTGCTTTATTGGTTCCCCAGCTACTGTTTTGCCAGTCAGCCGGCAGAGCTGAATTCAAGCTGGAGACTTGTTCTAACGATCCGTTGGGAATCGCGTCCGGCGTTAAGACGGGCTGATTTTGTTGTAAGACGAAATTATTGGTCTCCAAACTCCCGACCGCGGCGATTAAATGAAAAATGCTCATTTTAACGACATTAGCGGGCGTGGTTAAATTATAGCCTAATTGTTTCCAGGCCGAACTGGCGGGGTCGGTGCCTAACCATTGATAAGATTCAACGCCGTTTTGATCAATAAATTGCGCCACGACATCCGTTGCTACATTTGATTTATAACTATCACTGTATAAATATTGGGTGTTAGGCGAAACTTCCACCGGATCAAAATACCATTTGGCGTCACCAGAGGTAAAGGAGGACATTTGCACTAATAAACTTTTTGCGCCCGTTACCGGATCGGTTTTGTATGAAAATACCGGTGTATTGGTACCCCATTGACCAGTTTGCCAGTTAACGGGGGCGCTGCCACTAGAATTGGCAATGGTCAATGAAGGATTCAAAATTAAATTTGGATTATCGACGGCTTTAGCCACATTTAAGCCCGCTGACATGGTCGCTGAAAAAACCATCGATAGACCCAAAATTATGAGGAAAATTTTTTTAAACATCTTGACGCCTCATCATAATACTTCCACCTAAAATTTGTCAATAGCCTGTCTCCGTCCATAACATATTGGACTTTTGATTAGTTAAATTTAAGCTGTTTAAATAATATCTTAATGGCGGGATTTTGCCAATTCGGCTGTGAGGTTTTTCGGTGTTGTACCAGAGAAGATAATTCATAAGATCAAGGTTAAATTTTTTAGAATCCGATAAATCCTTTAAGTGCCAGCTGACAAATTGGTCTTGAATTAAGCCGTTGAAGCGTTCGACATAGGCATTGCTTTGAGGATGATGCGGATAACTCCAGAAGTGGGTGATTTGGTTTTTGTCGGCGTAATCGGCAAAGTATTTGTGAAACTCATGACCATTATCGGTTTGAATCGCTTTGATAGCAAACGGAGTGACGGTCATAAACTTCTTTAGAAATTCTGTTGCTGACCGAGACGAAAGCGTCTCGCAAGAATAAGCGAAAGCAAATCTGGTGAAGATATCAATGCCGGTTAGAAGATATCGCTTCACGCCGTCAACGAAGACCGTAATGGCATCGATTTGGACTAGATCACCGGCGATATAAGGGCGGTAATTCTTGATTCTCGGTTTTTTCTCTCTTGGAGATTTGGCTTTTTTAGTAAAGAATTTATCCAGTCGAGCATAATAAGAAAGTTTAGTGTTCCTAAAAGGGATTAATCCTTTCTCCTTTAACTGGCTAATAATGCGGCCGATAGTTGATTCCGAAACTAAAGTAAATTGATTTTCTTGGCAATATAAATCAAGATGAGGCTTAATTGTTTCTTTGCTGACGCCAGGATGATTAACTCGATAGTCATAAACGAAGTCAATGATTTCCTGACTGACCTTTCTTTTTAGACGAGGCGATTTAGGTGCTCTAGAGCCTAGTTTCAAAGCGGATAATCGAAAGCCATTCTTTTTTAATTTCTGCTTCCAAAGCATAACCGTCGAGCGAGAAATGGAAAATGCTTGGAAAGTTGCCTCCTTTCCGAACTCCTCATAGAACTCAATAATCTTTACTCTTTGGCTAATAACTTCACGATCTTTTTCCGACATATGAGCGATATTTGAGATATATTTCATAAGCCGATTGTAGCCCGGACGGAAGGAACTTTGAAGATAAATTTGTTGCATTAGGACTCTTTCTTAGAGTCCAATATGTTAATGAACTTTTGCA
>Ga0187850_10000207_pt1 | contig 81320 bp, 50 predicted proteins | sample June2016WEW_4_15_FD_132436 | JGI IMG/M metagenome (GOLD analysis project Ga0187850, IMG submission 132436) | Peatland microbial communities from SPRUCE experiment site at the Marcell Experimental Forest, Minnesota, USA - June2016WEW_4_150 | ecosystem: Environmental > Terrestrial > Soil >...
ATCCCCTGGTGCGGGGTGGGCCTGCGGGGCAAGGAATCGAGCAACGGGCAAATCCGCAACAACCTTTTCTACGATATGCAGCAGGCCGTTCTGGATGGCAACAAGGACGACTTCACCCCGGCCAATCCGGTGATCGAGTACAACCTGGCGTTCAAGACCGCGCCGCTGGCGATGGACAAGAACATCAACGACAAGGACCCGTTGTTGGTGGATGCGGAGAAGCGGGATTTCCGTTTGCGGCAGGGCAGCCCGGCCGCCGGGGCGGGCAAGGACGGCGTGACGATCGGCGCTCTGGAGTATCCCAACGTGTACTACGTGGATCCTCGTCACCCGGCTGCCGCGGACGAACCGGCGTGGGGCTATCCGGGCGTGCCGCTGGCGAGCCTGGCCAAGGCGTGTGCGATCGCCCAGCCCGGGGAAACGATCGTGCTGCGGGGCGGCGTGTATCGCGAGGTCCTGGCCCCGGCAAACGATGGTGTGACGGTCCGCGCCATGAAGGGCGAGAAGGTGACGATCAGCGGGGCGGACCTGATCGAAGGCTGGAAGCGCGAGGCAGATGGAAGCTGGTCGGCGCCTCTGGCGGTCGAACCGAAGAAGGTCCTGCGCGACGGCCAACTGTGGAGCGAGTTCAGCTATGACCAGGCGGCCAGGCGAATTTCGGTGAAGAGCGGCGGCGACCCAAGGCTCCGCCTCTTCGAGACTCTCGTGCGGGAGCAGGGCATCGTCTTGGCCGGCAAGAAGGACGTGAAGGTCGAGGGCATTACGGTGACAAACACACTTAAAAGCAGATTATGACGCACTTCTCAAATCGTCGTGACTTCCTCAGAGCTTCATTGCTTGGCGGGTTGACCGCTGTCGGCACACCACGCTTTGCCAGATTCGTCCAGGCTGCCGATGGCCCAACCACCCTCAAACCCACCAGCCGGGTTGCGCTCTTCCACGGCGACGACCGTGCAGACATCGCCTTCCGCGCTCTGAAGGTTCACGAGCAGGCGGTCAGCCGCGCCATCGGCAACCGGCGCGTGGTCATCAAACCCAACAATGTCGCCATCGACATTCAACTGTCTGCCACCCACGCCGGCTGTCTGGAGGGCATCCTCGAATTCCTCAAGTCCATCGGCAAACTCCAAAACACGGTCATCGCCGAATCCGCCGCCAACGGGCCGACCCTCGATGGCTTCGAGAATTATCACTATACCGACTTGGCAAAGAAGTATTCGGTCAGGCTCATCGACCTCGATGACCAGGAAGTCGAACGAGTCCATGTCTTCGACGAAAAGGACTTTCGCCCGCACCCCGTTCGGATGTCGAAGCTGCTGCTCGACCCGAACACCTTTGTCATTTCCGCCGCCAAGATGAAGACGCACGACTTGATCGTGGCCACTCTCTCGCTGAAGAACATCGTTCTCGGCGCCCCCGTCAAAGACGCTGGCTATGGGGGCCGGGGCGCGAAGCCTGGCGCGATAAGCGACAAACGCATCGTCCACGGCAGCGGCTTCCGCGGCCTCAACTATAACCTCTTCGACTTGTCACGGCGGCTCCACCCGCACCTGGCCGTGATCGACGGTTACGACGGGATGGAGGGCAACGGCCCGACGCGCGGCACGCTGGTGGAGCATCGCGTCTGCGTGGCCAGTCCTGATTGGCTGGCGGCCGACCGGGTGGCGTTGGAGTTGATGGGAATCGACTTCGCCAAGGTGGGCTACCTGAACTACTGCGCTCAGGCGGGCCTGGGGGAGGGCGATTTGCAGAAAATCGAGGTTGTCGGTGAACCCATTGCCAAACACATCCGGCGCTACAAGCTCGCCGACAACATCGCCCAGCAATTGGTCTGGATGACGCCGCCCAAGCCGTCCTGAGAAACCACGCACGCGCCCGAGTACCATAGACCACGGACACCAGCCAAATGAAAATCACTCAGATCAAATGCGCGGGACTGCGCGGGGCCACCCCCGAAGGCGGCTGGAGCAACGAGTTGCGGCCGGAGGATTGCGTTCAAACCTTGGTGGCCGTCCACACTGACGAGCGGTTGATCGGGTTGGGCAGCGAAACAGTCTTATTGACTGTTAGACCGCAGGGTGACGAGTTCGAACGGGTTGATCGTGACCGTCAGTTGACCGTCGCGCATGGTCACGTGTTCCTGAGGGGAGTTCTGGAACTGCGGGCCGCGGCGGCGGGTCGCGAAACGGAGTTCGCCGGCTTTGGCGAGCTCCTCGACGTTGACCGTAACCGTGAAGCTCTGCGCGGCCTTGCCGCTGATGCTTTTCACGAACCAGTTATTCTGCGGAAAATCGTTCGATGTGTAGTCTGAAATCCCAATGCCCCACGAGCCATCGGGATTCAGGGCAGCCGCAACGGTGAGACGCGGCGTATGGTCGCGCCTCCATGTCATTTCGTTCTCCAGTGAGCTGATTGACTGCCGGAAGACAGCGCCCGCGTCGAATGTTTGGGCGAGTTGCTGAAGGTAGTAATACGGCTCGAAGACCTTGAGCCATCCGTCGCCAGCGATGTTGCCGTTATAATAAGCGATGAGACGGGTTCCGTTGTCGCGTGGATCGTTACTGAGGTAGCCAATGAAATGAATCCAGTAACTGACGCGGTGGTTCATGTCGGAGAGGAACGTGGTGGCCTCCGCCGAGGCGCGGAAGAAATCGCCGGGTTCCTCAGGCCCGGGCACACAGAATTCCGTCATCCAATAGTCCTTGCCGGTACCGACAATCGTGCCGGCCATCCGTTCGGTGGCGCCCCCGTCGTAGGAGTGCGTGGCAATGCCCCCGAGGGCGTTCCAAGCGGCTCTATCGGCCCTGAGCGCGTCCACCATGGCGTAATCGAGAGGCTCGCCGGCCGTTTCCGGGGTGAGGTCGTTCACCAAGGCCACGCGGTTGCCGGCCCAGCGCCAGCCGCCACCGCAACCGACCGTTTCCGGGGCGATGATCTTCACCTGCTGCAGGCCGCGGGAATCGAGCGCGGCCCGTAGCAGCTTGACGCTTCGAACCATCCCTTCGGGCGTGAACTGACAATCATTGACATCGTTCGGTTCGTTCTGAATGCCGGTTGCTTGAATGGCGATGTGGTCCCTCTCCCGCAAATCACGAATGAAATCCCCGATGATGGCCGCGTGCTCGTCAAACTCGTCCGGCCTCAGATGAGGAGCTCCGAGTTTTTCCTTTCCGTCCTTGCCTGCCGTGGGCAATCGCTCGAGCAAATAGGTTGGCACCCCGCAGGGGCCGAGCGCAATATGCCTGACGCCAGCAGCCTGCGCATCGCGGATAAGCGTTGCGTCTCCGTCGGGAAATGCATTCTTGAAATGGCGTTCGCCGGGCGCGGGAGCATACCGTTTGAGATGGAACCAAAGTCGCATGGTGTTGAACCGCCCTTCACGCCAAACCATATTATTGAGTTTCGCCCGCCGTTCGGGCGCAAGCCGCACGTAGTTTTCACCGTCCCAACAGCTCGTTCCAAACCCCGCGAAAGTTTGCCGGGGTTGTGAGTTTACCGCGATCGTCACACTGGCGGTGTTTGGCGGCGGTTTGCCTGGCGCCGCGGGCTCCGCCGCCAGTACCAGGGGAATGAGGCTGCACGCAGTTGTAATAATAGTTTTTGTTTTCACGATTTTTGCATTCCACGGATCGAGTCGCCGCAACCCCTCGACCCAAACCAACGCAGCCACCGGTTCGTGCTAAACACGCGCCATCGGAGCCTCACAATGAGCTTGCCTCCCGCCCGCGCAAGCCTATTTTCTTGAAAACCAATGCGGCGCAAAAGCAATTCTCACTAGCCGGCGTCAGGCTTAAAAAGCAATTTCTATCAGATGAATTCCAACATGGTTCATGCACGTGGGACACTTCGCTTGAGAGGACTTCCGGCTGTCGGCCTGGCCGCCATCGCCATCGCGGTCGTCTCTTGCTCGGTTCTGGCGGACACCCACACGGCGGCGAGTTGTTCGCAGGCCGACGTTCAGGCGGCCGTCAACGCCGCGAGCCCGGGCGATATCGTGCGGCTGCCGGCCGGCACAGCCGCCTGGTCGAGCGGCCTCTCCATTTCGAAGGGAATCCGGCTCGAAGGCGCCGGGGCGGGCGGCTTCAAAGGGTCGAGCCGGACGTCGCTGGCGATCGGGACGGGCGCCAGGACGTTCGTTACCCAGGCCGGATTGGATCTCCAGGCGGGCCAGACGGTCCGGGCGCTGTTCATCGCGAACGGGGCCCGTTTCCTCGAGGGGACCGTGACCAGCTACAGCGGGACTTCGTTGCAGCTCAGCGTCACACGGACCGGCGGCAGCGGGACGTGCGGGGCCTGGGTCTTCGCCGTGCCGGCGCAGACCACCCTCATCAACAACGCGGCCAACGACTGGAACCGGGCCATGATCGACATCTCCGAGGACCCGGCCGCCAGCGTGGACATCAGTGGGATCCGCTTCAAGAGCGGCACGGCCACCCACGGCGAGCACCTCAACCTCCACCGCACGTCCGGCGGCAGGCCCGTGCGGATCCACGATTGCTGGTTCACCCACGGCGGGAGCATCGGCCGGGGCATCCTGGTGTACAACAACCGCGGCCTCCTCTGCCGGTGCTCCTTCGACAGCGGCCTGGAGGATGGTGTGCCGGTTCTCCACCACACCGGGATCACGCTCAAGTGGAATGGGGAGGAGGCCGACCGGTCCTGGACAATCCCGGACACCATGGGGGCGAAAGACACGACCGGCCTGAACAACTTCTACATTGAAGACACCTATTTTGCCGGAGCCCAGTGCTTCGATTTCGACGACAATTCGCGCACGGTGGTCCGCCATTGTCTCTTCAATAACTCGAATCTCGCCACCCACGGGGCCGAGACAAGTCCCAAGGGGTTGCGCCATTTCGAACTCTACGACAATACCTTCCTCTTCGACGACCTGGGCGAGGACACCCTGAACCTGTGCCGGTGGATCTGGATACGCGGAGGCACCGGCATCATCACCGACAACGCGATGCCCGACATGAAGTCCCGGATGTGGGGCGACTGCGACGAGATCCAAATGATCGTGATGAGTTTGCGCCGCAATTGCCTCTACGCCGGGCGGCCCTACCCGGTTGTCCCTCGACATTATTCCGTGGTGGCTGATTTCGTGGGTCTTCGGGCCCATCAGGGAAGGCGTTTGACTTGCCCATTGACCGCCCGCCGGCAATGCTCGCAGCATGATTCGCCTCGCTCTGACACTGACGGTTGCTTTTGCCCGGGTATTGCTCCGGTCCCGGCTGGAATTAATGGTCGAGAACCTGGCCCTGCGCCAGCAACTGGCCGTGTTCAAGCACCAGCACTGCCGCCCCAGACTGCGACCTGCCGATCGGATATTCTGGGTGTTCCTCCGCCGCGCCTGGCGCAACTGGACCAACGCTCTCATCGTCGTGAAGCCCGACACGGTGGTCGGCTGGCAACGGAAAGGCTTCCGGTTGTTCTGGCGGCTGAGATCGAGAGCCAAACGGGTCGGCCGTCCCCGGATCCCACGGGAGCTCCGAGAGCTCATCGGCAGGATGGCGCGGGAGAATGGTTGGGGAGCGCCTCGGATTCACGGGGAACTGCTGAAGTTGGGCCTCAGGGTCGACGAGCGGACAGTGTCCCGATATCTGCCAAGGGGTCGCATCTCACCGGACCAGCTCCAGCGCTGGTTAATCTTTCTCCGCAACCATCGGGACGGCTTGGCCGGGATGGACTTCTTTAGCGTGCCGACCGTGACCTTTGGTCTCTTGTGGGTCTTCGTGGTGCTGCACCATGAACGGCGGCGGATCTTGCACTTCGCGGTCACTGAGCATCCGGACGCGTCCTGGATCACTCAACAACTGCGCGAAGCCTTTCCGTTCGACACGGCACCGCGCTATGCGATCCTGGACCGGGATGGCAAGTACGGTCACGCAGTTCCTGCGGCACTCCAGAACATGGGCGTGAAGCCTGTGCGGACGGCTCGGCGGTCTCCGTGGCAAAATCCGTATGTGGAGCGGTTCGGAGGAACCTTACGCCGAGAGTTGTTGGACAAGATCATTGTCTTTAACCAAACGCAGCTTCAGCGATTGGTGCGCGAATTCGTTGCCTATTATCACGAGGATCGCTGTCATTTGGGGCTAGAGAAGGATGCGCCTGATCCGCGGGTGGTCACGCCACGGCCGTCGCCGTGCGCTCGGGTAGTAGCGCAGCCGAGGGTGGGAGGTTTGCAGCACCGATACGAGCGGCGCCAAGCGGCGTGAGCCAGCTTTCAGGCCGAAGACCAAAAGTCCGCAGGGTGCACCCACCGGCTGGTAACATAGTCCTCTGGGCACGGCTTGTGTGCTTTCCGGATGGGGCGATTGGGCGCTTCATTACTCGGAGACCATCGAATTCCGTGCGGAGCCGGTTTCACGAACCAGCGGGTGAACCGAGCGCGGTCATCAGTCAACCCCAAATCAACGGCGGACCGAATTCTGTCGAGGCACAACGGCGCCCGTTCAGTTAGAGGATGGGCGGGCCTTATCGCTGTTCGCCCGGCAGAGGGTCGAGCCACACCTTGCCTCGGAAAAACAGCGGGGCATTCGTGGCGGGCACGTTATACGAAACCGCCTGGTTCGCGCCCAGCAGATCCGAATAGCCAGGCACGGCCTGCCAGGAGCCAGAGCGCAAATCCCCCCGCTGTTCGAGGGCATAGTGGCGGTTGCTGCCCTCATAGCCAACGCCTTCGGCCTGCAGGGCCTGAAACGCGATGAGAGTATTGGTCCGGCCCACGGCAATCATAAGTACGAAGCGGCTGGCGGCGTTGGTCGGATTGGTCCCGGCAATGTATTCGTCGAGATTCGAAATGCCGTCGCCATCCGCATCCAGGTTCTGGGAATCGAGCGCCAGGCCCAGGGCCGAGGCCCAGGCTGCGTAGCCGGCGAGGGGGGAGTTGGTGGTCGCCGTGCCAAAGTCCAGCCGCGTCGCCTGGCCGCGCTGGGTGACGGTGAAGGTCTGCCGGGCCTGGGCGACGCCATTGCTGACCACGAGGACCTCGAGAACCTCGCCAGGCAAGACGGCTACGACGTCGCGGCACGGGGCGATTTCCTCCACCTTGATCTGCAGTTTGTAGAAATTGCCCGCCTCGGGTAGGTCGCCCATTTGGTAGCGGGCCACCGGCACGCCGTTGGCGCGGTGCGCTTCAACCAGGAACTCGGTGTCGCCCGCGGTGACCTGGTTCGTGCCCAGGACGATAATGCCGTAGAGAACGTTATCCGGCGCAGAGAGGTCGGCACGCACTGATGGCAGGACATTGAGGCCAAAGGCCAGTGACCAAAGTATCAGCGAGGCGCGCCGGCGGCGGAGCGATTGGTCATATCTGGCACCGGTAGAATTCGTTTTCATGGTGTGATGGCGATGAGGGTTAAAAATTGAGGGTCATCGTGGTAGTCAGTCCCCTGAGTAGGAGTAAGTCTGGAAGAAGATTTTGATGTCCCCTATCGTGGCGATGAAGGTGTCCAGGCCCCGGTTCGGATCGTAAAGGAAGGTGCCGCCGGGGATGATGAGGAGCCACTCGGTGTTCCAGACCGAGCGGCCGATGAGCCGTGTATCCTGGGTGGCTTCAGTCTCGTCGAAATAGCCTCTGTCATGGTAGGCGCGGAAGCTGGAGAAGCGGCGGATGTCGCCGAAGGCTTCGCTCAGCGAGTCGTTGACAGGAATCCAGCTTGGATTGCCCAGGTCGGACGCGCCGATGGGAAACGGCACCGGCAGTTTTTGATCCACCACGTTGAACTCGCGGGTCTCCAGGTTGTAACTGGACGGCGAGCGGAGAACATCCGTGCCGGCAGGCACGAGATAGACGCGCGGGGTCATGGACAGGCCGGCGAGGTTGTAACCAGAGAACCAGACCCCCGCCGAGCGGACTTTGGTGGCGAAACGGGAGGAATCGTAGGCGCTGTCGCCCGGCCCTAGCGGCCAGCCAAAATAGTTCAGTCCAAAAGTGACCGTAGTAGGAATGCGAATGACCAGCCCGGGCTGCGGGCCGGCGGATTCCGGGGCGAAGGGACGGCAGAACCGGCGGAACTCAGGCACCTGCCAGAGGTCCGGCACGCGGCACTGTTGCAACAGCGCCCTCCAATCCTGGTTCGTGCTCACCAGACTGTTGAGGGCGTTGGTCTCGAGGTCGCCCGGGCGCACGCGGAAGAGTTCGCTGCGGAGCGAAAAGCGGCCCGTTTCCGTCTCGGGCGTGCTAAAACCGAGTTGGCCGCGATAGACCTCGAAATTTTGGCCCAGGCGTGCCAGCGGATCGGCGAGGCCCTGGCGGCCGGAAACGGGCAGGCCGTTGACCAACTCGCCTAACGTGCGCTGGCGGACAATGTCGGTGAGGAGCCGGATGCCGGCCCCGGTGTCGGTGTTCAGGAGGCAGGTCTCGTAGTCGTAAGCCTTGGCGGCGAGATAGACATAGCGCGCGGCCAAATCGAACTGCGCGCGGTACTTCTGGAGGGCGTCATTTTGAAAGACGCGGAAGGCCATGTCCTGGTAGCGATATTCCTCGACCTGGGCGGCGGTCTTGACGCGGAAGTTATACCGCTCTTCCTCGAGGCGCTGGCCTTCGGCCAGGACGCTTAGGTAGGCGCCAAAAGCCTGCTCGACGTCTTCTTGCAGGGAATAGAGTTCGACGCGTTTGGCGGCCTCCTCCCGGCAGAGTTGCTCGATGGCCTTGACCCGCTCGAGGATTTCATACTTCGTGGAGGCGCACTCGATCGCCAGCTCGGTTTGGGATTCAATGACCAGCTTCGCGTTTTCATCCTGCTTTTCAGCCATACCCAAGACGGCCCCTACCGCTTTCAGTCCTTGCCAACCAATCGCCCCCAAGGCGTGAAGCGTGCCGCGCAGCGTAGAGAAGGCGTCGGTGGAAAGCCCTACCTCCGTGGGCAGCGCTGTCGTAGCGGTTTGCGTCGCGTCCTTGATCTTTTCTCCAGCCTGCTCAACCGCCTCCTTTGACTTCGCGGTAAAAAGTTCAACGAGGCTTAAGATCCCGACTTCGACAACCTCCCGCGTTCTGGCCGCGATCTGAAAGGAATCCATGTCCACTTGCGCTTGCAGCAGTTGGAGTTCGTCGAGAATCTCGTTTCGGAGATCGTCGTACGCAATCAGGCCCTGGTTCAACTGGGCTCTGGCCTTGAGCATCTCACCGAGCGCCTCTTGGATCTTTCCAGGGGCCCGCCGGCTTCCCCACGCCGCCGGCGCCGCGAACTGGTAGGCGCCATTCTCGACCATGGGGAAGTGGACATGAAAAGTGCCGTCCTCAGCCGGCCCGGGCACCGTCAAATCCTTGACATCATCCGGGAAGTAAAAGGAGGGCATCCCCGCGGTACTGATTCCAGGGAATTGAAGCGGCTGGTAATATCCCGTGATGACCTGGTCCGGTTCCGTCTGGTTGCCGGTGAGGTCGCTGGCATTGACGTACATGTAATGATAAATGTCTGGCCCATCATAGCCGGACGGGTAGGTTCCCGCCGGCCCGAGGTCGCCTGCATAAGGATAGCCGAAAATCTCGATCATTCGATTCCGGTAGTCCCGTTCCTGATCCTGAACATTCTGGTTGAAATGATCCACGTCGTCCTGGTTCCGCCGGAGGCTCTGGCTGAGCGAGTTTACATGATCAAAGAGGGCGAGTGTGTTTGCCATGGCTTTGAGCGCGCGATTGTAGATTTGATCGAAGTGCGTTTGGCCGGCAGTGACCTTGCTGGGGTCAATGTCGAACGGCATGGCGCCGGCCGCCAGCCCGAGTGGATTGAGGCCGCGGTCCACGGTATCGAGCTGCGCTTCGATGGCGGCGAATTGCGCCGGGATCTCGGTCAGGTCCGTGACCGTGGTGCGATCGATTTTTTGGATGCCCACGTGGTTGGTGTCCGGGTCAGTGGCGGGCAAGATGGCATTGGCCACGACCCAGTCGAAGTAAGCCCCGGTGCCGGCGCGAGCGGCCCACTCGGAGACGCCCCAGGCGCGGTCGGTTTGCGTGTCCTTGTAGCCCTGCCACTGACCGGCGGGGTCCTCGACGTACTTCTGGCGGTAGGTGAGGTTAACAATCTCGGCGCCGGTCTTGGCTTTCGCGGCGGCGGCCTGGGCGAACTTGCGCTCATCGAGGTAATCGACCTGCACGGGCGAGCCGCCGACCGTGACCGCCTCCGGCCGGGGCACCCACTCATAGTAGGGATCGCGGAGCAGTTCGTAATATTTCGTGAGGGCGGTCAGATAATGGCCCCAGGCATCGCCGTGGCCCTGGGGGTACAGGATGCGGGCGTCTTTTTCGTCGATAAAGCCATCGCCGTTCTGGTCGGAGATGTTGTAGGTCAGTTTGTAGGCGACTTCGCCCTCGCCCTGAGTGAAGTTCCAGACCAGCCGGTTATAAACTGGCGCCGCGCGAACGGTCATGGCCGAGTCGTCTCGCCCGCGCAACAAGGCGAGCTCCTCTTCGAGTGGGGAGTCAAGCTGGTTCTGGAAGCAGAAGATCGAGGGGGCGAGGTTGCCATACTCGCCGCTCGACGTGGTGAATCCGATGGTCGGATCGCTGGCATCCGCATAGGCCTCATTGCCGAGCAGCACATAGAGGTCAGCGATCTTACCGGCAGCGCGCAGCAAGGCGTCGTTGGCCGGACCGAAGTTGACCGGCGGCGCCGCGTCGATGCTCAGCTTGCGCCCGCGGTCGAGCACGGTTTCGTAAGCCTCGACCAGACCGATCGAATTCAGGTAATTAGGGTCCGGGTTGAAGGCGACCGGGCCCTCGTAGCGCGGGCCGGCCTGCAGGATCATGCTGGCGTAAGTAGCGGCCTCCGCTGTGTGGAAGTCCTTGGTACGCGAATCGAACTCGTTGAGGCCTGCGATCACGCGTTTAATCCAGCCTTCGGCCAGCATACCAGCGTTGCCGCCGGGCGCCCCGACCCAATCGCTCCATTGGGTCGGCACGCCGTTGGTGAAGCCACGATACCGGCAGAGCACCCAGTTATCGCACAGGATAAGAAGGTCGGAGAGAGTGTCGCCCTCACCGAGCGTGAGGTCATTGTAGCCATTGTCGGTGCCGGACGGCGGGGTGGGGAATCGAATCCAGCCATTCCAGTTGGTCTGCCCGGGCGCCAGGACCGGCAGCGGCGGGGAGACGCCGTTCTGGTCCGGCTGGTAGTACCACTCGAACTCGTAATTCTGCGGTTCGCCGCCGAAGTCGCTGCTATGCCGCAGCGTCAGGCGCTGGTCGAATACATTATCCGAAGGCAGCACCTTGAGATCGCCGACGAACGGCCAGTTGGTGACATACAGCACATGCAGGGTAATGGGCTGGCCCGGCAGGCTGGGATCATCGTTCTCCACGACGGTCACATAGCCCGAGCCGGGGCGGAGGCCTGCCGTGAGGGCCTTAGGCAGGTCGCCGAACGGTTCCTGGATGACATTGGTGACGCGCGGGTTGACCGGTTCAGCGAGGAGGTTGGTCCTCCAGGTCACGAAATTCGTTTCGGGTCCCAGGATGACGGGTCCCATCAGGATTTCGTTGTAGCCGTCCCGGATCTGCGTGATCAAGCCCACGCGCAATTCTGTATCTGCCTCGCCGTCCTTCGGTTCAGCATCGACCTGGTTTGGGTTCCGCGTGAGGTCATAGAGCCTGCAAATGGCATTGGTGAAGGCGGCGATCTGCGGCCCGGGGTCGGCGTTATCGGCCAAACGAAGGATCCGATCGCGTTCGCGGGGGCTGAGAATGTTCGGCAGCAGGAGCGGCTCTCCGGTTCCGAAGTTCGGATCGTACCAGCCGCCGAAGCTCAGCCGGTGGTTCAAGTCGTCATAAAAGAGCCGGATGCGCAGCGGATAAGGCAGGTCCATAAACACCAGCCGGCCGCGATCGGTGGCGGTGGCGATACCGGCGGGCAGCTTGAAGGTCTCGGCAAGCTGGACCGTCCGCTCACTCAACGGATCGTAAATGCGGACCAGGGAATTGGTCCAATTGGCGGCCTGGGGGTCGCCATCGTCGTAGATCACGCGCGCCGAGGCAAAGTGGAGCAGGTCGGGCAGTCCATGGGTGGGCTGGGTGAGCGTTTGGGCGAATGCGAGCTCGGGAGCGTCGGACGGCCAGGAAATACTATAACCCACCAGGACGGGTTCACCCAGGACATGGTTGGTGCCTGGCGTCACGGTGGTTTGAGCATACTGGCTCATCCAAGGTACGCAGGCGCCGACCGGCGGATTGCTCACGCCGAAATAGAAGTCCGGCTGAGTCGGGTACCAGTATTGGACTTGAAGGTAGCCAGCCGATTTGGCGAACAGCTTGCCATTCCACGCCTGATGGCCTTGCGCCTGGCCAAAGGCAATCCGGTTGGAACTGGCACACTGCGGGAGCAGACTCAGCGGTTCCGGGGCTTGGATTTCCAACCCGGCCACGCCACTCGTGAAATTAGCGAATGTGTGGGTGGCATCCTCGGCTACGACCGCGAAAACTCTCATCCGCCAATCGTTCGTCCCGCCAGGCCCGAGATACTTCAAGAGGACGTAGGGCTCAGAAGCTTGAGGATTAATGGTGTTGTTCAGGTCGCAGCGGAGGGCGAAAAGCTGACCACCGAGCAGCAGAGCGTGCTCCTCATTCGGGTTGAAACCAGGAGCGTTGGCGTCTGATTGCTGGTACACGCTCGCTTGAGGGTATAAGGTGTTGTCAATCGGCGCTCCTTGGGCGGCGGCGATGACAAGTTTGGTAGCGTCCGCCGGCCAGTTCACCGTATAGTGCACCGGGTCGCTTCCCCAGGCCACTCCGGTCACTTCATTGGTGCGGTACCAGACGACGACCAACTCCCGGTTGGGGTCGTTCCGGAGGTTCCGATTGACGGGGATAATCGGCCCGATGCGGTTGGTCCGATCGTGAGCCGCGCCGTCGTAGAACGAGCGTTCGAAGAAGACATACCCGTTCTTTCCGGTCGAATCCTGGTGTTCCCCGCGCGTTAGCGCTTTGCCGGCCTCCACTTCTACGGTTTCGCCGAAGGCCCCGGCGACGTATGGCCGAGAGTACACGACTTCGAGCACAGACTTGCCGGCGCCGGGCTGGGTCGTGTAGTGGAGTACATTGTAGCCGGAGGCGTTGGTGGCCGTCTGGAAGATCTGAAACTGCTGTGCGCCGGACCGGGTTATCGGGAAGATCTCGGCGCCGTTGGTGTTGAAGAGAATACCGGCGAAGTAATAACCCTGCCCCAAGCCCGGACCTTGGACCTCGACCGGCACCCCGGACACGTCGGTCTGCGGGTGATCGGGCCAGAAGCACCGGCCCACCATCGTGGCCACGTTGACCAGGTTAGTAACGTTTTCATCCAAACGCCACTTAAGGCGCGCCGTCACCGGGCGAACCGCGTAGAGCTTCATCTCCTCGTTGTTCCACAAGAAGGAATTGCCCTCATCGCTGTCCGTGAGACCGGCAGGTGCGGCCAGGATCTCGATGCTGAGGAGGCCTTTGGCCCGGCTTTCGGGCACCGACGCCAGCGCCTGGTCGGGTGGGATAATGGCCTGACCAATCTCCCACCGGTTGTGCTCATAGGTGCCGTCCGGGTCCAACCGGGCCACGAAAATCTCCTGTGCGTTCGGAGTGCTCAGTTCCACGTAACCGATGTGGAGGGTTTGCGAATAGGTGCCCGAAACGGCCACACTGCCGGACGGGTCCACCGAGACGCAGCCTCGGGTTTCGGTGCCGATGCCGCCGATCTGTTTGAAGTCCGCCCAGTCCAGGGTGTTGGTTCCCGCTACCAGACGGGCCAGGAAGACGTCGCTGCTCGAGTTGGTGCCGGAGCCCACCGGGGTGAGGTTGGGACCATACTGCATCAGGCCCACGAAATCGCCCAATAGATACACCTGGCCCGGAGCAGCTATGGCAATCGAATCGGCGTAGGCGGCCCTTGCCGCCGCGTATCGTGACAGGACCCCTTGGCGGCTGAGTTGAGCCACGACCAGGTTCATGCCGCTGCGATCCAGTTCTGGCAGGGGCGCGCCGTTAAAATCGGCCGCGCCGCTCAGTTGAGCCACCAAATAAACACTGCCGGCAGGATCAACGGCCAAGGCGGTGCCCTTATCCCCGCCGGCGCCACCTGCCCGGGTGGCCCATTGGATGAGGCCATTAGTTGGGTTGAGGGAAGCCAGGAACAAATCCGAGACTCCAGCGTTGGTCAGGGAAATCACTCCGAAGCTGCCTCGACCCATGAAGGAGCCGGCTGCGTAAACATCACCGAGCGGGCCTACGGCCACGGCGGTAGCCGCGGCCTCATTCGTCGCTCCCGCGCTGCCAGCCTGAATCGCCCACTGCAGTCGGCGGGCAGCGTCGAAACCCGCCACGAACGCGTCGGAACTGCCCAGGGCTGAGAGGGTGGCGTTGGTGCCATAGATGTTGGTCCCAAAGCTCGTGTTGCCGCTGAACTGGCCAGCGACGAAAAAGTGGCCGTCGCTGCCCACGGCCACAGCGTTGGCGCTGTTGTTCGTCCCGGCTCCCAGCGCCATAGCCCAGGTCCAGTTGGTCGCGGCGGGCTCGAAGCGAGCCAGGAAGGCCCGGGTTCCGCTCGCGCTGATGAGGCTGTTGGTGCCGAAGGTCGCAGTGCCGCTAAACGTTCCCACCGCCAGCACATTGGTTTGTTGGTCCAGGGCCAGCCCTTCGATTTGTACTTGGCCGTCGGTCGAAACGGGGATGCTCGCGGCCCACCGCCAATCACCCTTGCGAGCGAGCATGGCCAGGAAGGCGTTGGTCGAGGAGCCGCTCGCCGCGAGCGATTGGCTTTTGCCGAAGGAGATGGAGCCGGAGAAGAGGCCGGCCAGATAGACGTTGCCCTCGGCATCGGTAATGTGCCGGGGCGCTGTGCTGTTTTGGCCGTCGTTGGCTCGCGTTGAGATGGGGTATCCGCTCCCAACCACCAGGGTGTCAAACTGCACGATATCTCCATAGACCGTGCCCGCGAGGTTGTCATTGGTCGAAGCCCCCCGGTTATCAGCGACCAGACGGAAGTAATAGCGGGTGCCGGACATCAGATTCGTGACCTCAAACCAAACATTCGAAGCGAGCAAGGCGGGGTATAGATACCGGACGTCGCTCTGATTGCCCAAATCGCGGCTGGTGCCATACTCAAACCAGCATCGGGTAATATTTGTCCCCAGGGGCGTGACTGCGCCTTCCAGGGTCGCCTCCGTCGAGCGGACCGATTCCGCCGGCAAGGTTACCACGATGGGCTTCCACAACGGCGCGCTGGACAGCACCCAGAACGGTCCATTGACCAGGTTGGCCAACATACTCCCCTTCTCGTCATGCGTCTGCGTGCCGTTGCCTTCGTCAAAGCGGTAATAAGCGACCAGCCCGGGTTCGTCGGGACTCACCGTCCGGCTGAGATTCAGGGAGATTTCCTCCGCCGTCCGAGCCACGTTCCAGACGCGCACTTCATCAATCTCGCCGTCAAAGGGAGCGACGCCCCACGGAACGGCGCCGATGCGCAAGGCGCCGGAGCCCAGGTAAACGGACGCCGTGTTAGAAGCGACCAGGACACCGTCCCGGTAGATCAGCCGCACATGGCTGTTCGTATCGTAGGTTCCCGCCCAATGATGCCAGTCAGTATCCGTGTAAGCCGCGGCGGTGTTCAGGTCATCGCTGTAAAACGCGAAACAGAACGTATTGTTTGGCAAGAACCCGAAGAACAAGCCATGGTCCGTAGTCGCTGTTCCTTGGCCGAGGATGCAATCGGAGGTGCCAATCAGAGCCCGCTTCGCCCAGGCCTCAATCGTAAAGGATGTATTGGCAAGAACCACCGTGCCGCCCTGGACGTAGTCATCGAGGCCGTCAAAATAGAGCGCTCGCTTGGCGGCCGGCTGAAGGAGAAATGGGCAGCCCTCGTACTCGAAAGCGCCGATATCAATCCCCGCGCAGCCGACCCGAGGGAAACCTCTCTGGTCCGTGGTGAGCCCGACCGTGAGGTTGGTGCCGGCATTAATGGCCGGACTCTCCGGCCACAGCGCGTGGGTTCGGGTGGGGCCCCCGTTATCCGCGAGCGGCGCCAGCAGGGGCGGCACGTTTAGCAGATCGCCGCTCGCGCCGCTGAAACCGGTACTGCCGTTCGCATTGCCGATGAGGTTACCGCCCACAGAAAGGTAGGCGCCGAAAGCATCATCCGGTGAGCTAGCCGAGTTGAGGTTCAGGGCCACGATGGTATTCGCCATTTGCGCCGACTGAGCGGATGCCTGGTTTATGACGCCGGCGCCGCGCCCCGCGGCCCCGGCGGCTCCAGACAAAGGCCAGGTGCCGCCGAGACCTGCGGCGCCCGAGCGATTATACACGATCGTGCAACTGCTCAACTGGAGAAAGCCTGCCGTGTAGAGCCCGCCGCCGCTGCCACCGTCGCCGCCATTTCCCGGGCCCCCATTACCGCCGTCGCCCCAACCTCCGTAGCCTTTCTCCCCACCGGAGCCCCCGTTGCCGCCGGCGCCGTCGCTGTTGCCGCTAAGGGTGCAGTTGACCAGGCTCGCTCCGCCCGAGGCATACACGGCCCCACCGTTCCCACCGCGACCGCCGGGCCCCCCGCCGCCGCCCCAACGACCGTACCAGAAGTCGCCGCTGTTTCCCCCCTTGCCGCCGGTACCGCCCCAACTGCCGGAACCACATAGGTTGGAAGCAATCAAGCCAGCGTTCAGGGTAAGACTGCCCAGGCTGCAAATCCCCGCGCCCGCTCCGCCCGCGCCCCCGGCGCCCCCAGGTCCTCCGTCCGAGCCGGCGCCCGCCCAACCACTATGGCTCTTGCCCTCCCCGCCAGCCCCGGCGCCGCCACCAGGGCCGCTAAAATTGCCCGCAACAGTGCATCGCTCGAGCGTAAGCACCCCGGAGGTATCATTATAAATGGCCCCGCCGCCGCCGCCGCCGCCTCCATTTCCACCCGCGCCGCCAACACCACCCGTGTAAGCTCCTACGTGTCCGGCGCCGCCGTTGCCCGCCGCGTTATTCGTGAGGATACAATCCTGCAGCGTGAGGATTCCGGCGTTGTAAACACCTCCACCCGCGTTCCCAGCTCCGCCCGCATACCCATCGTATGCCCCATCGAGTCCGTTGCCGGCGCGGCCGTCCCGAATAGTGAGTCCGGAAATGCTCACCGTCACATTGCTGGCGATATTGAACACGCGGCTGCGGCTATAGCCGCCGATGGCCAGGTTGGTCGCGCCCAGACCGACGAGGGTCAGGTCCTTGTTGATCAGGAGTTCCCCGTTGGTCAGAGTGATCGTCCCGGCGTTGGTGAGGAGCAGGATGGCCCCTGGCTGCGCATCGGCAAGCGCCTGGCGCAAGGAGCCGGGCCCGCTGTCGGCCAAGCTGCTGGCTGCCGTGATGACGAAGGTAGCGTCGGCGCCGAACGCAAATCCTACATTGTTCGAGACCGCCAGCCGGTAATGGTAAACAGTTCCCAAGATCAGCCCGCTCAATTCCGCGCTGACCGCGACTTCCGGCGCGGTGCTGTCCACGCTGGTGCTCGCGGTGGTCTGGCCATAGTTGGTGCTGGTGCCCCACTCGAACCAGGCGAAGTTGTTCGATCCGGCGGGGTTAGCGATGCCGTTCACCAGAACCCGGTCGCGGGCCAGGTAAGTCGCCCGTTGCGTCGTGGCGATCGGGATACCGACCGGCGCGGTCGATGGGACCCAGAGCGGGCCGGAGAGCACCAACCCATCGTTGGCGTTGGTGGTGGCGTCCACCAGCGTTCGGCCCGCTCCCTCGTCCATGCGGTAATAGGCGACCAGGCCCGGTTCGGCGCCCGTCAGCCGTTCGTTCAGGCCCAGGCGGATATCGCTTTCGGCTCGCGCTTGCCTCCAAAGGCGGACTTCATCCATCTGCCCGTCGAACGGGTAAGGACCGACGCTGGAATAACCGAGCTGGAGGGGCAGGGCATTGGCGGTGATGGTGCCCGAAACGGAGTTGGAAGCTTTTAACACACCGTCGATGTAGAGCTTTGCCGCCCCGCCGCCCAAGGTGGCGGCGACATGATACCACCGATTGGTGGTCACATCCCTCCAAGCATAATCACTCTGGGCGGGAGAGGCGCCGGCGTGGTAGAACCGGAGGGTTTTGTCGGCGCCTCCAGTGCAGAGCATCAGGGCGTAGCTGCTGCTGTAGGCAGACTTTGCGAAGAGGCACTGCCAATCATAACCACCAGTGGTCCGTGTCACCTGCCTGAACTCGACCCAGGCCTCAAAGGTCAGGCTGGTGGTCAGATCCAGTGAGGGGGCGTCCGGCACGGCAACGAAGTCGTTCGTGCCGTCGAACTCCAGCGCCGTGCCGCCACCGGGCAGCGGGGTCGCCAGCCGCTCGACATTGCCGAGCGAAATGCCGTTGGTGGTTTCCGCGACGGCCCGAAAGCTATAGATCGTGCCGGGGAGGAGATTGGAGACAGCCGTCGAGATCGGGATGCTGGCGAGCAACGAGGCGCCGTTGGTCAGCGTGCCGTTCCCGGACGGCGCGTCAAAAAGGTAGTTCAAGACGAGATTGGGGTCATTGGAGGCCACCGGTTGTGTCATGAACCGCCGGATCTGGTCGGCGGTGCGGGCCACGTTCCAAATCCGCAAGTCATCGAACAAGGCGTTGGCGTAACCATCGCCAGCCCAATTGCTGCGCCCGATGTAGTCGTTGAGCCGGTTTACCAGATTGGGAGCCCATACCGGACCGGACGCGACTGCCGCTCCGTTGATGTAAACCGTGGCTGTACCTCCTGCCAGAGTGGCAGCCAGGTGGACCCATTGGTTGAGTGGGACGGAGTAGGGGATAGTCAAGCCTTGTGCCGTGCTTCCGCGGTAAACCGTAAAGTTCGGCTGTCCGGAAGTTCCAGCATTAAGCGCGAGGATTACATTGTCCATAGGTGCGCCGTTGCCGAAATCGATCACCCGCGACCAGTTGTTATAGCTCCGCTCGAAGACCCAGGTTTCGATGGTGAAGTCGTTGGTGAACCAGAGGTTTGTCGGCACCAGGACGTAATCATTGAAGCCACCGAGGCTTAGAACGGAGTTACTCCCGGCGACCACTTGGTGAGGAGTCTCGTTAGTCGTGGTGCCCGACCACCATTGGAAGTAGCTCGAGGTCGGGAGGCTGTTGGTGTTGATCCAGCCGTTGAGAGAGGCATTGCTGCCCGTGAGGAGCGCCGCCGGGCCGGTGAGCGCCGCAGGCGCGACCGCATCTTCAATGATGTTCCAAACCACGCCATTGAACAGGGACCCGGTCAGCCCGTGACCACTCATGTCGGCGGTCGTCGTACCGGTGCCTTCCTCCATGGGATAGTAAGCCACCAGGCCAGGTTCATTGCCGGTGAGGCGGCGGTTCAGGGAGCCGGCGATTTCGATGTCAGCCCGCGCCACATTCCAGACGCGAACCTCGTCGAGGTCGCCTTGGAAGAAGTTAAGTCCCGTGGCCAGGCTGCCGAGACGCAGCTTGACGGGGGCAGTCAAATCCGCCGTGCTGCCGGTGCCGGTGGCATTCAGGAGGCCGTCCACAAACAGCTTCAGCGTGCCGCTGGCCTTTTGCCGTGTGGCCGCCACATGGTGCCAGTGGCCATCGTTCAGGGCAGCGGTGCTGCGGATCGTTGTATCCGGGTTGCCGGTGCCAAAGAGAACCTTCCCGTTCCCAAGAGTCAGGCCGAAGTCATTCGCCACGCCGTTGACTTTGCCGTCCACGAGGCCCGTGCCTTGGTACCACTGCGCGTCGCTGCCTGAAAGCTGGGTGGACCGGAACCAGCACTCGACGGTGAAATCACCCGAAACCGGCCGGTTGAACTCGACGTAATCATTCACCCCGTCGAACATCAGGCAACCGGCGCAGGCGGCCGCCGCAGTCCCGAGCAGTACGCTGCCGACAACCGTTGATTGGAAGAGGGTCTTCATAGTCGTAAAAATGTTTGAGGTTTCGAGCTAAGTTAGGGTGTAGGGCTGGGATTCAGTTCCGCGATGAACGAAGCGCGAGACAACTGGAAGGTGCCCTGCACGAGCAGGGGCTGTTTGTGGAGGCCGGTGAGGGTCTCGCGATAAATGCCCGCCATGACCGAGTAGTCAGGGTCGGGATTGGCGGCGTTGCTGGGCGGATTGGTCCCGAAGTCGAACTGGAGTTGCCGCGTTACGGCGTAGGCCTCCTTTTTCGCAGGATCGGTAATGGGTCTGAAATACGCGTCCAGGTTGTCATGGTCCGGATGGTACTTATGCAAGAACGGATTGAGGGCGTAGTCCGAGCCAATCTGGATGGCACCTGTCAACGACTGGGCGGGGGCGAATGTGCCGGAAAGGTCCAGGTGGTTCGTGCCTTGGCCGTCAAAGACAAAGCCGATCGCGCTAAGCCGCCGCCCCACGGACACACCATTCCGCAGAGTGGCGCCCTTGAACTGGCTCAAGAGCGCGTCCCTGGTCACCAGCACGTAAGTGCCGGGCTTGTCCACCACCCGGCGGCCCAGGTTGTCATTAGTATAGGTTCCATCGCGCCACATCTGGACCACTTCCTTCAGCAGGCGGGCCTGACCTCCGGCATCCACGTGCATCATCAGGCGCATGGTGAACTCGCTCTTGGTCGGAGTGGGCGCCTGCGCCCCCACATCGCGCTCGATTTTGGTGTAAACCGGCACCTGCACGCCGTCGGTAGTCTGAACCACCAGGACCTGGTTGGTCGTCACGGCCAGGTCTGCATTCGTTGTCACAACCGGGTTGGTGCTCACGATTAGCGTAGGGTCGGTGAGGGGCGTGGCCTGGCCGTTCAACACGGCGTAGAGGTTGGTAACCAGCGAGCCGAAGTGCGGTTCGCTCACGGCATTCACCGTCACGCTCCCGATCCAGAGTCCGGCATAACCGTGGCCAGGAGCCTCCGCTGTGACCGGCAGGGCGTAGCGGGTTCCCTGGCCGTCGGAGATGTCGAGGATCGAGGCATAATTTGTGCCCGGCATGCGGCTCCGGCGGAGGGCGAACGTGAACGTTTTCGGATTGCCGTTGGTCACGGCGAAACTGAAGGGATTCGGCAGATCGGCCCACTCAAATCCGTTGGTGCTGTTGAAGCGCTGGTAGGCCAGCAATCCGGGTACCGAGTCCGCTTGGCTGATGGTGACCGTGCGGAAACCGGCGGACAGGTTGTTAAACTGCAGGCTCAATCGGTCAAGCGTCTGGCCAAAATCCAGCGCCACACCCGAATCAAGCTTTAGTTCCAGTGGACCAGTAAAGCTGGAAGCATCCTGGCAATAGACCCAATAGGCCTCCCCCGCTTTCATCGGGGAGTCCGGATCCGCCACCGCCCAGGCGCCGTTGGCCCCCAGCCGATAGACTCCCCGCAGCCGGTTTTGCCCGGCATCGTAGTGGTTGGCGGACGATTGGAAATAGGCTCGGAATGTGGGTGAGTGGTCCGAATCCACGGGGAAGCCGCGCAGATTCCAGGCGTTGGGGACCCATGAAATCGCTCGGACCTCCGGCTGACCTGCGACCTGCCACATCACCGGACCGTTGGTGAGGTTGATCAGACAAGCCTGGCGCCCCAGGAGTTGTCGCAAGTCGCTGAGAAAGTCCGGTTGCGGCGGAGGATACCATCTCCGCCAATCCGCTTCATTGAAAGTGGCTTCCGCCGGGTCTTGGATGAAATCCACCGAAGAGAGCTTGTCCGCCCGCGCCCAGACGCTGGCTACCGGGAGGCCCTGGAACAAGGTCGCCGGATTGCCGTCCGGCGGCGTCACGTCGAGGTAGATGGCGTTCCAGCCGTTTTGGAGCGTGAAGGTGCGCGTGAGTGTCTGCGCGCAGGCGACAGAGCTGGCCAGCAGCCACATGGTCGTAGCCGCCAGCAGTGGCAGCGTGCGCGCGAACGCGGCCCCAAGGTGGCGCGCGCGGGGTTCATCCTTCCCGGATAAGTCGCGCCCGGCGGCAGCGCAGCGGCGCTTACGCCGCCGGGCCGAGATCGCTTCAGCAGTGGTTTGCATTAGTTCGATGTTCATGGTGCCCTCGTTTCAGGGTTGAAAGTGCCGGGCGTACCCGGCGGTCGGTTTTCGTTGACTGGCTTTCGAATGGACTCCAAGAGCGCGGCGTTGGTCCGGATCTCCAGTCCTTGTCTGAACCGGTTGTAGAGCGCTTGTGCCTGATGTTCTTCCTTTTCACGGGCTACCAGGTACTTGATCCCCTCCTTCACCTCGTCGAGCGGCCTCAATCGGTCGGGCCGCCGTTCGATAAGTTTCACCAGGTAGAACGCCTTCGGCGTCTCGATCACGGGACCACAGTCGCCGGGTTGTTTGAGTTCGTAAATGGCCTCGAGCACTGCCGGCGGCCAGGGGGCATTGGTGTCGCCCGTGGTCAACCAGCCGATATCCCCGCCCCGGTACCTGCTGGACTGGTCCTCGGAGTGGTTCTGCGCCAGCAGCCCGAAGGTGCCATCGGCCGGGGAGCCGGCCTTTGCCTGCGCCAGAACGGCGGCAGCCCGCCGCGCCGTTTCGGCGCGCTTCTCGGCCGACGCGGTGCGGCTGACTTTGAACTCGATGAGCGCCACGCGAACCGTTGCCGGGCTGCCAAAGCGTCGTGGGTTCTGACGGTAGTACTCGGCGATTTCCTGCGCGCCCACTTGCGGTGGCGGCAGTTTGGCTAGCTGGTCCGCCTTGTATTTGTCCACGATCATCCGTTTGAGATTAGCGCTGATCTGCGGGTCCCGGTCGTAACCCGCGGCCAGGGCCGTTTGATACGCCGCCTCAAACCGGATCATCTCTTCCAGCAGCGCGTATTTCTCCTTTGTTTCGGCCTCCCGGCCAGAATTCACGCGGGCGCGGCGTGCGAGCTCGTTTTGGAACGCTTCGACTGTGATAATGCGGCCCTCCACGACCGCCAGAGCATTGGACGGCAAGGCGCCCTCTTTCTCAGACTGTCCGCACCCGGCCAGCCCTAAGGCGGCCGCCAACCCAACTGCCAAAAAAGCCAAAGCCCGCCCGACCGCGGACCCACGCGGCACGTGTCGGGCATACCTGCGCAACCGCAGTAACTCGCCGAAGAAAAATCCAACGCGACTCTCAAGCTCTTCTATTGAGCGACCCATGACGATCCGCAATTCGACCCAGTGTTGTCACACTGGCAGCCCATCGAGTGGCGGCCCGACCACCCGGTTAACCTCCGAGGGCATCCAAGTGTCCTCGGACCCTTCACGCTTCGCTCGCCAAAATGGAAACTGGCGGCTCATTGCTCGAAAACAGCGGCCACCCGGTGGTGGACGTTGCTACCTTGCGTCAGTATTGCGTAAGTGCGGCTGCGAGCGCAAGGAGAATCTGAAAGCAGATTCTAAGCATCGGAACCGGGTGCAGGGCAAACCTGTTGAGGAAGGTTTCAAATTGATCATGCGGCGAAGGCCAATCCCTGACCGGCGCGGTTGTAGTGTTTCCAGAAGTCGTCAAACCAGCCGCTCAGCAGAGCGCAGCGCACGGCCAGCAGGTGAGAAGCTCCTTTGCGACTCCAGAGCATTCCGGATTGCTTGACACGCTGTCCCACCACCATCTTGCAGCCCGCTTCGACCACGCCTGAGCCGATGAAATAGCCGGCTTGGCGAAAGGTCTGATACCGCATCCGGAACCGGTTGCGTTCAAAGTAGGCGATTTGTTTTCTGGCCAGTTTGCGAGGTTGAACTCGGGTGGGCAGGTCGGCTTTAGCTTGGGCGATCACCTGGGCGATTTTATCTTTGAGAAGTGCCTTGCGCCACTGGCGGAAGCGTTTTTTGGCCAACTCTGAACCTTCGCCGCAGAGGAGGGCGCTCAGCAGGTTCAGATGCTCACAGGCGTGATAGTAATCGAGGATACAGACGGCGTTGGGAAAGTTGATGCGGGCCAACTTCCAAACCCAAACAGCTCCGTCCCCCCAAAAAGACCACCACCTTGGCTTTGGCTATCCCCCGCCGAAGGGCTTCGGCGCGCAGGAGGGGACCGAACTGCTCGGCAGAGGTGATGGCCGCCAGGTAAGTCGTCGAGGCATAATCGCGCTGGGGCCGCTGGTCGGGGTGATCGGGTTTGCGACGCCGCCCTGGCGGCGATAGATGCGGTATCTTGGCTTCATGATTTCGTTCATGAACGCAAGGATGCCACGTTCCGAAATCGCCTTTTACTGTGTACTGGACGAGTACGCCTGGGTTCTTCCGGCGTACTGCCTGAGTACTGAATCTAGGCACAAATCCAGGCACAGTTGGCTTTCTCTCTCCTCCTAAGCGACTGGTGCAAAGGCACTTACGAATGGAGGCGAGGGTCGGAATCGAACCGACGCTTCGAAAACTGCCCAAAACAGCCAGGAAGACGAACGTTCGTGATATCCGACGGCTGCCGGCTTGCGTCCGTTCACGTCCGACGGGAATGGGAGGAATTGGGCGGGGGCATGATCATGTCAATTCAGGGGCGTTTCCTTGGGCTCCGCAAGGGCTTGGAGCCTGATAGGCCCCGCTCGATCTGATCAAGTTCTTGGAGAAGATCCGTGGCATGCTGGCGGGCTTTCTGAATTCGAAAGCGAATCGGCGCAGCGAGATCGCTCCGTTGCTCTCGAACCTGCTTGGGCACTGCCTTGGCGAAGATTTCACCCTCACCAGTCTTCAACCAAGATTCGTTAACGGCAAGAGCTTGAATCCATCTCGAAAGCAGGCGTTTGCTGGGCTGGTCATGGCCGTTCTCAACTCCGCTGAGAGTCGTGAGAGCATAGCCCGTGCGCTCCGCCAATTGGGCAAGGGTCACGCCGGCCTGTTCTCGTGCCTGCCTCAACCGCGCTGATATGGACGCCAGAATATTTTCTTGCATAATATGGAATCCAGAGCTACGGTTTCCGTACACATGTACAACCTGGAAGACGAAAAGGAAAGCGGCAAATGCAGAGGTCGCCCGCGGGACTGCGGGACAAAAGGCAATGCTCCTCCCGCGCGCAGCGAAGCCTCGTCCGCAGCCCAACCCCTCGTGGAGGTTGGCCAAAACGACATCGCGATGATGATTCAGCACCATCGTGGGCCCTGGGTCCGTGCCGCGCAGTTGCCCGATTTGTTTTGCAGTTGGGACCTCGCATATCGCTGCACGAGAAGTGGTTGGCTCAGGCCTGTCGTGCAGGGCAAGCGGCGCACGATTTATCGGCTTGCTGACGTCTTGACCTGTATGCGGCGGATTGAGGCCGGGGAACTTCCGCTGCCGCGCCGCAACAAGGCAGCGCAGTAACACGGCGACTGATTCCCGCGTCAAGAACTCACTGAATTATGCCCCTGCGAATCAAACCCAGGAAGGAGCGCCGGTCGAACGGTGTCTACTGGGTCGTCTCGCTGGGGCGAAAGTACACGGGCGGATGCCGCCAGCGTCGCTACTTCGGCAGCCGCAAGGAGGCGAAGGCGTTCGTTGCGCAGTCGGAGGAGGCCCGCCATAGACTGGGCTGCGAGGCGTTCATTCTGCCGATGGGCCTGCGCGCGGAGGCAATGGCGTGCTCGCAGCGATTAAAGCCGTTGAACGCCACGTTGACGCAGGCTGTCGAGTTCTTCATTCGCAACGCGCCGCGGGCCGAATCCGCCAAATCCATCGAGGAACTGAACGGGGAGTTTCTCAAGTCCCGGAAGGCCATGAACTGCCGACCGCGGACCATCGTGCAATACGAGAGTTATCTCAGGGTTATCCGTACGGACTTCGGGAAGGTCGATGTCACCAGCCTCCTTCGGCAGGACATCGAGGACTGGCTGGAGGAGTCCGAATGGTCGCCGCGGACGCGCAAGAACTACCTCGTGACCCTGACCACGATCCTGAGCTTTGCGGTGGGGAAGGGGTATCGCGCGGACAACCCGGCAGCCAGCATCGAGCGGCCCATTCTTGATGACCGGCCCGTTGGCATCCTGGCTGTGGAGCAGGTGAGGAGGTTGCTGCGCGTGGCGAAGGAGTTCGATCCCGAGATGCTCCCGGCGCTGGCGATCGGACTGTTTGCGGGACTTCGACGCTCCGAGTTCTTCGCCCTCGACTGGTCGGAGATCGACCATGAACACCGCACGATTGAAGTGAAGGGGATCAAGGCGAAGACGCGCCAGCGCCGCCTCGTGAGTGTCGCCGCCAACCTGCTCGCGTGGCTGAATCCGCATCGGAAGACGAGCGGTGCCATCAGCCCCGCGCGCAACATTGATGTGTTCTCGGAGCGTTTGCACGAATTGGCGGTCAAGGCGGAGACCAGCCCCTGGCCGCACAACGCGATGCGCCACAGTTTTGGCAGCTACTTCCTTGGCAAAACCAAGGACGAAAACCTCACCGCCTCAGAGATGGGCAATTCGCCCGAAGTGATCATCAAGCACTACCGCGCCCTCGTGCGGGATGCGGACGTCACGCGGTACTGGGGCCTCGCGCCGGGGAATGTCCAAGAGGAAAGCGCCAGCACGCCGACGCTCCCACCAGCAAAAGCTGTGGCGCATCGTCAGCGACCTCCGGCAAAGCCGGTGTGGGTAGCGAAAACTCCATAATCTTTCGAAAACGTTGATTTTTCAATATGGTCGGCCAAAGTTGGCCCCGTCATGCTCGAGGTCATTTTGGCGCTTTTACGCTCCCTGCTTTCCGGCTTCCAATCCCATTCCCGGCTCGCGCTTGAGAATCTGGCGCTCCGACATCAACTCGCCGTGCTCAAACGGCAGGCCCGCAAACCCAAACTCCGCCCCGCCGATCGACTGCTTTGGGTTGGCCTGCTGCGCTTCTGGCCACGGTGACAACAGGCCCTGCTCCTCTTCCAACCCCAAAGCGTCATCGCTTGGCATCGCCTTGGCTTTCGCCTGTTCTGGCGCTGGAAATCCCGGGCCCGCGGGGGAAGACCCTCCGTCGACGGCGACCCAGTTCTCGACCAGATACGTCTTGCCCACTTGGCGCGCGCCCCCCAGCACCAATGGCTTGCGACCCGGGCCACCCCGCCATTCGGACAAGAACTGCTCTGCTCGGCGCTTCATGTTGGGTTGGATTTTAGCAGATTCAGAAGTAAAAGACAATTGGATTTCGTCGCGGATTAACCGTGACGCCGAGGCCTTTCGCGCCGACTTGCGCCAGGCCGTCATCCTTCTCAACTGTTTCGTCCACGGGCGGCTCCTGCCCGAACACCCAGATTGGCCGCAGGGCAATGGCTGAAGAAATGGCCCCGATCTCTGTGAGGAATCTGGGTCGTTTCACATTTTCTTCCTTCGGCTTTCAACGCCATTGTTCTATTCACCGGCAGCGCCTGGTTGGATTTCGAGCGGCCCCCAAACGGTTTTACCATCCAGAAATGCTCGTAAAAGAGGGCCGCGAAGGCGTCGCCCATCCGTGCATGCCGTGAGCTCTCCGCATTTCGCATAGCTCCTCTCGGCGGGCAGGGAAAAGCCCTGGCGGGGTTGATCAGTTCAGGACCTGCACGCTTCCCTTCAGGCGGATATCTTTGGAAGAAGCTCCCACCATGATGTCGAGAGCGCCGGGTTCCACCACCCAATGCATGTCCTGGTTCAACAGCGCCAGCTCTTCCGGAGTCAGGGTGAAGGTTACGGTCTTCACGTCACCCGGCCGAAGCGAGATACGCTCGAAGCCTTTCAACTGCTTTACCGGAGTGGCGACCGACCCGGTCACGTGGTGGATATACAGTTGGACGACCTCATCGCCTTCCCGCTCGCCCGTGTTCTTCACGTCGACGCTGACCTGCAGTTGGCCTTCGGACCTGATCTGTCCGGGCGTAATCCGCAGATCGCTGTAATTGAACTTCGTGTAGCTCAGGCCGTATCCGAACTCATAGAGCGGCGTGGCCGGCATGTCGGCGTAGCCACGCCTCATCACGTACGCTTTCGACGGCTTGTAATCGTAGTAAACGGGTAACTGGCCCGAATGGCGGGGAACGCTAATCGCGAGACAGCCGCCGGGATTGTAGTCGCCGAAGAGGATGTCGGCGACTGCTTCGCCGCCGCGTTCACCCGGCAACCAGGCCTCCAGGATCGCCGGGACGTGCTCGGAGGTCCAACGCGTCGACAACGGCCTTCCGTTGATGAGGACCACCACGGTCGGGGTGCCGGTTTCATAGACGGCCTTGACCAGGTCTTCCTGATAGCCGGTCAAGTCCAGGTTGGCGATGTCCGAGCCTTCGCCGTCGGTCCGGGCTTGGCCCTCCCCATGGCCCAATTGACCCATGCGTTCTCCGACGACGACCACGGCAATCTGCGCGTTCTTCGCCGCCCGCGTCGCCGCCGCAAAGCCGTTCTTGTCGCCGCCGATGACGTCGCACCCCTTGGCGTACTCCACTTCCGTCGCCTGCGGGACTTTCCCCTTGATGCCTTCGAGAACGGTCACAACGTGCTGGAGAATCGCCTGGGTCGTGTAGTCGCCCAATTGACTGTGCACCGCATCGGCATTCGGGCCGATGACCGCGAGCGATTTAAGATCCTTTTTCAGGGGAAGCAGATTCTTGTCGTTCTTCAGAAGCACCATGCCTTCTCGCGCGGTGCGCAGAGCCAGGTCCTGATGCTCCTTCGTGTGGATGACCTTGGCCCCCCGCTCCGGATCGACGTAGGGGTGCTCAAAAAGGCCGAGCTTGAATTTCTGCGTCAGCACGCGACGGACCGCCCGGTCGATCAGCGCCATCGAGACCTTGCCCTCCTCCACGTTCTCAATGAGCGGCTTCATGTAGGCGGGCTCATAGGTGATGTTGAGATCCACGCCCGCCTTCAACCCGAGCGCGCCGGCCTCTTTCTGCGTGGCCACGATGTTTTCGTAGGTCAGGGTGCTGAATCCGCCGCCCTCGCTGAGCACCAGCCCCTCGAAACCAAGTTCCTCCCGGAGCATCTTGGTCAGGAGCTTCTCGGATCCGTGAGTAACGACCTCGTCCACCTCCGGATATCCTGCCATGACTCCGAGACCTCCGGCCTTTGTGAGCCCGGCAATCCACGGCGGGAGAAAAATTTCACGAAGCCGCCGTTCGGAGACTTCGACCGCACCGCGCTCGAGGCCGCTAGCCGGCTCGCTCTGGCCCGGGAAGTCGGTGAACACGGTGACGACCTTGTCATCGGCTGCGAGGTTCGTGCCCTGAGCTCCGTGCACAATGGCCTCCGCGATGCGCGACACCAGGTACGGGTCCTCACTGTATCCTTCGGCGTTTCTCCCCATCCGGGGGTCGCGGTTCGGCTCGAGGACCAGGGTGCAAAGCTGATGGATGCCGACCGACCGGGCTTCCGCAGCGGCCGTTGCATAGATCGACTTCACCAGGTCAATATCGAAGCTGCTGCCGATCCCGAGGCCCTCGGGAAAGATCGTGGCTCCGGGGAACATCCCTCCGTGCGTCCCCTCTTCCGTCTGCAACAGAGGAATCTGCAGCCGCGTCTTCTTCAGGGCGATGGACTGCAGCTCGTTGAAGTACTCGGCCTGTTGCCTGGCGCCTTTGTGCAAGGTCTGATCGGCCAGAGTGAAAAACCCGCCGCCGGGCCCGATTTCGTCGGTGTACGTTCCTTCTGCGAAACGCCGGCAAGCTTCCAATTTGGCCGGAATATCCTTGCCGAGTTCTTCGACATACACGCAGGGCATATTGAGCTGCCCCACTTTCTCTTTCAACGTCATGCGTGACATCAGGTCATCGACTCGCGCCCGAATGGGTTGAGTCGGGTCCTGATAAACGGGCGTCTTGCCGCCGGGTTGCGCCAGGGCCGCCGCTGTCAAGACCAGCAGCGGAGCCGAAGTGAGCGCCGCGCTCAGTTTATTGAGCAACATGAAAACCCTCCCAATCCTTCGATTGCGCTCAGTGATTGTTATGAGAGCACCACGTCTCCCGCCACGAAGCCCCGCTCCTCCGGCCGCATTTCCGTCCCAGGGACGCCGGAGGGATTCCGGACGCCGCTGGGGGGCGCAACCCGCCAGGAAGCCTGTGGCCAGCAACGCCACAAAGGGAATACGCTGTCTATTTCGAGTTAGGTTCATAATTGGAGGATCTTAATTAAGTGTTACAGATTTTCCAAGAGCAGGTCGCTGGACCTGTTCAGACTGGCTAGTAATTTTCCTGTGTCCGACATCATAGCCCTGCAGGGCTTGGTAATCATTGGCGGTCGCACTCAATGGTTTTCCAGCACGAAGTCATCGAGATAAAACGCGACGTTGGAGGTCGCCGGGGAGCTGAAGCCGACCCAGCGGGCTTCCTTCCAGGCAGCATCGCAGGCCAGGTCCTTGAACTCCTTGGACGTCCCCTCGGGCAGCTTGATGGTCAGGCTCCAACGGCTGTCGGATTGGCCGAGGTCGGCGCGCATTTCGACGGAGACCCAGGTGTTCGCCGGGATGTCCATGAGCTTCTGGCCGCGGACCAGCACGGCCCCCGGCCGCAACTGGACACTGGGACCGGTATGGTACGGGTTGGCTTGGTCGCGCCACTCGCACACTGCGTCGGCTCCGGGTTCCAGCCGCATCTGGCAGGCCAGGCGCGCAGGTCCCTTGATGTAGTGCGGGTCCAAAAAAAAGTGGGGGTTGTACGCCGCCTTCAGGTCGGGGCGGTCCTGGATTTTAAGGCAGTGCTTGCCGCTGGCGGCGAGCGTGTCGGTGAGGGCGATCAGGTCAGGATGACCTTCGTGGACGAGGACGGCCACTGCAAGCAAAGGGGTGGTTTTCCCACCCTCGAAATCGTCCCGCAACTCGATCGGTTGGGGCGGGGGGACCACATACGGCTTCGGCCAGACAATCGCGGCGGCCAGTGTTTTCCAGACGACCTCTCCCTGGACGCCGGCCTCGGCGGGATCAAAGGGCCGGAACCCGATCTTTTCGGCAGGGGAACCGGGGCGGAGCCGGAAGTCGCGCCGAGCAGGGTCACGGAAGAGCGGGTCGGCGATTAGCGAGCCCTCGTCTCGGCCCTGCGCGCGCCACTGCTCCCAGCTCTGACCTTCGAAATCAAACGGTTTGCCGCCAGCCCGCCAGTATAGGTTGTTCCGGAGCACGACCTTCGCGCCGCTTTTCCAGCCGCCATACCCGAGCAGGCGGCCTTCATCCCAATAGACCAGGTTGTGTTCGAAGGTGAAGGACAGGTGCGGTTCGGCGCGGGTGATGGCGATCTGGCCCTCCTCGCTGAAGGCGAGGATATTGTTTCGGAAAATGTTCTCCTTGCCGTAGTGCTGGTGGACGCAGCCGTCCCGGACATCGTACACCAGGTTGTTTTCGTACAGAATGCCCGTGCTGCCTTCGTCCGGGTAGAGCCCCCAACCGCCATAGCGCGTGGCATAGACGTCGTGAATGACATTGTGGCGCACCGTTGTGCCTTCGGACGGTCCCAGGGTATAGACGCCGCCCATATCGCTCAGGATGCGATAGCCGAGGTGGTGAAGGTGGTTGTATTCGATGCGGTTGCGTTTGGCGACGCTCTCGCCGTAACCCCAGCGCCAGCCCGCCGAGATGGCTGTATAAAAGAAGTCGCCGATGTCGCAGTGCGTGATGGCATTATCGGCGCTTTGCCCGATCCAGACTCCCACAGTATGGGGCGCAATGCGGCCTCCGCTCTGGATGATGCAATTGTCGATGCTGATGCCACCCGTCCGGACCGACTCTGGAACAATGCCAGGTTCGCCGATGCGCACGCCGCCGATGCCCAGGTCGTACATCCGGCTCTTCTCCACGCGGCAATCCCGGCAGGCATGCCGGAACCAGAACGCCGTCGAACCGATGTTTTCGACCGCGCAGTCCCTGAACCGGATGTCCTGCGCGCCATCGATCTGGATAGCCGCGGCGTCCACGTTCATCACCGCCTGCGCTGGGGGCAATCCGGCGGCCGGAATCCGAAACTCAGCGTGCCGAAACTTCAGCCCTTCAAAACGCAGGTGTCCCACCCAGGCCTCGGGCTTTTCGGCGTTGCCCCGGATCGACAGGAATTGCTCGACCACCGGCGCCACGACCTCGGCCCGCTTGAGGTCTTCTTCGGGTCGCGGCCGGTAGTAGAGCCAGCCATCGCGAGCCAGGAACCATTCGCCGGGCGCATCCAAGGCGGCCAGGCAGTTCTCCAGATAGAAGAGGCAGTCACGCTCCATCCGGTTCCACGACTGCATTTTCAGCCCACGCGTCCTCAGCGTACCCTCGGCCGGCGAAGCCGTCTCGAGCCATTCGCGGGTCGTATCCCACTTATGAAAAACGACGATCTGCGCGTCCTGGAGGGCCTCCTGGTCCAGGCCGCGCAACGCGGCCAGGTACTCTGGACGGACGGCGAACGTGTGTTTTGCGCCCCGGCCACCGTCGGCTTCCTCCGTGACGCTGCCCAGGGTTGCAAAATCCCAGTAGTTGGGTGTCCGCGCCCGCACCGCCCGCCGGCCGTTTACCCAGAGCTGCTCGAAGCGCTGACCGGGCGGGCTGCCGGCGCCTGGAACAACCGCCCGCGTCTTCCAGGTCCCCGGGCGTTCCGGAGCGAGCTGCCAGCCCGTGAGGAGCCGCCCACCGCTGATCACTACGGATTCGCCTGGTCGCGCCCGATACTGCACCGGGCGTTGTGCTGACACGCCGGAATCGGCTGGTGTGAACTCCAACGGATGTTCCAGCCGGTAAACGCCACCGCCAAAGGTGACCACGATCGCCTCGTCCGAGTGCGCTTTTCTTTCGGCGCGAACGGCCTCCTGAGCCCGCTCGAACGATGCAAACGGGTCCGCCCGCGTTCCAGGATTCGCATCTTTTCCGCCCGGAGCAACGAAGAATTCAGACGCGGACACCGTGCCGGCGAGGGTAACAGCCGCCACCACAATAACACGGCATTTTCGCAGTAATCGGGCGGAAAGCTGGATGCTCATAAGTTTTGCCGGGCCATTCTGTGAAAGCCGGTTCATAGCGAGAGTTGGAATCGGTTCGGGTTACTGGTTGACCGTGTCAATCAATGCCTGCACGCCGTCCTGATAAACCTTCACGGGATAATCGTCCAGCCTGTATTGCTTAAGCCATTGAGCCAAAGGCCCCACGAGGGCGTTGTCGCCGGCGACGGCCACGCGGGGCGATTCCGTCTCGGCGGCGGTCCTGTTCTTGTCTTGGGCTGGCTTCGGATCGTCAACATGCGGCAACTTCGATGCCGGCGGGTAGCGAAAACCTCGCGAGCCTTCAAAAGCCTTGATTGCTCGGGGTTCCGGACCAACGCTAGGCGCCTCATGGTCGATGTCATTTGGGCGCTTTTGCGGTCCCTGCTCTCAGGCTTCCAATCCCATCCTCGGCTTCTGCTCGAAAACCTGGCTGGGGCAGCGAAATCTCCATACCGGCGCAACAGGATGTCCTCCACGAAATTGCAGGGCGATCGGTGCGACGGAAAGTGGACTTTGGAACCTGGGAGACGACCTGCCGGCGATGGGGCAACCAACTGGTGATCTTCGCGGACGCGATGGGTGGTCAACGTTCTCGAAGGATTATGGAGTTTTCGCTACCCACACAGGTCCGTCAATTTGACCCTCAGGCCAAACGGGTGACCAACGGTGAATATGCTGAACGAGGGGCCATCACCATCTGCGATTATTCCGCCGTCTGCAATCCGGACGACTTCAACATCGCCGACCTCATCACGGGCTTTGGCATTTCTGCGACAGGGAAGGCCACAACTTCCGGGCCATCATTCGTCGGGCCATCAGGAACTGGGAAGCGGAGCGCTGAGGAGAGGGGGTGACTGAAAATGGGGAGCCTAGGCGTGCTCCGGAAGTCGCAGCCTCGGCCCTTGACTTTTCAGGGCGGAATCTTAAGCTTGCCTCATGCGCTTGTGGAAGTTTTGCCGTGTTGTTGGCCCTTTTGAAATAAGGGCAGGAGTTCCACTAGATCGCGATTCTGCGGTTCAATATACGAACCGCTGATCGAATAATCACAGTTCGGCCGCCCGCCACGCCACAGTTGATCAACCATGATTACACAATGAAAACCAAGTGTTCTGCAATGTTCGTTGGGTTAGCAGTGTCGTCTGTTCTGAGCCTCCTCCTCGCGCCCTCCGCGACCGCGCAATGTGTCCCGCCGCCATCGGGCATGGTTGGATGGTGGCCTGGAGATGGCGACGCTCATGACTATGTTGATGGACAGAATGGCACGCTCATAAACGGCGCGACCTTCGCACCGGGCATGGTCGGGCAGGCGTTCAGTCTCAACGGCACCAGTGCTTTTGTCGAGATCTCGAACAGCCCTAGTCTGAACCTTACCGGAAGCCTGTCCGTCGCGTTCTGGGCCAAACCGAGTTCAATATCCGGACTTAGCGCGATCGTGGACATGGCCCAAGAGGGGACTTTGAACGAGAACTACTGTGTTGCGAACGCGAATGGAACCCTCGACCTGCAATACTATAATGGCGGCTGGCAGCAAGTGAGCGCCCCGGGTTTCTTTGGCGCTGGCGTGTGGGTGCATGGAGTTGTCACTTACGAGGCGGGCAACGTCTTCATCTATCGGAACGGAACCCAATTTGCACAAGCGGCAGGGCGGCCGCCCCTACTGACCAACTCCTCCAATGTTCTGAAAATCGGCCGTTACCAGGTCGGCACCACCGGGTATTTTCAGGGTCTAATTGACGAAGTGGCCATCTACAACCGCGCGTTGACTCCCACGGAGGTGGCCTCGAACTACGCCGCCGGCAGCGCGGGCATGTGCAAACCTCAAATACTGGATCCCCCAAGTGACCAAATTGTTACTTGCGGCTCGAACGTCACATTTTCAGTCGTGGCCACTAACACGAGCCTGTACCAATGGCAGTTTAACGGAACCAACATTGCCGGCGCCACCAACGCCTGGCTCACACTGACCAACGCCCACTCCCAGGACGCTGGCATTTACACGGTCGTGGTCGGCAACCCCAGCGGGTTCCATCTGACCGCCTCCGCATGGCTGGCATTCAGCTTCCTGGACTTGCACATGTATGCAGGCGTGAGCATCAAAGGCCGGGTGGGTGGCACTTACCGCATCGAATACACCGAAAGCCTGGCGACGCCGGTGCAGTGGATCGCGCTCACGAACATCGTGAGCCTTCCGGTCACGCCCTACGTATTCATTGACTTTGACTCGGTGGGACAGCCACAACGGTTCTATCGTGTTGTCTCCCAAGATTGTCCATGATAACCGTAGAAACTGCGCCGAACAAGCTCAGTGCAGCCAACAGCCGCCGGGGAAAGCCATTATCACCCAAACTCCTTGGCAGCGGGGCCGGGGTGAGGGGAAACCAGACGGCCGAAGTTCTCCCTGTGTGCAAGAACTGATCCGCCCCGTTCACGGCCCGATCTGCCGAATGCGGTAGAAGCGGCGCGGAGCTGCGACGGTCAGGGGCGGCGCATTCGACAGGCCGCCAGTGTCCCGCCAACTGGCGATGTCGAACTCAAACGGTTCGTAGCCGTTGAGATAGGTGCCGATGGACGTGCCGTTGAGCCAGACCTGGGAGTTGAACTTGGCCCCGCCCAACCGGAGTTCGGCGCTCCGATGGATGGCCCCCGGGGCGCTGCATCCAAGCTTGAACCGGGCTCTGCCCGGCTCTATACCCGTGGGTCATGCAGATTGAGAAATGTCTTTCGGGCCGCCTGGCCTTAGCTTTTTCCCTCGCCGCTCTCCTGGCCGCCGGCGCAGCCACCGCGGAGGTGTGCAACCTCAAGATCGTCACGGACGCTTCTCCCGATTACTCGGATTTGCCCTCCTTTCTCCACAGCGCGACGGCCAAGTGGGCGAGTCCCGAGGAGAAATGCTGGGCGTTGTTCTACTGGAACCACCTCGCGCGCCGCCAAACGGCACCGATGATTCTGCACGGGCTCGAGTTGACCGATCCCATCCGGCAATGCAATGACTACGGCTACACCATGTGCAGCACCATCTCCGGGGTGAATTGCGCCCTTTGGCACAACCTGGGGTTGCCGGTCCGGTTCTGGGACATTTCGCTTCACACGGTGCCCGAGGTCTTTTATGGGGGACGTTGGCACATGTACGATAACTCGATGAGCGCGCTCTATACCCTGTGCGATGGCGTGACGATTGCCGGAGTCGAGGATATCGGCCGGGATGGCGCTTGCGCGGCTTCCGGGGGCGAATCGGAGCGCGGACACGTTGCCCAATACCATTGCCTCTATGCCACCGGCCCCAAGGGCTTTCTCACCGGCGCCGACACGCAACGCTCGCTCGACGAGGAGTCGCGCTGCTTCAATCCCAACGCCCTGAAATACCGCAATTACTATTTCAACTGGGACTACGGCCATCGTTATATCCTCGACCTGAAGGAGAACGAGTCCTACACCCGGTACTACCATCGCCTGGGGAAAACTCCCGCCTATTACGTGCCCAATGAAGGCAAGGACCCGGATGATCGCTACGGCCTCCGCGGCAACGGGACCTGGCGCTTCAAGCCGAGCCTGGCCGCCGCGGATTACATGAGGCAAATCCACAGCGCCACCAACATCACCGCGGGGCCGGACGGCCTCCATCCCGCCGCGGCCGGCCAAACCGCCGAAGTCGTCTTCAAGGTGCAGGCGGCCAACGTCATCTCGAGTCAAATCATCCGCGCCTCGTTCACGCGCGCCAGCCGGGAGGATGCCGCGAGCATCGCTGTGAGCACGGATAACGGCCTGCATTGGACCGAGGTCTGGCAGGACGGCGCCACAGGCGAGACGGTCGCCGGGGTCAATCTGGTGAACGAAGTCAACGGGGCCTACGAGGCGCTGATCCGGATGAGCCTGCAGGCGAAGCAATCCCCGGCGGATGCCTGCCTGCGCGACCTGGAGATTCAAACCACCACCATGCTCAACGCCAAGACACAGCCAAAGCTGAACCTGGGAGGAAATACCGTCTATGTCGGCGCCGGGGACCCAACCGAATCGATTGTCCTGTGGCCCGAGTTGCAAGGGGCTAAATACAAAGAACAGGTTGTGGAGGAGAAGAACATGGCTTCGACGCCGAAACATATCGGCTACCAGGGGACCGTCTATCCGGCGGCCGCCGGGGAGGATGCCTGGCTGGTCTATCGCCTGGACGCCCCGGCGGATATCACCCGGGTCAATTACGGCGGCCGATTCTACAACCGCGCCCCCAAGAGCCACGTGGACCTCCTCTACTCCCTGGATGCCGGCCGGACCTGGACGAAGTCCTGGTCGCTCCGGCGCACCTCGCCGCCCTGGGATGTCATCCATTACGAAACGATCGAGGTCCCCGGGGGACACCGCTCGGTCTGGCTGAAATACTTGATGAACACCACCGAAGCGGCGCCCTCCGGGTGCAGCATCTATGCCGTGCGGATGGAGGCTAATTACCTCCCCGCCGACGCCACATTCAAGCCGCTCGAGGTGACGTTCAACTGGTCGGAGCGGCAAAAGGACCGCACCCTGGTCGAGCGCAGCCACACACAAACCGTCCCCCGCCTGCCGTTCAAGTACACGATCAACGTGGGCGGAGAGGATCGCCCGGTTGTCAACTGGCTGCGAGTCAACCTGCCAGGCGCGGTGTCCGGCGCCAAGGAGGGTTATTCTGACGGCCGGGACGTTGGCGGGGCAAAATTCACACCACAATGGCTGACCTGCGGGAAGAACATCGCCATTGGCAAGCCGTACACCCTCTCTGCTCCATCGGGCGACAATTGGGGCGCGGGCGACCCGGACGGCAAGAAATTGACCCGTGGCGCAGGCGGCCCTTCCTACGCCGGCGGTTCTTCCTACCGATCGGGCGCGCTGTGGAACCAAAATGTCAACCCGGTCATCACCCTGGATTTGGGGACGCCGACGGCCTGCGCCAGTTTCGGCATGAATCTCCACGGCTATCCCTGGTGGGACTCCCTCAAAGGCGAGGTCCAGGACCAGGTGGAGGTTCTGACTTCCCCCAATGGCCAGGAGTATCGCTCCCAGGGGTTTCTCAAACTCAACCTCTTCTGGAAAGACCTCCCGGCAAACTATATGTGGACGGACGAGGAAACCCTGACCTCCGGGACCTTCCGCCTCATCCCGGACCAACCTGTGACGACGCGCTACGTTCAATACCGCATCCGCAACCAGCGCTTCTTCGATTGCGCCGGATTGGAGGTGCTGGACACTATCCAAAGCGCGCCCTTCGACCTGCGCATCGCGCTGCCGGACCAGGCCGGGCCGGCCGTCAGCCTGGCCCCGGCCGATGACGGCTCGGAGCGGCCCGGGAGTTAGGACGGCAAGCATCCGCCCTCGACCGGCGGCGGGGCCCGTGCCGCCGCGATTCCGCAGCCCGTATCCGATCTCGGCACTTCTCGTCGATCACCTCGGTTTCATCCTCCCCATCAACTCCGTGTAGATCGCATCATCCACGGGAAACCGGAGCTTGCGGAACCAGGGGCGCAGGTCCTCGTTGAAGCCGTAGGCAAGAGCCGCCGTCATCAGCGTCGCCCGGAAGCCTTCGCTGCCGCGGTCCAGAAAGCGCTCGTGATCGCGTCGGTCGAAGGTCTGGAGCAGCGCCAGCATCCGCTTGAGCGGTTTCCGGTAGGCGCCTTTCGCTTCAGCTTTCTTTACGAATACATAAGCCACGGTCATGAAGGTGCCGAACGTGGGATCGCTCTTTCCGGACTGGATGGTGCAGTAAGGGCAGCCGGCGGCGATGTAATCGTGGTAGGCGCGGCTGGTGATGGCGAAGGCAACGACTGCGCCGTGCCGGAGCTCGGCGCAGGCGTCGGCGGAAAGTCCATACCGCCCCGGTGTATTCAGAAGCTCCCAGGCCGTTGCGTGCTGCATGATCTGCGCGAGCGTCTCCGAGACGATCGTGTTCATGGGACCGTCGGTCTTTCCGCCGAATCGGTACTTCGCGGGTGAGTTAAGCGTCAGGTTGTGTCCCAGCTCGTGGAACAGGCTGCTCACGCCGGAGAGGTTCGCGAGGTAAGACGGATCCGCGCCCATGGCCATCGGTCTTGTGAACCAGAGGGAGAAGGCGCCTCCCGCATCCGCCGCTTTCAGAACCACCTGCCCGGCGCCGGCAGCCGGATCGATATCCCGGTTGCAGAAGTCCGTCTCCAGCATACAGCCGACGTCCAGGATATATTCGAGGAGCGGGCGCGGCACCCCAAGCTCGGAATCCTGGAAACCGGTTAGGTGGCCGGGCGGCGAGTAACCCGGCAGGGTCGCCCACAGCTCCACCGGCGCCGAAGCGACGCGCACGCGCGCGGGTATGGCCGTGTCTCGCCGGAACGACAGCTCCAGCGGCATGAACCGAACGGTTTCGGTCTCCTGCGCCTCGCCGTCTTGATAATGTGCGATGACCGTGACGGTGTAATTGCGCCGCGTTTCTGCATACCGGTGCCTGGCGGGGAAGAAGGATTCCGAGCGCGAGCCGTCACCCCAGCCGAAGGTGAAGGGTATGCTTGGCCGCCTGGAATCGCCGCCGTCGACAGTCGCCTCCGCGCCGCTGATTTGCGGAACGGCAACCTGAAGGCTGGGCGTCTTATCCAGGTAGGGCTTGAAGCTAAAGGGGATCCGGGAAGAGGCCCGCGTCGTGTTCGGGATGCTGGCAATCAACGCCGCAACGATCAGCGCCACCCCTCGAACATGGTTTTGCTTGCGGAAAAAGAGTGCTGGGCGGGGATCGCTGTTCCAGGCTTTCATTTTCGGCGGCTCCGCTTATCTAATTTCACCGGCTGTGCCTCGACATGATTCGGTACTTGCTGATGCCGATCATGCTCACTTTTCCCGTTTGTCTTTTGGCTTGGATGGCTTGGCTGAATTGTTCGTGAAACCTCCGTCCACACGTGGAACAGCGTTCGAAACGTGCGTCTTGGTCCCCAGGTGCAGTTCTTGCGCGATCCACCCCAGAGTTCTCTCGACAGTATTTCGTTTCCAGAACGGCCGAAGGGGCTCGACGAACAGCAGCAGAGGACGGTGGAAACCCGAGCTGTGGCTCACTGCGACCTTCATCTCGAAACGCGCCTGTTCTTGTTGGGTGTTGGTTGGTCGTCGTCCTGCGCCACGCGCCGTTGCTCGTGAAGGCAATTTGGCCGGTGGGCCGGGACTAACCGATCTCTGCCGGGGTGAAAGCGGAAGACTCCAGCTTGCCAACAGACGCTGCATCTGGTTCAACGACGGAGACAAATGACACCTGCTGGCGCCCATTTAAAACATAGACGGCAAACGTCGTCAACGGTATTAATGTTCCATTGGCAAATGAAGACATTGTCGAGCATAATCGTTATGGCGATCACGGGTTGTGGTTCTGTCCTCGCCGCGGGGACGGTTGATGTTAGCGGCAAGTGGCAGGCGGAATTCGATACGCAGGTCGGCCGCCAGAAGTACATCTATGAGTTCAAGGTTGACGGGGAGAAGCTCACCGGCAAGGCGACCGCCCGCATCGGCGGCGAGGCGGAGCGGCCGCCCGTCGAGATCCGGGACGGGCGGGTGAGCGGTGACGAACTTGGTTTCGTGGAAGTGATGGATTTTCAAGGAAACTCCCTTCGCATCGAATACCGGGGGAAGATCGCCAAGGACGAAATCAAGTTCACGCGCAAGGTGGGCGATTTCGCCACGGAAGAATTTACCGGCAAACGCGTCCCCGCCGCGGCAGCTTCGACGGCGCCGGCGGCCGGGGAGTCGCCGACGAAAGCGCCGGCTGCGCCGGCGGGTTTCGACGCGCGGCGCGAAGGCGTCGCGCCGGGCAAGGTCGAGCCGGTGGAATACGACTCGAAGAGCGTCGGGCTGAGACGCCGGATGCTGGTCTATACTCCGCCCGGCTACTCGAAGGACAAGAAATATCCTGCGCTCTACTTGCTGCACGGCATCGGCGACGACGAGACCGGCTGGCAGGAGAAGGGCGCGGCCGGCGTTATCCTGGACAATCTGTTCGCCGACCAGAAGCTGGTGCCGATGGTGGTGGTGATGCCCAACGGTCGCGCCGCGGCGGGTCTTACGATCACGAGCCCTTGGGACCGGCAGGCCCCGGCGTTCGAAGCTTTCGAGCAGGATTTGCTGGGTGACCTCATCCCCTATATCGAAGCCCATTACTCGGTGAAGGCGGACCGGGAACACCGCGCGCTCGCGGGTCTGTCGATGGGCGGCGGACAATCGCTGAACATCGGCCTCAAACACCTGGACACCTTTGCCTGGGTCGGCGGGTTCTCCTCGGCTCCGAACACCAAGCCGGCGGCGGAACTCGTCCCTGACCCGAGCGAGGCCTCGGCCAGGTTGAAGCTGCTCTGGCTCTCCTGCGGCGACCAGGACGGGCTGATGAACATCAGCCAATCCTTCCACGACGCCCTCGGCCGGAAGCAAGTGCGCCACCATTGGCAAGTCGATTCCGGCGGGCACACTTGGCCGGTATGGAAAAACGACCTGTACTTTCTTGCCCAACGATTGTTTCGCTGATCCCGGGCGGCTGGGGCCGATGCCGGCCTGACCGCGCCGGGCGGCTGCCCCCACGCCCCCGTTGCCACCACGGGGGGCCAGGCGATGTGCTGGACCGCTTTTTGCAGCGGGCGGATGGAATCGGGCGCGGGGAGCTTCGCCGCGTTGAGGATATGGAGTTCGGCCAGCTCGGGCCGGGCGTCCAGACGCGCCAAAAGCGGCTGGTAGCGCCGGTAATAATCGAACTGGGTCAGAGCGCCGGCAGGTGGCCGGCTTACGCTGACCGGCATTTTTAACCGCACCCCGGGACCTCGCCCGACAAACCAGTTGCGGGCCGGGGCGGGTTGCGGCATTCTCGCCCCTATGAACACCATCACCCGTCGTCATTTCCTGCAGGGCGCCGCGACCGGCGCCTTGGCTCTCACCCAGTTCCCCGCCGCACTCGAGGGGGCCGACCCCGACGCCAAACTCAGGCTTGGCCTGATCGGGTGCGGTTGGTACGGCATGGTTGATGCCAAAGCCGCCCTCAAGCTGGGCGGCGTCGAGCTCGTCGGCCTTTGCGACGTTGATAGCGAGCACCTGGACCAGAGCGCGGCGGAGGTCGAGAAGCTCCAGGGCAAGCGCCCGCGGACTTTCAAGCTCTACCAGGACCTCTTGCAGGCGCCCGGCCTCGAGGCCGTCATTATCGCCACGCCGCCGCATTGGCACGCCCTCCAGCTCATCGCCGCGCTCCAACGCGGCCTGGATGTCTATTGCGAAAAGCCTCTCAGTTACGACGTGCGCGAGGGGCGCGCGATGGTGGATGCCGTCAAGCAGAGCGGTCGCGTCGTCCAGATCGGCTTCCAGCGCCGGCAATCCCCCGCCATCCAGGCCGTCCGCCAGCACCTCCAGGCCGGCAACGCCGGCCGCATCGTCTGCGCCGAGGCCAACATCCACTACACCGCCGGCACCAAGGATGCCACCCCGCAGCCCCCGCCCCCCTCCCTCGACTGGGACCTCTGGTGCGGTCCGGCCCCCAAGATCCCCTACAGCCCGCAAGTCGGCCACGTTAACTGGCGGCTCGAGAAAACCATCGGCCAGGGCCACCTGGTCGATTGGGGCATCCACCTCATCGATGCCGCCCGGGTGATCCTCGGTGAGACCATGCCCGTGACCGTCGCCGCCGCCGGCGGCCTCTACGGGCTCAAGGACAAGATTACCACCCCGGACGTGCTGGCGGCCCACTTCGAGTTTGCTGCCTGCCCCCTCACCTGGCGGCACCGCATCTGGGGCGCCGAGGAATACACCCCGGAAGTCTCCAATGGCATTTTCTTCTTTGGCGACAAGCAGACCATTTTCGTCACCGACGACCGTTGGGAGACCATCCCTCGGGGCAAGGGCAAGGAACGCCAGGTCCATAAGGCCGAGGCCGATGCCGGCGCATTGCACATGGCCGATTTCCTCAAAGCGGTGCGCACCCGCCAGCAGCCCGGTTGTCTGGCCGAAGATGCCTATGCCTCGACTGCGGCGGTCAAGCTCGCCATGATCGCCTACGACACCGGCTCGAAGCTCACCTGGGATGCCCGCCAGGAACAGATTGTCGGCAACCCCGCCGCGGCCGCCTTGCTCAAGCGCGACTACCGTCCGCCCTGGAAACATCCCTATCGGGGATGAGCCTGGGGGCGCTGGCACCGGGCGCCGGCAGCCGCCCCCACATCGTCAGGGCCTGGTAAGCCGTCGGATAGACCAGCGTTGCGCCCGCGGCCTGCGGCTCGCTCCAACTGGGGAGAAATCGGCCAAGTGGGAAGACTCCAAAAGCGAACACGTGCCAACTGGCGGAGGCCGAGCTATCCTTGATTGACTGGTATAAGCAATCAATTGTATGGTTTAGCCAATCGTTATGACCGATTTGGTGGACATCGTTTCCTCGCGCGTCAAAGCCGAACTCCTCCGGCTGCTCTTCGGCTTGGGCCGACCGGAACTGCACCTGCGCGAACTCGTCCGGCAATCCGGGCTCTCTCTGGGCACCGTCCAGCAGGAATTGAGGCGGCTGACCCGGATCGGATTGGTGACGGCCCGCAAGGACGGGAACCGGGTTTATTATCAGGCCAACCAGGAGCATCCGCTCTGTGACGACCTGCGCAACGTGGTGCTCAAGACCAACGGCTTGGTCAATGTTCTGCGCCAGGCGCTGGCAGCTAAAGATATCGAGTTGGCTTTCGTATTTGGCTCAATTGCCAGGGGCCACGCCGGCCCGGAAAGCGATGTGGACCTAATGGTCATCACCCATCTGGGCCTCCGCCGAATCGCCCACCTGCTTTCAGGCATCGGCGAAAAGCTGGGCCGGGAAATCAACCCGCACGTCATGGCGCGGGAGGAATTCAGCAGGCGGAAACGGAGCGGCGACCATTTCGTGTCGTCCGTCCTGGCCACCCCAAAATTGTTTGCCAAAGGCTCCGAACATGAGCTTGCAGCAATGGGCCAGTAACGGTTGGCTGCGTGCCCACGAAACCAGCCCCCAGGAGATTGGGGAACTCTTGGCGATGGTGGATCGCGATTTGGCCGACGCCCAGGGTGACATCTCGAACGACTGGAGATTCGCAATCGCCTATAACGCCTCGCTGAGGCTCTGCACCGTCCTCTTGTACGCGTCAGGTTACCGGCCCGAGAAAACTCTCCAGCACTATCGAACGATCACAGCCTTGCCGCTGATCCTCGGCGACCACCGCAAGCCGGATGTTGATTACCTCGACGCCTGCCGAATAAAGCGGAACACGGTTGAATATGATCGCGTGGGCGGCGCCACTGGCGATGATGTCACCGAGTTGGTCGAGTTCACGAAAGAGTTGCGGAAGGGGGTTCTGGAATGGCTGCGCCATAACCACTCTACGCTCCTCCCCAGCGGGCAGAAGTAACGATGTGGCGGCCATTAACCTGTAAAATCGGCCTCCTCCAAAGAATCCAGACCTCCTGACATAGCCTCAATGATAGTTCCCCGCTATCCGCTTCCTATCCATCCCGGACGGTGAGACTGAAAGGCCACCCTATGCAACCGAAACACGGCGCCGGACTCATCGCCTCGGCGGCAATTTTTGTGGTGCTCCTCGTCACGTATGCGCATTTCGCGCGACGAGGGCACCATAGGGCGGCCGTGATCCGCGACGCCGGTGTGCTAACTCAGTTGAGGGCTGATTGGACACGTTACGGACGACCCACGGGGTCGGCGTTGGCTTCCCTACTCTCTGAGTATGGGCGGAACAGGCCTTTCGTATTTACGAATGTTGTGCAAGTGGGCGGGACGAATTATGGCTGTATGTTTGCGATCAGTGATGAGCGTTTTGCAGAGCCGGGAATGGTCGCGATCACGACACAGGGTCTTGTATTGTGGACGGGTTCGACGGCCAACTACATCGTGAGAGGAACCAGGCAATAGAGTTGGTGCGTTGAGTGGTACGGTTTTGTAGCTTGGTGAGGGGTCGGAGTATCAGATTTAATGCAAGAAGAATGCTTCAGATTTTTTCCGGGCAGAGCGGGAGCGCTGGTGTGGGGCACACGGCTTTACGATTTTTGGCGGGGCAACTTGGGCGCCTGGATTGAGGGAGAGGAACAGGGCGCTTTGGGCCCGTGGTGGCAGGAGAGCCAGGTCCCGACTCCGGACCGGTTGCGGACATCACGCTGAGGGCCTGCACTACTGGTTGTTCGTGACCCCTGGTGTGATCGGCCATCCGCAAGGCCGCACCACCATCAAGCAGGCGGTGCCCGCACGCGAAAGAGACCGCGGCCGGGGTCTGGTTCGGCGCCCGCAACACGGTTTGGCGGCAAGGCGATCGCCCGGAGCGCCAAGAGCGCCCGCCATCATGATCTTGGTCACGCGACCTTGGGCACCACGAAGGGCGCGCGGTAGTGGCGCTGAGAAAGCTCATTGGCTTGGTCCGCGAAGTCGTTAACAAACCGCTCGCGCTTGGGGTCGTAAGTCACCCAGGGGCCAAGAACGGCCGGCGTAGCGCTCAGGTCAACGCCATTTTCCCGCAGATACTCGCGGCAACGCTCAAAAGCATCCAATAGCTCCCGGTTCGCCTGGACTTTTTCCCGGATGGCCTCGGGCGCTGACTGTTTGCCGAGCCGGTAGGAAATGTTAGCTACATGGCAGCAGGCAGCAGAGAGGTGTCCCTGCAAGGCCTCGGCGGCCAGGTCGCCGGCTTTCCGGCTGCGAACCGCGGCCACGAAGTTGGCCAGGTGGGAGGCTTCCAGTCGCCCGGCGCTGCCGTCGTCTGGAATGTCCTTGATCTTCTTGCCCTGGTTATCGAAGACCGCTCCGCCGGAAGCGTCGCCCGCGAAGTAACCGCCTTCGCAGTCAATCACCAGGCCGCTGTTTCGGTTCCGGAACTTGCCCATGGCGTCTGCACTTTTGCCCACGCGCACGTTGCGGACTTCACAGATGAGCGGGGCGGGTTGATAATCCAAGAGCGCAATGTGGGTGTTGGCCGTCTCGCCGCAATCGTTGAAGCAAACCGGCCACCGATGCTCATGGCCCGCGGCGGCGGCCCGTTCTGTCCCAAAGCCCACCGGCAAAGATCCATGACATGGACTCCATTGTTGCCGATCTCGCCGTTGCCGGTGGCCCAGAACCAATGCCATTCGTAGTGCAGTTGCTTGCGCATGAGCGGCCCCTTGAGCGCGGGACCGCACCAGAGGTCGTAGTCCACCGTGGCGGGCAAGGGCGTTGGCGTGCTGACCTTGCCGATGCCGTCACGCGCCCGATAGACCAGCGCATGGGCAAAGCGGACGGGACCAAGCTCGCCCCCGCGCAGGGAGTCAAAAGCCTGGCGCAGGAGTGAACTCGAACGATTTTGCGTGCCCACCTGGACCATGCGGCCATATTTCCGGGCCGCGGCGACCATTTGACGGCCTTCCCAAATGTTGTACGAAAACGGCTTTTCGACATAAACATCCTTGCCGGCCTGACAGGCCCAGACTGTCGCCAGTGCATGCCAGTGATTGGGCGTGGCGATGACCACCGCGTCGATGGTTTTGTCGTCCAGAACTCGGCGGAGGTCAAGGTGAGCGGCGACCGCTTCGCCCCGATCCTTGAATGGCTGGACTTCGCGCTCCAGGAACGCCTGGTCCACATCGCACAAAGCGACGATCCGGACGCTCGGCACCTCGCGCAAGCGGGGGATGAGCTGATGCCCTCGCCCGCCCACACCCCCGACGGCTGTGGTTGCGCCGAGCCCCACCACCGCCACCCGGACCGCATCATTGGGTCCGATAGCTTTGGACGGGCGTTCGCCGCCGATTACCATTCTCGGCAACCCAAGCGCCAGCCCGGCCGTCATCGAACTTTTCAAGAAGTTTCTACGCGTTGTTTGCTTCATATTTTTGCCTGCGTTGGTTGGTTAACAGCGTGAATACGCTCTCGGACTTGTCCGGGAGCGAGAGAGTTGGGGGATCAATGCCCAGGGCCTGGCACTGGACGCGGAGGGCGTGGTTGAGGCGTGCTGATGGCTTCCCCGAGGTCCCCAGCAGCCCATCCCGAAAGCTGTGGAGGGCGATGCCCCTTGAGGCCGGCTCCACGTAGAAATTGTTCCCTCCCTTGTCGCCGCTCCAAGCCTTTACCCGAGACCAGGGCAAAGGCAGCAGGATGACCGCAAACAGATGCAGCACGTTTCTCATATCGTCGCCTTCACATTACGCCACTGATCTTGGGAAAAGGCCAGCGGTTTGTGCACGGCGCTGCTTGGCAAGCGCCCCCCACGCGAAAGAGACCGGTGGCGCAGGGAATGCCGCAACCTGGCGGGACACTGCGTTGGCTACATTGGCTGGATTGGCCACATTGGCCATTTTGTCCAAAAAACTGGCCGGGCCGCGGACGTGCGGGTCCCGGCCAGCGCAACGCTCAACGTCGGCGCGGCTGCACACTGGCAGAGGATCTGGTATTCCTCTGTCCCGGTTCCTTTCTCGCGATTGGGGTCCACGCCAACGCGCCGGCGCGCAGTCGAACCGCCCGGCTGGCGGGTTGCGCTTGCGCGTGGGGACGCGTCCGGATTACGCTCCGCCTCGCCGTGAACCGCAAAATCCCCACCCGCACCGCACTCGCCTCCCTCACCCTGATGCTGGTTGCAGTCTGCCCTTCTTTGGCGCGGCAGGATGCGGCCCCCCAACGAATGGACGTGCCGGAGGATTTCCCCCGCTTCATCGTAGCCGGGCACGAGCGGCAGATGCAATCCCTGCGCGAGCTGTACTGGCTGCACTACCAGCCCGCCGGGCCGTTGATCCCGCTATGGGATGAGTGGATGCCCATGTCCACCCTCTGGCCGGCGCGCGGCTCCGGGGCCGAGTTGGGGAAAATGCGCGGGCGGTGGGCCACGGCGCTGGCGGGCCGCGTCATCAACGCCGAGGGCTACGTCAACACTCATCAGCACGATGGCCTGGCCCACGCGGAGGGGTGGCCTTTCCCGCTGTGGACGCAGGCCGGCGGCGTCGGGTGGCACTTTCGCGGGACGGGCGTCGCGGGCTACGACGCGCCCCGCGCCACGCCTGAGCGGTGGGTGGTCACCGGCGCCAAGCCGGGCGAGGTCAACGACAAAGGCTGGGTCATCGAGTTGACGGAGTCTAAAGCCCTGGCGCAAAGCCCGGCCTTCGAGATGCCCGCGCGCAACGGCCCCTGGCTGCGATTGAACTGGTGGGCCGAGGGTCTCGAACGGGCGAACTGCTATGTCGAATGGACCACCCGGGAGAAACGTGAGTTCGGCCCGGAGCGAAGATTTTACTTCTCCCCCGCCACGCGCGAAGGCCAGGGGCGCAGTTCTCTGCCCATGGGCGGCAACGGCGGGAGGCTCGACTTGGAGCGCGTCGAGACGCGCACGATGATCCCCGTCTTCCGCCTGCCCGGGTGGACGGGCACGATCACCGGCCTGCGTATTGGCTTCGACAACCCGGGTCCGGCCAAGGTCGTGATCAAGTCGTTCCACACCGCCTGCGACACGCGTCATTCGATCAACAACCCGAACTTCATTCGCGGCCTCCATGACTATTTCGCGTGGTCGCGGGACCTGACTTTCCTCCGCGGCCAAATCGCCCGCGGGCGCGCCGCGATGCGATTCACGATGCGCGAGTTCGACACCCGCAAGCGCAAGTGCATTTACACGACCTGGCCCGGCCACGAGGGACGCAGCGGGGTCCGCCGCACGGCGGGCGGACAGAAAGAAATTGTCACCGGCCAAGGCATCGGCGGTAACTACTGGGACCTGCTCCCGTTCGGCGGCGAAGATGCCTTGGCGACCATTTACTATTACGACGCCCTGCTGGACCTGGCCGAGCTGGAGGAGCGCATCGCCGCTCACCCCGAATGGGGCGTCGCCACCGGCGCCGATGCGTTCGACCCGGCCGACCTACGCCAGCACGCGCAGGCGGTGAAGGACTACGGCACCAAACGGTTCTGGAACCCGCAGACCGGACGATTCGGCACGGTGGACCTCGATGGCCTCCTGCACGACTACGGCTGGACGTTCCTCAACAACGAGGCGGTCTATTACGACTTCGCCACCCCCGACCAGGCCCGAAGCATCCGCGATTGGATCAGCGGCCGCCGGGTTGTCCAAGGGGACACTTCCACCGGCGCGGACATCTATCACTGGCGCTTCGGCCCGCGGGCGACGACCCGGCGCAATCTGGATTACTACTTCTGGGCCTGGTCAAACCCCGAGAGCGTCCCGTGGGGTTACCAGGTGCAGGACGGCGGCGCGGTGTTGGGCTTTTCCTACCATGACCTGATGTGCCGCCTCAAAGTGGACGGACCCGACGACACCTGGAGGCGCCTGCAGGAAATCCTCGTCTGGTTCGACGAGACGCAGGCCGAAGGCGGCTACCGCGCCTACTATGGCAAAGACCCGGCGCGCGGCACGATGCAGGGCGGGAACGTTCCGGGCGGGCTGGGGCTGGACCGCGAATTCTTCGAGAGCATCCTCGTCCCGCAAGTGATGCTCTACGGGTTCTTCGGCTTCGAGCCCACGCCGTCCGGATTCAAGATCCACCCACGGCTCCCCAAGGATTGGCCGGAGGCGATGATCACGCGCGTGCATCTGCACGACGTGGTGCTGGACCTGGCAGCCAGGGCGGACGGGAAGATCGTCATCCGCGCCGATCGCCCGTCCGATTTGCCGGTGATCATCGAGCTGCCCAAGGGAAATTGGCAGACGAAAGCACCCGGCGCGCAGGCCGACGGCAACCGCATCATCCTGCCGCTGCCGGCGGACGCCATCGAAATCTCACCGGCGCGGTGACTGCTCCCGGGCACGAACTTCAGGACAAAAGGAGTGGGGCGCAAATTCCCTGCGTCCGCCGGCGCGCCCAGCCGCAGCGCAGAACTCCAGCTCTGCGCGTTCTTAGGGCTTGCACAAATCTTTTCGCTGACAGACCCAGCCGGTTTGGTCATGCTCCGGTCATGAAACCCATCTCAGCGCGGCTTTGGAAAGCCGCCCGGCCAGGGGACCGGGCCTGCGGTCCGGCGGATTTCGGGCCTCTTCTGGCAGGCTGCGTGACTCCACACGGCGCTCCGGCGGGCTTTCCAAACACGATCCCAGGCTTGCTCGCGGCAGTCATTCTGCAAGCCGGCCTTCCCGCCTCGATGGCCCAGGACGCCACCCTGCGGGGGACCATTGAAGACCAAGCGACCGGCGCGCTGACGCCCTGCACCGTCACAATCACCGACGCCAATGGAAAGGTATGGGTCGAGAACGACTCTTTCAAATCCGGCTTTCGTTGTTCGGGCCAGTTCACCAAGCGCCTGCCCCCTGGCCGAACGCGCATCCGCGTCACGCGCGGGTTCGAGACCCAGGCGGTTGACCGGGACCTCGATCTGCCGGCCGGTCGGGAAACGGAAGTGGCCTTTGAACTGCGGCGCCGGGTCGACCTGCGCAAACGCGGGTGGTATGCCGGCGACAGCCACGTGCATATGCTGCACGGAGAACGGACTGTGCCCGTCGGTTTCGATTTCGTAGCCCTCACTGCACGGGCCGAGGACCTCCAGTATCTATCCCTGGCCCAGAGCTGGATAGTCGAGCCCGCCACACCGGAAGCCCTGGAGGCGGAACTGCAACCGCGCTCGACCCGGGATTGCCTGCTGACCTGGAACCTCGAGGCCCCCAAAAATTATTACCAGGGCGATGCGGGCCGATGCCTGGGGCACTGCTGGAACCTCGGCATGCGGGGGCGAACCGCCAAGGGCCTGGACGTCATTCAGCTCCTGCTCGAGGCCAGCGCCTGGGATTACGAGTCGAGCAAGCCGACCTACGCCAACTTCGAGTCGCATCACCTGATCCACTCCCAGGGCGGAGCGGTCTTTTATTCTCACCCGGCGCGATGGTGGCTGGGGTCCTGGGGCGGACAGGGCGGCTACCCGAAGGTGGACCGGATGCGGGTCTCGAATATGGCCGTCGAACTGCCTTTGGACACGCTGGCAGGGCCGACCTACGATGGCTTGGACGTGATCACCACTGCCGGCGAATACGCTGCCAATGCGAAGGCCTTCGAATTGTGGTCGTTGCTGCTTAACCATGGCTACCGTTTGGCGGCCACCGCCTCGTCAGACGCCTGCTTCGATCGGCCCGGCGGCGGGGTGCCTGGCATTGTCCGCACTTACACCTTCGTGCCGGGTCAATTCTCTCTGTCCAAAGTTGCCCAGGCAACGGCCGCCGGGAAAACCTTTGCCACCACCGGCCCTCTGCTCCTCGCCACGATGGACGGGGCGCCCCCGGGCTGCGCCCTGGCCGCCAACGGACAAAAACATCTTCTGGCCGTCGAGGCCTGGGCCTGCGGCAGCGCTCCCGGCGGAATCGCCCGCCTCGAGTTGCTGCGCAACGGGCAACCGTTCCAGCAGGCCGCCTTCGACGCCCCGCTCAACTCCATCCGCACCAACTTTCCGCTCCAGGAAACCGAGAGCGCCTGGTACTGTGTGCGCGTGCTGGGCAGCGATGCCCAAAGACAAGTCGCCCTGAGCGGCGCCTTTTACTTCGCGGCCAAAAACTATCGGCCTCCCCCACCCGTTCGGGCGCAAGTCCGTGCCCGGATTCTGGATGCTCAATCCGGCGAGTGCCTCCCCGGCTTCCTGACCGAAGTTACTCTCGCAGGACCCGTTGGCCGGGACGGCAAACGTCACCCCTTGAACACAGGCCAGGGACAAATCTCCGTGCCGGCTACCGTCCGCCTGCGGGCCGAAGCCAAAGGCCATGCCCCGCTCACACTCAGCCCGTTTCTGGATTCGCCGAATATCGTGCAAACCGTCACCGGCCTGGCCGACACCGACCTCTTGGACTGGAAGACCTTCGAACGGCTTCGAGAGCAACTCGCCCATATCGAGTTGGTATTCCGTTTGCCCAGAGCCGGATGGTCAAAAAACTCGAATGGCCGATTTTGAGGTGAAACCGAGGAGAGGTTTCCGGACATTGACGATCCCGTGGGGCCGGAAAACTCAGCCCTGGTGGTTCCGGGAAGGTATTGGGGCGAAGGTCTAAGTGAAGTGCGCAAAGTCTTGGCAAAAATGATTTCCGACGTCACGATGCGTCAGGAGGAGGTCACTGTCGCTCGACACCTGCCTCATTTGCAGGGGTGGCACATACGTTTCGCCACGGCATTACTACGCTCCCCGAGCACTCATTCCGAAGTCATCCCGATTGTTCCGAGCCACCTCTCCACCAACTGAGGCCATTCGGTAATCGGAAATGTCGTGCGTCGCAGCCCATAGGCATGTCCGCCCTGCGCATACAAATGCATCTCCACGGGAACCTTGGCTTTCTTCAGGGCAATGTAGTAAGCCAGCGAGTTGTTTACATTGTCCACCGGGTCATTTTGCGCCTGCAACAAAAAGGCAGGCGGCGTATTGCTGGTGACGGGAACGTTCGGATTCAACCGAAGATTTTGATCGCGTTCCCACAGATGCCCCGGATAAAGAGCTATCGCGAAATCCGGTCGGCAGCTTTCTTTGTCCGCCGCATCTACAGGCGCATATAATCGGTTTTCAAAATGCGTGCTTATCGCTGTCACCATATGCCCCCCTGCCGAAAACCCGATCACTCCAATCTTGTGCGGATTAATATGCCACTTGGGGGCGTGAAAGCGCAGCAGCCCCACCGTTCTCTGCGCATCTTCCAACGCCAGCGGTGACTCCCTATAACGCCCCACTCTCGGAGTTGGCGCGCGGTACTTCAACAGCACCGCGGTGATCCCTTTGGACGTCAGCCAGTCGCAGATCTCCGTGCCTTCCAGATCGATGGCCAGACATTGGTAGCCTCCGCCAGGAAACACGGCGACCGCAACGCCCGTATTGGCTCCCTTTGGCGAATAGACCGTCATCGTAGGCTTCGAGACGTTGACCACAGCAAGGCACGGCTTGCCGGCAACCAGATCTGGAAACGTTTTGACGTACTCCGGAGCCGGAACCGGCTGCGCATCAGGCACTGCCCCCGGCCATATCGGCACTTGCGTATGGCCCGGCGAAGGCTCCCAGACATTCGTCTGAGCGCTCAGGCGGCCAAACGCGAACACAACACAGAAAGCGAAGATCAAGGGTTTCATTTTAAGCTCCATTAGGTGAAATGCTTAGAACTTTGGCGAGAATGAATGGTGAGGCCAAACTGGCCGCATGAGGAAGGCACTGAGCGCACACGCTCTCGGGGTTCGGAGCACGAGATCGGCTTCGCCTGAGCAAAGCCGTGGGTGCGGCCACCGACGTCCGGTTTTTCCGTCGCATTCACGCCGTTTGGCTGGCAGCCGAAGGCAAGACCTTTGCCGAGGTAGCGCAGACTACTGCGCTGGGCCTACGATCGGTCTATCGGCTGGTCAGGCGGTATTTGAAGGCTCACCGGGTGGAGGACTTGGCCGATAAGCCGCGTGAGGGGCGGCCACCGAAGGCCACGGGATTGACCCGCGCTCAGATATTGCGAGAACTGCGGCGTTCGCCCCTAGGGCTGGGCTATCGCACCAACGTGTGGACGGTGGCTATCCTGGCCCATCGCCTCAACCAGCGCTGCCACTGTGGCATTGGACCTCGGGCGTTGCACAACCGGATGAAACAAATCGGCTTGGTCTGCAAACGACTCTGTTACTTCTACTACCAGAGGGCCGCCCACGTGGCGCAAAAAAAGGCGGCCATCGTGCGGAAAATGAAGGGCATGCCAGCCAACGCCGTGTGGCTCTTTGAAGATGAGACCATCCTGCGACTGCTACGGGAGATCCGCCGCGCCTGGTCCTTGCGAGGGGTGCAGGCCCAGATCCGGACCAGTGGTGAAAACGCCAAATGCGTGCTCTTTGGCATCCTCAACCCGCGGACCGGCCACCGCATCGTGGCGCGCGGCCAGAACATGGGGCAGCAATACTTCCAGCGCTTTCTTCGGCTGCTGCGCCGGTCTTACCCCGGGCGGCAAATCTGGTTGGTGCTGGATAAAGCCTCCTGTCACACGACTCCCACCACCCAGGCCGTGGCCGAGTCGCTGGACATCGTGTTCATCTGGTTGCCCAAGCAGTGGTCGGAACTCAACGGCGTGGACCATCTGTGGAAAGAACTCAAGAAGAACATCTCGGCCAATTTCCAGTATCGGAGCATCGAACAACATGCGGATTTTGCTCAGCGATGGATCTTTTTCCTCAGCAAAACCGAGGCGCTGCACAAAGCGGGCGTTCTCTCGAAGAAGTTTTGGCTGCGCGCTTTCTTGCCAAAACTTTAGGTAATTCACTTAGCTGTTTTGGCGTTCTTCGGGAGGCCCCAGTTCCGTTCCGGGCCGCTCACACCATCCGAAAAAGCAAACCCCTATCAGTAACCGCTGCCGCCGGCTTTGTGCTTGTCCCAAGTCCTCTGGACGGCTACCCTCCCATCCGTGCCCAAAAAGCAAGTGCCTCTCGGTAACCGCTGTCTGGCCGGGTTCGTCCGGTCGGTGCTGTGGCTCCGCTACCGCGTGCGCGTGATGGGCCTGAAGGAAGTCGTCGAGCGCGGCCGGACGGGCATCCTGTTCCTGCAGAACCACCCCGCCCTGATCGACCCCGTGATCGTCACCTCCCAGTTGCTGGGGACATTCCACCCGAGGCCGTTGGGGGACGAGACCCCGCTCGATCGGTTCTTCATTCGCTGGCTGGCCAGGCGCATCAACGTCCTGCTCATTCCCGATCCGGCCAAGGTCGGGACCGCCGGGCGGGACCGCATCGAAGCCGCCCTTGACGAGATCGTCAAGTCGTTGCGGCGCGGGGAGAATGTGCTGCTGTCTCCCGCGGGCCGGTTATGCCGGGGCCGCCTGGAAACCCTCCGCGGCGCCAGCGCCGCGGAGCAGATTCTCCGGGCCGTGCCGGACGTGCGGGTCGTGCTGGTTCGCACGCGGGGGTTGTGGGGCAGCCGCTTCAGTTGGGCCTGGGGACGCCAGCCGAGGGTTGGGCCCATCCTTGGCCAGGCGGTCAAGGACCTCCTGGCCGGCCTGCTTTTCTTCATGCCGCGGCGACAGGTGACGGTGGAGTTGCACGAGCCCGACGGCCTGCCCCGCCGGGCCGGGCGGGCCGAGCTGAACCGCTTCATCGAGGACTTCTACAACGCCGACGCCCCCGGCAACACGTACGTCCCCTACAGATGCTGGGAGCGTGGCGGGGTCCGGCAACTGCCTGAGCCGGCCGAGCAGCGCTTCGAAGACGACCCCAGCCACGTGCCGGCCGCCACCCGACGAATCGTTACGGAGCACCTCCGGGAGTTGACCGGCCTATCGGACCTCCGGGACGAGCAGTCGCTCGCGGTGGACCTGGGGCTCGACAGCCTCGCCGTGGCGGAGGTGACGGTCTGGCTGGAGCGCGAGTTCGGCTTTACCCAGGGCAACGTGGAGTCGCTGCGGACCGTCGGCGACGTGATGCTGGCGGCCTGCGGCGAGGCCATGGCCGCCGAGGCGGGCGAGCTGCGACCCATCCCGCGCGCCTGGTTCGATGACATCCCGGGCCACCCGCCGGTCAGCATCCCGGAGGGGGAGACCATCACGGATCTGTTCCTCCGGCAGGCCGGTCGCGGGGCGGCGCGCATCGTCGCGGCCGACCAGGCGCGCGGGGCGGTCTCCTACCGGGACGTCATCACGGCCGTCTATGCGCTCCGTCCTGTCATTGAGGCGCTGCCGGGCGAGCGCGTGGGCATCATGTTGCCGGCCAGCGTGGGCGCCGATATCCTGTTCCTCGCGACGCTGTTCGCCGGCAAGACACCCGTGATGGTGAACTGGACGACCGGGGCAAGAAACGTCAGGCATTCCCTGGACCTGGTGGACTGTCGGCGCGTGCTGACGGCCCGCGCCCTGGTCTCGCGACTCAAAACCCAGGGCATCGACTTGAGCGATCTGTCGGAACGCCTGGTGCTCCTTGAGGACGTGGGCAAAGAGATATCTCTGTGGACCAAGAGCAAAGCGGCGCTGATGGCCCGGCTGAGCTGGGCGCCGCTTCGGCGCGCGAAGCTCGCCTCCGGCGCCGTGATCCTGTTCACCAGCGGCTCGGAGAGACTGCCCAAGGCCGTGCCGCTGACACACCGGAACCTCCTGGCCAACGTGCGCGACCTCGCCTCGGCAGCCCGCATGTACCGCAACGACCGGCTCCTGGGCATGCTGCCCCCGTTCCACTCGGGCGGGCTGACGGCGGGGCTCGTCCTGCCGCTGTGCATCGGCGTCAAGGTCGTGCATCACCCCAATCCCACCGAGGGCCGTCTGCTGGGCAGGGTGATCGAGGCCTACCGTGTGACGATCCTGGGCGGCACACCGACCTTCGCGGCCGGGATTGTCCGCGCCTCGACCGGCCAACAGCTCGCTACGCTCCGCCTGTGCGTCACCGGGGCCGAGAAGTGCACCGAACGCGTCTACCGGGCCCTGGCCGGGCGCTGCCCGCGGATGGTCATCCTGGAGGCCTACGGCATGACGGAATGCTCGGCGATCCTCTCTTTGAGCGTCGAGAACGCTCCGCGCCCGGGAACAGTCGGCAAGCCGTTGCCTTCGGTGGAGCACGTCGTGATGGATCTGGACAGCGGCGGACGGGCCGGGCCTGGGCGGCAGGGGATGCTCCTGGTCCGCGGGCCGAGCGTGTTCGAGGGATATCTCCACTACGACGGCGAGCCGCCTTTCGTGGAGTTCGAAGGCAAGCGCTGGTATCGCACGGGCGACCTCGTCAGCGAGGACGCCGACGGCGTGCTGACCTTCCGCGGGCGGCTGAAACGGTTCGTGAAGCTGGGCGGCGAGATGATCTCCCTGCCGGCCGTGGAGACCGAGCTGGAGAAACACTTTCTCGCCGAGGATCACCCCGAGGAAGGCCCCGTCCTGGCCGTGCAGGCTACGGCCAACGAGGACCACCCCGAACTGGTGCTCTTCACCACGCTTGCGACCGACCGGGAGGCGGTCAATCGCGTGATCCGCGAGGCGGGGCTGTCCGGCCTGCACAATATCCACCGGGTGATCCCGGTGGATGCGATCCCCCTTCTGGGCACGGGGAAGGCGGACTACCGGGAGCTGGCCCGGCGCCTGGCGGCGGAGTCGTCCGGAGCCTGCCTTTGAGGGCAGAAAACGGGTCAGCCTAACCGTTGCGGTAGAGGAATTTCTCCATGCGCGCCAGAGAAACGCTGGCCCAGTAGCAGCCGACTTCACATGATGCCGAAAGTGAACCCCGGACTGCTCCGCTACGATACCGAGAAGCCGCGGGAGAATTCCGTGTACGCGAATTTCCGGACGCCGTTGGATAGCCTGACAACCTGCGTCATGGCTGAGGAATAGCCGCGCCGTCTTTGCGAGGGTCGGAGGCGCCGTAGTTGATGCCGGAACCAAAATCGCGCAGTACGGCCTGGCCACCGCCAACCGAGCCGGCGAAGTCTCCGCGCAACTCAATCTGATGGCCCTTGCTGGCTAGGGCGGTGCGAACCGCAGGAGCGATGCGCCCTTCCAATTGCACGTCGCAGCCTGAAAAGGTCATTTTCGTGAAGCGCGGCGCTTCCAGCGCGGCCTGGATGTTCAGGTGGTGGTCCACGAGGTTGGCGACAAATTGGGCATGGGCTTGCGCCTGGTTCCAGCCGCCCATAATCCCGAAAGCGACGCGCACCTCCCCTTTGCTCATGAAGCCGGGAATGATCGTGTGGAGCGGGCGTTTCCGGCCCGCAAGCAAGTTCGGACTGCCGGGTTGCAGGCTGAATAAGGCCCCACGATTCTGCAGGGCAAAGCCGGCGCCACTTACCGCCAGGCCGGACCCGAAGGAGTTGTAATTGCTCTGGATGTAAGAGACCATATTGCCCTCGGCATCTACCACGCACAGGTAGGTGGTGTCGGCGCCCATCGGCGGCGGTTGGCCCGCTTCCACGTTGGCGTTGGCCTTAGCCAGGTTGATGAGTTTGGCGCGCCGCCGCGCGTAATCTTTTGAGAGCAGGCCCGCCACCGGCACCTGGCCGAACTTGGGATCGCACACGTAGTGGAGCAGGTCCGCATAAGCGAGCTTCTTGGCCTCGATCATCACGTGGAAGGCGTCCGCCGAACCGGGTCCAAAATCGGCGAGCGGAAAATTCTCCATCAAATTGAGCATCATCAGGGCGGCAATCCCCTGCCCGTTCGGGGGCAATTCGTAGATCGTCCAGCCGCGATAATCAGTGGCAATCGGCTCCACCCAGGCGCCGGAGAACTCCGCTAGGTCTTCCGCCGTCATCGTGCCGCCATGAGCCCGCGAACAGGCCAGCACCCGCTTGGCAATCTCCCCTGAGTAAAAGGCCTTTCGGCCATGGGTGGCGATTTGGCGGTAGGACCAGGCCAGATCCGGGTTGCGGAGCATCTCACCCGGGCGGGGCGCACGTCCCGACAATAAAAACGTGCCAGCCGCCGCCGGGTCCTGGCGCAGTTTCTTTTCGCAGTCGGCCCAATAGCTGGCAAAAATCTCGGTCACCGGGAAGCCCTCTTCGGCATAGCGAATGGCCGGGGCAAGGACGTCCCGGAAACGCTTCCGTCCGAACCGCTCCAACAGCTTGGCCCAGCCATCCACCGCGCCCGGAACCGTGACCGAGTGAATCCCACTCTGCGGCATGGCCGAGAGGCCCTTGCTTTCAAGCAACTGCGGAGTCAGCGCGGCGGGCGCCCAACCGCTCGCATTCAATCCGTAAAGTTTGCCGCTCTTGGCCTCATAGACAATCGCGAAGAGGTCACCGCCAATACCGTTGGCCATCGGGGCCAAGACACCCAGCGCAGCATTCGCCCCGACCGCGGCATCGACGGCATTGCCGCCTTGCGCCAGGAGCGTCGCGCCGATCTGGGAGGCGATCGGATGCTCGGTGGCGACAATGCCCCGGCGCGTGATAACCATGGAGCGGGTCTGCGTTCGATCTTGCCCGCGAGTCGGAGTGAATAGGCCGGCGGCAAGCAGGAGGACCAGGAGCGCGGAGCTAGCTGTCATACGAATGGATTCAACAGAATCCGGTCGCGGAAGGCAAGGGCGTGGGCGAGCGTCTGGCCCTGGTCGATGCGTCCGCGGCTTACGGGCATTTCGGCCCCGATTGCGCCTTGGCAGCATTCTCCAGCGAGGCGGCCGTACTCGCCTGGGAAAAATGGCCCGCCCGCCGGCGCTGGTTCATCAATACCGTCGCCCGCGCCAGCGGAGCGCCGCGACTGGTGGAACTGTCGCATCCGGTGGTGGAAGCCGGCGTGTTCGAATCGCCCGAGGGAGCGGCCCTGCTCCTGGCCAACTTCACTTACCAGAGGATTTCGCGCCTGGGCATCGGCCTGCCCGTCAAACGGGCGCCGCAAAAGGTGCGGTCATTGGAAAAGGGACCGCTGGAGTTCACGCTCGAACCGGCGCCGCCGATTATCTGCTGGCCGAGCGGCTTTCGCCAGACACAAGGCGCCTGCTCCGCAGCCCTGTCGAGCGTCGCGTGCTGCAGCCGTTCCGTGACATGGTCGAAGGGCGCCGGGAGGAGATTTACTGGCTCCGGGTGGAGAATAATTACAAACAGACGGACCTCCTCGTTCAAAAACTGGCGCTGTTCCCCCGTTGACAGGCGAGGTCAAGAGTTCAATCCTGCGGCATGAGAAGATTGCCTTTGACCTTGCTCATCGTTGTCAACGTTTGTTGGCTGATGCCAGCATTGGCGTTGGAGCAACCGCAGGCTCAGGCAGGGAATCCTAAACTTGAATTCATCCAGGTCAGCAGGGATGGCGGTCATTTCGTCCTTTCCGGTTCGGGTTCTGAGTTCAGGCCCTGGGGATTCAACTACGATCACGATGCTGCCAATCGCCTCCTGGAAACCTATTGGAAAGAGGAGTGGAGTGCGGTCGCAGGGGACTTCGAGGAAATGAAACAGCTCGGGGCCAATACCGTGCGGGTCCACCTGCAAGTCTCCAGGTTCATGAAGTCGGCTGAGGAAACGAACCGCGAGTCGCTGGAGCTGCTTGCCCGCCTGTTAGCGCTCGCCCAAAAGACCGCGCTCTATCTCGATATCACCGGTCTGGGCTGCTACGACAAGAAGGACGTGCCGCGATGGTATAATGACCTGAGCGAGGCGCAACGATGGGACGTGCAAGCTCGCTTCTGGGCAGCGGTTGCCGCCACCTGTAACCACAGCCCGGCCGTGTTCTGTTACGACCTCATGAATGAGCCAGTGGTGACGGAGGACAAAAAGAGCCGAGACTGGACGCCGGGGGCGTTCGGCGATCGGTATTTTGTGCAGCGGCTGACGCTGGATTTTGCGGGACGGAGTGAAAAGCAGATTGCCAAAGCTTGGGTGGATAAACTGGTGGCAGCGATCCGCAGACACGACCGACAGCATCTCGTCACGGTAGGGGCCATACCCTGGGCCATGACCTGGCCGAACGCGAAGCCGCTTTTCTATTCGAAAGAGGTGAGCAAGAACCTCGACTTCGTCAGCCTTCACTTCTATCCCCGGAAAGGCGAAGTGGGCAAAGCTTTGAAGGCCCTAACGGTTTACAATATCGGCAAGCCGATGGTGATCGAGGAGATGTTCCCACTCAATTGCTCGGTGGCGGACATGGATCAATTCATCGAAGGATCGAAACCCATGGCCTGCGGTTGGATTGGTTTTTACTGGGGCAAGACCATCGCTGAATACAAGCGGGAGAAAGGCAGCATCGCCGATGCGATCACGCTCGATTGGCTGGAGTATTTTGTCCGAAAGACCCCGGACATTCTGGGTCCGATGGCCACGCAGAAGGCCGACCGGCAGGGAAAGCGACAAGTCCGGACCGTCTCAAGACAATCGCCCAGGGCAAGAGCAAAGTGCCTGGGCACGGCGCCGCTCCCCCCCCCCCCCCCCCGCGCGCTGGGGAAGACCTGGCGAATTGAACTGGTGGAGCTGCGGTAATCCGGCTGGCCGACCACGGGCATTCGCAGTACCTGGGACGCCCTCCTGCCGCGGTTGCTACTCAGCACGTCGGCACGAGCGGGCGCATTTTCGCTTGCCAAACTTCGCCACATTAGCCATTCTTCTGAGGCGGCCCTGGCGTTGGTATCAGGAGCAATAGTAGCTGTTTAGGTGGCCGCGCTTACCAACTCCAGGCGTTGCTGGCGTCGCTCGAGCGTTTGCCGGAGTTGGAGCGCCCGCGAGATTTTCCCCAAGGATCAAAGATCACAATCTGTAAGCGGTGGCGACTGGCGACTGCAGTATGGGCCAGACATTCGAGGGAATCTCCACCCGGGACGAGAAGACGCATTTGCACGTGGTCGAGAAGCACGAGGTACCGGAATTCCTCTTGGGAATCCAGCCGTCGTCGTCCTGAGTTGTGGCTGACGGTGGCAGAAGAACGGCGATTAACACGTCACGTGCAAAACGGCAAACGTCTCCCCGCGCTTTACTGAACCCAGGAGTTGACAGGCTTGCTCTGTCGGCAGTGCGACGAGTTTAATCCCCCGGCGCTTTGCCTCTGCCGCCACGGCCGGCATTATCGGCAATTTTCCATAAAGGCCAGTACCCACGATCAATTGCTTTCCTCCCCAGGGGATGTCCTCCTCGGCCGACAGCGGGGTGTGTCCGTAATCATCGCGAAAGCGCTTGGAGACGCCCTTCTTCCGCTTCTTCACCTCGCCGGCTTCGATCACGATGTCGTGGTCGTAACGTTCGCCGTCCACTTCGATCTCTCCGAATCCAAGGACTTCCGCTTTCATGGCGCTTCCTGTTGCAGCAGCACGATAACCCGCCGAAGGGGAGTCAGGCAAGACGAGTTGACCCGACCCGTGTGAATTTGACCCACCAAACGTCCGATGGTAAAATCGCGGGCATGGCTACTCCGCTTGCAAGACTCGGCCAAGCGGCTTCGAACCCGCGCCAACTGGCCCGGAAGGCGATGAAGAATCCCCGCTGGTCGGAGGAACTCACCAGGGGCCTGGATGCAGACAAGGCCCGCATCAAGTATGGCTGCGCCAAAGGGCTCCACAGCGTCAGCGAAGAACGCGCCGAGTGGCTTTATCCCCAGTTCGATGTTTTCGTCCGCCGGCTGGACCGCGAGAACAAGATTCTTCAGTGGGGAGCTGCTTTGGTGCTGTCGCAATTGGCACGCATTGATAGCGACGACAAGTTCACTGCTATCGTTGACAAGCACTTCTCTCCCATCGTCGGCCCGGTGATGATCACGGCTGCGAATGTTATCCGGGGCGGTGCTCGAATTGCCCAGGCTAAGCCGCATCTGGCCGACCGGATCGCTGCGGAGGTGGTGAAGGCGGCGCGGGCTTGCCATCAGACTCCCGAGTGCTGCAACGTCGCTATCGGCCATGCGATTCTCGGGCTGGGGGACTTCTTTGACCTGCTCAACAATCCCAGGCCGGTGCTCCAGTTTGTGCTCAAGCAAATCGAAAACTCGCGGCGAGCCACGAGCAGAACGGCGGAGCAGTTTGTGAAACGAGTTCAAAGCCGTGCAGAAAATCTCCCGACATAGGGGCGCCGATCCTGAAGATGAGCGGTCGTTCGGCGCCGGCCGCCTGCCGGCCTTGCGGCAGGCAACCAGCGATTTGTGCTGGCTTCTAAACCATGGCTATGGCATTGGCTCGGCGACGGAATTGGTTGGAGACCGCTATCATCTGACGCGGCGGCAGCGGATCGCCGTTGCCCGGTGCGCCTGTTCCGGGGAGGCCAAGGAGCGGCGTGAGGACCATTGCGTGGCCCCGCTTGAATTGCGGGGAGAGGAACTTTGGCTGGATGGTTTTAACGTGTTGACGGCGGTCGAGACTGCCTTGGGCGGCGGAGTGATCCTGATCGGACGGGACGGTTGCTGCCGGGACGTGGCCGGGATTTATTCTCACTACCACAAAGTGGAGGAAACCGTCCCGGCACTGCGAGCGATAGGGCAGCTTACTTCGCAATGGGCGGTGACCAAGTGCCAGTGGTGGCTGGACAGCCCCGTCAATAACAGCGGCCGTCTGAAAGGAATCATCCGCGAGGTGGCCACCGAAGCCGGTTGGCCCTGGCAAGTTGAACTGGTGACAAACCCCGACCGAGTTCTTTCAGCAACAGACCACATCGTATCGAGTTCAGACCACGTCATCCTGGACCGCTGCCAAAGGTGGTTTAACCTCGCTCGCCAAGTGATTGATGACGGGATGCCGGCAGCACACGTGGTGGACCTTGGCGCCGAGGAGAGGTTTGCAGCGGGCTAATGAAACTCATCCCGACCCAAGTCGAGTGCTACGCTGGGGCCAAAGCCGCCTCGATGGCCGCTGACGATCTTTCTGCGACAAGCGCACCCTGTTCCGCAAATGATTCCCATCCACGAACTGCTCGACCGCATCCGGTGGGACCCCGAGTTCGCCCGAGGGAGCTTTCAGTTGGGTTATTACGACCGAGCTGAGAACCGGGTAATCCTGGTCCCGTTGAAGGAGGTGAGCTTTCCGCCGGAGAGCCCCCAAAGGTTTCAGTTCGTGGATGCTGAGGGGCGGACGCATCGTGTGCCTTTTCACCGCGTGCGAGAGGTGTATAAGGACTCGCAACGCATTTGGCGCCGGCCGCAGGACGCAAAATGAAAAGTCGTGCCTTTCCTCCCGGCTCGCTGCGATCTCCCTCGCCACGGAGGCGGCTGGCCAGCGCATTGTCGGCGGAAGTTCCCGCCGCGTCGAGCCGGCGGCCCTGAGATTCATTCCTTACTACGCCTGGAACCACCGCGGCGCCGGCCCAATGGCGGTCTGGATGCCCCGCGAGGCCCGCGAGGCGGGATTGCCTTACGACACCGCGAAGTGAGTTGGCGCGAACTACACCCCCGGCTACGCCGCCAGCCAGGTGCAGAGGTGGCACGAACTCAAGCCGGAGGTCATCGAGCGCGAACGCGCTTTACCTGGGCCGGGAAGGTGTCAAGGCCAAGCGGGCCAGCCTCTCCCGCAGGAAAGCCACGCAGCCGGGCACTTGCGCCTCGCTAAGCCCGTGGAGCAGGAGCGGCCCCTTGAACCCGTAGGTGTGCAACAAGGAAAGATAGCGGTCGTAGTCGAGCTTGCCTTGGCCCGCGGCCAGGTGGCCGGCGTCGCCGTCGTGGTCGAGGTCCTTGGCGTGCGCCATCACGATGTCCTTACCCACCAGCGCAAAGGCCTCGTCGAGCATCTCCCTCATCCGGGGCAGTTCGCCCGTGTGAAATATATTCGCCGGGTCGATCGTGACTTTCAGGTGTGGGGAGCCAATCTCGTCCAGCAGACGCCGCGCCTTTTGGGCCGAATCCACCACGTTGTTCACCTCGGGCTCGAACCCCAAAACCACGCCCGCTTGCCGGGCGATGTCGGCCGCCTCGCGCACGCAGGCGGCCATGTCCTGCCAGGCCGCCGGCAAATCGTTGTCGGGGTGGCGCCGCCACATGTTCTCGCGGTCGCGCGTGCCGGTACACAGGTGAATCTTCGACGTGCCCAACTGAGGACAGGCCTCGGCCAGGACCCGGAGCCGCCGCAGTCCGGTTCGGCGGTGCTCCGCGTCAGGGTCGCTCATGTTGAAGGTGCCCTGCACGGAGGCAATCGTGATCCCGCGGGCCGCCGCGTCGCGGCGAATCCGGCCGGCCAGCTCCGAGGAGATTTCCTCGGGCATCGCCGGCAGCCCGGCGCAGTCCAGGCTCACTTGCACACAGTCGAGCCCGCAGGCTTTCACCGCATCCAGCCGAGCCTCCAGCGTCAGCCGGGCGAACGTTCCCAGCAGGATGCCGATCTGCACGAGCGGGGCCTGGTTCATGGCCGTCTCGCTGAGCGCGGAGCCTTGGGGAGCAGCAGCCGGGGCTTCGGGCCTGGCTGCCGCCAGCAGGCTTCGCCCACAAGTCGTCCCGACTGTGAGGGCGCCGGCCACGTGGAGGAAATGGCGCCGACTCCTGCGGGCGTCGTTTTCGGGGATTGGATGGAACATAGGATTTTTGTCGGACGGCAGGTTACAGGAATGGAGCACAGGCGCAAGCAAAGGCTGCTCCAGCTTTCGCTTGCGCAGGTCCGAGGAAGGTTATCCTCGACGGCAACTGCTGTTTTTGAGATCCTTTTTCATCACACTCAATCAGCCCGAACCAATGCAAGCGACCGCCAAAGAAGCCTACAAAACAGAGTGCCCCTGGGAAAAGCTGGCTGCTGAGATCGTTGGCCTGCTGGGGGCGGTGTGCCTCCTGACCCTGTGCGCCGCCGCCCAGGCAGGCGAGGCGCGCGGCAAACTGGTTGGAATGTACGTGCATCAACACTGGCCCTATCACCACCCCTACGCCGCACGCACCTGGACGTTGGAGGACTGGCGCGGTTATGCCGACGGTCTCAAGCGGCTCGGCTACAATGCCGTGCTCATCTGGCCAGTCCTGGAGACCATGCCGGAACCGCTGACGGCAAGCGACGGCGCCAATCTTCGCAAGATCGCGCAGGTCATCGATATGCTGCACCACCAGTTCGGCCTGCGCGCTTACATTGCGCTTTGCCCGAATGTGATGGCCAAGGACGATGCCGCCGCGAAAGCTTCCTTTCAGAAGAGGCACTTCTTCTACTGTGACGCCCGCGTGGACCCGGGCGACCCGGCGGCGATGAGGGGCCTGCTCGAAAGGAGAGCCAGGCTGCTGGCCCCGCTTAAGAACATGGACGGTGTGGCGATTATTGACAGCGACCCGGGCGGCTACCCGGGCTCCACCAACGAGCAATTTGCGAACCTGCTGATGGCGCACCGCAAGCTGCTGGACCGGCTGCGGCCAGGGATCGAGCTGTGCTACTGGATGCATGTCGGCTGGCTGGGGTACGGGCGCTTTTACGAGACGGGCAAGCTGTCGTTTTCCACCGAAGCCGAGCAAACGGACGTGCTGTTGCGGTTGAAAGCCTTGAATCCGGAGCCCTGGGGCATCGCTAACGGTCTGGACTTTGCGCGGAAGGCAGGGATCGCCGAGCGGGTCATCAGCTTCAACTACGGCCGGATCGAGGGCGAGCCCTCTTTTCCCATGTCCAACTTCGGCGGGAACAACGCCTACGAGGGCGGAGCGCAGCCGGGGCCGCGCGGCGTTATGGGCAATGCCCAGACCCACTGTATCCAGCTCCCCAATACATTCGCCTTTGCCCGCGGCGCCACCGGAAAGCCGGTCGCCGACGCCGACTATGTTGCCTTCGGCGAAGACTTGATTCCCGGCCTGGGTGAAACCGTCGTGCGCGCCTGGAAGGCCCTGGCCGGCGGCGACCCGGCGGCCATGCGCGCCTGCGCTGCCGAGTTGGCCCAACTCCCGGCGCGGCGGCTCAAGCCCGGCCCGCTCAAGGGCCTGCTCTTCGGCAACCCGCGCCGCTTTGTCAACGACCTGGCACTGATGCTGCGCGTGCGCGCGGGGTTTGAATCGCTGCGCGCGGCGGTCGAGCGCGGCGCCCCGGCGGCTGAGCCGCTGGGCGAATTCGTCGCCGCGGCAACAGCGTGGCGGCGCCAGCACGGCTACGAGAACACCTGGTGGTGGCCGAACCTGGACGAAGTGCTGCGCAAGCTGAACGCACCTGAGGTCAATGCCGTGCTGGACACCCGGTTCGATCCATTCGCCCCGCCCAAACTCCTGCCGGGCGAGACGCCGTTCCAATACGTGGCCCGCAAGCTCGCCGAGGAGGAATCCAATACGCTGCGGCTGCTAAAGGGGCTGGAGGCGGCCTGGAAAAGGATGGCCGCTGAACAGAAGCACGCTAAAGGCGTCCTGCGCTGAAATGGGAGCATCCGCCGGGAGCGCGGACGCCCTCACAGAAGAGGGCAAGGATTTCTCAGCAGCGCTGGCCTCGCTGCCATGCCGAAAAACCAGGCCGAAAAGCGTTGCGTGCGCAAGGTCGAGCCATTTAGCATCAGGACTGATTCAGCCATGACTGTTTCCCGCCAGAAACTCGTGGAGCAGGCGATCCGGTTTGGTTCTCCTGAACGCGTGCCGATGGTCTTCTGGAACCGCGACCAGGAGAAGGGGGATATCATGCTTTACCATCTGGCGCTCGGCGCGCCGGGCGATGGCACTCCGAACGCCTGGAACTGGTCGGAGAACGAATGGGGCTACCGGCTGGAATCGCTCGGGGATGGCACTATGGGCCATCCCGTAGCGCCATTCTATCCGGAGTTGCCTGTCCCCAAAGCCATTCGCGTGCCGGGGTTGCGCGAGGTCGAGCGAATGTCCGCCGTGCCGGCGTTTCTCCAGGCCTGCGGCGACCGGTACCGCCTGGCCAGTCTGGACCTGAGCGGCTTCACTGTCTATACGCTGCTGCGCGGCTTTGAGAATGCCATGCAGGATTTTCTCCTGAACCCGGAAGGTTTTGCGGCGCTGATGGACCAGATCATCGCCTTCGAGTGCGAGTTGGTGCGCTTGGCCGCGCGGTACGGATTCCATGGCATCCACTTTGCCGACGATTGGGGCACGCAGACCGGCTTGATGATTTCACCGGATTTGTGGCGGCGGCTGTTCAAGCCTCGGTACGCCCGGCAGTTTGCCCTTGCCCACCACTTGGGTCTGCACATTTGGTATCACTGCTGCGGCAACTTCGACTTGATCCTGGACGATCTCCACGAGATCGGCGCGGACGTCGTCAACATCTCGCAGCCCAACGTGGTGGATGTGGCGGCGGTGGGCCGCCGGCTGCGCGGCCGGCAATGCTTCATGGTGCCGATCAGCTATCAAACCGTGTCCATCCGTGGCACGCCGGCAGAGATTCACGCGGAGGCCCGGCGCCTTTATGAGCTGCTGGGCGCGCCCTCGGGCGGTTTTGTGGGCTATGTGGAGGAATATGGCGTGATGGGCATGTCGGCGGAAAATTATCGCGCTTGTGCCGAGGCATTCCGCCAACTCGGTTGTCCTCAACAGAGCAGCTTCCTCAGTATGAGAATTTGAGATTCATGAAACGCCGCACTTTTCTCCAATGGCCCGCCGCCGGTTGCACCTCGCTGATCGGACCCGTCGCGGGGTGCGCGACCAGAGGCATTGCGATGCGCTGGATGTGTATTCTCATAGGGATGTCCTCCGCGCTGGTGGCCAGCGCAGAGGAGCCCTTGCCGCCCTGGGCGACTAATACTCACCCCACGGACATAGAGAGGGCTCATGTCGAGGAGATCACGGCGGGCCCTTGCCAGTACAGGGTCATGCAGGCCGGCACCATGGATGGCCGGAATTGCCGGTCCCCCATGGGGTGCGGGATTGCGCGGGAGGGGGCCTTGGTCCAGAGCTGGGAGTCCAACCGGTCGGTACGGATGGAAAACGTAGGCGCGACGGACGTCACCAACCCGTGGCTCTCCAACGGTCGCAACAACTTCCGCAACGTCGCCGAGATAGTTTCCTCAGCCATCACACCCGGCATGACGGACGCCGAGAAGGCCTTTGCGTTGTGGTTCCAGGAAATCCGGTATCGTCACCATTCTGGCGGGGACAACGACGAACTGGGCGACCCGGTGAAGGTCTTCAACGTCTATGGATACAACACTTGCGGCAACGACTCGATATGTCTGGCCACGCTGTGGCGCGCGGCCGGCCTCAAGGCGGCGCCAGCCCGGGCCCTCGGCCATTGCATTTCCCAGGTCTTCTACGACAACCGCTGGCATTTCTATGATGGCGACATGCACTCCGTCTATCTCTTGCGGGACAACGAGACTGTCGCCGGCGAACAGGACATCGTGCGAGACCATGACCTGGTCAAGCGCACCCATTCCAAGGGGATTCTCATGCCGGACACCTGGTGGGATGGGCAGGGGATGTGCGCCATGTATTTCTACGAAGGGGCGGTCACCGGGGAACGCGGCCGTGACGCCGGGACAACGATGAACATGGTCCTGCGCCCCGGCGAGGCCATCGTCTGGCGCTGGGGTCAACTCGCCCCAGTCAAGCACCACGGAGCGTTGAGGACAATGCCCGCGTATCCATCGCTGATCTACAACGGTCTATGGGAGTATCGTCCCGACTTCTCCAATGAGGATTGGCGCCAGGGGGCCTCGAGCGTGGAGAATATCACCTCCGGCGCCGATGGTTTAGCCGCGGTGGAGGGCAAGCAGGGGACGGTCATCTGGACGATGCGCAGCCCTTACGTGTTTGTGGGCGGCCGGCTTGAGGCGGAAGGCGTGGAGGCCAGCTTCTCTATCTCGATGGACAGCAAAACCTGGCAGGCCGTGAAAGACAACCTCGATAAGTGCTTCCCGACGGTCGGGCCGGCCCGCTACGAGTATAAGCTCAAGTGCCAACTGGAAGGATCGGCCCGGCTGCGCCGCCTCGCGATCATCAACGATCTGCAGATGGCCCCCATGACCCTCCCCGAGATGGTCGTCGGCGAGAACCTCTTCACCTATTCTGACCAGTCCACTGGGGCGCGCAAAGTGCGGATTACGCATCAGTGGGTGGAGCGGTCCACTTCGAGGCCGCCGCAGGCGCCCCAGGCCCCGATCTATCCGCCTGATGGTGGGGAAGCCAACGGCACCGACATCACCTTCCAGTGGACGTCGGCGCAGGGGCTCGAGGGTGAGCCAATCAGCGACTACCACTTCGAGCTGTCCAGCCGCTCCGACGTGCGGTGGCCGTTGTCTATGTGTTTTTACAAGCTCATCTCCCGAACTGCGGATGTGGTCAGGGAAAAGGGTAAAGATGGCAAGGACAAGACCATCGTGAAGCCCCAATACGCCGTGCTCCAGCCGGGCTTGCTCACGCCTGACCGGCAGTATTACTGGCGGGTGCGGGCGATGAACGACCACGGGGTGTGGGGGCCTTGGAGCAAGACGTGGCGGTTCACGCCGCGCGGGCCGGCTGGTCCCCTGGACGTCACCCTTGATTACGACACCAGCCGGGGCCTGGGGATTCTCCGCTGGAAAGCCAATCCCATTGGCAGGCGGCCAACCAAGTACCGGCTTTACGGCAGCGACGAAAAGGGGTTCACCATCTCCGACCAGAACTTTCAGAGCACCGTGGGTGTCACCAAGGAGGAGATGGCGGCCTGGAATCCCTGGTTCCCGGCCAACTTCATCGCCGAAACCGAGGCCACGGAACTGGCGGTGCTGGGCTGTGACACCACCTCACCCGCGGCCAACAAGACTTTCTACCGCGTGGTAGCGGTGGACGCTCAGGGCAAGCGCAGCGGGCCGTCTGACTATGCGGAAGGTCCCCGGCCTGTGATCTACAGCCAGCCCGTGGTGACAGCCAGGGTTGGCGTCGAATACCGCTACCAGGCGCGCGCCAACCGGTCTCTGGGCGACCTGAGCGCACGCATGAAGGGAGACGCGCAGGTCAGCGGCTACTTTGACATCGAAAAACCTGTGTTCACGCTCGATGAAGGGCCCCCCTGGCTCAAGATCGATCAGGCCACCGGTGTGCTCTCCGGCGCGCCCGATGCGATCGGCAAGGTCGAAGTGGCCGTTACCGCCACGATTAACCGGGAGGTCCGGAAGCTCGACGAGAAAGTGCTCGCCTGGGGCAATGAGAAGGTGCTCTCCACGACCATCGGGCGGGTCGGCGCCGCCACCCAGAAGTTCGTCATCGACGCGCAATAGCCGCCTCCGCTACGACCACCTTGCTGGTCTCGCTGAAGGGCAGCAGTTGGCCAAGGCATTCGTCGGCCTGCGCTTCGAGGAGGAGCAGTTCGAGGTTTATCCCGACCAAACCCGGGACAGTCCACACCGCAACCCGGAATTAGTGGTCGCGGTAGAGTATGGCCCTGGCAGGCGCCCTTCAGCGCGCGGTTGTCGCTGCGGCCAAGCGGTAGATATGCACAGCGAGAGGAGCAAAGGTATCTGTAAACGAACCGTCCCGCGCCTGCAGCGTGCGCTCTTCGTCCACCACGCTCACCGTGGTGCCAGCGGCCAACCCTTCGAGCCGAATCGTGGCCAGGCTCTCCCGCGCCCGCTCATCGTAGTTCACCGCGAACAGATACAGGCCATTGTCCGATTGCCGCGCCAGCAAATCCAGCTTGACGCCATTGGAAGATTGGATTGATGCAGCGCGCCCGCTGGGCTGGCCGAGGATTGCCGGCGTTAACCGCGTGATCTGTTATTTTCGGCTTGATCCTGAGGAATCGGCCGGTAAGGTGGTTGGCGCGATGGTGAACAATGAACCAGACCGGCGGCCACCTGTTTCTCCCGCCTGAACCCTCAAGAACAACCTCCAGCAAACATGTCAGCAAAAAATCCCAACCAAACCTGCACGGCCGGGTCATCGATTCCCGGGCGTGATTTGCTTAAGAATTCGGCGGCGGCCGGAGAGGCGGGCGGGGAGCTCAGCCCGTCAATCCTCCAGCGCACGGCGCCCGCTGCCCAAGCGGTCCACTCCGAACCTCAGCCCAAGCGCATGTCGCTGGGCCTCAACCTCGAATACGTCCGGCATGCCGACAAAAGCCTGGAATATGGCGTCAAGACCGCCGGGAAGATGGGCTACCAGTACGTCGAGCCGTGCTTCCTCATGGGCCAGTGCCTGCTCTCCATCGGGAAGTACTGCCACGTCACCAGCTTGGATACCGACCCGGCCGAAATCAGAGACCTCTGCCAGCAGGCGGGGGTGAAGCTCAGCGCGTTGTCCTCGCACTCGGACCTGCTGAGCCCAGAGTTCGGCGTGCTCTATGCACGGCGCGGCATTCGCTACGCCCGAGCGGTCGGCGCACCGATCGTGCAGATCACCGAAAACATGTATCCGCCCAAATGGATGACCGAAGAGGATGCCTTCGCCATCATGAAGATGAATCTCCGGGCCATCGCCGAGACCTGTGAGGAGAACGGCATCTACCTGGGCGTCGAGCAGCACGGGCCGTTCACCGCCAGAATCAAGCACATGCCCCGTATTCTCGAGTTGGTCGATTCACCATGGGTCCGCTGCAATTTCGACTGCGGCAATACGTTCCTCTCCGGCGAAGATCCCTACGCCATGCTCGAGGCCGTGATCGACAAGGTCGTGCACGTGCACGCTAAAGACATTTCGGTGCAGCAGGCCGAGACCGAACGCGGCAAGGTGACGGGCACGGCCGTCGGTTGCGCCTGCGGCGACGGCGTGATCGACTGGAAGCGCCTGGCGGGCCGGCTCAAGCAGGCTGGCTACCGCGGCACCCTCTCGGTCGAGTGCGGCACCGAGGAACAGGCGGTCAAGTCGCTGGCCCACCTGACCGCGGTGCTCAACCAACTGGACGCCTGACGGCCAGCCAGCCTTGAGAGCGAGTGTCCGCGGCTCTCTGCGGACGACGCCGTGGCGCATCATCGTCGGCAGGCCCAAATTCTTGAGGGGCTCGAAGTATGAATTGCCTTGACTGGGTCGAGGCTTTTCACAGACTTAACTCGTAACGTTTGCCGGCGGATCATCGCGCCGGCGCATCTTAGGCGAACATTCGATGACAACTACAAGACGACGATTCAACCGCCGCCGCTTCCTTGGAATCGTGGCGGCCTCTATGGCATCATCCGGATTACCCTGGCCGCTTGCCTATGGGTTGGAGAATCCACGGCGACGCAAGACCATCCTGTCGTTCTACTGCGACGACACGAGTCCTTATGCGGCCGGAGCCGAGGCGTTTCACACCTTCCTCGACTTCTGCGCCGAGCAGAAAATTGCCGGCGAATCGAGCTGTATCCTGGGTATGAACGGCCACAGCATGTCCCGCAACCCGAACGAACAAGAGCAGGTGTTTCTGCACCAGGTTCAGCGCGCCTGGCAATGCGGCATCGGCACGCACCTGGAATTGATGACCCACCACGGTCTGTTCGATTTCCAGGCGAACCGCGACCCGGAAGGCGCCGTCCACGAGGGTTTGTGGCTCTACGAACCGGCGGTCACCGAGGAACAATACGGGCGTTACCTCGGCAATATCCTCGCCGAGGGCGAACGGGCAGGGATTAAATTTACCGGGTTGACATGGCCGGGCTGCGGTTGCACGACGTGCCAGCAGCGCTATGCCGAGCTGCGGGCAAGCGGTCATACCAAGCCGAACCCTGCCCTCTGGCAAGCCCTGTTGAGTTTGGCGAAGCAAGGAAAGTTCCGCGGCCGAACCGTCCCCTGCTTTTTCGATTCCAGTGAGACCGAGTATGGCCTGCATCGAAAGGCGAACGATGGGCTGTGGGCCGTGTTCGACCTGATGCCCAATGCCACGGATCACTTCGGTATATGGGAGAACAACCCGGACCGGGTGAACCCGGACTACTACGTTACCGCGGATGGCAAGTCCGGCATCATTATCCGTCATATCGAAGCAAAATCACCGTATTGCGTTTGGTATTCCCACTGGCAAGGGCTCAATCCCGCCAAGGGCGTTGGCTGGCGGGCCTTCACCACGGTCGTGGAACGAATCCGCAAACACCTCGGTGACCGGGTGGTCTGGATGCGTCCCAGCGACATCACCGACCGCTATCACCAGAACGGCGGCTGGGACTTCCGCGAGAGCCTTTAGCAGGACTGGATTGAAGCCAATGCATGAAACAGCCAGTCCGATCCTTCATCCCGATCCGAGCGGCCGTGTTGCGCGAGCCAGGCGCTCCGCTGAAGATCGAGCGCCTGGAAATGGAAGGTCCGCGTGATGACGAGATGCTGGTGCGAATAGTGGCCAGCGGGGTCTGCCGCACCGACATCGATTTTTGCGAGGGCGCCACTTTCGGCCCAGTCGTGCTGGGGCATGAGGGCTGCGGCGTAGTGGAGCAGGCCGGCAAAAGGGTGAACGGATTCAAGCCCGGTGACCACGTGGTGCTCTCTTACCAATCCTGCGGGCAGTGCCGGCCTTGCCGGAACGGGCATCCGGCGGACTGCCAGCGGTTTTACGATGCAAACTTTGGTTTCGCCCGTCTCGACGGGACCAACGCACTGCAAGGCGGTGTGCGCGGTCACTTTTTTGGCCAGTCCTCGTTTGCCACCCACACCCTGGCAACGGTGCGAAATGTGGTGAAAGTGCCGCCAACGCTGCCGCTGAAATTGCTGGCGCCGTTGGGTTGCGGCCTGCAGACGGGAGCCGGCACGGTGATGAACTCACTGGGAGTTCGTGCCGGATCCAGCGTCGCCGTTTTTGGCACTGGCTCGGTCGGTCTCGCTGCGGTGATGGCCGCGCGCATCGTCAAGGCCAAAACGATTATCGCGGTGGACATCAATAGTCGCCGATTACGACTCGCCCGCGAATTGGGTGCGACTCACTCCATCAACAACCGGCGGGGCGACCTCGGCAGGAGCATTGCAGCCATAACGGGCGGCGGCGTGGATTACGTGGTGGAGAGCACCGCGGACAGCGACCTGGAGCGGCTTGCGGTTGAAGTACTGAATTCGGGCGGCAAGGCGGCGCGGCTTAGCGGAGTGAGCGCCTCGGGCAGGCTCCCTGGAGGTCGCGAAGTCCTGAGCGTCATCCAAGGCGATGCTGTGCCCCAGAAGTTCATCCCGAAACTGATCAAGCTGTTCCAAAATGGGCGGTTCCCTTTCGACCGCCTGGTGAAGTTCTACAATTTCACCGAGATCAACCGGGCCATCGCCGACTCGAAGCGCGGCCGCACCGTCAAACCCGTGCTGTTGATGACCAAACAGGAGATCAACGGCCGCCCATCTCCTTGAAGAGTTGCTTCATCACCGCCGTGACCTCGTCTCGCGTTTTGGGAGGCAACCCATCGAGACGACACAGGCTATGAAAGAACACGCCGTTCGCGCCCGAGGCCAGCGCCTGCCTTGGATAGCTTTCAAAGTAGCCCGCCAGCGTCCGCTCGCCAAACCGTTCGCGCCAAAAAGGAGTGCCGGGACCTTGGCTTTGCCCCGCCACCACCAGCGTGCCGCTCCAATAAGCCACCGGATGGTTCGGCAGGCTCTTCAGCGCGTCGGTCCACTTGCGCGTGACGTCCTCCAACCCGAAGTCCCCGCGCGCCTCCAGGAAGAGGTTGTAGCCCATTTCGCCGACCACATCCACGTGCCGGGCGATCCCGCGCACTTGGCTCGCCTGCGATGCGGACCCGTAGAGGAACAAACCCACCGGCAGGGCGAAAGTCGTTCGCAGTTCGTCGCAATGGCTGAGACATGACGCCGGCACATCCAAGCCGCCACTGCCGCTCTCCTCATCGACGAACAAAATGTCCGCACCCAAGCGGACGTACTCCTTCCAGATTTCCATGATCCGGCGATGGTCGGGGCCGTCCCCATAGGAGCGCCGCCGATCAGTGAAGCCGAAGATGCCGGCCTTGATCCCGCGCGCGTGGAGTTTCGGAATCAGCGTCTCAGCCAAGTGTCGGAATCGAGGATAGCCCCAGGAACTGTCGTCGAACTGGCCCTTCCAGTAGTGGAAGCCTTTGCTGAGTACGAGGTCGCAGTCGCCGAAACGGTCGAGGCAGGTCAGGATTTCATCCGCCGAAAGGTCGCTTGCGCGATGTCCGCGCTCGAGGAATTCGTAGGTAACAACCCGGAGGTTCCTGGCCAGCCACCAACTCCGTGGCGGACTCGGCTGATCGCCAGCCCCGGCCAAGCTGGTCCACAGCAGCATGGCCACAGTGGCGCGCAATCTCATCTGGCGACTTTAGCCGAGTGTACGGGTGGATGCAATGAAAGCCTGACGCAGGGTTCAGGGATGATTCCCGCAAGGCGAACCTCGCGTGGGCGTCCAGCCTTTCTCGACTGATGGTCGAAGGTCCATTGCTTCTGTTTCTGGCGGCGATTCCGTGCCAGGAGCGTTTCAGGCCGCTCGGCTTCGGTCAGGGGCATGTGTGAGCCCAATTTACTCGCTGCCGGCTGTTGCAGGCTCCAGGGCCGAATTTCGATTTGATTCGCTGTGCAATCCTTGGTTGGCTGGTGGACGCATGATCTCACTCTTCGCTCCGATTCAACGGCTGGCCCTGCCGGTGTTGGTTTTCACGTTGGTTGGCCAGTTCATCAGGACCGATGTCCGAGCCGAAGCGGCCCAGGCGGCCGAAACCGGCGAGAGCAGCGGCCATGAGTTCAGGGTGTTGGGCCTGGGCACTGCGGGCGCGGAGCGGCCCACCATCGAGGTCACGGCCCCCAATACGGTCATCACCCAGTCCTGCCGGGTGGTGATCCCGCCGGGCGCGGTCATCCGGGACGTCGACGGCCAGGGGGTCATCCTGGTCGGCGCGCCGAACATCGAGATCGATTTTGCCCAGGGCTCTGTCCTCCGCGGGTCGCCGGCGGACACGCGGCCCGACGAGTACAAAGGTTACGGCATCCGCCTGAACGGACACGCCGGCGTGACGATCCGCGGGGCGCGGATCAGCGGGTTCTGGTGCGGCCTCTGGGCGGCGAAGGCCGACAGCCTCGTGCTCGAGGGCATCGACGCTTCGGACAACCGGCGGGCTTGCCTGAAGTCCACGCCGGTGGCCGAGGATGGCGGAGACTGGCTCTTCGGCCACAATAACGACGAGCACGAGTGGCTCCAGACCTACGGCGCGGCGCTGTATGTCGAGGACTCCGTCGGCGTGACCGTGCGCGACTCGCGGGTCTGGCACGGCCAAAATGCGTTGTGCCTGGACCGCGTCACGGCCTCGAGAGTCTATGACAATGACTTCTCGTTCAACTCCGGCTGGGGGATCGCCTTGTGGCGGTGCGCGCGCAACGTCATCAGCCGCAACGCCGTCGACTTCTGCGTCCGCGGTTACAGTCATGGGGTGTACAACCGCGGGCAGGACTCCGCGGGGGTCTTTGTGTTCGAGCAGAATAACGAGAATGTCTTTGCGGAGAACTCCGTGACGCACGGTGGCGACGGCTTTTTCGGCTTTGCCGGCCGTGAGGCCCTGGGCGAGATCGGCGAGCACCCGGTCGAATGGTACAAGCGTCGCGGCAACACCGACAACCTGCTGATAGGGAACGATTTCTCGTATGCCCCGGCGCACGGGATCGAGAATACGTTCTCTTTCGGCAACAAGTACCTGAAGAATCGAATCGTGGGCAACGCCATCTGCGGTGTCTGGGCGGGCTACTCGCGCGAGACCCTCATTGCCGGCAACGACTTCGAGGACAACGGCGAGATGGGCTATGGGCTCGAACGGGGCGGCGTGAACATCGATCACGGTGGCGACAACTTGATCGTCCACAATTCGTTCGTGAAGAACAAGTGCGGGGTTCACCTCTGGGGCGGAGCCAACCCGGACTTCGACAAGCGAAACTGGGCCAAGGCCAACGGCTACGCCTCGACCGGCTCGGTGATTGCCGACAACACGTTCGAGGGCGACAGCGTGGCGTTTCACTTCCGCGGGCCGGGCCAGGTAGTGCTCGGGCCGAACAAGCTGGTTGAAGTGGACAAAGAGATGATTGCCGACCCCGCTTACCAGGTGACGCGCGACGACCAGCGGACCGTCGAGCCGCTCCGGGTGCCCGCGCATAAGGTCTTCGGCAAGAAGCGTCCGGTGGGCGCGCGGCCGGAACTCCGCGGCCGCCAAAACATCATTATGACCGAGTGGGGTCCCTGGGACCATGCGACACCGCTGGTGCAGTTGGTCAAGTCCGCCGGCGGCACGGCGCTCTTCGAGGTTCTCAAAGTGCCGTCGGCGGACGTGCGGGTGGAAACCGTGGGCGACCAGGTGCGCGGCGTCCTGGCCGTTGTGCCCGGGAAGGCGGACGAATCGCAGGTCACCGTCAGCGCCGTGGAACCGGGCGTGCGCCCCTACGTGCTCAGGGTGCAGGCGGCGGGAAAGCCGCTGGCCGAGATGAAGGGGACACTGCTCGCCACCAAATGGCAGGCGACCTTCTTCAAGTGGCCCGCGGACATCGACCCGCGCAAGGACCTCGATGGCTACCGCAAGCTGGCCCAAGGCCCCACGGCGGTCCCCGCGCAGCTCGACGAGCTTTCGTTGCGGTACGGGATGCGCGGGCCCAGTGAGTTGGGCATCTCGGATAAAGTCACCGCCGCCAAGTTCGGCCGGGATCACTTCGGCATGATCGCCCGGGCGCGCCTGCCCCTGGCGAAAGGGACGTGGGAATTCGGCACGCTCAGTGACGACGGTGTCCGCGTCAGCGTCGACGGCAAGCCCGTCATCGAGAACTGGACGTGGCATGGGCCCACGCGTGACGCGGGCAAACTGGCGCTCGCGGCCGACCAGACCGTGGAAATCGTAGTCGAGCACTTCCAGATCGACGGCTACGCGGTCCTGGAATTCTCGCTCTCCCGACAGGCGGAGCCCGCGCCCGCGAAGGAGGCTGGCCAATAGGCGCCGCGAAAGGGCGTGCAGCATTTTTACTTCGATGGCGAAGGCATGAACAATTTTGTCAAAGTCTCCAGGAGACCCGGCGGCCTGGTTAGGGTCTGCCTCGTGGCCGGTTGCTTGCTCGTCGGGCCGTGGGCCTATGCTGCCGAAATTCAGCCCACTTCACAGCCCCGCAACTACCATTTCGACGGGACCATTTCCCGGGCGGTGTTGGAGAACTATCTGTCTCGTTCCATTTCGATGGAGGGTCTGCTCAACGGCCGGGGCGACCTCGACGACAACATCCGAATGCTCAAAGGCACCGGCGCCAAGTTCATCGGGCGAAGCCTCTGCCTGTGGGGTGGCGAAGCCGAGCTGTTGCGCAATCTCGAACGGGCCAGACGGCAGCTTCCAAGGGTCCACGCGGCCGATCCGGAAATGATTGTGCAAGCCTGCATTTTCGAGATCGTCACGACCCAGGTGGAGCAGGTTCCTGTCCCGGATTGGGTTTTTACCGCCCTGAGGCAGCCCGTGGAGAAACGGAATTTCCGTTACGCGGACATGCTCTATCCGAACGGGCGGCTCAAGGATCACTGGAGAGCGGGCCAGTCGGTCCCGGATGTGAGCCGGCCAGAAACCAGGCTCTGGTTCTATTTTCTGGGCGCATCGTTCATCGACGCAGGCTGTGAAGCAATCCACTTTGGGCAGACAGAGCTGATGAACGGCAACGACCGGGAGCTGGGTCACTATTCTCAGGTGCTGGCCCTGATCCGGTCCTATGCGGCCCAGCACGCCCGCCGGCACATGGTGCTGTGCGATTCTCATGTTCCCAGCGGCGGCCTGGTGCGTGACGGCCAACTGCTCATGGATTTTCATTCGTTCCCGTTGCGGATTATGGAGGTGCCGGGCCAGCCGCAGGAAGCAATCTTAAAGGTTGGCTTCTCCGACGGCATTTACGGTCGGAGCAAGGGCGGGATGACGTTCAGCGGCTGGCAGTGCGAGCACCTGCCTTATCTGGTTGAGCTCGACAACTGGGGCGTCAGCAGGCAGCCGGGGCAGGCGAAGGCGGGAGGCATCTGGGTTTGGGGTTACGATGAAATCACCTGGTTTGCGCACCAGAGCCAACCATATCGCGCTGACTGGCTGCGCTACGCGCGGGATTGGGTGCGGCGAACGGACCCCAATGGCCATCTGCAGATGCCCGGCAGCCGGACGCTGTCTTCGCCGCTGGACCGCAAACGATGGTATTACGCCAACAAGCCGAGCGCGGCGGTCCCTGACGGCTTTGGCGATGAAGAGGCGATCCGCTCCATCTGGGCGGCGAACTCGGAAAAGCAATGAGGGCGTGCGGCGGGGACACTTGAGCCTTGTGGTTTCAGCGCCGTGGCTCCGGCGGAGCCGCTTTCCGCCTCCGGCAGGCCCGGCTCAACGGTAATTAGGCCAGCCGACAAGGAGTTCCGGATGGGGCTGGTTGTCCCGGTTCCAACGCTTCACCACATTGTCCTGGTTCCCGTCAAACAACTCCCTGGTGCGGTGGTTCTCCGTGTGGCCATCGCAGAACGCCACGTTCCATCGCCAACCGTGCCGCCGCCTTATCCAGTAGAGGCCATCGGCCGCTAAGGGGTCCGTGGTCGTCCAGGAGTAACCCAGATCGCAGTAGGTGCCATCGTACGGGCCGGCCTCCAGGAGGCCAAAGGCAGCGGCATGGGGACCCACGCCCGCGCCCGCATCCCAAAGGTCGGAGTCGCCGAAGGCGACCATGTCGCTCGGGCACACGACTTCGCTGCCCCGGATCAAGCGAATCTGGCTCGGCCACGGATCCATTTCGTCCGCCCCAAGCTGCACAACGCCGCCCAAACCGAGCTGCTGGCCCGGCGTGTCTGTGAAACCCCAAGCGCTGTAACCGTAAGCGCCACCGCTCGGACCGAGCTCACCCGGAAGCCGCGCATAACTCGGGCAGTCCTGTATGGTGTTTGGTCTTTGGTTCCCACTCTTGACCAAAATGACGTCGCCTATGGTCCAGTTGCGCCACTTGGTCTTGGTGTAAGGCTCCAGGCGCATGTGCCAGAAGATCTGATATCGAAAATCGATGTTTGTCTCGTTTAAATAACACGGCGGGTAGTAGCCAAAATCGCTCACGTACATATTCAGCGCCACCGCGTATTGGCGCAGATTGCTCCTGCACCCCGTTGTGTCCGCCGCAATCTTGGCCCGGTTCAAGGCCGGGAGCAGCAGCGCGGCGAGAATGCCAATCACGGCGATAACCACCAGCAGTTCGATGAGAGTAAATGCCCAACCCCCAACGCTCAGCGGGGCTCGCGCTGCCGTGCTCTTCCAATCCGCATTCCGCACCTTACTCCTCCTTCAAGCGAAAGAAGCGCCGCGGGCCCATCTCGCCCAGGACAGCCTGGCTCTCGGCTTGATGACTTACGTCCAGGAATACCAACCCCTCGGTGAGCCAGGTAACATCCACCCAGCTTGCGGGGTCGAGGCTCGAGTTCTCCTGCAAAGCGTAACCCGTGAGCGCAACGCGCCACGAAAGGCTGATGCAGCCGTTCGTCGAGATGACGTTCAGCCGAGGGGCCGGCTCGAGGGGGAAGGTTTGAGCGACGAAAATGACGCCGTTGTCCCTGCCCGCGATTGTGGGCGCCGACGTTCCTGCCGTCAGCTTGGTGCCGTCCGCCGACAGAGCAACGCAGCCGGCGGTGACGGTAATGCCGGCCCGAGTCCAGGTGGCTCCTGAATCCGTGGAAAGGTAAAGACCAGGACCCGCAGCCGCCAGCCTGGTGCCGTCCGCCGAGGAGGCGACGGACGACCATCCGGAAGGCCCTCCGGCCTGCTGCCAGCTCACTCCTCCATCGGCGGAGGTGAAAATCCCCCCTTCACCGCCCGCTGCCGCCACGAGTTTCATGCCGTCCGCGGACATGGCTAGGCCGATCCACCAGGTAAGGCGGGGCTGGTTCGTCGACCACGCGGTCCAATCGGGCGGATGCGGCGGGCCGGTCTGCGTCCAGGCGCCGCCACCGTTGGTGGATATATAAACCGGGCCGTTGCGGGGCGCCGCCGCCATGCGGGCGCCATCGGCCGAGATGGCCACCGCCCACCAATCGTTGCTGGGCGCGCCGGTCTGCGTCCAGGTCGCGGCGGAATCGCTCGAGACATAGATCGCCCCGTCGTACGTCGCGGCCACGAGCCAGTTGCCGTTGGTCGAGGACGCCACTGACGACCAGGGGCGGAGCGGGGCGCTGGTCTGCGTCCACCTCGCTCCGAAATCTGCCGAACTGATGATCGGGCCGCTGTAAGTGCTGTCCGCGCTGCCCGCCACCGCCACCAGTTTGCTGCCGTCAACGGACGACGCCAGGGCGGCCCACTGGTCGACGGGCGCGCTGGTCAGTGTCCAATCCGTTCCCCGGTTTTGCGAGGTGTAGATTTGGGCCGCATCCCGAGCCGCGGCAGGGGCCTCAAACGTCACCAGGTTGGTCCCATCGGCCGAGCAGGCGATGGCCCTCCAGTTGCCCACCGGGGCGCCGGTGGTCAGGCCCAGAACCTGCGGCTCCGACACATTTACCCACTTGGCCCCGGAATTAGAGCATTTTAAATAAAACTATAGCCGCAATGCGCAAACCAGTTCATGGCGTCCTGGCGCGTGACACTCCTCAAGGCTGAACCGATGGCTTCCACCAGAGCGGCCTGCGTTCGGGCCTCAGC
>Ga0187850_10000210_pt1 | contig 80716 bp, 76 predicted proteins | sample June2016WEW_4_15_FD_132436 | JGI IMG/M metagenome (GOLD analysis project Ga0187850, IMG submission 132436) | Peatland microbial communities from SPRUCE experiment site at the Marcell Experimental Forest, Minnesota, USA - June2016WEW_4_150 | ecosystem: Environmental > Terrestrial > Soil >...
CACCGGCAGCATCCATTCCCCGGAGACCGGCTCGCCCGAGATGCTCATGGAGCTGGCCTACCGGCTGGCGGTCGAGCAGACGCCCTTCATCGAGGCCATCCGCAAGAACCTCATCGTGCTCATCACGCCGATCCTCGAGGTGGACGGCCACGACCGCGAGGTGGACGTCTACAACTACCGCAAAGCCAACCCCAAGAAGGCCGCGCCCAACCTGATCTACTGGGGCAAGTACGTGGCCCACGACAACAACCGCGACGGCATGGCGCTGGCGCTGGCCCTCAGCCGCCACATGATGGAGTCGTTCCTGGAGTGGCACCCCACGGTGCTCCACGACCTGCACGAGTCGGTGCCCTTCCTGTACATCTCCACCGGCATGGGCCCCTACAACGCCTGGCTCGATCCCATTGTCATCAACGAGTGGCAGGAGCTGGCCTACAACGAGGTCAACGAGATGACCAAGCGCGGCGTCCCCGGCGTGTGGACGCACGGCTTCTACGACGGCTGGGCCGCCAACTACATGTTCTACGTGGCCAACGGCCACAACTCGATCGGCCGCTTCTACGAGACCTTCGGCGGACGCGGCGCCGATACCGGCGAGCGCACCGTCCCCGCCGGACAAACCACCCGCGCCTGGTACCGCCCCAATCCGCCGCTCCCCAAAGTGAAGTGGTCCATCCGCAACAACATCAACCTCCAGCAGAGCGCCATTTTGTTGGGCATGAACATGGTGGCCAGCCAGCGGCAGCAGTTCCTCGAGAACTTCTACCTGAAGAGCAAGCGCTCCGTCGCCAAGGCAACCGCCGAGGGTCCGGCCGCCTGGGTCATCCCCGGCGACGACCCCCGTCCCGCCGAGTGCGCCGCCCTGGTGAACCTGCTGCGGCTACAGGGCGTCGAGGTGCACAAGACCGACGGAGCCGTCGAGCTCGACAAGAAGCTGACCTTCCCCGCGGGCAGCTACGTCGTCCGCATGGATCAGCCTTACAGCCGGATGGCCGACATGCTGCTCGACACGCAGTATTACAACCCGAGCGACCCGCGGCCGTACGACGATACCGGCTGGTCGCTGGGCGCGCTGCGCAACGTCAAGACCGTGCGCGTCACCGACGCCGCGATCCTCAAGGCGCCCATGACCCTGCTCGCCGCGCCAGCCAAGGCACCCGGCGGCATCCGCGGCTCCGCGTCTCCCGCGGCGTACCTCATCAATCACAACGCCGACAGCACGCTCGCCACTCTTCGCTTCCGCCTGAAGGACCTCAGCATCCGCGCGGCCGAGGAGCCGTTCAAGGCCGCCGAACGCGATTTCGCCGCCGGCTCGTTCCTCATTCAGACGGAGGGCAACCCGCCCGGTTTGCGCCAGAAGCTGGAGCCCGTGGCGGCGGAGCTTGGCGTGACCCTATACGGCGTCGACGAGCTGCCCAAAGTGAAGTCGCACGAACTCACCGTCCCGCGCATCGCGCTGGTCCACACCTGGACCAGCACCCAGAACGAGGGCTGGTTCCGGCTGGCGCTGGACGGCCTGGGCATCCCGTACGCCTACATCTCGGATCAGACCCTTCGCGCTACGCCCGATCTGCGGGCCCGCTACGACGTGATCCTGCTCGGCCCGGTCGGCGTTTCGGCGCAGCGCATTGTCAACGGCATTCCCATGTACGCCGATCCGATCCCCTGGAAGAAGACCGATCTCACGCCCAACATCGGAACGTCCCCCGATCAGACCGAGGACATGCGCGGTGGCATGGGGTTGGAGGGCATCCTGAACCTGAAGAAGTTCATCGAGGAAGGCGGGCTGTTCGTCACCATCGGAGGCGACGCCTCGGTCCCCATCGACTACGGCCTGATCAACAGCGTGTCGATCGTCCAGCCGCGCGAATTGCGGGCCAGCGGCGGCGTCTACAACGCGGTGGTCGCCGACGCGAAAAGCCCGATCGCATACGGCTACGGGGAGCGCCTGGCGGTCTACTTCAACCAGGAGCCGGTCTTCCGGGTGAGCGCCACTGGCGGCCTGGGCCTTGACCGATGGCTCGGCGACAACGCGCCGGCCAGCCGTCCCAGCGGCCGCGGCACCGCGACCGACCCCGACATCCCGCAGGGCCGTCCCTACACGCCACCACCGCCCAAGCCGGAGGTGAAGCCGGGCGAGGAGCCGCCCATCCCCGAGGACTACCTCGAATACATCCGCCCACTGCTGCCGCCGCCCGAGGCGCGCCCGCGCGTGATTCTGCGCTTCGCGGAGGAGAAGGACCTGCTGGTGGCCGGGATGCTGGCGGGAGGCAAGGAACTGGCCAACCGCCCGGCGGTGATCGACGTGCCACTCGGCAAAGGCCACGTCCTGCTCTTCGCCAACAATCCCATGTGGCGCCAGGAGACCCAGGGCAGCTTCTTCCTGCTGTTCAACGCCATGCTGAACTACGACCACCTGGGCGCGGGACGGAACTGAGGGCCGGCGCAGATCCGGTGTCCTATTGACATTCTATATGTAGGATGGTAGGGTTCCTATAGAGAGGCTATAGGAACGAAGATGCCGCCAAGCCAGACCAACCTGCTCCAGGGCACCCTGGACCTGCTGATTTTGAAGACGCTCGCGCTGGACGAGATGCACGGGCTCGGCATCTCGCGGCGCATCGAGCAGATCACCAAGGGCGCGTTTCAGGTGAAGCCCGGCTCTCTTTTTCCCGCTTTGCACCGGATGGAGGAGGCCGGGTGGCTGGCTTCTTCGTGGGGCGAATCCGAAAACAACCGGCGGGCCAAATATTACCGGCTAACCAGGGCCGGGCGGCGGCAGCTCGGCGCCGAGGCCGAGAACTGGGAGCGGATCTCGGTGGCGATTGCCAGCGCTCTCCAGGCGAGTTGAGGCGATGGCCCGCTTTTCCAGCCTGGTGCAGAACCTGTTCCGGAAGGACAGCGTCGAGCAGGAACTCGACGAGGAGGTCCGCGCATATCTGAACCTGCTCGCGGAAGAGAAGATCAAGGCGGGGATGAGTCCGGAAGCGGCGTATCGGGAAGCGGCGATCGAGTTGGGCGGCGTGGAGCAAGTCAAGGAGCAGGTTCGAGAGGTGAGAATCGGCAGTCTACTGGAGAGCGTGGCGCAGGACGCGCGCTTCGGCCTTCGCACACTGGCCAAGAGTCCGGGTTTCACGGCGGTGGCGGTACTGTCACTGGCGCTCGGGATCGGCGGCAACGCCGGAATGTTCAGCATCGTGTACGGCGTTCTGATGCGTCCCCTGCCGTACCCGGAACCGGACCGGCTGGTCCGCGTGACCGGGTATTATCCCCAGGGCGCCGTCGTCGCTCTCGAGCAGCGGAGCCGCGCGATGGATGTTGCGGCGCACACCACGGACTCGGAATTCAACCTCACCGGGCAGGGAGAGGCGCTGCGCCTGCTCGGAAGCGCGGTCTCGGCGAACCTGTTCACCGTGCTCGGCGCGCGCACGGAGATGGGTCGCACGTTTCAACCCGGGGAAGATCAGCCGGGACGAGACCGCATCGTGATCCTCAGCCATGCGCTGTGGCAGAACCGGTTCGCGAGCGATCCGCGAATTATCGGGCGTCCGATCGCTATTGACGGGCTGAGCCGGGAAGTGATCGGGGTGATGCCACCCGGCTTCAGTTTCCCATCCTCCGGGGTGCGGCTCTGGATTCCGCTGCACCTGGACCCATCCAATTCATTGGATTTCTGGGGCGCCGGCTACATGCCGCTGGTGGCCCGATTGCGCCCGCGCGCGACGCTGGAACAAGCCCAAAACGAGATTCGCCCGTTGATCTCCCAGGTCATCCCGCTGTTTCCGTTTGTGATGGCGCGCAACTGGAACGCGGACGCCACGGTGCTGCCCTTACAGCAGGACCTGGTCAGCGACGTGAGCGGGAGATTGCTGGTGCTGCTGAGCGCGGTGGGATTGGTCCTGCTGATCGCCTGCGCCAACGTGGCCAGCCTGTTGCTGGCCCGCTCGGCCGGGCGCCGGAAAGAGATCGCCCTCAGGGCGTCGCTGGGGGCCTCGAGCGGACGAATTGCGCGTCAACTGCTGACCGAGAGTGTGGTGCTGGCGATGGCGGGCGGCGGGCTGGGACTTGCCCTGGCCTACGGAGCGCTCTCGGTGTTGAAGTCCGCTCTGCCGGCCACGACTCCGCGCCTGGCCGAGGCGGGCATCGATTGGCGAGTGGTTGCGTTCGCCAGCGCGCTGGCCGTTCTGACCGGCCTGGCGTTTGGAGTCGCTCCCGCGCTCAGCGCCGCAAGGTTGAACGTCGCGGAGGCGATCCGATCGGGTGGGCGGCGAGCGACGGGTACGGTTTCCATCCGGCTGCGCAGTTCGTTGATCGCAGGCGAGGTGGCGCTGGCGGTGGTGCTGGTGATCGGCGCGGGGCTTCTGATCAAGAGCCTTTGGCTGCTGACCCAGGTGGACCCCGGCTTCCGACCCGAGCGCATCGTCACGGTTCGGGTTTCTCCGAGCCAATCCTTCTGCCAGGAGCGGGCTCGGTGCGTCGCGTTATACGACGAACTGCTGCGGCGGGCGCGCGGGATTTCCGGGGTCTCGGACGTCGCGGCCACGAATGTTCTTCCGTTGAGCGGCGAGGTGCCGGGCGTCCCCTCGGAGCTGGAGGGGCATCCGATCGTGCCCGCCGAGAATCTGGCGCCGGCGCTGTGGACCGGAGCGGTCACGCCGGATTACTTCCGCGTCTTGCGGATTCCGTTGCTCGCAGGGAGGGTGTTCACGGATGCGGACACGGCGACATCTTCCGCGGTGGTCGTGGTAAGCGCGGCAACCGCGCAGCGCTATTGGCCCAGGCAGAACCCTATCGGCAAGCACCTGAGGCCGGTCTGGGACAAGGAGTGGAGGATGGTGGTGGGCGTGGTTGCGGACGTGCGCCAATACGATCTTGCGGGCCGCTCTCCCACCTGGACCAACGGCACGATGTACATGCCATATCCTCAGTCGGTCGGCCTCAACCGCCAAATGCCATCGACGATGAACCTGCTGTTGCGCACGGCGGCGGACCCGGTGCGGGTGGCGGGCGAGATCTCGGGGCTGGTGGCGGGCGTGAATCCGGACGTGCCGGCTGGCGAGATCCGCACCATGGATGCGGTAGTCACCGCCTCGACCGCGCAATCCCGGTCCATGATGTGGCTGTTCGTCAGCTTCGCGGGCACGGCTCTCATCCTGGCGGTGGTGGGCACCTACGGGGTGGTGTCGTACTCGACGGCGCAGAGAACCTACGAGATGGGCGTGCGGGTGGCTCTCGGCGCAACGAAGGGCGGCATTTTCGGCCTGGTGCTCGGCCAGAGTCTGCGGCTGGTGTTGGCGGGCCTGGCGCTGGGGGTTCTGGCCTCGCTTGCGCTGACGCGAATGCTGGCCCGGTTCCTCTACGGGATCACGCCCACGGATCCGATGACGTTCCTGGCGGTCAGCGGTCTGCTGGCGGCTATCGGGATTCTGGCGGGCTACTTCCCTGCCCGGAGAGCGGCCGGCGTGGATCCATTGACCGCACTGCGGGCGGAATAGTCAACGGCAGCGGCACTGCCTGGCCGGTCTTCACCGACTGCTTGGCTGCCTCTATGATTTCGACTACGCCTACGTTGATGGGCAGCGCAACCAGGCCGTCGAGGGGCTGGTTAGCCTTCATTCGGCTCACCAGGTAGGCCACCGGCTCGGCGCGGTCGGCCTCCAACGGGGCCAGCGGCAGATCCTCGTGTTTGCCTTTCGCGCGCAGCTCGACCTTGCCGTCCCGCATGTTGAGGCTGCCGGCCAGCCCGAACACCTCGAGGTCCTGGAAGCCCCGCGGCAGGTCCCAGCTCCCCTCGAAGATGCCCACGCCGTTCTTGTAGGAAAGGATCAGGTCGGCGTTGTCTTCCACCTTGGGGAAGCGCTCGGGGCGGAGGTGGTTCACGGTCGCGTACACGGTCTCGGGCTTGCCCAGGTACCACAGCGACCACAGCGCGTTGTAGCAGCCGAAATCCATCAGCGCCCCGGCGCCGTTCTGCACCGGGTCGGTCAGCCAGGCGAAGAAGTACTTGCTGGCGACGCCCTCCGAGCCCGGCCCACCGTGCCCCACAATCCCGTGCAACCGCCACACCTTGCCGATGGCGCCCTGGTCGGCCTGGGCCTTGGCGGCGTAGTTGGCCGGCCACCACGCCATCTGGTAATTGGTCATCACCCGGACGCCGTGTTGCGCCGTCAGACGCTCGATTTCGAGCGCATCCTTGTAGGTTGCCGCCAGCGGCTTCTCGAAGATCACCTGGATCTTCCGCGGCGCGCAGGCCTCGACGATCTCCAGGTGCCGGTTGTTTTCGACGAACGCCCAGACGATATCCGGCTTCACCTCGGCGAGCATGTTCCGGTAGTCGGAGTAGTACGGGACGTCGGGCGCGGACTTCTTCGCCTCCGCCACCAGTTCCGCGTTCGGCTCCGCGATCCCGGCCAGCCGGGCGGGCGTCTGGCCCTTGGCCATCCTCCCCAAGTGTCCCCAGACATGGGAATGCACCAGCCCGACGATGGCAATCTTGTACTCCTGCGCCGCCAGAGGGACGGAAACGGCGATCACGGCTGTCAGAAAGTTTTTCATGGAGTGCAGTGTAGCACCCGCGCCTAGGTTCATGAATCGGCGTCCGCCGGCGGGCATCAATACAATCGTCGATCCTGGCGGCCCGCCCCAGACTTCTCTCGGAACGGAGCAGTATTCCGAGGTTTCCCGGCGGAATCCGCCAGGAGTGCCACAGTAGCTTACAATTGGGGAACGGGGGAGAGCCCATGAGGATTACTGCCGCGATTTCGATTCTGTGGTTAGGTTCCACGCTGGCCGGTCAGGATCTTGCCAGCCAGGCGCAGCAGCTTGAGGCAAAGGGTGACGCGCTGGGCGCGCTGCAACTGCTGCAACGGGCGGCGCGCAGCTCGCCGAAGGATCCTGCGGCGCTCCTGAGCTACGCCGAATACCTGGACTACTACCACGACCCGGAATCGCGCCCGAACTACGAGAAGGCCTTGGCGCTGCTGGATGGACCCGCGAACCAGGCCAGGCGCGCGCGGGTGGCCCGCCGCCTGGTCCTGCTCGACCTGATCGACGGCGATCGCGACGCCGCGGCCAAGCATTTGGAGGTTTACCGCGCCAGCGGCGGCAAGGAGTTCGCCGGCAAGCTGCCCGAGGCGCGCCCGGAGCCGGACGAAGAGCGCCAGACCATCGAGGTTCCCGGCCCCCTGCGCTCCTTCTCCCGCATGGCCGCGCTGGCTCCCGACACCGCGCCCTCGGACCTGCTCCCCGCCCTGGCCCGCAACGTGGTCACCAACGGCTACCAGGCCGCCGGCGGCGAGGCCCTCGAGCCGACCGAGTACTTGAAGCTCGTTACCCGCTACCTCTCCCAGGCCCGCGAGCTTCAGAAACTGGGGGGCGCACAGAAAGCGATCCGCATCGAGACCTGCGATTCACCCCAGACCGGCGAAGTGCTCCGCATCCTGGGCTATCGCATGCGCGGCGGCTGCGGCAGCGAGGTGGTGCTGGAGACGGTCAACGCCAGCCGCGCGTTCCTTACCATCGACTCGGGTTTCCCGCTGGCCCAACTCGAGCAGGCTCTGCGCACCAATCGCCCCTTCAGCCTCCCCTACCCGCCCACGCGCATCCCGATCCTCTACGGCGCCGATTACTGGATCACGGCCAAGGAGAAGCAGAGCGGCGATTTCATCGACGTGTTCCTTTCCGATCCGGCGCTGTGCCGTTTCTACGTGGCTATGGCCAAGCTGGACCGCGGCACCGCCGACGAGCTGCGCAAGGTGTCGCCCGTGGCGCGCCTCAAGGTATTCGCCCACGTGCTGGATTTCTTCGGCGACATGTTCGAGATCCGCGACGGCAAGGCCGTCGTGCCCGGGGGGATGCGCACGGCCGCCATGTGGGGCGAACTTGCCGGCGTTTCCCCGGACCACGGCGCGGCCTTCTTCGATCGCTTGATCTCGAAGGACGACGGCTGGATGGCCAGCTACTTCGACGCCCTGGCCCGCATCGGCGGTCCGGCCCAGGAGTACCTCACCGAGCCCCAGCGCATGAAGCGCTTCTACCTTGCCATCCGCGGCCGGGTCACCAGTCCCGGCCCCGCCCGGCCGGTCTTCCGTTCCAACACCGACATGATGTTGCTCACCACGCGCCTGCGCCTGGAGCCGGACGGACGCCCCCATATCCCCGGAAACATCGGGGTGTGGAAGGAGTTCTTCGCCAACCCTCCCCACGGCAAATACGACGGCAAGCTCATGCGCGCCGCCTCCGGCTGGAAGGAGCCTGACGACGTCCTGGAGGCCCTGTTCGGCCTCTGCCGCAAGTCGGTCGAGAACGAACCGCTGAAGATCTTCATGACGTTGAGCGATCTCGGCCGCTTCCGCTCCCAGCCGCTCGATCCCGCCACAGTCTCGCGTCTGGCCCGCGAGTATCGCCATTACGGCGCCCAGTACTCCGCCTTCGCCGACGCGCCGGCCCTCCGGGACCAGACCGTGATCCAGTATCTGGATACGGCCCAAGCCATCACCCACATGGGCGACACTTCGTTGCGCGCCGACACCGCGGGAATGATGCAAGCGCTCGTCGGACTCTGGCAGATCTTCTGCCGGCAGGGTTCGATCCCCGCCTCGGAGGCCGACTCCGCCTTGGCCGGCATCCTCTCGCTCTTCGCCAAGGTTCGCAACAGCCGCGAGTTGTTCGACGACGGCCGCGCGGGCGTCGACCTGCTGCTGAAGGCCACCCACTCGCCGGAGCGCGCCGACGTCCAGGACCGCTTCATCGACCTGCTGGCCGGCGCCGCCCCCACCGGGGACTCGGAAGCCCACAGCGTCATCGTGCAGGAAATGATCCGCATCTTCGAGGCTCAGCGGCTGGTGTCTTTGAACAGCCTGCTGGACCTGGCGGACAACCTGGAGCGCCTCCCGCGCGGCGAAAAGCTGAACGCCACGCTGGTCAACCGCCTGGCCGCGCGCATCTCCGAGATCCAGCTTCCGCGGGCCGGCCTCTCCACGATCGAGAAGAGCTCCTTCTCCTTCGGCTACTGGAGCGAACGCCACATCCAGGCGGAGCGCAAACTGAACTTGCGCGCGCAGGTGGAGCGCGCCGGCGGCGACGCCGAGAAACTGCTCGATGTGCGCGGCGCCCTGGTGGCCCTGCTCCGCGATACGCTGGTCGGCTTCGTTTACATCTATTACGCCCCGCCCGGCGCCCAGCTTCTGCTCACCAACCCCGTGTTCGTGCGCAGCCACGATTTCGTCGGAATGCAGGGGAGTCCTCAAACCTGGCAGCTCACCCAAGTGGTAGGGGCCGGCTGGCCCGCCAGCGCCGGCGGCCGCCTGATGGGTTCGCTGGCGGGCTTGCCCTACACGCTGGCGGAGGCCGAACAGAATTTCATGGTTCCCACCCGGGAGCAGGCGCTGATCTGGGGCGATCTGGTCCCGCAGTTGGTTCTCTCCGCCAAGGTCCCGCGCTGGTGGAACGTGACGCCGGCCGAGATGCACTGGGTGGGCCTGCACATGCGCTATGCCGAGTCGCTGCTGGCCGAGGGCGCCTTGGATGCCCGCCGCCGCCAGCAGGTCGCCGGGATCCTGGAGGGCCAGGCCGAGCCCGCCCGCGTGCGCAGGGTTGGCGATCTGCTGGAGCGGGGCGAGGTGCGCGCCGCAATCGACATCCTGACTCCGGCCGAACTGTTCGTCCTGGCGCAGAAAACCCTGGCCCGCGACGAGAACGCCGCGGATCCCCTGGTCCGCGACCTGGTCCGCTTGCAGCGGGAAGCTCCCGACCGCCTCAACTATCAGGCCGTCTCCCACGCGTTTGGCACCCCCAAGCCCACGCTGACCAGTTCCTACCGGCCGGAACTGCTTTATCTGCGGACCTTCCCCGCCCTTATGGGCTTCTCCAGCCGCATCATGGCCGAGAGTTGGGAATCCACGGTGCTTTACTGGGTGGCCCTGGCCGATGAAGTCCACGTCCCGCCCTCGCAGCTCAACGTGCTCATTCCCGAATGGACCCGCCAGACCATCGAGGGGATTTTCGCGACCCACCTGGAGGACTGGCCCGCCCTGCTCCGCTCGCTGCGCAAGGTGGGCGAAGAGGTGCGCTCGAAAGCACGCATTCAAAGGGAGACGGATCGGAGAGCGGCGCTGCCGTAGCCCATGGAGGTTCATGTGAGTCGATATCTGACGCTAGTCCTTGGAATCGCGGGTTGTCTCGGCCTGGAGGCCCAGGAGAGGCCGGGCCCCGTCTTCCGAGTCAAAGTCGACATGGTGGTGCTGAGCTTCACTGTGACCGACAGCAAGGGGCGGTACATCACGGGGCTCAAACCCGGCGATTTCCGCATCCTGGAAGACGGCATCTTGCAGAGGATCGGCACCTTCGCCGAGGGCTCCAAGCCTGCCGTGCAGGTCCTCGAGGACGGCGGCACGCGCCCGCTGGTTGCCGCCGTTAAGCCGGGCGAGGAGACCTCGGGAGCCGGCCTGGACCGCCCCGACGCCTTCGTCGGCACCAACGTCTTCATCCTGTTCGATACCAGCAACTACATGTATCGCGGCTTCGTCTACGCCTCCGACGCGATCGCCGATTTCGTCCGCGGCGTGGACCGCACCGACTCGGTCGCCATGTATACCTTCAGCCGCAATCTCTCCCGCGCCGCGCCGCTCACCCGCGACCGCGGTGAGGCCATCTTCGGGTTGCGGAAAGCCATCGCGGGCGATGATGCGGCCCTGTACAACACTTTGCTGCTCACTCTCCACGATGCCGGCACGGTCCCCGGCCGGAAGGTCATCATCGTCTTCTCGAACGGCCCCGACAACGCCAGTATGGTGGCGCCCGACGACGTGCGGGCCGTGGCCGAGGATGAAGGCATCCCCATCTACGTCATCTCCACCAGCGAGGTCAACAAGGACCCGATCTCCGCCGGCGTCTTCAAGCGCATCACGCAGCGCACCGGCGGCCAGGCTTTCTTCGCCAAGACCTGGCAGAAGCAGGTGGAGGCGTTCGAATCCATCCGCGAGGCGCTGGGCAACTCGTACACCGTCACCTACTACCCTGCGCCCAATCCCAACGAAGGCTTCCGCAAAATCAGCGTCGAGATTCCCTCCGACGTGGGCAAGAAGCTCCGCGTCCGCGCCCGGCCCGGGTACCGGCCGAGGGGCGGATTCTAGGAAAGTACGAATTACGAAGGACGAAGTAAGAGGAGAAGGCGGAGCCTTATCGTACTGGGGTATGATTGGAGTGATGGTCTCTGGGAGCAAGAGAACGTGGTTTGTAGTGCTGCTTCTCTGCGCTACGGTTGCTGCGCAGGCGGCGCAGTTCGTACCCGGTTGGCATCACCATGACGGCGCACCGCACTTCTGCTGGGCCTGCCAGGCAGCGCGCCTGCCCGCGGTGGCGCCGGTCGTTGGTTGCTGGACCGCTCCGGCCACCGCGGTAGCCTGGCGGCTGGTCTCGGAACGAGTCGCTGAATCGCGCGATCTGGCGGTCCCGGCTTCCTCCTCCCGCGCGCCTCCCGCATAGTCGATCCCCGTTTCATTCCTGGTTCGGAAAACAAAGAGTTGGAGGGAGATTCGACTATGCTCTCGAAGTTGCTCGTAGCTTCAGGTCTTGCTGCGCTGTGGCTGGGATTGCCGTCCGGCGCGGGCGCGCAGTCGTGGGGTGGTGGGGGAACCATCGAAGGGACGGTGGTCGATCCCAGCGGCGCGGTGATCGCCGGCGCGTCGGTGACCATCATCAACCGCATCACCGGGTACACCAGGACGGTTTCGACGGACCCGTCCGGCGGGTTTCGCTTCAGTAGCGTCCCGCCAAACCCCTATCACTTGGATGCGACCGCGCCCGGTTTCGCCGTCTCTCAGCAGGACGTACCGGTTCGAGGCGCCGTGCCCATCAGTCTCAGGATTGCCCTCGCCATCGCCGGTGCTCAGACGGAGGTGAACGTCGAGAGCACTGGGGCGGACCTGATCGAAAACGTCCCCTACGCCCACAATGACGTCGACCGGAATGAGTATTCCAAGCTGCCGTCCATTTCAGCCGGTTCGAGCCTGAGCGACGCGATCACCTTCGCCACTCCCGGCGTGGCGGCCGATTCCAACGGCTTCTTCCATCCGTTGGGCGACCACGCCCAGGTGACTTTCTCCATCGACGGCCAGCCGATCAGCGACCAGCAGAGCAAGCAGTTCTCGACCCAGATTCCGCTGAACGCGATCCAATCGATGGAGATCATTTCGGGTGCGCCGCCAGCCGAATTCGGGGATAAGACCAGCCTGGTGGTCAACGCCATGACGCGCTCGGGCCTCGGGCAGAAGCCGTCCGGCAGCTTCGAGACCGAGTACAGCTCGTTCGGCGCCATCTCCGAGGAAACCAGCTTCGCGATGGGTGGGCCGAAGTTCGGCAACTTCGTGGCCGCCGACGCGCTTCGCTCCGGCCGGTTCCTCGATACACCCGAATTCCGGCCGCGGCACGCGATCGGCAACAACCAGACGCTCTTCGACCGCGCCGACTGGCAGCCCACAACCAGGGACGTGGTTCATCTCAACCTGTTCACCGCTCGCAACTGGTTCCAGGTTCCGAACACTTACGACCAGCCCGCCCAGGACCAGCGGCAGAAGGTGACCAGCATCAACGTCGCGCCCGGCTACCAGCGCGTCTTTGGCGCGGGAACGCTGCTGACGGTGAACGCTTTTTTTCGGCGCGATCGCGTCGATTACTACCCCAGCCGCGACCCATTCGCCGACACTCCCGCCACGCTCGGCCAGGCTCGCAGCCTCGCCAATTGGGGGATGCGAAGCGACCTGGCGTTAGTCCGCGGGAAGCACAACGTGAAACTGGGCCTCCAGATCATGCAGACGCGCCTGAGCGAGAGCTTTCAACTGGGGATCACGGACCCGGACCTGAGTTCTCTGAACCCCGGACTGGTTCCTTTCGACCTCACCCGCGGCGGCAGTCTGTTCCAGTTCAGCGGCAGGACGAACATCAACCAAGCTGCCTTCTACGCGCAGGACTCGATCACGCTGCGAGAACTCAACCTCATCGCGGGGCTTCGCATCGACCGGTACGACGGTCTGAGCCAGGCCACCGGCGTGCAGCCCAGGATCGGGGTTTCCTATCACATCAAGCCCACGGGAACGGTGCTGCGTGGCGCCTATTCGCGGACCCTGGAAACACCCTATAACGAGAACCTGATCCTCTCCAGCGCGACCGGTTCGGGCGGGCTGGCGACCAACGTATTCGGCGCATTCTCGAGCCAGCCGATCCAGCCGGGCCGGAGAAACCAGTTCAACCTCGGTTTCGAGCAGGGCCTGGACCGTGTGCTGCAAATCGAGGCGGACTATTTCTGGAAGTACACGGAGAACGGCTTCGACTTCGGCACGCTGCTGAACACGCCGATTCAGTTCCCGGTTTCGTGGCGCAAGTCGAAGATCGACGGCGTATCCGTCCGGCTGAGCACGCCCGATCTGCACGGCTTTCAAGCTTCCACCACCATGGGCCACACGCGGGCGCGCTACTTCGGGCCGTCCAATGGCGGACTCATCTTCAACTCGCCGCTGGACACCGGCGTCTTCCGCATCGACCACGATCAGGCGTTCCAGCAGACCACGTACTTCCGTTATCAGCGTCCGAAGAATGGCCCCTGGTTTGGCTTCACCTGGCGGTACGACAGCGGCCTGGTCGCCGGCGCGGTTCCCGACCTGGCTTCGGCACTCGATCTGACCGCGGCCCAGCAAGCCGCGATCGGGTTCTTCTGCGGCAGCCAACAAGCCACCCTCTCGAGCCCGATCACGTCGTGCGCGTCACCCGACTATGGCGCCCTCCGCCTGCGAATTCCGGCGCCTGGCACAGCCGATCCGGACCATAACCCTCCGCGGATCGCCCCGCGCCACATCTTCGACCTGGGCGTTGGTACGGACAACCTGTTCCGGACCGAGCACCTGCGCACCACCTTGAAGGTGACCGTGGTCAACCTCGCCAACACGGCTGCGCTCTATAATTTCCTGTCCACCTTCAGCGGCACGCATTTCGTGACGCCGCGGACCGTCCAGGTGGCGGTCGGAGTGGTGTTCTGATCCGCGAGGGATCTACCGGGCTTCGTCCGAGACCTTGCGCTCGCGCCGGCAGCGGATTTCGCGCACCGCGTAGATGCGGCGCCCCTGGCTCTCGAAGTAGGTGCGGATCAGCACTTCGCCCAGGAGTCCCGTGCCAAACATCCCCAGCCCGGCGAGCAGCAGGAGGGCCCCCGCCACCATCAGCGGCCCGTGGTCGATGATGATGTCGCGCCCCGTGACGAGCTTTTCCACCGCCAGGTAAGCCAGCGTGCCGCCGCCCAAAACCGTGCCGAGCAATCCGAACTTCCCGAAGAAGTGCATCGGGCGGGTGAAGTAGCTCAGCAGGAACTTGATGGTCAGGATGTCGAACAGCACGTTCAGCGTCCGCCCCAGCCCGTAATGCGACGCGCCTCGCGGACGCACGATGTTCTGAATCGGCACCTCCGCCACCCGCGCGCCGTAGAAGCTCGCCAGCGCGGGGATGAACCGGTGCAGTTCCCCGTACAGGTTGATGTCCTTCAGAATCTCGGCCCGGTAGGCCTTGAAGGTGGTTCCGAAATCGTGCAGATCCACGCCCGAGGCCTTGGCCATGAGCCAGTTGGCGATTCGCGAGGGCAGGCGACGGGTCAGCGCGTTGTCGACCCGGACCTTGCGCCAGCCGCTGGCGATGTCGTAGCCCTCATCGAGCTTGGCCAGCAGAGCCGGGATGTCCTCGGGAGCGTGCTGGAGGTCGCCGTCCAGCGAGACGATCACATCGCCCTGGGCTTCGTGGAAGCCGGCCGAAAGCGCGGCCGTCTGCCCGAAGTTGCGCCGGAGGCGCACCACTTCCAGCCGCGGATCGGTCTCCGCCAGGTTGGCCAGCAGCTCGAAGCTCCGGTCGGTGGACGCGTCGTCCACGAAGATCACCTCGTAAGGCCGGCCGAGAGCGGTGAGCGTCGCGGTGAGCCGGTCGTAGAGCGGCAGCAGCGACGGCTCCTCGTTATGCACCGGGATCACGACGGAAATCATGCACCTTCAGTGTAGTGGAGCGGGCTTTCGGCCCGCAATGGGCGTGATAAGCTGGGCCCTCGGAGGACTCATGCGCACTACTCGCAGGAAGTTGTTTCAGCTCGCCGGCGTCGCCGGCGGAACTCTCGCCACCAGCGCCGCGCCCCTGGCCGCAGGGCCGGCGGGCCAGGCCCCGGATCCGTCCGCCCTTCTGACGGTGTTCGCGAAACGCCAGACCGTGCGGCGCTACAAACCCGATCCGGTGCCGGACCAGCATCTGCGCCAGATCCTCGACGCCGCCCGCCGCGGCCCCACCTGCATGAACCAGCAGCCCTGGATGTTCCTGGTGGTGCGCGACCGGGCCAAGATCGAGCAGATGAAGAAACGGACTCTCGAGCGGTTGACCAGGTACTTCGACGACTCCGCCGCCAAGAACAAGGAGAAGGATGCCGCCGCCCTGGAGAAGCGGAAGAAGGACGCCGTTCACTTCACCGAGGGCTACTTCACCGCGCTGGTTTACGTGGTGGTGCTGGTGGACACCGAGTCGGCCTGCTCGGGCTACGCGACCAACCACGACGGCCCGATCGCAGCCGGGTACCTCATGATTGCGGCCCGCGCGTTCGGCTACGGGACGGCCTACCTCACCGACGGCATTCCCGACGCCGTGACGCGCGAGGTGCTGGCCATCCCCAGCCGTTATCATCGGATCTGCATCACGCCCATCGGAATCCCGGAGGCCTGGCCCGAGCCGCAACCGAAGCGGAAACTCGAAGAAATGGTGGCCTATGAAACGCTGGAAGGACACCCGCCCCTGACGCGGCTGCCCTACAATCCGTGACCGGGAAGCGGCGCCGCTACTGCGGGCGAATTCCGCGAAATTCTAGAAATCCGCTGGATTATTGAGCGCCTGCGGTTGTGATATGCTGGCAGCTATCGCGTGGAGGCGACTATCCACGCGGGGTGGAGGCTATGGATAAAAAAGAAATCGTCGCGATCATTTACGGCGCCGGCGGCGAGAACCGCCGCGCACGCTGGACCCAGGACTCGCCGATTCTGCTGGAGGTCTGGGTGGCTTACGCCGAGCACGCCGAGCAGCCCCGGCAGGAACTGCTGTTGACGCCTCACAACACCAGCAGCGCGGCGGAATTGTACAAGTACCTGCGGGATCGCCTGGAAAAGCGGCCGGAATGGCAGGACGATTCGGGCGATTTCAGTCGCGACAAGCCCTTCCTGTTGTTCAACGAGTCGGTGGTGCTGGCCAACCTGACGCTCACGGAACTGGTCGAAGACGTCCTGCCGCTTTCGCAATGGTGGCATTCGCTGGCGGCAAAGGCAGGGGCCTCACTGGATCCGGATTCCCAGGACCAGCTTCAGCGGCTACGGAGGCTTCTGGAGGAGATGCAGAAATCGGAGAGTCCGCCGGCGAAGAGAGACTGGGCGGCATTCTTCCGCAGCATCGAGGGGCCGCCGGAGCTGGCTGGCCGGAGACACGGGTTGCTCTGGACGGTGAACGTCAATCGCCGGGTAGACGTCTCGGTGTTTCTGTCGCGCGAGACAGTGAAGGCCGACGCCGCCCGGCTGCTGTTCAACATCAACTGCAGCGCTCTGCGATGGGCGGTGGTGGACAGCGGCATCGACGCGAGACATCAGGCGTTTTGGAGGCGGGACGCGGACCGGAAGCCGATCGCCCGGGACGAGAGCGATCCCAACGACCAGCTCGATCATCCGAGCCGCATCCGGCGCACCTATGACTTCACACGGCTGAAAGAGCTGCTCCGCCGCGCGCAACACTCCAAGGCGCCGGTTCAGATCCCGTCGCGTTTCGACGCTGTTCGGCCGGAGGAGCGCGAGAACCTCACGGACGACCTGCGACGCGATCTCGCGCGAGGGCGGCCGCTCAATTGGGCGCTGCTGGACCCCTTTCTTCGTGTGCCGCATGACGAGGACCGATACGAGAAACCAACGCCCCATCATGGAACGCACGTGGCGGGGATTCTGGCGGCGGACTGGCCGGAGGCGGTGGCAGCCGGTTTGGATCAGCCCCTTCAAGGGGTCTGCCCGGACCTGGAGCTGTATGATATTCGCGTCGTGGGGCCCGACGGCGGCGACGATTTCACGATCATGGCCGCGCTCCAGTTCATCCGGTATCTGAATTCGAGCAAGGACCTGATGCTTGTGCACGGCGCGAACCTCAGCCTGTCGGTTCCTCACAAGGTGGCCAGCTTTGCCTGCGGGCGCACGCCGGTGTGCGAGGAATGCGAGCGCCTGGTGGCGAGCGGCGTGGTGGTGGTGGCGGCGGCGGGGAACATGGGCTATAGCCTTCAGGAAGCCGGCCTGTCTGCGGGTTTCGAGAGCTATCACACCACCAGCATCACCGACCCGGGCAACGCGGATTCGGTGATCACGGTGGGCGCCACGCACCGGTCCATGCCGCACAACTACGGAGTTTCCTACTTCTCGAGCCGGGGGCCGACGGGCGACGGAAGGGCCAAGCCCGACCTGGTGGCCCCGGGCGAGAAGATCGTGGCTCCGGTGCCGGGGATCGCTTACGAAACCATGGACGGCACCAGCATGGCGGCCCCTCACGTCAGCGGAGCGGCGGCGTTGCTGCTGGCGCGGAATCGCGAACTCATCGGGCAGCCGCAGCGCGTCAAACAGATTCTGTGCGACACGGCGACCGATCTCGGGCGCGAGCGGTATTTCCAGGGACACGGGCTGGTGGATGTGTTGCGGGCCATCCAATCCATATAGGAGGTTTACGATGATCTTCAGTCTGGAAGCGTTGCAGGCGGGCACGGGCGACTGCCTGCTGCTGCACCACGGGGAAGCGCAAGACCCACGGTTCCTGCTCATCGACGGGGGGCCGGCGGGAATCTACAACGGAAGTCTGAAGCCGCGCCTCCAGTCGCTGCCGAAAACGGGCGGCGACAAAGCGAGTCTCGAACTCACCATAGTCAGCCACATCGACGACGACCATATCCGTGGCGTGCTGGAGTTGTTGAGCGGCCTGGTGACCGCGCGCGAACGGGGGGAGGAGGAGTTGTGCGAGATCGGCGAGCTGTGGCACAACAGCTTCGACGGTTTGTGGAGCCGGGTAGCGGGGGCCCACACGGCTTCGGCGCCCAACCTGCTCGCGAGCATCGAAAGCGGCGCGATCGCGGCTCCGGAAGGGGACGAGTACCTGCGCTCGCGCCTGGTGCTGGCCAGCGTGGGGCAGGGCGCGAAGGTTCGCGCGGCGGCGGACACGCTCCGCATCTCCGTCAACGACGGCTTCGACGGCGGGCTGGTCACGGCGGAGGAGGGGGGCGTTCCGGTCGATCTCGAAGGGCTGAAGCTGACCGTGCTGGGGCCCCGACAGGGCGAGCTCGACGATCTACGCGCGGAGTGGGAAAAGGAGGAGGCGAAGCTCGCCAAGAAGACCGCGAAGGAGAAGGAAGCCTGCCTGGCGGACTACGCCAACCGCACCGCGGAAAACCTGTCCAGCATCGTGGTGCTGGCGGAGCTCGAGGGCGTTCGCATGTTGCTCTCGGGCGACTGCGGGGGCGATCTCATCCTCAAGGACCTGGAGCAGCGCGGCTTGATGCCGCAGGGCGGCAAATTCGCGGTGGACCTGATGAAGGTGCCGCATCATGGCAGCAGCCACAGTCTGGACCAGGATTTCTTCGAGAGGATCCCGGCGAAATACTACGTGATTTCCGGCAACGGCAAACACGGGATTCCGCATCCGGACGCGCTGGGCTGGCTGTCGGCGGCCCGGACCGGCGAGGAGTACGACGCGGTGCTGACCAACCGGACCGGGGAGGAGAACCTCACGGAGCATCTGGACACCTTTCTGAAGTCGGAGGAGGGGAAGGAACCCAAACACCGCTACCATTTCCGGAACGACGGGGATCTGTCGATCCGGGTGGACCTGCTGGACCGGGTCCCCTACCTGAAGCGGTGCACGACAGTGTAGTGCGGAGGAGGCGCGCCGTGGTGAAGAACGTCGTGGTCTGCTGCGATGGCACGGGGAACGAGTTTGGCACCACCAACTCGAACGTGGTCCGCTTGTACAGCGTCCTGGAGTCGAACCCTCAAACCCAGGTGGTCTACTACCACCCGGGACTCGGCACCATCGGCGCTCCGAACGCTCTCACGAAGTTCCGGAAATGGTGGACCCGCATGCGCGGACTGGCCTTCGGCTACGGGCTGAGCGCCAACATCGCGGACGCCTACAAGTTCCTGATGGACAACTTCGAGCAGGGCGACCGGGTGTTCCTGTTCGGGTTCAGCCGCGGCGCCTATACCGTGCGCGCGCTGGCGGCGCTGCTGCACATCTTCGGGCTGATCCGGAAGGGAAACGAGGTCCTGATTCCCTATGCGCTCCGGATGCTGAAGCACCGGCCCAGGAAGGCCCCCGCCGGCAGCGGGGAATTCGCCGAGTGGGAAGAGCTTGGCCGGCAGTTCCGGGAGACATTCTCGCGGGAATGCAAGCCTCACTTCGTGGGCCTCTGGGACACCGTCAGCTCCGTGGGTTGGATCTTCAACCCGGTCACCCTGCCGTTCACGGCCGCCAACCCCGACATCCACATCGGCCGGCACGCGGTTTCGATCGACGAGCGGCGCTGCTTCTACCGCCAGAATCTGTGGAGAGCGCCGTCCCAGGGACAGGACATCCGGCAGGTGTGGTTCGCCGGCGTGCATTCCGACGTGGGCGGCGGTTACGCGGAGCCGAAAAGCGGACTGGCCAAGATCACTCTGGACTGGATGCTGGATGAGGCCGTCGCGGCGCAGTTGCGAGTGGATGCGACGCGCAGGGTAAAGGTTCTAGGCGCCATGGGGCCGGACCCGGTGCTGCACAAGTCGCTGCACGGATTCTGGTGGCTGCTGGAATACTGGCCCAAACGGTACACGGACATGAAGCGCCAGCCGCCGGTCCGGCGCTGGATGATCCCGCGGGGGCGCCCGCGGCACATCCCGGACGACGCCGAGATCCACCCCACGGTCTTCGAGCGCATGCGGGACGAACAGGCGGCCTACCGGCCACCGAACGTTCCAGCCGCCCAGACAGGCTGAAGCCTGTTCCACACCGGCAATAAACTCCCTTTTTCTTCAACGCATTTCTGGTAAAATGAAAGTTTAGAACGCAACTTTGAGATAGGCGAAGAAAAGGGGAATGAAAACCCCCGCCTCCGGGAGTCGTCTTGGCTGAGTCCGATCGTCCCGATACCCCCCAGGTTCCACCCGTGCCTCCGGCCCCGCCGGCGGGCGGCGGCACGCAGCTCCCGCTGGGACCCGGCGGCGGCGGGAAGAACCTGATTCCCATCAACATCGAAGACGAGATGCGCCGGTCGTACCTGGATTACGCCATGAGCGTGATCATCGGCCGCGCCCTGCCCGATGTACGGGACGGATTGAAGCCCGTACACCGCCGTATCCTGTTCGGCTTGCACGAGATGGGCCTCACCTTCAACCGGCCCACCCGGAAGTGCGCCAAGATCGTGGGCGAAGTCCTCGGCAAGTATCACCCGCACGGCGACACGGCGGTTTACGACGCGCTGGTGCGGATGGCCCAGCCGTTCTCGATGCGCTACCCGCTGATCGACGGCCAGGGCAACTTCGGGTCGGTCGACGGCGACCCGCCAGCGGCCATGCGGTACACGGAAGCCCGCCTGTCCCGCATCGCCTCTACCCTGCTGGCCGATATCGACCGGGAAACCGTCGATTTCCGGCCCAATTACGACGACAGCGAGCAGGAGCCCGAGGTGCTGCCCACCCGGGTGCCCAACCTGCTTATCAACGGGTCCTCGGGCATCGCCGTGGGCATGGCGACCAACATCCCGCCGCACAATCTCACCGAGATCGTCAACGCCACCATCGCCCTGATCCAGAACCCCAAAACCCCGCTGGAGAAGATCCTGGAGATGGTCCCGGGACCGGATTTCCCGACCGGCGGCTACATCCTGGGCCGGCAGGGCATCCTGGAGGCCTACACCCGGGGCCGCGGCATGTTGAAGCTCCGCGCCAAGGCCGCCATCGAGCACACCGGCAAAGACCGCGACCAGATCGTGGTCACCGAAATCCCGTACCAGGTGAACAAGGCCCGCCTCATCGAGCAGGTGGCCGAGCTGATCAACGAGAAGAAGCTGGAGGGCCTGCTGGAGCCGGTCGACGAAAGCGACCGCGAGGGCATGCGCATCGTCTTCCCGCTGAAGCGCGGCGAGCAGGCCGAGGTGGTGCTCAACAACCTTTACAAGCACACCCAGATGCAGACCGGCTTCGGCGTTATCATGCTGTCGATCGTCAACGGCCAGCCGCGCGAACTGGGTCTCATCGATTGCATCAAGCGCTTCATCGACCACCGCGTCGAGGTGGTCCGCCTGCGCACCGAGTTCGAGCTGCGGAAAGCCCGCGACCGCGAGCACGTCCTGCTCGGATTCAGGAAAGCCCTCGACAATCTCGACCTGGTGATCGAACTCATTCGGGCATCCGGCACACCGAAGGAAGCCCGCGAGCACCTGATGGGCGTCCTGCCCATTCCCGAGCGCGTGCGGGAAGAGGTGCTGATCCCCGAGGACTTCCGCCTGGACTTCACCGAGCGCCAGGCCCAGGCCATCATGGAGCTTCAGCTCCAGCGCCTGACCGGCATGGAGCGCCAGAAGATCCTCGACGAGCTGGCCGACATCCAGCGCCGCATTGCCGAGTACCTGGAAATCCTGGGCTCGGAGAAACTGCTCCGCGGCCTGATCGTCAAGGAGCTCAAGGAAGTCCAGAAAGAGTTCGGGGACGAGCGCCGGACCCAGTTCCTGGAAGACACCGGGGAGATTCAGCTGGAAGACCTGGTGGCGGTGGAGGACGTGGCGGTCACCGTCACTCGCGGCGGCTATCTGAAGCGCACCCCGGTGGACAGCTACCGCCGCCAGAGCCGGGGCGGTAAGGGCCGCATCGGCATGGGCACGCGCACCGAGGACTTCCTGGAGCACCTCATCATCGCTTCCACCCACGCCTACCTGCTCATCTTCACCAACATGGGCCGGGTCTACTGGCTCAAAATCTACGCGACCCCCGACGCCGGCATCACCGGAAAGGGCAAGCACATCTCGAACCTCATCAACCTTCAGCCGGACGAGGAGATCAAGGCCTTCCTGCCGGTCCGGGAGTTCGTGGCGGACCGGTTCATCGTGATGGTGACCAAGCGCGGGGTGATCAAGAAGTCGGAGCTGACCGAGTTCGACAACCCCGTGGCCCGCGGCATTATTGCCATCGGCCTGGATGAAGGCGACGAGCTGATCCGCGCCGGGCTCACCACGGGGGAGAACTACATCTTCCTGGGGTCGCACGAAGGCAAGGCCATCCGTTTCCAGGAGAAGCTGGTCCGCCCGATGGGGCGGCCCGCGCGGGGCGTTCGAGCCATGGACCTGGCCGACAACGACTACCTGGTGGGCATGGAGATCGTCGAAGAGCACGGCCTGATTCTCTCCATCTCCGAGCTGGGCTTTGGAAAGCGCACGCCGCTCCACAAGTACCGCCTCACGGCTCGCGGCGCCAAGGGCGTCATCAACATGAAGACCACCGGACGCACCGGCAAGGTGGTCGCGGTCATGGCCGTCAAGGAGGACTCCGACCTGATGATCATCACCAAGGAGGGCAAGATCATCCGCATCGAGGCCAGTGAGATCCGCCAGGTCGGCCGCTCCACCCAGGGAGTCCGGCTGGTCCGGACGGAGGAGGGAGGCCAGGTGGCCGCGGCCTGTATCATCCCGGAGGAATCGGCTCCGCCCAACGGCAACGGGACCAACGGCCAGGAGCCACTGCCGCTGTAATGGCCACTTTGATTCCGCTCGAACCGCTCGACCCCGCCCGCCTCCGCTCGAAGCAGGCTCGCCTGTTCTCGCTGCTTCGCGACTTGGGGAGCGTAATTATAGCCTATTCCGGCGGGACCGACTCGGCCTACCTGGCCTGGGCCGCCCACCAGGTCCTCGGGGAAAACGCCCTGGCGATCACCGCGGATTCCGCATCCATCCCGGAGTCCCATAAGCGCAAGGCCGAGGAGTTGGCCCGCCGGGTTGGGTTCCGCCACGAGTACGTCGAGACGCGCGAGTTCGACAACCCGGACTACGTTCGCAACGCCCCGGATCGCTGCTTCCACTGCAAGGATGAGCTGTTCGCCACCCTGGAGGTTGTCGGCCGCGAGCGCGGCATCCCGAACATCGTGTACGGCGTGAACGTGGACGACCTGGGCGACTACCGCCCCGGCCAGAACGCCGCCGAGCAGCACCGGGCCAAAGCGCCGCTGGTCGAAGCCGGGCTGCGCAAAGCCGAGATCCGCGAACTCTCGCGCCTGGCCGGCCTGCCCACCTGGGACCGCCCCGCCTCGGCCTGCCTCAGTTCCCGCATCCCCTACGGCACGCCCGTCACCAAGGAGACCGTGAAGACCATCGAGGCGGGCGAGGAGGCCCTCCGCGCACTGGGCTTCCGCCAGTTCCGCGTGCGCGTCCACGGCGAGCTGGTGCGCGTCGAAATCGCCCGCGAGGAAATGGAAAAGGCGCTCACCCTGGAAATGGCCGCGCGCTTTGCGGAGATCTTCAAGCCCCTCGGCTTCCACTACGTGACCCTGGACCTGGAAGGGTACCGCCAGGGCTCGATGAACGAGACGCTGAAGCTGGGTTAACGCTTGCGTCGCGCGAACAGCAGGCCCGACCAGGTCTGGTCCACGGCGCAGACCTTGTAGTCCACGAAGCCGGCGGCCAGGCCGAAGCCGCGAACCTCTTTCTCGCCCAAATCCGAGACCACACCCGAGGCCTTCTTCGGCCAGACGATCCAGATCCCGCCTCCGTCGGCGAGTAAGCGTGCGGCGGCGGGGAAGCGGCGCTCCAGGTCGGCGCGCGATTGCGTGAACAGCAGAATCAGTTGCGGCCGGCCGCGCGCGGTCCGCGCGATGCGCACCCCTTCGGGCAGCGGTCCCAGAGTGCTCTCGAACCCCTCAGGCGCCCCGAGCAGCGCGACCAGCGCACCCGCCCGTATGCCGAGCTTCTTCGGCAGCGGCGTGCCGGAGTAGCCGGCCATGATGCCGGGCACTACCGGCTCAGCCGGCGGCGGCTGTCGCAGTGCGCCTTCCAGCGTCCTGCCAACCCCCGACCACGGCGTGTAAGAAGCGTCCGGCAGCAACTGGCGCACGCGCGCGGTCTTCTCGGGATCCCCCTCGATGAAGACCAGTGGCGCCGCCCGCGTCGCTTTCTGCTGCCGCAAGGCCAGCGCCACGTCGCGCCCCTGGGACGGCGTCCGCGCCAAGTCGATGACGAAGGCCTCGGGCGGGCGCTCCCGCATCGCGCGCAGGTCCGCCGGGCCCAGCGCCGCCTGGTAGTCGACCTCGTATCCCGCGCCGCGCAGCTCCGCCGCGCGCTCGCGGCCCTCGGCGGCATTCCAATGAACCAGTCTGACGCGGGGCATGGCTCCGATTAATTCGAGTTTATGCCATTCCGCAGAGGCCCCAGCTCCCCGCGTCCAAGCTAATAGAAAGTCACGCGCCTGCCGATACATAAGGGCGAAGCGAGTGAAGAATGAGGGTTCTGGTTGCCGAGGATGGGGTGATTGAACGGCGCCTGCTGGAACACCAATTGCTCTCCGAGGGTTTCGAGGTGTCCGTGGCCTGCGATGGCGCCCAGGCGTGGGGGGTTTTGCAGGCGGGAGACTCGCCAAAACTGGCCGTGCTCGACTGGGTGATGCCTGGAATCGATGGCGTCGAGTTGACTAGGATGGTGCGCGCGCGGCAACTCCCTCTCTATATCATCGTCGTGACCGGAAGGGACGCCCCTTCGGACGTTGTCGAAGCGCTCGGGGCCGGGGCTGACGATTACATCGTGAAACCTTGGGATCGATCCGAACTGCTCGCTCGAATCAAAGTAGGTGTGCGGATGGTGGAGCTCGGAGCAACGCTCGGCGATCGAATCAAAGCGCTCGATTCGGCTCTCCTGGAACGGCAGTGCGCCGAGACGGCGCTCCAGGCGGCCGAGGCCAGGTTCCGCCTCCTGTTCTCCAGCAGCCCGCTCCCGATGCTGGCTTACGACCCGGCGTCGGATCGCTTCCGGGAGGTGAACGACAAGGCCCTGGCCCTGTACGGCTATTCCCGGCAGGAGTTCCTGGAGATGGGCGCCGCCGACCTGGCGGTCCGAGAGGCCCCACCCTGCGCGAGCGGGTGCCGCGAGGCCTCTGCTCAGCTTTGCCAGCACCGGCCGAAGAGCGGCGAAACGATCTGGGTGGAGACCAGTTGCGAGCGTGTGGAGCTGGATGGGCGCGAGCTGGTCCTGGTGGCGGTCCAGAACGTGACCGAACGCCGTGCCGCGGAGCAGCGGCTGCGGCTGCAAGCCGCCGCCCTGGAGGCCGCGGCGAATGGCATCATCATTACGCAGCGGGACCACCGCATCACCTGGGTGAACCCCGCCTTCACTGCCATGACAGGTTACGCGAGGGAAGAGCTCCTGGGAAAGACCTTTCAGTTCTTCCTGCAACGATCCCAATCCTCGGCCGCCATCGAGGACTTACAGCGCACGATCGAATCAGGGGGGACATGGCGCGGTGAGGTCGTCAATCGCCGCAGGGACGGCACTCTCTGTACCGAAGAGGCGACGCTCACCCCGGTGCGCGACGAGGCGGGCGCCATCGCGAACTTCGTCGGCATCTCGCAGGATATTACCCGGCGAAAGCACGCCGAGGCGGAGCTGGCCCGCAGCCAGGACATGCTGCGCATCCTGATGGACAGTGTCCCGGACTGCATCTACTTCAAAGATGCAGATGGCCGGTTCACGCTGATCAATCGGGCGGAAGCCTCGCTGTTAGGAGTCCGCGAACCCGCGGAGGCGTATGGGAAAACGGACTCCGCCTTCCTGTCGCCGGAATTCGCCCAGGAGGCCTGCGAGGACGAGCAGAGGATCGTCAGCTCGGGCCAGCCTCTGGTGTCCAAGCCCGAGCTGGTTCAGAGGCCGGGATGGTCCTGCTGGGTTACCACCACTAAGGTCCCGGTGAAGGACCAGAACGGCGGGGTGATCGGAATCGTGGGCATCACCAGAGATATCACCCAGTGGAAGGAAGCGGAAGAAGCTCTGCGCCGGAGCGGCGAATCCTTCCGCCTGCTGTTTGCCTCCATTCCTCACCCGGTCTGGGTCTTCGATCCCGAGTCCCTGGACTTCATCGAAGTCAACGACGCCGCCGTCCGCCATTACGGCTATTCCCGGGACGAGTTTCTGCGGATGAAGACTTCGCAGATTCACACTCCCGAGGAAGACCGGCGCTGGATGCAGGCACAGCCATCGTTCAACTCCGCGGGACTTTATTCCGGGCCCTGGAAGCACCAGACGAAAGACGGCCGGATCCTGGACGTCGAGATCGGCGCGCACGGGTTCGGGTTCCAGGGGCGCAAGGCCGTGCTGGTGGTGGCGCAGGACGTCACGGAGCGCAAGCGGCTCGAAGTCGAGCTGCAACATGCTCAGAAACTCGAGGCGGTCGGCAGCTTGGCCGCCGGCATTGCGCACGAGCTCAACACGCCGATCCAGTATGTGGGCGACAACATCCACTTCCTCCAGGACTCTTTCGCCGGCCTGCAAGGGTTGCTCGCCAAGTGTGCCGAGTTCTCCAAAGCGGCGGCCGGCGAAGAGATCCCGCGCGCGCTAATCGACGGCCTGGCCGCGGCGGTGGAAAGCGCGGACCTGGACTACCTGGCCGAGGAGGTCCCCAAAGCCATCACCCAGTCGCGGGACGGAATGGACCGGGCCGCCACCATAGTGCGGGCCATGAAGGAATTCGCGCACCCGGGGCGGCGGGAGAAGGCCGCGGCGGATCTCAACAAGGCCCTCCAGAACGCCCTCATCGTCACGCGAAGCCATGTGAAGTATCTGGCCAACGTGGAGACCGATTTCGAGGAACTGCCGCCGGTGTTCTGCCACGTCGCGGACCTGAACCAGGTTTTCCTGAACCTGCTGATCAACGCCGCCGACGCGATTGCCGAAGTGGTCAAAGGGACGGGAACGAAGGGGCGAGTCGTGATTCGGACCAGACGCCAGGGCGACACGGCCGTGATTTCGATCAGCGATACGGGTTGCGGCATCCCGAAGGAAGTCGCTTCGCGGGTCTTTGAGCCATTCTTCACTACCAAGGAGGTGGGGCGGGGATCGGGCCAGGGTCTGGCGGTGGCGCGATCCATCGTGGTGGAAAAGCACGGGGGCAGCCTGACCTTCGAAACGCAGCCGGGACAAGGAACCACCTTCTTCGTCCGGCTGCCGATCCAGCCAATGTCATGAAGAACGTGCTGTTCGTGGACGATGAACCGAAAGTCCTGGAGGGTCTGCAACGGATGCTGCGTCCGCAGCGGCACCGCTGGACGATGGCATTTGCGAACAGCGCCCAAGCGGCCCTGGCGACGCTCGAGACCGGTCCGTTCGACGTGCTGGTTACCGATATGCGGATGCCGGAAACCGACGGCGCCACTCTGCTGGCGTTAGTGCGGGACCGGTATCCGGGCATCGTCCGCATCGTGCTGTCGGGCTACGTGGCCCACGACACGGCGTTGCGGGCCGCCCCGGTGGCTCACCAGTTCCTGGTCAAGCCCTGCGATCCCGCGAAGCTGTGCGAGGCGATCGAGCGGGCGTGCAGCCTGGGCGCGGTTCTGACGGATGAGGCGACCCGGAAACTGGTGAACGCGGTGGGTGAACTGCCGTGCCTTCCGCGCACCTACGCCGTTCTGGTAGAGGCATTGGACAAACCGGACGTGTCTCTCCAGGAGATCGGCCGTATCGTCCGGCGGGATGTGGGCATTTCCGCCAAAGTCCTTCAATTGGTCAATTCGGCGTTCTTCGGGCTGGTGCGGGAGATCGCGACCGTGGAGGCGGCAGTCGGGTACCTGGGCCTGGACATTCTGAAGCAACTGGTCCTGTCGATCGAGATCTTCCGGACCTTCCAGCCCGCCAGTTCGATTGGCGGGTTCTCGCTGCAAGAGGTCCAGACGCACTCGCAGTTCGCCGCCGCGCTCGCGGCTCGCCTGCCGACGTCGACGGCTCTGGCGGGGGCCGGGGCGGTGGCCACCCTGGTGCACGACGTGGGCCAGCTTGTGCTGGCCGAAAAGCTCCCCGAGCGGTTCGGATGCGCAGTCGCGGCCGCCCGCGAACAAGGCCGGCCCTTGTACGCGGTGGAGCAGGATCTGATCGGAGCCAGCCACGCCGTGATCGGAGCATACCTGCTTGGACTTTGGGGTTTGCCGGGGGCCGTGGTGGAAGCGGTGCACTACCACCACGCTCCTCCGAAGGGCTGCCCAGCGAATCGCCAACTCAGCACGACCGCCATCGTCCACATTGCGGATGCGCTGGCGCACGAATTCCGGCCGACCACTCTCGCGTCACCGGCCTTGGACCTGGAGTACCTTCAAGAGCTCGGGGTCGCGGACCAACTGCCGGAGTGGAGGGCGATGGCCGAGCAGACTGCGCAAAGCTGGCGGGGGCTGGAATCGTGAACGAGGACAGCAGCAAGCCTCGGGTCCTGTTCGTTGACGACGAGCCCAACGTACTGTCCGCCTTCGTTCGCAGCTTGCGCGGGGGGCCTTTTGAAGTCCGGACCGCGCTCGACGGTCACACCGCCTTGGAGGCCATTCGCCAGGACGGCCCTTTTGCGGCCATCATCTCCGATCTCCGGATGCCGGGTATGGATGGCGTGGCGATCCTGCGACGGGTGCGGGATCTGGCGCCCGACACCGTGCGGGTGCTACTGACGGGTCAGGCCGACTTGGAGGACGCCATTGCCGCCATCAACCAGGGCTCGATCTTCCGGTTCGTCACCAAACCCTGCCCGCCTCCGGTCCTTCAGAAGATCGTGGAGGCCGCGGTCGGGCAGCATCGGCTGTTGCTGGCCGAACGGGAGTTGCTGGAACAAACCCTGCACGGCAGCATCCGGGCGCTCACCGACATCCTTTCGCTGGTCAATCCGGCGGCGTTCGGCCGGGCCACGCGATTGCGGCAATCCGTGAGCGCGCTGGTCGGCTCCTTCGACATTCGCGAGAAGTGGCACGTGGAAGTGGCGGCGATGATCTCCCAGATCGGCTGCGTGATCCTGCCGCCGCACACTCTGGAGAGCGTTTACGAAGGACGGCCGCTCAGCGAGGAGGAGCAGGCCATGATGGAACGGATGCCCGCCGTCGTCGAGCAGGTGCTGGGCAACATTCCCCGCCTCCAGCCGGTGCTCGAGATCCTGGCCTATCAATACAAGAACTACGACGGGACCGGGACGCCGGCGGACGGCGTGGCGGGGGAAGCAATCCCTTGGGGATCCCGAGCGCTCCGGGTGGCTCTGGACTACGATCTGCTCGAGAGCCAGGGCAATCCGACCGCGCTGGCCTTCGACGTCATGCGCGGCCGGTCAGGATGTTACGACCGGGTCATCCTGGAACGGCTGGCCCAGATTCGCAAGAGCACGCAGGAATTCGAGGTCAAGGAACTCCCCTTCCGGCTGCTCTCTCCCGGCATGGTTCTGGCTCAAGACGTGCGCACCCGGCAAGGATCGCTGATCGTCGCCCGGGGCCAGGAGGTGACTCCCAGCCTGATCGAGAGGCTGCGCAATTTCTCTTCCCGGATAGGCGGGCAGGAGCCCATCCGGGTGGTGATCCGCAACGTCGGCGCGCCCACGGCGACCTAGCTGCCGGAGGGCCGCGGCGCGAGCATCTGCTCCTTGCGATAGATCAGCGTGGAGGTATCGTAGCTGGCGATCTCGAAGCCGTGGCCGTGGACGATGGCGTCGGTGGGGCAGGCCTCCACGCAGTAGCCGCAGAAGATGCAGCGCGAGTAATCGATGTTGTACACCGTGGCGTAGCGTTCCCCGCCGCTGATGCGCTCGCGATCGGTGTTTTCGGCGGCTTCGATGTAAATGCAGTTGGACGGGCACGCCGCCGCGCACAGAAAGCAGGCCACGCACTTCTCCAAGCCGTTCTGGTCGCGCTCGAGCACGTGCACGCCGCGATAGCGCTCCTGGAATCGGGGCGGCGCGTCGGGATAAGGCTCGGTCACCGGCGGGGAAACCATCTCCTTCAGCGTCACGCCCATGCCTTTGGCGATGGCCGTGGCGGCGCCCAGAATTTCTTGGATTGTCGGCATCCGTACTCAGCTCCCCCCGGGAGCCTAGTTCTTGGAACCTCAACCAGGCTTGTATTCAGGGATCCGCTCGTCCCCCCGGAACGGCGATGCGCCCAGCCTCTGTCCCAGCGCGTCCAGGTCTTTCTTGACGAACCCACATCCCCTCAGTGAAATGGCCCCGTCCGGCTCGATGAGGAACAGGGACGGCACGGTGTCGAGACCGAAGGCGTTGCTGACCGAATAGCCTGCGTCGTCCACGAGCGTGGGGAATGTAACGCCGAACTCGGCGTTGTACTCACGGGTGGCCGCCGTGCTGTCCTGCGACACGCCGATGATCGCGATACCGCCGGCGCTCTCATGCAGCCGCTGCAAGAAAGGAAACGTGAACTGGCACACCGGGCAGCTCACTTTGAAGAACGCCAGCAGCGCCGGCCCGCGGCCCAGGATCTCCTGCAACGACTGCGTCTGTCCGTTCAGGTCCTGGAGCTGAAAGCCGGGCGCACGCGCCCCCACCTCGAGCATCCTCGGCTTTTTCCACCACATAAGATCAGTCTACCGGAAAGCGCTTGTGGCTTGTGGCCGGTGGCCTGTGGATTCGACGACGATTCGCCTGCTGACGCACCTACCGCGCCACCAGGTGCGCCGGCGGGTACGCGGTCGTGGAATCCACAGGCCACAAGCCACAAGCTACAGGCATTTCATCAGTTGCTGCGCCGCGATCAGGATGGGGTCCCAGACTGGCGCGAAGGGCGGGGCGTAGGCCAGGTCGAGTTGTTCGAGGTCTTCGATGCGCATCCGGTTGGTGATCGCGGTGGCCAGGACGTTGATGCGGCCGGCGACGCCCTCCCGCCCGATCACCGTGCCGCCGATCAGGCGGCGGGTGCCGCGATCGGCCACCAAGGTCACCGTCACCGGCTCCCCATGGAAGTAGCGCGGCTTGTCGGGCGCCTCGACGCGCGCCTCGACCGGGTCGAAGCCTTCCTTGCGCGCCTGCGCTTCGGAGAGCCCGGTGATCGCCACGCCGATGCCGCAAACGCGCACAATGCAGGTTCCGGCCACCCCGGGAAACCGTTCCCTCCGGCCGGCGGCGTTGGCCCCGGCAATGCGCCCCATCTTGTTGGCGGTGGTGCCGAGCGGGAAATACACCGGCCGCCCAGTCACCAGGTGGGCCGCCTCGGCGCAATCCCCGGCCGCGTAGACGCCCGCCAGGTTCGTCTCCATGCGCTCGCTCACGCGGATCGCGCCGGTGCGCCCCAGTTGGATTCCTGCTTCGGCGGCCAACTCGATGTGGGGCCGCGAGCCGGCGGCCAGCACCGCCATGTCGCAGCGCACCCCCGCGACGCAGCCAGGCTCCACCGACTCGACGCGCGCGCCAAGACGCAGTTCCACCTGAAAACGCTCCAGGTGCGCGCGCACGAAATCCGTGAGCGCGGCATCGCGACGGCCGAGCACGTCGGGCGCCGCTTCGAAGACCGTGACCGCAAGCCCGTGGGTGCGAAACACCTCGGCCAGTTCCAGACCGAGGTAGCCGGCGCCGACGATGGCGGCCCGCCGGGGTTTCTTTTCGTCGAGAAAGCACCGCAGCCGGCGTGCGTCCTCGAGCGTGGAGAGCGTGAAGATGTCCGGATGCCCGGCGCCGTCGATCGAGCGGTCCGGCCGCGCGCCGGTCGCCACCACCAGGCGATCGTAAGGCACCCGCTCGCCGTCGGCCAGCACCACCTGCCGGCGCGAGTGCGAAATTGCGACCACCTCCGCTCCGGTGCGCACGGCGATGTTCCGCTCGCGGCGAAAGTACTCGGGAGTGTAGACCACGAGCTCCTCGAGGGACCCCGCCTGCCCTTCGAGGTAATAAGGCAGCCCGCAGGCGCCCCAGGCCACCGCCGGGCCTTTCTCCAGCACGGTGATGTCAAGGGATGGATCGCAGCGCCGCGCGCGCGCCGCCGCGCTCAAGCCCGCGGCGACCCCGCCGATCACTACCAAGCGCATGATTCGATGTCCAAGGCCGGCCGCTATTCTCCGCTCTGTTCTCTGACAAAGCTCAGTATATCGAAGCGCTTGATCTCGCGATCGGGGAAGAAGCTGTTCACCGCGTCCTGCTCGTCGTTGAAGATCTCGAAAACGGTGGTCAGCTTGGTGAGCACCAGCAGTTCGACGTTCCGCCGGTTGAGGTTTTCCAGCTTCAGCTTTCCGCCCACCCGGCGCACGGAGGTGAAGCACACCACCATCGCGCCCAAGCCGGTGCTGTCGATGTAGTCGACCTTGTGGAGGTTCAGGATGAAGCTCCGGGACCCGGCGGCGACCAGCTCGCGCAGCGTGTCGCGCAACGCGGCGGCCCCGTCGCCCACGGTGATGCGCCCGTTCAGATCCAGAATGAGGACTCCCTCGCGTTCTCTCTGCTCGATCTCCAGGCTCACTGGGAATTCTCCGCCGCGCGGTCCGCGCTATTCCGGCGTCTCCTCCGCCGCTTTTTCGCCGGCCGTCCCGCGGGACTCGACCATATAGCCCACGCCACGGACGGTATGGATCAGTTTCTGGGGCCAGCGGTCGTCGACTTTGCCGCGGAGGTGGCGGATATAGACGTCCACAATGTTAGTCAGGCCGTCGTAGTCCATCTCCCAGACGTGCTCCACGATCATGGTGCGGCTCAGTGCCCGGCCGCGATTCCGCATCAGGTACTCCAGGATGCTGAATTCCTTGGGCGCCAGATCGATCGCTTCTCCGCCCCGGGTGACTTTGCGCCGGATGCAGTCCAGCACCAGTTCTCCCACTTGCAGGCGCTCCGGCATGGGCTGGCCGCGACGCAGGAGAGCGCGGACTCTGGCCAACAATTCGGTGAAGGAGAACGGCTTGCCCAGGTAATCGTCGGCCCCTCTCTCCAGACCTTTGACGCGGTCGTCGACCGCTCCCAGCGCGCTGAGGATCAGCACCGGGGGACTGGTCTTCCGGTTGCGAATCTTCTCCAGGACCTTCAGGCCATCCATGTCGGGCAGCATCAGGTCGAGGATGATCAGATCGTAATCGGTGGCGTGAGTCATCTCCAGGCCGGCGGCCCCATCGTCCGCCGAATCCACGCCGTATCCGGCGCCTTCCAGGCCGCGAGCTACAAATTCCGCGATGCGTTTCTCGTCTTCAATGACCAGTATTCGCATCTACCCTCTCGAGCCACGAGGCGATCGGCGGGATCCCCCCACCGCCTGAGTTACTCGAAGCCGTTCACATGGACGAAGATACCACAAAGCGTTACGCACAGCGTGACTTCCGTATTCCGGGCCGGAGGCTCTTCGGCTCCCGCGCGTGTCCCCAGCCGCCGCAGAGATCTTCGAGCCCAACCCGCGCTCCCCTTGGTTCCAGCCTAGCACTACCCGGCGGGCCGGCGGAGCGACTCGGGAGGTAAAGTTTTCAAGCGCTTCCGACGATAGTCGGACTGGGTTATGGATCGCGCTAAATCCCTCGGAATCGACCCGAGTCGCGCCTACCAACTGCGCCAGGTGCTGGAGGCGCATCTGGCTTGGCTGGAGAAACGGCCCGGCGGTGTGCGCGCCGATCTCACGGGCGCCAGTCTGGGTGACTTAAAGCTCGAACGGGCCAACCTCCGCCACGTGATTCTGAAGCGCGCCAGCTTGCTTGAGGCCAACCTGAGCGGCGCCGACCTCAGCGGGGCCGTACTCGAAGGGGCCGACCTCCGGGAGGCCAGCCTGCCCGGCGCGGACCTCACCGCGGCCGACCTGAGCAGCGCCAACCTGAGCCACTGTTGGCTGGCCGAAGCCTGTCTGGCGGAGGCCTCCCTCCAGTTCACCTCGTTCAACCACGCCAACCTGCGCAACGTGCGCATGCCCGAGGCCAAGCTGCACGAGTGCGATTTCCTGGGCGCGGCCCTGACTGGAGCCGGGCTGCACCACGTCTCGGCGTTCGAGACCAACTTCTCGGATGCCAATCTCGAAGATGCGCTGCTCTACCACGCCCGGCTGGACCGCTGCCGCTTCATCGGCGCCAACGCCTCCCGCGCCAACTTCAGCTCGGCACGGGTGCAGTACTGCGATTTTCGGAACGCGCTGTTGACGGGGGCCAAGTTCCAGGGAGCGGATCTAAGCGGGAGCAGTTTCAGCCGGGCCCTGATGGGAGGTTGCGATTTGCGCGAGGCCCGCATGAGCGGAGCGGACTTCACCGGGGCGACGCTCTCCAACGCCCTGTTCGGCGAGGCCCAGACGTTCACGGCGGACTTCCGGAACGCCAATCTCCAAGGCGCCCGCGGTCTCACCGCCATCCAGCTTTCCCAGGCCCGGACCGACGACCGCACCATCCTCCCCAGTGGCAGAAGCGGCCCCTTCGTCAAAGGCTCGGGCGGGGAAAAGCCGCGCTAGCCCACCCTTCTCACACAAGATCTACTGCGGCGCGCGATGAGCCCACGTCTACTTCGTTGCGCTCGGGCGACGTCCTCGACGTACTGTCAAGTACGCCTCCGGGCGTCGCCTCTCGCCCGCCTTGTATCCACGGGCTCCTCACGCGCCTCGTCACGATCCTGCATGAGAAGGGCGCGCTAGTCGGCGGTTTCGCGGGCGCGCCGGTCGGCGAAGAAGTACCAGCCCAGCGAGAAGCGCGGCACACGCCAGTTCTTCCACCGGGTTCGGGCCACCGCCAGTACGAGCATGAGGGCGACCAGAGAGAACGCGGCGGCCAGGGTTTGCCCGGCCGTCAGGCTCTCTTTCCAGAACCACAGCCAGCGTCCGTAGATCAGCTCGATGTGGACCCAATAGACCAGCAGCGAGGTCACGCCAAACTGCCGCACCCAGCTCCAGCGGCCCTCGGAGTGCCGCGTCCAGAGATACGCAAAGGAGAGCAGCAGCAGCATCACACCGACCTTAACCGCTACCTGCCAGGGGCTGTCGAGCCAGAACTCGGACTTGGCATAGACCGAGGAGGCGAAGTTGGACATCGACTGGCCGGCCAGCACAAACGCAAACCCCAGCAGCGCCGCCCACTGCGCCGCGCGATCGAACTGGTCCTTGCCGAGCAGCCGGAGGATGCTCCCCGCACTCATTCCGAAGGCCACGTAGGCGGCCCAGGGAAAGAAGCCGAACGAGAGGTAGTCCGGCGCCAGGTAGCCTTTGACCACCGCCGGCGCCCAGGACCAATCCAACTGGGAGACTACCGGCGAGGCGACGGCGATGGCCACCCCCAGCGCGGCGCACAGCCGAACGCGGTCCGCCGTCGAGAACACCGCCATCACGGACATCACCGCCACCGCCAGGCCCATGCAGTTCAGGATGTCCACGCGCAGCAGGTCGGTCCAGGGGCTGTTGGGAAGTCCGAACAGCCAGAGCTGGAGGCGGAACAGGAAGGCGATGGTGAACAGGTACCCCGCGCGGCGCAGTGCGGCAAACACGCGCGCCCCGGCGGCCAGCCCCTTGCGTTCGCTGCTGTGCATCAGGAACGCCAGCGTCACTCCCACCAGGAACAGGAAGGCCGCCGGCGGCAGCCCGCCGGCAAACTGCGAGATCACGTAAGGACCGCTATCGCGCAGTTCCTGCTTGGTGAAGGCATGAAACGCGTGCCCCTGGAGCATGATGATGGCCGCCAGCCCGCGGGTCCAGTCCAGAAACGCGAGCCTGCCGGTGTTGGTTTCTCGTACCGATGACACGTTCTTGTTCCGCCTCTATGCTTCCCCGCCCCCAGCCCCAGGAGGGGCGGTTCGCTCGGGGTCCGCGTTCCCTCGGGAACGCACTTCTACCTTACTTCTGAGGATAAACCCTTTCCACCCCCGCCGGCAGCGCGAGCCGGAAGAAGCGATCCGGGAGACTGGGGTTCAGCTTGATATCGGAGTAGACTATCAGGCTGTAGTTGTTGGCCGGCTTCCAGAACTTCTGCTGCACCGGGTGCCCCGCGTCCAGCGGGATCCAGAGTTCGACTCTGGTGATCTGTTCCTGCATCTGCTTGGACTTGGGGATCAGCTCGAGGCGGGTCGTCTTCTGCCCGCCGACCACGTCTTCGCCGGCCACTGTCACGGTGTAGTTCTTCTGGAGTTCCCTCCCCGAACTACCGAAACCCAGCAGCAGAAACTGATCCACCAGCCCACGCGCCTTGCCCAGATCGTAGATCTGGACAGTTTTCATCTTCGGGTAGAATATCTGGCCTTCGTTCTCCCGAAATCCGAAGGATCTCGCATCGTCTCCGAAGATTTCGCCGCGCATTTCGATTTTGGCGCCCGACCTTTGCAGCCAGATCGCGCCGTTCTCCCCGCTGGTGTCGTCCAGTATGGCGGTGTAGGTGACGTTCCTCAAGCTGGCGGTCAACTGGCGGAAGCTGGCGGCCTCGCGATCCATCCGCGCCAACACCGCCTGGACCGTTTCGGCGCCCGGCGGCGCACCCAACAACCCCCACAAACCCAGGAATTTAATGATCGTTCTCAAGTGACGTCCCCTGATACGATGCTTTTCTACCTCCGGAAGTTACAGCGCTTGCAGCCGGGAATCCGGGTCCAGCTCATGGGTGCGTGAACACCAGGTAGCCCTGGATTTCCTCTTCCGAGTCGTGAACCGGCTCCAGGCGAACCAGCGTCTGTTTCTCTCCCGCCAGTTGCTTGAGTATCTCGGCGGCCTTGGCTGGACGTTCGGGCTCGGGAACTCCGGCCAGCAGCTCGGATTCGATCCAGAACACGTTGGTGCCGTGGGCCGCCGGCAGCATGGCGATCTGGCTGGTCCTCGGAATACGCCGCTGGTCGCGAAACCACTCGCGGGGCGTCAGGAACACAAACGCCAGGATCAGCCCGACCATGACGTCGTATTGCCAGGAGGCCCGGGGATAGTCCCATAGAATGAAGCGCTTGATGGCACTGAGGACGCGGCCCGCCATACCCACCTAGTGTACCGCCATCGCGCCCGGATGCGCTAAGATGGCCGGTATGGCCAAAGCCAAGGGGATGTTCGAGGTGAAATGCCCGTGCTGCCAGGCCGATCTGAAGGTGGATCCGGAAACGCGCGCGATCATCACTTTCAAGGAGGCGGTCAGGCCGCCGCCGATCGAGGACCTGGCGGCCGCAGTCGAGCGTCTCAAGGGCGATGCCGGCCGCCGCGAGGCGGCTTTCCAGAAGTCCTTCGAAGCCGAGAAGAAGCAGAGCCAGGTGCTCTCGAAGAAGTTCGACGAGCTCCTCAAGAAGGCCAAAGAGAGCCCGCTGGAGCCCCCGCCCCGGCGGGATATCGACCTGGACTGACCGCGCTATCCCTGCGATTTCTCCAGCGCCTGGTCCAGGTCCCAGAGAATGTCCTCGAGGTCCTCCAGGCCGATCGAGAGCCGCACCATGTCGGGCCTCACCCCGGCGGCCTCCTGCTCTTCGGGCTTCAACTGCTGGTGCGTGGTCGAGGCGGGATGGATCACCAGGCTGCGCGCGTCGCCCACGTTGGCCAGGTGCGAGAACAGCTTCACGCTGTCGATGAACTTCCGGCCCGCCTCATAGCCGCCTTGGATCCCGAAGGAGAAGATCGCGCCGCCGCCCTTGGGCAGGTACTTTTGCGCCAAGGCGTAGTAAGGGCTCGACGGCAGCGATGGGTGCTTCACCCATTTCACCAGCCGGTGGCTTTCCAGAAACCTGGCCGCCGTCATCGCATTGGCCACGTGCCGCTCCATGCGCATCCCCAGCGTCTCGATGCCTTGCAGGAACAGGAAGGCGTTGAACGGGCTCATGCAGGTGCCCATGTCGCGCAACCCTTCCACGCGCGCGCGGACGATGTAGGCCAGGTTCCCGAACCTCTCGCTGTACTTCATGCCGTGGTAGGCGGGCGAGGGCTGCGTCAACTGCGGGAAGTTCCCTTCCGGCCAGGGGAACTTGCCGCTATCGACGATGATGCCGCCGATGGAAGTCCCGTGGCCGCCCATGAACTTGGTCAGCGAGTGGACGACGATGTCGGCGCCGAAGTCGATCGGCCGGCAGAGGTAGGGAGTGGCAAAGGTGTTGTCGATGACCAGCGGGATCTTGTGGTCGTGCGCGATGCGGGCCACCGCTTGGAGGTCCAGCACGTTGCCGCGCGGATTGCTGATGGTCTCGCCGTACAGGCACTTGGTCTTCGGCGTGATGGCCTTGCGGAAGTTCCCCGGGTCGTCCGGCTCGACGAACTTCACCTGGATGCCCATCTTGCGGAAGCTGACGTCGAACTGGGTGTAGGTGCCGCCGTATAGCGTGCACGAGGCCACCATCTCGTCGCCGCACTCGAGCAGGCTCGACAAGGCGATGAATTGCGCCGCCTGGCCGCTGGACGTCGCCAGCGCCGCGGCGCCGTTCTCGAGCGACGCCACCCGCTCCTCCAGAACCGCCGTGGTCGGGTTCATGATGCGCGTGTAAATGTTGCCGGGCTGCTCCAGCGCGAACAACGCGGCGGCGTGGTCGCTGTCTTCAAACACGAACGAGGTGGTCTGGTAGATGGGTACCGCGCGGGCGCCGGTCGTGGGCTCCGGCCGGTAGCCGGCGTGCAACGCGCGGGTGTTGAATCCGAAGGTTCGCTCCTGGTCCGACATGGGGGTCACCGTTTGTAGCCGATCTTACGCAGCAGGCCGTGCCGCCAGACCACGTCCTGGTCTCCTTCGACACCCTGGGGCGAGGAGCCGTCGATCACGCCCAGCACGCCCCGGCCCAGCCTGGTCTCGGCCACCACCACCTCCACCGGGTTGGCCGTAGCACAGAAGATGGAGCACACTTCCGGCACGTCCTGGATGCGGCCCAGCACGTTGATGGGGTAGCCCTCGCGCAGGGCGATGACGAACAGGTGGCCCGCGCCGATCGCGCCGGCGTTCCGGATGGCGAGCTGCTTGAGGTCCTCGTCGTTGCCCTCGGCGCGAATGAGGCAGGCGCCCGAGGCCTCGTTAAACGCGATGCCGAACTTCATTTGCGGCGCCGTGTTGACGATGGCCTCGTAGAGGTCTTCGACGCTCTTGATGAAATGCGTCTGCCCGAGGATGATATTGCCGCCCTCGGGCACTTCCAGCGGAATGGTTTTGAGGTCCATGGAAACCTTAAGGATACTACGGGAGATTGACGATTGAGTCATTGACGATTGCTGTGCTGCCGGTGCCTTCCCACAAAATCGTCAATCAGAAAATCATCAATCGTCAATTCCTAGTATCATTGGCTTGAACGGCGGCCATGGACACGCAGCCTGCGGCGACGCGCGCGGCGCCCGAGAGGGAACAGGTACTTTCCCGCCTGCGTGAAAGGATCGTGGCCTTTGCGGCATCTCGTATATCGAGGGATGCCGCGGAGGACCTGGCCCAGGAGGTGCTGCTGCTCTTGCACCAGAAGTACAGGCAGGTCGAGCGGTTGGAGGATCTGCTCCCCCTCTGCTTGCGCATCCTGAGGTTTAAGATGATGAGCCTGGTCCGGAAATCGCATCGCCGGGGGGAGTACACGCAGGTGGCCGCCGAGGACATCCCGCTGGCCGATCCCGATCCCACTCCGGAGACTCTTCTCGAGCGCAAGGAGACCACCCGGCGCCTCACGGCGGCCATCGCCCGCATGGGCGCGCGCTGCAAGCAACTGTTCCGCCTCAAGCTCGAGGGAAAGACCTTTCCGGAGATCCAGGTCTTGCTGGGAGTCAGCTCCATCAACACGATCTACACCTGGGACTTCCGTTGCCGCAAGCAGCTCTTGGAATGGATGCAGGGAAGCTGGGAGCGCGGGCCGCGCCAGCTTTCGGCCTCCGGCCGACCGGAGCAGCCGACGGGGCCGCGAGACGGTCAAGCGTTGTCTCCTGAGGGGAAGCGGTCATGAAGCGCGAAGACATCGAGAAGCTGCTCGGCGGATACGCCACCGGCACGCTCACCGAGGAAGAGCGGCGGGTGCTGTTCGAGGCCGCGCTTTCGGACCAGGCGCTGTTCGAGGCGCTGGCCGGCGAGGAAGCGCTGAAGGAACTGCTCGAGGATCCGGGCTGCCGCCGCCAGGTCGAGCAGGCGCTCCGGGAGCGGCCGCAAGGTCTGGCCGCGCGGCTTGCCGGCTGGATGCGGCGGCCGCAGGCTTGGGCGCTGGCCGGGACGCTGGCGACCACCACCGTGCTCGCCATCGTGGTGATCCGGGTGCATTCGCCCAAGCCCCAGTTCGAATTGGCCAAGCAGCAGGCGCCGGCTGCGCCAACCTCGGCGCTTCCCGCCCCGGCCATCGCTCCCTCCGCGCCGCCGCGGCATGAGGCCGCCCGTCCGGCGCGCCGGTTCGATGCGCCGGCCAAATCAAAAGAGATCTCCCCACCGGCGGTGGCTGCCGACCGGCTGGCCGCCCCGGAGCCACCGCCCGTTTCCGCGGTTCAAAGCACGCCGGGATCAGCGGCGAGCGTGATGGTTGCCAGCAGACCCCCGGCTCAGGCGCCGGCCGCTCCCCAGTCGGCGCAGCAGCAGACTGCCACGGCGGGCGCCTACAAAGGCCCCGCCGCCCGGCAGGTCTTTGCCGAGACCAGCACCGTCGACGCGGAGGCGCAGGCGCTCCGATCCGAGGCCAAGGACCAGAAGAAGGCACGGCTCCCGGTCCTGGGCATGTTGGCAAAGCAGGAGCGCGCGGCTCCGCTCGCGGTCCATTACAGAATCCTCGCTAAAGGCGCCGACGGCCGTTTCGCCGAACAGGACCCCAAAGCCCCCTTGGCGCCCGGCGCGCAGGTCCGCGTGTCTCTGACCACCAATCAGGCCGGCTACCTCTACGTCAACAACACCCGCGGAGTTCTGTTTGCCACCCAGGCCGCGCCCGGAATCTCCTACCTGGTCGACCCGCAGCCCGGGGACCGCCTGCTCAACGTCGTCCTCTCCCGCCAGCCGATCACCGTGCCGCCCCCGGGTCGAAAGCTCCTGCTCGACGGCCGCGCGAAAGGCGCTGCCAAGCCGGACGGCCGCGTCGAGGTCGAGATCGATCTCAACCGCCCGTAAGAATCCCTGAAAGGAACCTCCCGGCCGCAGCATATTCCAGTCGAAATGGAGGAATTCATGAAATCTCTTCACCGCTTCGCCACCTGCGCGCTGTTTGCCGGCGCAGTCCTGACCGCCGCTCCCAACCGCATCACAGAGGGGTCGCTGATCAGCCTGGATTCCAACGGCCAGCCGCAAGCCGCCTGCCCGCTCAAGCACACCGATGTCAAAGCGGAGATCAGCGGCTTCCTGGCCCGCGTCACCGTCACCCAGGAATTCGCCAATCCTTTCAAGGACAAGATCGAAGCCGTCTACACCTTCCCGCTGCCGCAGAATTCGGCGGTCGACGACATGACCATGCTGGTGGGCAGCCGCGTGGTCAAGGGCAAGATCAAGCGCCGCGAGGAAGCGCGGGCGATCTACGAAGCGGCACGCGCCGCCGGGCACGTCGCCGGGCTGCTGGACCAGGAACGGCCCAACATCTTCACGCAATCGGTGGCCAACATCATGCCCGGAGAGCGGGTGAAGATCACCATCAGCTACGTCGAGACGCTGAAGTACGAGGACGGCACGTACGAGTTCTCGTTCCCCATGGTGGTCGGGCCGCGCTACATCCCCGGCCAGCCGATCGGCAAGCAGGGCGGCGGCTGGGCGCCGGACACCAATCGCGTCCCCGACGCCTCGCGCATCACGCCTCCGGTCACGCCGCCCGGCACGCGCGCCGGCCACGACATCTCGATCGAAGTCGCGCTCGACGCGGGCGTTCCCATCGATTCGCTGGCCTCGGCCACTCACGAAGTCCTGATCGACCGGCCGAGCGCGCACGCCGCCGTCGTTCGCCTGAAGGACAAGGACGTGCTGCCGAACAAGGACTTCATCCTCAAGTACGACGTTGCGGGCCGCAAGATCACCGACGCGATCCTGGCGCACCGCGCCGCCCGCGGCGGTTTCTTCACCCTGATTCTCCAGCCGCCCGAGCGGGTCGCCGTCGAGGAGGTCTCCCCGAAGGAGCTCGTGTTTGTGCTGGACACCTCCGGCTCGATGTCGGGCTTCCCCATCGAGAAAGCGAAAGAAACAATGCGGCTCGCGCTCGCCAACCTGTATCCGCAGGACACCTTCAACCTCATCACCTTCGCCGGCGAAACCAGCATTCTGTTCCCCGAGCCGGTTCCGGCCACGCCCGACAATCTGCGCCGGGCCCAGGCGTTTCTCGCCGGCCGGTCCGGCGGCGGCGGCACCGAGATGATGAAGGCTATTCGCGCCGCGCTCGATGCTTCGGACTCCCAGAAGCACGTCCGCATCGTGTGCTTCATGACCGACGGTTACGTGGGCAACGACATGGAGATCATCGCCGAGGTGCAGAAGCACCAGAACGCGCGCGTCTTCTCGTTCGGAATCGGCGGCTCGGTGAACCGCTTCCTGCTGGACAAAATGGCGCAGTACGGGCGCGGCGAAGTCGAGTACGTGGGACTCAAGGACGACGGCTCCGCCGCGGCGCGCCGCTTCCACGAGCGCGTGCGCAACCCGCTGCTCACCGATATCGGCATCGACTGGGGCGGCCTCGCGGTCACCGACATTTACCCGAGGCGGATTCCCGATCTGTTCGGCGCCAAGCCGGTGGTCATTCACGGACGCTACACCGCGCCGGGCCGGGGCGTCGTGCGTCTGAGAGGCCGCATGGCCGGGCGGGAGTTCTGGCGCGAACTGCGCGTCGACCTGCCCGCCTCCGAGCCGCAGCACGACGTGCTGGCCTCGCTGTGGGCCCGCACCCGCATCGACGACCTGATGGGGCAGGACTACAACGGAATCCAATCGGGCAACGTGCGCACGGACCTTCGCGACGCCATTACCCAGCTCGGGCTGGACTACCGCCTGATGACCCAGTTCACTTCCTTCGTGGCAGTCGAGGAGATGACCGTCACCGACGGCGGGCAGCCGCGCCGCGTCGAGGTGCCGGTGGAGATACCGGAAGGCGTCAGCTACGAGGGAGTCTTCGGCACGGACAAGAGCGAGATGGCCAGCGCCGGGTTCGTGGCGCGGAAATCCGCCGGGGCCTTCAGCGCGCCGGCCGCGATGCCGCCGCCATCGATGCGGCCAATGGCCCAGCTCGCGGACTCTGTCAGGGTGAGCGCCGAGACGCGTTCGCTCTCTCCCAAGGAACAAGAGCGCCAGCGCCTGGCCTCCAAACTGCATCCCTCGCTGGTTGCCGTCATTGAGCGCATGAAGAACGGGTCGGTTCCGCTTACTGCGCAAGAAGCCAGGTTCATCAAGAACGGCAAGGCCGAGATCCAGATATGGCTTTCCGACACCTCGGCTCAGACGATGGCGAAACTCAAGCAGCTCGGCTTCGAGGTGGTGCTGGAGCCGAAGACGGCCAAGATGGTTATCGGCCGTCTGCCCATCGCGAACCTCGCGAAGCTGGCCGACCTTGCGTTCGTGCGCTACGTCGCGCCGCAAATGTGAGCGCACAAGACCTCCCGGGCAGGGGGCCTGGCACGCCGGCCCCCTGCCCCGTTCGGCGGCACGTTTTCCGAGATGTCATAGATTGACAAAGCGTGTTATCAATGTTATGGTGCGAGGAGAGACATCCCGGGGAGGCCGTCATGAATGTTTCGCTCACCCCTGAACTGGAGAGCTTCATCCACAACAAGGTGCGGGCGGGCCGGTACAACTCCGCTAGCGAAGTCGTCCGGGAGGCGCTCCGCCTTCTGGAAGAACACGAACAGGCACGCGCCGCTCAGCTAGGCGAGTTCAATAAAGAACTCCGGCGACGCCTGGCCTCGCTTGACCGCGGCGAACATGTGAACCCGGTTGAGGCTCGCGCCCGGCTCCGGCGGAAGTCCGCAGAGCTGCGGCTCCCAAGATAGTCCGGCACTCTTGCGCCCACGATCTTAGAGTCGTTCTCCGCTCTGCCCCACCCCTTTCCGTTTCCACTGTGCTTAAGTGGAGACATGGACTCCGAGGCGGTCCTGGAGCATATCGCGCGGCTGCCGCACGCGCGCGCGAGCTTCAAGCAACTGGTCCGCGAGCTGGGCGCCCGCGGCAGCGCGCGCGAGGAACTCGAGTCCACCCTGACGCGGCTGGCGGCGAGCGGGGACCTGGTCGAGCTGCCCGGCGGGCAGTACGCCGCCACCAGCCACACCCGCGAGTTCGCCGTGGGCCGCCTCCAGATGCACCGCGACGGCTACGGATTCCTGATTCCCGACCACCCCATGGAGAGCCTCCGCGGCGACGTCTTCCTGCCCCCCAGCTCGGCGGACAAGGCCATGCACGGCGACCGCGTGCTGGTGCGCATCGCGCGCCTGGATGCCGACGGCCGCGCCGAGGGCGAGATCGTGCGAATCCTGGCCCGCGCGCATCTCACCTGCGTCGGCGAGTTCCGCGTTCGGGTCAACGGCAACTTCGTCGTCCCTCACGACGAGCGCATCCAGCAGTGGATCGAGATCCCACCCGGGCTGGAGACGCCTCCGCGCGGCTGGAGCGGCGACCGCATCGGCGCGCGCCCGCTCGAGATTTCCAGCGCCGCCGACCTGGACGGCATGATCGTCAACGTCGAACTGCTGGAGTTTCCCGAGGCCCGCAGCAACGCGGTCGGGCGCGTGACCGAGATCCTCGGCTACCCCGAGGATTTCGGTGTGGACGTCGAGATCGTGATTCGCAAACACCACCTCCCGCACCACTTCCCGCCCGAGGTGATGGAGCAGGCGCAGAGCCTCTCGAGCGCCATCCGCGCCGGCGAACTGACGGGCCGCACCGACTTCCGCGGCATGGATGTGGTGACCATCGACGGCGAGACGGCGCGCGACTTCGACGACGGCGTCTGGGTGGACCAGGCGCCCAACGGAAACTACCTGCTGCACGTGCACATTGCCGACGTCGGCCACTACGTGCGGCCAGGCACCCCGATCGACGCCGAGGCGCGGCTCCGCGGCACCAGCGTCTACTTCCCCGACCGCGCCATCCCCATGCTCCCGCTCGAGCTGTCGACCGAGCTCTGCTCGCTCAATCCGCGGCAGGACCGGCTGGTGCTCTCGGTGCTGCTGGAACTGGATCACCGCGGCGACGTGGTCTCGCAGGAGTTCGTGCGCGGGGTCATCCGCAGCGTCGAGCGCATGACCTACACCAACGTTCACCTGGCGCTGGAAGGCGATCCGGGCCAGCGCGAGCGCTATGCCAACCTGGCGGGCCGCTTCGAGCTGATGCGCGAGCTGGCACTGGTGCTGAACCGCAGGCGCGCCCGCCGCGGCTCGATCGACTTCGACCTGCCCGAGCCGCTCATCGAGTTCGATGAGTGGGGCGAAATGGTCGGCGTCCACCGCACCCCGCGCAACATCGCGCACCGCATCATCGAGGAATTCATGCTGGCGGCCAACGAGGCCGTGGCGTCCCACCTCGAGCGCTCCGAGATTCCCTCCATCTTCCGCATCCACGAGCCCCCCGATCCGAGGCGCGTGATGGAATTCGAGGAGATCGCCACGCACTTCGGCCATTCGCTGGGCATCGGCGCGATTCCCGTGAAGAAGTTCTCGGTGGTCGACCGGCGGCGCGACGGCAGCAAAGTGCGGCGCGACATCGTGCTCGCCGAGCCGAGCCTGGCGGTCTCCTCGCGGCATTACCAGCGGCTGGTCGAGCGGATCGAAGGCAAGCCCGAGGAGCGCATCCTGAGTTACCTGATGCTGCGCTCGCTGAAGCAGGCGCGCTACAGCGCCGAGAACGTGGGGCACTTCGCGCTGGCGGCCGGAACCTACACCCATTTCACCTCGCCCATCCGGCGCTACCCGGACCTGATCGTCCATCGCGTGCTTCGCTCGATCGTGCCCGGCGACCGCCCCTCCGCGCTCGCACTCGGCGCCCTGCGCACCGTCGCGGAGGAGTGCTCGCAATCGGAGCGCCGCGCCGCCGACGCGGAACGCGAGCTGGTGGAGTGGAAGAAAGTGAAGTTCATGGCCGAGCGCCTGGGCGAGGAGTTCAAGGCGCTCATCATCTCGACCACCCGGTTCGGCTTCTTCGTCGAACTCGAGGAGCTGTTCGTCGAGGGGCTGGTGCCTATCGAGACGCTTCCCGGCGACCGCTACAACTACCGGGAAAACACGCGCAAGATCGTCGGCGACCGCACCCACCGCGAATTCTCGATCGGCGACCAGGTTACGGTCCGCCTGGATCGCATCGAGGCGATCGAGCGCAAGCTGCAGTTCTCGCTGGCCGAGCCCGAGCCGCGGCGGCAGCGGGGTTCCCACTGAATTACGCCCGCGGCTCGCAAGCCCTGGAGAACCGGCGCAGGCGGAACACTTCGACGAAGGAGATGCCAATGTCGACGACGCCCAGCCCGCTGATGGCCCCACGGAAATACGGGCTGATCCAGATCTCGTACCAGCCCGGCGTCAGACTGGAGAAGAAACTCCTGTGCCACGCATCCGTCCACGGGAACAGCAGCAGGAAGGCGCCGAGTTCGAGGCAGAAGAAGATGTAGAGCAAGGCGCCGACTTTGTGGGTCCAGCGGTAGCGGCGACCTTCCTCCGCGGTCCCGGCGTCCTGGACCGGGGCTGGGTTTTGCTCCGTGGTCATGACCGCTCGGCCGCCTCCCAGAGAAACCCGGAGCACGCGTCGCGCACCGGCTGGTAGCTGAAGCGGTGATGGGGGGTGGGACCATGCGCCGCCAGCGCCTTCAGGTGCTCCGTGGTGCCGTAACCCTTGTGGCGGGCCAGACCGTACTGCGGGAACACCCGATCCCACTCCCGAAGGCGGTCGTCCCGGCGAACTTTGGCCAGGATCGAGGCGGCCGCGATCGCCTGGCAGCGGGCATCGCCGTGGATCACCCGCCGGTGGGGCAACGAGATGTCCAGCCGTACGCCGTCCACCAGCGCGTAGTCCGGGGCCGGCGACAGTTGTTCGAGAGCCTGCTTCATGGCCAGACAGGAGGCCTCGTAGATGTTGATGCGATCGATGACCGAGGCCTCGACGGCTGCCACGGCCCACGCCAGCGCCCGTTCGCAAATGCGAGCGGCAAGCTCCTCGCGCCGCCCGGCGGAAAGCACCTTGCTGTCGCGCAGACCCTGAATGGGGCGGTCCGGGGAGAGAATGACGGCGGCCGCGAACACCGGGCCGAACAGCGATCCGCGTCCCGCCTCATCGGCGCCCGCCACCAGCGCGAAGCCCGCGGCGCGCGCCTCCCGTTCCAAAGTACCCAGGCACCGGAATCTTCGCGTCCGACGAGCCGCCAAGTTCTACTCGCGCTCTCTGAGCCGCGCAGCCTTGCCCTTCAATCCGCGCAGATAGTACAGCTTGGCGCGGCGGACCTTGCCGGTTCGCACCACGTCGATGTGGTCCACCACCGGGGCGTGCAGCGGGAAGATCCGCTCCACGCCGTGGCCGAAACTAACTTTGCGCACGGTCAGGGTTTCGCCCAATCCCGAGTTCTTCCGCGCGATCACCGTGCCTTCGAAGGCCTGCAATCGCTCCTTGTCGCCCTCTCTGATCTTGACATGCACCCGCACGGTGTCGCCCGGCCGGAACTCCGGCGTATTCTCGCGCTTTTTCTTACTGGCGTATTTGATCAATAGCGTATTATTCATTGTGCTTCCCTGCTTCCTGTCCCGCCAATTCCCGCTCGGACGGCCGGCGCGCCGCCAGATCGGGCCGCAGCCGCCGGGTTTTCTCGAGCGCGGCGCGCTGGCGCCAGCGGCGGATTTCCTCATGGTGCCCGCTCAAGAGCGCCTCGGGCGCCTTCCAACCGCGAAACTCCGCCGGCCGGGTGTATTGCGGGCAGTCGAGGAGGCTCGCCTCCTCTAACCCGCTGAACGACTCGTTCACCGCCGATGCCTCGTTGCCGAGCACGCCCGGCAACAGCCTGGCCACCGCGTCAATCACCACCGCCGCGGCCAATTCCCCGCCGCTCAGCACGTAATCGCCGATCGAGATCTCCTCGTCGGCGAGGTGCTCGGCCACGCGCTCGTCCACACCCTCGTAACGGCCGCAGATCAGCAGCAGGCCGCCCAGCGCCGCGTACCGCCGCGCCGTACCCTGATCGAACAGCCGGCCCTGCGCCGAGAGCAGCGCCACCCGCCGATCCGGTTGCCGTTCCGGCCAAATCGATTCCACCGCTTCAAACACCGGCCCCGGCTTCAACAGCATTCCCTCCCCGCCCCCGAACGGCCGGTCATCCACGGTCCGGTGACGGTCCGAGGTCCAGCGGCGCAAGTCGTGGACGCGGATGTCCAGGACGCCCGCCGCGTGCGCCCGCGCCACTACGCCGTGCTCGAACGGCCCCCGGAAAAACTCCGGGAAGATCGTGAGCACCTCGAACCTCATCGCAAATCCTTCAAGCCTTCAGGCAAATCCACCAGAATCCGCCGGCCCGCCACGTCGATCTCAACGCAGATCGAACGCGCGAACGGAATCAGCAGCGGCTCGCCCTGCCGTTCCACTTCCAGAAGCAGCGGGCCGCCATACTCCTGGCAAGCCGTTACCACGCCGAGGCGTTCCCCGCTGGCCCGCTCGACCACCTGGCAACCCACCAGGTCGGACTGGTAGTACTCGCCCGGCGGAAGCTGCCGGCGCGCTTCCCGCGGGAGGCGCACCTCCGCGCGCCGCACCAGTTCGGCCTCCGCAATCGAGTCGATCCCCCGGAACTTGAATACCAACCCGCCCCGGTGCTCCCAAACCGACTCGATCTCGACGGGCCTCTGCTCGCCCGGCGCTCCAGGAGCCCCGAACAGGTATACTTCCCGCAGCTCCTGGAACCGCTCCACCCCGCTGGTCAGCGAGACCGCGAACAACTCCCCGCGCCTGCCCCACACCTTGGCAAGCACGGCCAGAGTCACCCACTCTCCGCCCGCCTGGGAATCTCGCGACTCCAGAAGCCTACTCCAGAATCTCCAGCGTAAACCGCCGGTTCAGTTTCATCCCAGCGGCTCCTAAAATCGTCCGGATCGACCGCGCCGTTCTCCCCTGTTTCCCGATCACCTTCCCCAAGTCGCTCGGGGCCACCCGGAGTTCCAACACGGTGACCTGTTCGCCCTGAACTTCCCGGACGGCGACTTGGTCGGGGATGTCGACCAGAGCCTTCGCAATTTCCTCCACGAGTTCTTTCATGCCTGACATCCCAGCGCCTCCTCGACGATTCGATGATAGCATTCCAGGTCCGGGGAACGCTCCCTCCCGAACCACCCAAGGCGCGCTGCCGCCGCCACCTTACGCCACCGGCGCCGCGGCCGCAGCCGGGTTCTTCTGCAGCAGCCGTGCCACGGTTTCCGACGGCCGCGCCCCCTGCTTCAGCCAGTGAGCGATGCGCTCGTGCTCCAGCTTCACGGTGGCTGGATGGCTCACCGGACTGTAGTACCCAACCACTTCCACGGAGCGGCTGTCCCGCGCCCGCTCCTTCTCGATCACCACCACGCGGTAGGACGGCTTCTTCTTCGCGCCAAATCGCGCCAATCGAATCATCAGCATAGGTTAATCTCGTTCCACTCCCGGTTAGCGGCCCTGTCCCAGGAGGTCGGGCAGCTTCAGTTTGCCCAGCTTCCTCCCCAGGAACCCGCCGGAAAAACTCTTCATCATCTTTCGCATTTGCGTGTACTGCTTCAACAACTGGTTGATTTCCTGCACGGTCGTCCCGCTGCCGCGCGCGATCCGCCGCCGCCGCGCGCCGTTGATGATCATGTGGTTGGCGCGCTCCCGCCGAGTCATCGAGTCGATGATCGCCACCACGCGGGTGATCTCTTTCTCATCCACTTTGACGTTCTTCAGGTCCTTCAACAGGCCCACCTGCGGCATCATGCCCAGGATCGACTCGAGCGGGCCCAGCTTGCGGAGCTGCCGGATCTGGTCCCGGAAGTCCTCCAGCGTAAAGTCGTTCTCGATGAGCTTGCGCTGCATCTCCTCGGCTTTTTTCTGGTCGATCTGCTCCTCGACCTTCTCGATAATCGAGAGCACATCGCCCATGCCCAGGATGCGCGAGGCCATCCGGTCCGGGTGGAACGGCTCCAGCGCGTCGAACTTCTCCCCGATCCCGACGAACTTCAGCGGCTGGCCGGTAACGCTGCGAATCGAGAGCGCCGCCCCGCCCCGCGCGTCGCCGTCCATCTTGGTGAGGATGACCCCGGTGATGCCCAGCCGTTTGTGAAACTCGTCCGCGGATTTCACCGCGTCCTGACCGGTCATGGCGTCGGCCACGAACAGGATCTCGGTGGGCGCGAGCAGGCCCTTGAGCTCCTGAAGCTCGTTCATGAGCTCCTCGTCGATATGCAGCCGGCCGGCGGTGTCCACCAGCAGCACGTCGCGGCCGCTATTGGCGGCTTCGCGCCTCGCCGCCCGAGCCAGCTCCGCCGGTTTGGTCTCCTCCGGAGCGCCGGCGTAAACCGGCATCTTGATGTCGCGGCCGATCACGCTCAGTTGGTGCCGCGCCGCGGGGCGGTAAACGTCCACGGACACCATCAGCGGGCTGTGGCCGTTCCGGGACAGCCAGCGGGAGAGCTTCCCGGCGGTGGTGGTCTTGCCCGAGCCTTGCAGCCCCACGATGAAGATCACCGTCGGCGGCTCGTTGGAGAAACGCAGCTTGGACTGGTGGCTGCCCAGGATCTTGATCAGCTCCTCGTGGACGATCTTGATCACCTGCTGGGTGGGCGACAGCGCCGTGAGCACCTCCTCGCCCATCGCCTTCTGCTTAATGTTCTCAACCAGTTGCTTGACCACCCGGAAATGGACGTCAGCCTCCAGCAGCGCTACCCGGATCTCCCGCAGAGCGGTCTCCATGTTGGCCGGGGAGAGCTTGCCTTCGCCGCGCAGGGTCTTGAAGACGCGCTGCAGCTTGTCGGATAGGTTCTCAAACATGGTCGGGGCCCAAACTTCTGGCGTGCGGTGGGAACCCACACACTACCACGCAGCGGCAGTTCTTACATTATAAGCTATCGAGCCCTCCGGCGATTGGGGGGCGGGCTTGAGCCCAGGAACTTCGCCCGGCGGCTTCCTGTCGTCGGCGGAATCCCTCAGTGGCCGGTCCGGTGGGCCACGGCGGTTTCGGGCGCCTTGGCGGCCGGCGGGCCCAGGTGAGCTGCGATCCTGGCGGCTTCCTCGACCGCGCGCGCCAGCACCGACCGGATCCTTCCATCCTCGAGCATGAGCAGACCGCCGATGGTGCAGCCCGCCGGAGTGGTCACATCGTCGCGGAGCGCCGCCGGGTGGCGGCCGGTGGCCTGGACCATTTTGGCCGCGCCCAGGACCGTCTGGGACACCAGGGTGAGCGCAAGCTGCCGGGGCAGCCCGACGCGAACCCCGGCGTCGGCCAGCGCCTCCATGATCAGGTACTGATAGGCTGGGCCGCTGCCGCTCAAGGCCGTGATGGCGTTGAAGTGCGTCTCCTCGACGGGCAGGCACTTGCCCACCGCCTCGAAGATGTGCCGCGCCCGAGCCAGGTGCTCGGCGGTGGCGTGCGTGCCCCGGCAGATGACGGTCATGCCTTCGCCCACGATGCAGGGCGTGTTGGGCATGGCGCGCACCACGGGATTCTCCGTGCCCAGCAGCGATTCCAGCCTCTCGGTCGAGACGCCGGCCAGGATCGAGATCAGCAGCGTTTCGTGCCGGAGCGCCGCGTTCCTCAGCGCCGTCAGCGCTGCCGCCGCGTCCGCCGGCTTCACGCAAACCAGAATCAGATCCGCGGTGGGCACTCGGGCGTGAAAATCGACCTGAACCGGTATCTCCAGGGCCTTGCTGGCGCTCTCGCAGGTAGCGGCGTTCTTGTCGCCCGCCCAGATCCGCCGGCGCTCGATCAACCCGCTCACGAGCAGGCCCTTGATGAGCGTCTGGCCCATGACCCCCGCACCGATCACCCCCAGCGTCATGCCGTCGGCGATGACCGGGGTTGGAGTAGACTTAGGCTCTTTTCGTTCTTTGGACATAGTTGACTTCTGAAGATACCACAGGAGGCTACAAAATCAGCATGCAATCGCCGTAAGAGTAGAAGCGGTAGCGGGATTCCACGGCGTGGCGGTATGCCGCCAGGACGAGATCTTTGCCGGCGAGCGCGGTGACCAGGAGCAGGAGACTGCTGCGCGGGAGGTGGAAGTTGGTGAGCATGGCGCCGGTGGCTTCAAAACGGAAGCCGGGATAGATGTAGAGGTCGGTGTCGCCGCTCGAAGCGACCAGCCCCGGACCGCGGACGGCGCTCTCCAGTGTGCGCACGCTGGTGGTGCCCACGGCGACCAGGCGGCGCGCGGCGCGGAGTTTCGCTGCGTCCTCCTCGCCGATCTCGAAGAATTCAGGATGCAGGCGGTGCTCCTCGACCCGTTCGGTGCGGACCGGCTGGAAGGTGCCCAGCCCGACGTGCAGCGTGACCGAGGCGATCTCGGCGCCGGAGGCGCGGCATTGGCGCAGGATCTCCGGCGTGAAGTGCAATCCCGCGGTCGGCGCGGCCACGGAGCCGGGATGGGAGGCGAAGACGGTCTGGTAGCGCTCGCGGTCCAGCGGCTCGTCGGCGCGCTTGATGTAAGGCGGCAGCGGCACATGGCCGATGCGGTTGAACTTCTCGTAGAGGTCGCCGGCGTGATTGAATCTCAGGGTGCGTTCGCCGAAGGTTCCGCGGCCGGTGATCTCGGCCTCCAGTTCCTCGTCGAACCGGATCCGCTCGCCGACACGGACCTTGCGGCCCGGGTGCACGAGTACCTGCCAGCAGGCGGGGTCGCCCGGCAGGGGGCGCACGAGGAAGACTTCAACCTCGCCTTTCAGGTACCACTTGCGGGCCGGGTTCTTCTTGCCGATGGGCAGGGCGTGTACGCCGGCGCGATGCCCGTACAGCCGCGCCGGGAAGACTTTCGAATCGTTCAGCACCAGGCAGTCGCCCGGCCGCAGGAATTGCGGGAACTCGCGGAAGAGGCGGTCTTCCCAGCGCTGCTCGCCGCGGTAGAGCACCAACATGCGCGAGGCCGCCCGGTCTTCCAGCGGACGCTGTGCGATCAGCTCCCGCGGCAAGGGATAATCGAAGTCGGAGAGGTTCATGCCTCTTGAGAAGGATAACAACCGGATAAGCGGAGTGCGGATCCTGGGGATCGAATCGTCGTGCGATGAAACCGCGGCGGCGGTGGTCGAGGACGGGACGCTCATCCTCTCTTCGGTGGTGGCCTCGCAACTGGACACGCACGGCAAGTACGGCGGCGTGGTGCCGGAGCTGGCCTCCCGGGAGCACCTGCGGGCGATCGTGCCGGTGGTGGGAGCGGCGCTCGAGCAGGCCGCGACGGATTACGACGGGCTCGCTGCAATCGCGGTGACGGAGGGGCCCGGCCTGGTAGGCGCGCTGCTGGTAGGCATGACCTACGCCAAAGCGCTGTCGTTTGCCCGCGGCTTGCCGCTGATTGGCGTCAACCACATCGAGGGCCACATCCACGCGGTGATCTCGCAGGCGCGGCAGGCCGCGGAGCCGGTAGAGTATCCGGCGCTGGCGCTGGTGGTGAGCGGCGGCCACACCCACCTCTTCGAGGTCCGGCACGGGTTGCGCTATCGCCTGCTGGGCAAGACCCGCGACGACGCCGCCGGCGAGGCCTTCGATAAGGTGGCCAAGCTGCTGGGCTTCAGCTACCCCGGCGGCCCGGTCATCGACGGGCTCGCGCCTTACGGCGACCCGGGGGCGGTACGGTTCACGCTGGCGCGAATGAAGGGCAATTCGCTCGATTTCAGCTTCAGCGGCCTGAAGACGGCGGTATTGCGCTGGGTCCAGCAGCACGAAATGGCCGCTGAGATCGAGGCGCGGCGCGAGTTGCTGCGCGCTCATCCGCAGCCCTCGCCGGAGCAGTGGCTGGCGCTGACGCCGCGGGCCACGCTGGACCTGCTGGCATCCTTCCAGCACACGGTGATCGAGGAACTGCTGAGGCGCGCCGCGGCGGCGGCTGAGGACATCGAGGCCCGCTCGCTGATCATTTCGGGCGGCGTGGCGTCGAACTCGGGGCTGCGCGCGGCGGCGCGCTCCGCGCGGCTTCCCTGTCCCGTGCACTTCCCCGCCCCGGCGCTCTCCACCGACAACGCCGCCATGATCGCCGCCGCCGCGTTCCCAAAATTCGAGCGCGGCGATTTCGCCGGTTTCTCGCTGGCGGCGCGCGCCAACCTGGCGCTGGCGGAATATGACTAAGGCTTGGCGTCGCTGGCCGGAATGGTCCACAGGAACAACGTGCTGTGGTCGGCCTGGACCTGTTTGTCCGGCTTCCAGTCGCCCATGTCGAACGCATGCGATACGATGCGCGTGCCGGGCTTGAGGTCCTTGAGCAGCTTGGGGCGCAGCCTGAGATTCACATCCGGAAGCAGGTACAGCGCGACCACGGTGGCGGCGTGGATATCGGCGTCGAAGAGGTTGCCCTCGATGAACTTCACGCGATCGGTCACGCCGGCTTTGCGCGCGTTCTCATTGGCTTCCTTGATGCGCTCGGGATTGAGATCGACGCCCACTCCGCGCGCGCCGAATTTCTCGGCCGCCATGATCACGATCCGGCCGTCGCCGCAGCCCAGGTCGTAGACCGTATCGGTCTTCTTGACCTCCGCCAGCTTAAGCATCTGCTCGACCATCTCCGGCCGGGTGGGGACGAAGGGGACGTCCAGCGCGGGAGTGGTTTCTTCCTGCTGGGCGGGCGCGGCCGCCAATGCAGGCCAACTCCAGATGCCGCTCCACAGCAGGACCGGCGCCGCCAACACGCTGTATCGCATTTTCGGTTCTCCTCCCACTCTCCGTCAGTTAAAGCTTATCGGGACTGCCCGGCGCCGCGCAACCGCACGAGAATCGAGGTATGGGCACAGGGAACAGCTTCCCTCCGGGGCGCATCCGCATCGGGGTGATCGGCGCCGTCGCCGTCGGTTCGACCATCGCCTACGTGGCCATGCTGAGGGGCATTGCGCACGAGATCGTGCTGGTGGATGCGCTGCCGCACAAAGCCGAAGCCGAGGCCCGGGACCTGATGCACGGCTCGATGTTCATCCCGGCGGTGACGGTGACCTCGGGCACGGTGGAGGATTGCGCGGGAGCGGCGATCGTCGTTATCACCGCCGGCGCCAAGCAGAAGCCCGGGCAGAGCCGCCTGCAACTGGTGGAGACCAACGTCGCCACCTTCCGCAAGCTGATTCCGCGGGTGCTGGCAGCGGCGCCCAACGCCATCCTGCTCATCGTCTCGAACCCCGTGGACGTGCTGACCTACGTGTCCCTGAAACTGTCCGGCCTGCCCAGCGCGCGCGTCATCGGATCGGGAACCGTGCTCGACACCTCGCGCTTCCGCTTCCTGCTGGCGCAAAGGCTGAACGTGGCGGCCGCGAACGTGCACGCCTATATCGTGGGAGAACACGGAGACAGCGAGGTGCCGCTGTGGTCGAGCGTGCACATCGCCGCCACCGCGCTGGAGCAGTTCTCCTCGCCCAGCGCGCCGCCATTGACCAGCGCCGACCGCGAGGAGATCTTCCGCAATGTGCGCGACGCCGCCGCGCAGGTGATCGCCGCCAAGGGCGCCACCAACTGGGCCGTGGGGCTGGCCGTCGAGCGCATCCTGGAGGTCATCCTGCGCGACGAGCAGGCCATCCTCACCGTGAGCAGCCTGCTCTCGGAGTATCACGGCATCAGCGACGTGTGCGTCTCGGTGCCCTCCATCGTGGGCCGCGGCGGAGTGCGGGAGACGCTGCCGCTGCACATCAGCGAAGACGAGATCGCTCTGCTGCGCCGTTCCGCCGGCATCCTGCGCGACATCGCCGCTCAGTTGGGGTTCTGATTGGCGAGCCGGTTCACCTGGCCCGGAGCGCGCGTGGCGCGGACCAGCGGCCGGGGGCGCCGTTGGCGTCGTTCGCGCGCACGCGCCACCACACGGTTCCGGGCGGTAGCGGGGTGATGGTGAGGCGTGAAGCGGGAACGGTCCGGCTGGCGGCCAGCGGCTCCGCGAAGCTGCCGGTGCGCTCTATCTCGATGGTGTAGCTTGCCGCCCCGATCACAGCCGACCAGGCGAATTCAGTGGGCCCGTCGTACACCACGCTGGCGCCTTCCTGCGGAACCAGTTGGAAGGGCGCCGGCAGCAACTCCGTGCTGGCAGCGCCGGTGACGCTCAGGGTCGCCGTCCTGACGGTGTCTTCAAGGGAGGCCGTGACGATCACGCTGCCGGACGTGGTCGCGTGCTCGGTTTGAACCGGAAAGTCCGCCGTCGAGGCGCCGGTCGGGATCCTAACCGCGGGAGGCAAAGACACTCGCGAGGCGTCGCTCGTCGCCAGCCGGACCGTGGTGGTCGAAGGTGCCCGGCTCGCCAGTGTCACTGTGCCTTGCGCCCGGTCACCGGCCGTGAGGATGGCGGGGTTGACGGCGACCGCCGAAAGCGGCGCGCGCGAACGCCGCGAACCAATGGTCAGCGTGGCCTCCTGCCTCCCACTCTTCGAGGCGGCGAAGATGCGGACCGGAGTGTCCCCGGTCACCGGCGTGGTGTCGATGGAGAACGACACCTCGATCTCGTCCTCTGCAAACAGGATTCGCGGCGGCATCGTCACCTTTGTGGCGTCGCTGCTCGCGAGAAGCACGGTCGCGCCGCCTGCCGGGGCGGGTTGGTCGAGAGTCACCAGCCCCTCACTGGACTCGCCGCCAGCCACGCTGACGGGGGTCAGCGTGAACCCCAGCACGGATGCGGCCAGCGGCGGTGGCAGGATGTCCAGTTTGCGGGCGGCGGACCACGGGCCAGGCGTGCCCTGCGAATCCATCGCGCGCACCCGCCACCACAGCGGCCCCGCCACGCACAAGTCGACGTCGTAGGACAGCTCGGTGGCCGTGTCGTAGACCAGCAGCGGCTCGAGGAAACTCTCTTCCTCGGCGACCTGGATGGTGTAGGCCGCCGCCCCGAGCACGCGGGACCACCGGAAGGCGACCGCGTAGGGTACGCGCGCATTGGGGGACGGGCTGATGAGCCTGGGCGCACGGCCCAGCCGGATAGCCGGCCTTCAACCGGGGGCAGCCGCCTCGGCAAGCCTCAGCTCCCGGCCGCCCAGCAGCGCCTCCAGATCCGCCTCGGTGAGCTGCTGCGGGCTGGTGATGCCACGCACCGCCCCCTTTGCGTCCACCAGCACCGTATGCGGGACCGATTCGACTCCGTACGCTTTGAACGTCGCTCCGGCCGGATCGAGCGCGATCCATCCGGCCATCGGCCGCTGCTTGAGGAACGCGGCGATCAGCTCCGGATCTTCGTAGCCGATGGCAATGAATTGGATCGAGCGGCTCTTGAACTTCTCCGCCAGCGCGTTCCAATGCGGGATCTGCTCGACACAGGGAGCGCACCAGGTGGCCCAGAACTCCACCACCACCGCCTTCCCTTTCAGCGCCTGCCAGTTTGCCACGGCCCCCTCGGGCGCCCGCAGGATTTGCTCCACCGTCAGCGGCGGTGCAGGCTCGCCGACGTTCAGCACGGTCGCGGCCAGCAGCAGTGCCAACATATAGTGATGCGACATACCCAACCGGATTGCTGCGGCAAGCTCCGGTTCTGTGTGTATGACGCGGGAAGTCGGCCGGGCGTGCACCCGATCTCGCAGAACGGCCCCGGCTCGGTGGACCTAGGGCTTTCAGAAAGCTTTTCTGTTCACTATTGCAATATGTTCACGTACCGTGTACAATATGAATATGTGAACAGGAGGGCTCCCTCCCATGAAAACACAAGAGATGCCCGTGCTCCACGCGGCCCTCGCTGCCTTGCGGCGGACGACCGGCCTCGACGCCCGGGTCCTCGACCAGGAGTTGCCTATTCCCGCCCGCCGCGCCGACGCTGTGCTCGAAATCGCGGCAGGCCGCCGCAGGCACCGTTTCATTGCCGAGGTGAAGACTGTGGACCGATTCGAGACTCCCGCCCAAGTCAAGAGGCAACTGGCGGGCCTAGGCGCTGCCCCAATGCTGGTGGCGCCCTACGTTACAAACGAAATCGCTCGACGTTGTCGCGATCTCGGCCTGGCCTTCATCGATACGGCGGGCAATGCGTACCTCGACGGCCGCGGACTTCTGGTCTGGGTTGCCGGCCAGAAACGCCTGGCCGAACTGAGGCAGCGCCGGTTTCGCGCGCTTAAACCGGCAGGACTCCGAATCACGTTTGCGGTGCTTTGTCATCCGGAGCTGATCGGAACCAACTATCGCGAGATGGCCCGAGCGGCGGACGTTGCACTGGGGACGGTCGGACCTGCGATCGAGGATCTGAAGGAGCGTGGCTTCCTTCGCGGGACGGGCGGCGCGGCGCGGCGCATTCTCGACCCCCGGCGGCTCCTGGAGGAATGGGTGACCCACTATCATACGACTCTGCGCCCAAAACTCCATCCGCGACGCTTCGACGCAGATACGGACTCCCTGGCGAAGGCGGACCTTGAACCGTATGGCGCGTATTGGGGAGGAGAGGTGGCCGCGGATAAGCTGACGCATGCGCTGAAACCGGCCACATTCACGATCTACGCAGGGGAACCGCTTGCGGGACTGGTGGCCGGCCAGCGCTTACGCGCACGCGCAGGCGGACCGGTTGAGATCCTCGACGTGTTCTGGTACTTCGCCCCGGAGCCAGGCCACCCCGACGTGGCGCCTCCGCTTTTGGCCTACGCGGACCTTCTCGCGACGCGGGATGGCCGCAACATCGAAGCCGCGAACCTCGTCTATGAACGATTCATCGAACCCGCGTTTCGTCGCGCCGGTTAAGCCAGTCGATCCACTCACGCGCGGCGTGCTTCGATGTGTGGACCAAGTTGCTGCGGTGGTTGCCTCGCGCTACTTCGTAGTGGGCGCCATGGCGCGCGACCTCGTACTGGTGAACGCTTTCGGGCTGCGGCCCGGCAGGGCCACGCGGGACATCGACTTCGGTCTCACCGTCGGGAACTGGGAACAGTTCCAGACGCTCAAGACCGCTCTCATGGAAACCGGCCAGTTCGACGCCGCACCAAACGATGCGCACCGACTGAACTGGAAAGACCCGGAAACCGGGGCGATTACTCCCGTCGACCTCATTCCATTTGGCGGAGTGGCATCGGAGGACAAGACGATTGCCTGGCCTCCAAACCGGGATCTGGTGATGAACGTGGCGGGATTCGAGGAGGCCTCGGAGTCTGCGATCCGCCTTCAAATCGAAGACGACCTCGTTGTCCGAGTGGCATCGATTCCGGGTCTCACCGTTCTGAAACTGATCGCCTGGGAGCGTCGCCGGAATGAGAACAACAAGGACGCAGCCGATCTCCGCCACCTGCTGCTGTACTACGGAGATGCAGGCAATCTGGATCGCCTCTACGAACAGGAGATGCCCCTGCTCGAAGCCGCCGGATTCGACGTGGAGCTGGCGGGGGCACAGCTACTGGGTCGTGATACCGCCCGTATTTGCCACAAGGACACTCGGGTGCGGATCCGCGCTCTTCTCGATTCCGACCCGCTGGTCGACCAACTGATCGTCCAAATGGCCGGAGCGGGATTCCTTGAAGACGTGCAGGCAGAACGGATCTCCGGCCTGTTGGGACGGTTCTGTGAGGGCTTTCTCGGCGACTGATGGATAGCCGCCTAGCCAACATATTACGAGAGGCGGCGGATCTTGAGGTTGCGGAACCAGATCGTGTCGCCGTGATTCTGGAGACCGATGGGGCAGTCGCGCCGGGGCCGCTTGGTGAGCAGGTCATACACCGCCGGCGCGTCTTTCCAACGTTTCGCTATGTTCCCGATCACTTCCTCGGAATCCAGGCTGGCGTCGACGACTTTGACGCCGTTCAGCCAGTGCTCGACGCGGTCGCCGCGCACCACGAGACGCGAGTGGTTGAACTCGCCCACCGGCCGCGCGGCTGCGGTGGTGGGCGCAACCATGCCGTAGAGCGAACCCGTCTGGTACTTCGCGCCCCGCCTGGCATCCGGGTGCCGATCGTTGTCCACCAACTGATACTCGAAGCTGACGACGTACTCCTCGGCGCGTGAGTTCGCGCCCAGCCGGGAGCGATCGGCGAGGTGGTGCTCCATTTCGTAGCCGACGGTCTCTTCGAAGCTCCTGGGAGCCGGTTTCAGCTTGTCGTGGTCGAGGAAGACCGTTCTCTGGATGAGGTACTTCACGCCGCTGTTCGAACCCGGCGCGATGCGCCAGTCGAAGACCATTTCGAAATCGCGGAAGGTGGCCGTGGTCATGAGGTCCTCGCGGATGCGCGGCTTGCTGACGGCCTTGATGCAACCGTCTTCGATGGTCCAGGAATCGCCCGCCGGCGTGCGCAACGCGGGGTCGTCCCAGCCGGCCAGCGTCTTGCCGTCGAACAGGAGTTGCCAGCCCGCGGCGCGCTCATCGGGCGTCAGGGTGTTGGGGGGCGCCTGCGCAGCGCAAACCACGCCCAGCGCCGGCAGCAGAGCAATCGCTAGTTTCATAGACAACCTTTCACGCCAGCGGCCAGGAGACCAGGATCTGGGCCAGGATGATTTTGGCGATCGTGGCCACCGGGTACATGCCCGCGTAGGCGATGTTAGGGGCATCGGAGCGGGTCTGGCTGGTGGCGAACGCCAGGCAGGCGGACTGCGTCTGCACACCCGAGACGATTCCCGTGAGCGTGTCGAAGGGGATCTTCAGGACCTTGTAACCGACCACCATCGTCGCCAGGGTTACCGAGAAGGTGAGGACCGCGCCGGCCAGCAGCAATTGCGGGCCGCTGGAGCGCAGCGTCTGGACGAAGTCGAAGCCGGCGCGGGTGCCCACGCCCGCCAGGAACAGCAGCAGCCCGATCTGGCGCAAGGTCAGGTTGGCGCTGATGGGGATGGCCCAGGTGATCCTCCCGCTGCGTTCGAGTTTGCCCAGCGCCAAGGCCATGAGCAGCGGCCCGCCGGCCAGTCCCAGCCGGACGCTGTTGCCGCCCGGCAGCGGAATCGGCATCATGCCGAAGAGCACGCCCAGGACCATACCGATGGCCACCGATCCGAAATCCGTCTCCGACATGCCCCGGACGGAGTCGCCGAAGAACTTCGAGATCTCGGGGAAGCGGTCGCGGTGGGTGAGCACGCGAACCCGGTCGCCGTACTCCAGCCGGGTCTCCGGGGCGGGCACGATGTCGACGTCCCCTCGGCGCAAACGCGTAATGGTGGCGTGGAGCAGGTTCTGGAGGTCGAGATCGCGGATGCGTTTGCCGACCACCTCTTTGGCGGAGACGTAAACCCGCCGGTAGTCGAGCTCCGAGCGGTCGAACTCGATGTGAGCGGAGGCCAGTTCGCCGAAGATCTGCACGGCCCGCTCCAGCGCTTCCTCGTCCCCCACCACGGCCACGACATCGCCGAATTCCAAACGTGTGTCGGAGGTGGCGATGTCGATCTTGCCCTCGTGCTGGATGCGGCTCACCACGAACCCGTAGTCTTTGTGCACGCGCAGGACCTCGCCGATGCTGCGGCCCGCCACCGCCGGGTTCCGGACCACGAAACTGCGCACGACGATTTCGGGCGCCTCCTCCAGCGGCTGGCTTTCCCTGCGCCAGAAGTGGCCCAACAACTGGAAGCAGAGGATGACGCCGATCACGCCGAGAGGATAGGAGATACTGTAGGAAGCCACTGGCTGGTCGGCCTCCGCCCGCGCGCGCTCCTCCGGGATCCCGCTCCGCACCGCCATGTCGTGCACCGTTTCCCGCGTCGCCGCCAGCGCCGGAGTGCTGGTGAGGGCGCCGCAAAACAGCCCCGCGGCGCGGGGGCCGGGAATGGAGAACGCGTACGACAGCGCGACGGTAAGGACGGCGCCGAATGCCAGCACCCCGAGCGCCAGCATGGCATCGCGGTAGCCGCGGTTCCGGAACACCGCCGCCAGCGCCGGACCGGATTGGATGCCGATGGTGTACACGAAGATGATCAGCCCCAGGGTCGGAATCACTTCCGGCAGCGCCACCGACCGGTCCAGCGCGCCGATGGCCAAGCCCACGAACAGCACCCCGGCGACCCCGAAGCGGAATCCGAAAACGCTGGCTTCTCCGACCAGGTATCCCAGGCCGATGGCCAGAAAAAGCGTGAGGATGGGGTAGTGCGCGAGAAGAGTGACCAATGACTGCCGCATGAACGTGGCGAGCGTCCGGCGGCGCTCGCGTTTGCCGTGGGCTGCCAGCTTTTAGAACACGAACGCCAGGCCCGCCGAAGCCACCAGTTGGTGCAACAGCCCGCTCGGGCTGATCCCAAAATCGGGCTTGCCCGTGGAGTAGTCCCGAGCGTCCAGCCGGATCATGAACGCTTCGCTGACCTTCACCTTGATCCCGGCGCCGTAGTTGAAGCCGAACTTGGTAATGCCGCTGCCCTGGGATATCGATCCGCCGGGCGGAACGAAGGTGCTGAAGTGCACGCCTCCGGCGGCAAACGGCCGGACCTTAGTGCCCTCCTTGGTGGCATAGACCAGGAAGTCGTAGAAGCCCTGGTGAATCGGCATGCTGTAGACGGTTGGGCTGACCGTAAAGGATGCGCGGTTGTAGGCGTAGCCGAACTCATGTCCGAAGAACCGCGCGTTATTGAGCGTCATGCGCAGCGCCATGTGGAAACCGGAATCGGCCGGGACGTCCACGCCCCCGATGGTCCCCAAGGAATTGTTCCGCAGCATGGACTTGCCAAAGCTGAGAGACACCTCTCCCATTTGCGCGAAGGCCGTCAGCGCCGAACCCACGAACATCAGCGCCAGAATCGAGCGTTTCATTGTGGTCTCCTCTACACTACGATAACGTGAATCTCGCCGGGGCCGTGCACGCCCCGAACCAGGATCTGCTCGATATCCGCGGTGCGGCTCGGGCCGGTGATCAGCAGCATCGAGCTGCTGCGCCCGGCGGGCAACGGCTCCTGGGCCAGCAGCTCATCCAGGCCGGTGAGGATCTTCTCCCGCGGAACCACCGCGATGTGCACCGGCGGCAGCAGCGAGACCATCCGCGCTTCCTGCGGCGAGGAAAACAGCACCAGCGTGCCGGTATCGGCGAGCGCATAGTCGGCGCTGGTGATGCCGAATTCCGCATCCGCCGAGACCGCGCGCAGTTCCTCGGAGTTGGTGAAGCCGCTCCGCACCGTGGGCAGGTCCGTAATTCCGCACTCCCGCAGGAACGGGGCGTTGGAGGCGACGGCGGAGCGCTCGCCGATCAACCCCGCGACGTAGGCCCGCGCATCCGCCGGCGAAGAAGCGCGGTGCGTCTTGCCGGCCAGCTTCTCGAGGTTCGCAAACAGGCTGGCGATGCGGGCCTCGAGATCCATTTCGGGGATGCTGATCCGCGCCGGCGGCGCCGCCTCGGGCGGCTGTCCAATACTGCGCCCCAGGGCCGTCCGGGTGCGATGAAGGATGTACTCGCGAGGCATCAGTTCTTCCCCGCCTTCCTGCGCGCGCGCCACCACTGGCGGAAGCTCCGGGCCGGCAGGCGCGGCAAATCCCGCTGGCTCAGCCAGGCCGCCAGCGGCCCGTAGTTCAGCAGCCTGGGCGCGCGGCGGATCCAGCCCTCCCCGCCGCCCAGCACCGCCGAACTCATGAACCCCAGCATCTCGTAGATCCGCGGGTGCCGCATGGCCCAGGCCCACACGCGGAAGCCCAGGCGTTCCAGCCGGCCTTGTCCGGCCCGCGCCTGAGCCTGGTTCACTTCCGAGCGCAGCGCCAGCAGCAGCTTGGGAATCTCGATCTTCACGGGGCAGACTTCCGCGCAGGCGCCGCACAGGCTCGAGGCGAAGGGGAGCCAGGGATCGTGCGTCACGCCGAGATACTGCGGCGTGATGATCGCGCCGATCGGCCCGCCGTAGACCCAGGGATAGCTGTGCCCCCCCACCTTCCGGTACACCGGGCAGTGGTTCAAGCAGGCGCCGCAGCGGATGCAGTACAGCGACTGGCGCTTCTGCCGGTCGGCCAGCAGCCGCGTGCGCCCGTTGTCCAGCAGCACCACGTAGAATTCCTCCGGCCCGTCGATCTCGCCCTCCCGCCGCGGACCCGCCAGAAACGACGTGTACACGGTGAGCGGCTGCCCGGTGGCGCTGCGGCCCAGCAACTTCAGGAATACCGCCAGGTCCTGCGCGCGCGGAATCACTTTCTCGATCCCGGCGATGGCCACGTGGACGCGCGGCAGCGTGGTGGTCATCCTCCCGTTGCCTTCGTTGGTGACCACCACCACCGCGCCGGAATCCGCCACCAGGAAGTTGGCTCCGGAAATGCCGATGTCGGCCGCGAGGAATTTCTGCCGCAGCACCGAGCGCGCGATCTTGGTCTGCTTCTCGATCTCCGTTTCCCGCTCGACGCCGAGCTTCTGGCTGAACAGATCCGCCACGTCGAAGCGGGTCTTGTGCAGCGCCGGGGCCACGATGTGGTAGGGCCGCTCGCGCGCCAGTTGCACGATGTACTCGCCCAGGTCGGTCTCCACCGGCTCGATGCCGTGGTGCTCGAGCCGCTCGTTCAGCTCGATCTCCTCGGTGGTCATGGATTTCGACTTGACCACCAGCCGGGCGCCCTTCTTCTGGGCCAGGTCCAGCAGGAACTCGACCACCTCGCCGCCGTCGCGCGCGTAGATCACCTTGCCGCCGCGCGCCACCACCTGGGACTCGAACTGCTCCAGGTAGTGGTCCAGGTTCTCGAGGGCGTGCTGCTTGACGAGGTTGGCCTGGGTGCGCAGCTCCTGGTAGTCCGGGAGCACGTCCGGAGCGACCACGGCCTGACGGTGCGACATCAGCCGGCCGGTGGCGGCGTAGATGGCCAACTGGAGATTCGCGTCCTCCAACGTTTGGCGGATCTTCTCTTGCTGTGGGCCGGTCATATGCTCCCGCTAGCGCTGCGCCAGCACTTCGGCGAGGTGCATGGTCCCCACCGACAGTCCGGCCCGCGAAAGCGCGCCTTGAATCTGGAGCAGGCAGCTCGCATCGATGCCCACCACCAGTTCCGCCCCGCTGCGCCGAATCGAGTCGATCTTGGTTCGCGCCATCCCGCCGGAGATCCCGGGAAACTTCACCGAGAACGTGCCCCCGAACCCGCAACACTCCTCGGCCGCGTCCATCTCCCGCAGGCTCAGCCCGCGGACGCGGGAAAGCAGCCGCCGCGGCCCCTCCTTGATGCCCAGTTCGCGCAGACCATGGCAACTGTCGTGAAACGTCACCACCCGCTCGAAGCGCGCGCCGACGTCCTCGACCCGGGCCACCTCCAGCAGGAACTTCGAGAACTCCCAGATCCTGGGCCCGAGCCCACGCGCGAGTTCCAGCCATTCCGGCTCCTCTTGGAACAGATCCTCGTACTGATGCGCGATCATCGAGGCGCAGGAGCCGGAGGGCACGATGATGTACTCGGCATCGCGAAATACTTCCAGGAAGTGCCGGGCCACCGTGCGGGCTTCGTCGCGATACCCGGTGTTGAAGGCCGGCTGCCCGCAGCAGGTCTGCCGTTCGGGAAAGTCCGCCTGCCAGCCGATGCGCTCGAGCACCTCCACCACCGCCATTCCCACCCGGGGGAATAACTGATCCACAATGCAGGTGACAAAGACCGAGGCGCGCGGCATGAAACCGAATTGTAGCAGCTTGGAAGCGGGAGCCATGGGACAAGGTTGGAGCCTTATCCTGCTCCGCCCAAGATTTTTCGGAACCCGGCCGATAAGTTCTATGCGGCGGTATTTCGCCCGCAGTCAGGTTGCGAAAGCGGATGCTGGTCCTGATCGGAATCGGGATTGTGTTGTGCGCGGTGGCGGGCGGGTTTCTGATGGAGCAGGGAAACCTCCTGGTGCTGCTCCAGCCCGCCGAGTTGGTCATCATCGTCGGCTCCGCCATCGGCATCGTACTGGCCGCGAACTCGGCGCCTGCGGTGCTCAACCTTTTCAAGGGTGCGTTGTCGGTTTTCAGGCGCTCGCCGTACACCCGCGGCTTCTATCTGTCCGTGCTGAAGATGCTCTACGAGCTGTTCAACATCGGGCGGCGCCAGGGCATGGCGGTTCTGGAGAATCACATCGATGATCCCGACTCCAGCCGGGTCTTTGAATCCTATCCCGAGTTTTGCCGCGACGCAGCCGCGCTGGCGTTTCTCTGCGACTCGATTCGCGTGTTGACCAATGGGATCGCCAAACCCGGCGAACTGATGCACCTGATGGATCTGGATGCGGACGTCCAGCGCCGCGAGCGCCGCGCTCCCGTGAACGCTCTCAGCATGTTGGCCGATTCGCTGCCCGGTCTGGGCATTGTGGCGGCGGTGCTGGGCGTGGTGGTGACCATGCAGGTGCTGGTCAGCGCTCCCGAGCAGATCGGCCAGAAGGTCGCGGCCGCGCTGGTGGGGACCTTCCTGGGCATCCTGCTGTGCTACGGCGTAGTGGGTCCGCTGGCCTCGCACTTGGAAGCCAGCAACGAGGGGCGCGCGCAATTGCTCCAGTGCATCCATTCGGGATTGCAGTCCTACGCCCGCGGCTCCACCCCGCTGCTGGCCGCGGAGTTCACCCGGCGCTCGATTCCAGCGGGTCTGCGCCCGTCGTTCGACTCGATGGCGTCGACTTTCCGGCGCGAGGTGAAACTGGCTCCGATCCCCATGCCGGGAGGGCAACATGAAACCGAAGAGCACGTCCGATGATCTGCCCCCGTTCCGCCCTGTCGCCCGCAGCGAGGACGGACACCGCGGCGGATCCTGGAAGGTCGCCTACGCGGATTTCGTCACCGCGCTGATGGCGCTTTTCATCGTGCTCTGGCTGATGAATACCAGCCGCGAGGTCCAGCAGGCGGTCAGCTCCTACTTCCACGATCCCACAGCCCACGCCAAGGCGGCGAACCAGGGGACAGGGCCGGGCCGGGCGGGCGCCACCGGCCCCGCCACCAACAAGGACAACGCCCAGCAGCTCAAGGATAGGCTCGAACGCGCCATCCGCGCCCTGCCCGAGTGGGCCAAGCTGAAGGATCACGTCCAGATCAGCATCACGCCCGAAGGCATGCGCATCGAACTGCTCGAAACCGAGCAGGGGCTGTTCTTCGAGCGCGCCCGGCCGGATCCCACTGCCAGCGGAGTGCGCATGCTCTCGCTGCTGGCGGGCGAACTGGGCCGCCTGCCCAACGACCTGATGATCGAGGGCCACACGGACTCGCATCCGTATCGCTTTGCCGCCCTGAACGGTTACAGCAACTGGGAGCTTTCCGTGGACCGCGCCAACGCCGCCCGCCGCTGCATGCAAGATGGCGGCCTGGGACAGCGCCAGGTGGTGCAGATCCGCGGCTACGCAGACAAGCATCTTTTCGCCCCCACCGACCCCTACAACAGCCGCAACCGCCGGGTCTCGGTGGTGGTCACTTACGACGCGCCCACCGCCTCCAAGTGAAAGTCCACCGGCCCGCAACCGTTACAATGGAACAGGTATACTGGCCGAAGGGACACAAGCCTGGACCGGTGGCCTTGATAACCAGCCGGGCGGGGCGCGTTCCCGGGGCAGTGATTCGGGCCCACGATCAGCGCCAGGGAATGTCAACCATGGTGAGAGAGACGGCAAGATCAGCCGCGAGGTGGGTCTTCTGGTTCACTCCGCTGCGGCGGTTCATGTACCCCAAGTACGTTTACAACTTCACGCCGGAACAGCTTGCCTTTCTTGTCGGCTGCATAAACAAGACCAAGCCCCTGGAGGGGGCGATCTACGAGATCGGCTGCGGTGCTGGGTGCACCACTTTGTTCCTGAATCGGCATCTTCAGTGCTCCGGGATCAAGCGCAGATACGTCTGTATCGATACCTTCAAAGGATTCACGCGCAGTGATGTTTCCTGGGAGATCTTGCACCGAGGCAAGAAGGCGGGAGACTATCGAGAATTCGCGGTCAATAGCCCGCAGTGGTTCCGCTACACCATGCGGGCGAACTCCTGCGACGTGGTTTGCCTGCCCATGGATGTGCAAGACTACCAGTTTCGCGAGAAGATCAGTTTCTGTCTTGTGGATGTCGACCTGTATAAACCCACGTCATACGCGCTCAGCAATCTGTGGCCCGTTCTGGAACCAGGCGGGATTATTGTCGTCGACGACTGCCGGGAGCGAAACCGCTGGGACGGAGCCTATCAAGCCTACACAGAGTTCACCAAGACAATGGGGCTTCCGGAGACCGTGGTTCTCGACAAGTTGGGAGTCGTAGAGAAAGCTGGCGCCGCGTTGAGGAGCACATGATCTGATCATTCATCGGCAATCCCGCCGAGCGCCGAACACAGCGCCGCCACCCCAGGCGCGGCGTCGGGTGGCTTGGGCTGGAACCCGGACTCCAGGCACGGCCGCGTCCGTCGCGTTTTCGGGTCAGCCTGCCGCCTTGCCCGCGCGGCCGCTGCTGAGCGTCTTCATCATATTCGATTACAGCCGTGCGATCGAACTCCTGCCGGTGCGGTTCCTTCCCTTCACTGGCCTCGTCCTGTTTGCCTACGGGCTGCTCACGAGCCGGTGGCACGACTGGCTCGCGGCCGAGCCCGTTCTTCTTCTGCTGGCCCTGATCGCCTGGATGGCGCCACCGGCGTTGTTCGGCGACTGCCCCGGCGGCAGCCTTGGGGGTGATTGTGAATGTGTGGAGCCGGGCCCTGCACCGCTATCTGATCGTGGTGTGTCTGGTACGCAGCCTGGCCGGCACCGGGTTGATGATGTCCACCATGGCATCGTCTGCCGCAGCCGTCATTCTCGTGGGACTGTTTCAGTCCGGTTACTCCCCCCGCTTCGCCATCGCCGGTGTGTCCCTGTCCAACGCGAACGATCCGGCCTTCGCACTTGTGCTCGGTCTTCCCCTCCGCGCCCGGCATGTGCTCGGTTCCGCGGGCCAACGGTTCCTGGAGTGTGGCGATGGCGATGGTGATGATCTGCGACGTTTTCACGCTGCTGCGAACTGGTTCCCGCGGGGACTTCTCGCCATGCTTGCCATCGTGGTCGTGCTTGTTGTCATCAATGAACTCGAGATCCCTATCCGTGGTTGCCGCGGTGTGCCTGTGTTTCGCCCAAAGTCCCACCACCACGCTGCGCGGCAAGCTCGTCGAGTCGGGGGCCGGGCAGCCCGCCATCGAGACCGCCGGTCGCAAGCTGGTCGCTCTCGACGGCGACCCCCAGACGCTGGCGGTGCTCGGAGACGCGCGCCTGGCCGCGGCGGACCTGGAATTGCTCGGCCAGTTCAAGACGCCCACCCGGTTTGCCGTCGGCCCGTTCTACACTTCGAAATCCGTGTTCGTACACAAGGATGGCAAGAAGTATACGATCAGCTATTGGTGTCCCACATGCTCGATTCGGAGTTACACTCCGGGCAGGTGCGTGTGCTGCCAGGAGGAGACCCATCTGGATCTGGAAGAAGTCCATTGAGGAGGCTCGCGGGCGCCGTGCTGCTCGCCGCCGCCATGTCCGACGCACAAACCTATTCCGCGCGGAAGACCACCGTCGGCTCCGTGGAGGTGGTCCGGCTCACCGATTCGGCTCATCGGACGGAGGTCTCGATCATCCCCTCGATCGGCAACATCGCCTATGAGATGAAGGTGAACGGCAAGAACCTGTTCTGGCTGCCCGTCGCCACGCTGGCCGAGTTTCACGCCGCGCCCGTGCAGGCGGGCAACCCCTTCCTGGCGCCCTGGGCCAACCGCCTGGACCAGGACGCATTCTGGGCGAACGGAAAGAAGTACCTGCTGAACGCCGGCCTCGGCAACTTCCGGCGCGACCGGAACCAGAAGCCCATTCACGGGCTGGTGACCTTCTCCACGGCCTGGGAGGTGACCGGCCTGAAATCCGACGACCGGCACGCGGAGGTGAGCAGCCGGCTGGAATTCTGGCGCCATCCCGACTGGATGGCGCAATTCCCGTTCGCGCACACCATCGAGATGACCTACCGTTTGCAGGACGGCGCGCTGGAGGTGCTCACGCGCATCGAGAACCACTCGGTGGAGCCGATGCCCGTGGCGGTGGGCTACCACCCCTATTTCCGCCTACACGACGCTCCGCGCGACCGCTGGACGGTGCACCTGGCGGCCCGGGATCATCTCGTGCTCTCGGATCAGTTGATCCCGACGGGCGAGCGTAAGCCGACGAGTTTCCCCGATCCGATGCCCCTGGCCGGCGCCGAGCTCAACGACGTGTTCTCGAACCTGGTGCGGGATGCGGACGGGCGCGCGGAGTTCTGGGTTCAGGGCAACCGCGAGAAGATCTCGGTGATCTACGGGCCGAAGTACACGGTGGCGGTGGCGTGGGCGCCCGCCGGCCGCGACTTCATCTGCTTCGAGCCGATGTCGGCGATCACCAACGCCTTCAACCTGGCGCACGCGGGACTCTACCAGGAGCTGCAATCCATTCCCCCGCGCGCAAGCTGGCAGGAGAGCTACTGGATCAAGCCCAGCGGGTTCTGATGCGGGGCGCAGGCCTGAGGGGTGTCAGCCGGCGGGCTGTTCTCGCCACAGGCGGGGCGGGATAAAGGCTTTCAGGGCGTCGTCGAGGCTGGGCCCGCTGAGGTTCTGAGTCTCCTTTGGGTTCAAGGTGAAGACGTGAACCTCAACCAGGTTGTTGTTGCGCTGCTGGAGCAGGTGGTAGGTGCGGCGATCCTTCCTGGTGTGGACCAGGAGGCCGCGAACGGCCTCGATAGGCACGACCTCGGATCGCTCCCTCAAGAAGAGCGGCTTGATGAGCCACTCGCCAATCAGACCACCGCCGAACAGGTTGCCGATGAGGGAGACTTTCCAGTGGCCGGTCAGAGAAACGGCCTTGTCCTCCAGCTTGAGCGTCGCGGGCCGGCTGCGGAGCACGCTGGGCTCCCAAAGGGAAATCTTCTCGTTGTCGGCCAGTTTCACGGCGGCCTTCGGGACGAACAAGATCGGGAATTCCGCCTGGCTCATTTGCCTCTCTCTCCCCGGATGGCTCTGCGCTCCAACCAGATCCCGACTGGGATCAGCGCGATCATGGCGAGGATGGCGAGCACCCAGTAGGCGCCGCTGTCCTCCTTGGTCGAGTATGCCAGATAGAAGAACGTGGCGAACAGCAGAACCTCGATCAGGATCACCGTGGCCAGCGCGACCGCGCTGCGCCGGGTCGGCAGGTCGCCCCAGGGTCCGGCGCCGGGGGGTGCAACGGCAGCGCTGGGACCAAAGAATGCGGCGGGGAGGGTCTGCCCGCAAAGCGGACACCCGAGCTCGTTCTTGACCTTCACCACCCTGCCACAGGCATCGCACCGGATTCTCACCGCCACGCTCCTCCTTCCGGCAAAGTATAGCTCATTGCCTCAGCGGCCGATTGCCGCCAGAAGTTGCCGGAGCGCCTGGCCGCGGTGGCTCACCAGGAGCTTGCGCTCGCCGCCGAGCTCGCCGAAGGAGCAGCCGAAGGGCGGGTAGAAGAACAAGGGATCGTAGCCGAAGCCGTTGTTCCCGCGCGCCTGGTGCAGGATCTCCCCCTCCACCACTCCGCGGAACGTGGCCAGCAGGCTGCCTTTCTCCGCCAGCGCGATCAGGCACACGAATCGCGCCGTCCGCCGTTCGACCCCGCGCAGTTTCTCGAGCAGCAGCAGGTTGTTGGCCTCGTTGGTGGCGCCGGGTCCGGCAAACCGCGCGCTCCGGACGCCGGGTTCCCCGCCCAGCGCGTCCACCTCCAGCCCCGAGTCGTCGGCAAACAGCGGCCCTGGGGCGTGCGCGCTGTAATAGACCGCCTTGCGGATGGCGTTCTCTTCGAAGGTTTCCCCGGTCTCCTCGACCGGATCGATGGAGGAGAGATTCGGGAGCGTCGCGATCTCGATCTTGCGCCCCAGCCGCTCGGCCGCCAGGCGAAACTCGCGCAGCTTGCCGGGGTTGGTCGTGGCGCAATAAAGCGTCACGCTTTCAGCGCCTTCCGCTGGATTTCGATCAACCCGCGGATGCCCTCCCGCGCCAGCCCCAGCAAGCGGCCCAATTGGCTGTCGTCGAACGGGATGTGCTCGGCGGTGGCCTGCACCTCGACGAACTTTCCGCTGCCCGTCATGACTACGTTCATGTCCACCTCGGCCCTGGAGTCCTCCTCGTAGGCCAGGTCGATCATGGGCTGGCCGTCCACCACCCCGACGCTCACCGCAGCCACGCAATCCTTGATCGGCGTGCTGCGCAGCGTGCCGAAGTCCAGCAGTTGGCGGACCGCCATCGAGAGCGCGACGAACGCGCCGGTGGTGGCCGCCGTGCGCGTTCCCCCGTCGGCTTGCAGAACGTCGCAGTCCAGGATGATGGTGCGTTCGCCGAGGCCCCCCAGGTCGGCCACCGACCGCAACGAGCGGCCGATCAGCCGCTGGATCTCGTGCGTCCGGCCCGAGGGATGTCCGCGCGTGATCTCCCGCGGCGTCCGGCTCACCGTGGCGCGAGGCAGCATCGAGTACTCCGCCGTGATCCAGCCTCTGCCGCTGCCTCGCAGGAATTGCGGGACCGTCTCCTCGATACTGGCCGCGCAAAGCACCCGCGTGTTGCCCACTTCGATCAGCGCCGATCCCTCGGCCGTCAGCAGGTATCCTGTCTGGATCCGGACCGCGCGCATCTGTTCCGCCAACCGCCCGTCAGCTCGCATAGGCCTATTTCGGTTTCAAAATGGAATAGAACAACAGCATCAGCAGCGCCATGGCGGAGACCAGGAATACGATGCATGGGATGGCCCCGTGCGCCTTCGTGACCTTGCTCCTGCTTCGGGACCTGGCGGCCCTGTACTTCGCCATACCCATAAGGCTAACAGCAATCCGGCAACTCCGGGCCACTCCGCCGTTGCCTGGTGTATACTTGCAGCTTCCCGGAGTGATGGAGGTGAAAGATGCCCAAGTTCGAGTTGAAGAAGTCGATAGAGGTCACCAAACTGAACCAGAGAACGGGAATCCCGACCGGCGAGCCGCCCACCACGATCCGGTTCGGCGCCATCATTGAGGACCCCGAGCTGGCCTGGGATTTTACGAAGTTCACCTTCCAGGGACAACTCTACCGCTGCGCCAGCGATGTCCTGGAAGCGGCCATGGAGAAGCGGCCGGTGGGGGCTGCCGCACCCGCGCCGGCCCCTCCGGCGGCTGCCGCACCCGCGCCGGCCGCTCCGGTGGAGCCTGGCCCGAGCCTCCCCGAGCCGGCGGGACTTCAATGGGAGAAGCTCCGCTCCAGCCCGCACCCGGCCGAGCGCGCCAAAGTGCCGGGAGGGTGGCTGGTGCTGATCGGCGATGCCGGCGCCATGGCGCTCGCGTTTTACCCGGACCCGGACCATCAGTGGGACGGGACCTCGCCGCCGTAGGATCTACGAGGCCCAGAACCGCGACACCAGCCAGTAAACCACCGGGAGCGCGAACAGGCTGCTGTCGACACGGTCCAGCCAGCCGCCGTGGCCGGGCAGCATGGAGCCGCTGTCCTTGACGCCAGCGCCGCGCTTCATGGCAGACTCGGCGAGATCGCCGATCTGTCCCGCCACATTGCCCGCCGCCCCCAGCGCGATGCTCTGAAACGGGCTGACCGACGGGATCAGCCGCGTGAGGTAGAAGAAACCGAAGACGACCGACCCGGCGAGCGATGCGATGGCGCCTCCCAGGTTTTGGCCGGGCTGATTCGCGGCGCCAGTTTGTGCCGGCCCAAAGCTCTGCCTCCGTAATACGCCGCCATGTCCCCCACCCAGTTCAGCGCCAGCGCGAACAGCAGCCAGTGCGGATTCAGCACGCGCAGCGCAATGGCCCAGCGCCACAGACCGAAGGTGTACAACACGCCGAGCAGCAGCGCGGCGGCGCGCGGCAGGCTCGTACGCAGATCGTTCCGCGCGAGGCCCAGCGCCAGCGCCGCCAGGGTGATCAGGGCGAGCGCCAGCGACCCGTCCTGCGGGACCAGCAGCAGCACCAAGCCGGCAGCATAACCGACCGGCCCGGGACGGTCGATGCCATAACCGGCGACAATGCCCGAGTACTCGTGGAAGCAGAGCAGCGCCACCGCCGTCAGCACCGCCAGAAACGCCAGCGGCGGCGCCCAGAGCACAATGTAGACGATGAACGGGGCCAGGACGGCGGCGGTCAGAAGGCGCTTCATCGAGTCGGAGCGCCGAGCGCGGCGGCGGCCGGCTCGTCGGAGCGGTCTGCCGGGGTTTCCGGCGCGGTCAAGCCTCCAAAGCGCCGGTCCCGCCTCTGATATTCCAGCAGGGCGCGCAGCAGCTCGCCGCGCGTAAAGTCGGGCCAGAGCGTCGGGGTAACGTACAGTTCCGCGTAGGCGATCTGCCAAAGCAGGAAGTTGCTGATCCGCATCTCGCCGGAGGTTCGGATCAGCAGGTCCGGGTCCGGCAGCCCGGCGGTGTAAAGGTGCGACGCGATATCCTCCTCCGTGACGCTCAGCCCGTCCAGCCCGCCGTTGGCGCGGGCCTGTGCCAGCAGCGCGTTGAAGGCATCGGCCAGCTCCGCGCGCCCGCCGTAGTTGATCGCCAGGTTGACCTGCAACCCGCGGTTCGCCGCCGTGGATTCCACCGCCTCCATGAGTTCCCGCCGCGCCGGCCCGGGCAGCGCGTCGAGCCGTCCGATCGCCATCAGGCGCACGCCGTTGCGCATGAGGTTCGGCAGCTCCCGCCGCAGATAGATTCTGAGCAGCCGCCACAGCGTATCCACTTCGCCGCGCGGACGCTTCCAGTTCTCCACCGAGAAAGCGTACAGCGTCAGGTGCTGAATGCCCAGCCGCGCGCAGGTCTCCACCGTCACTCGCACCGGCTCGACCCCGGCCTTGTGCCCGGCGACCCGAGGCAGATTGCGCTGGCGCGCCCAGCGCCCGTTCCCGTCCATGATGACTGCGATGTGTCTGGGCAGCCGGTCCGCGTCCAGAGACTGCGCGATTACCCGATCCGCATCCGCCGGGCCGAGGATCTCCAGTAGGGCGTTCATGAGCTGGCTACTTTCTCATGGTACACGACTCCGTCGTCCGCCCGGCTATCGAGCCAGCTTCTCCAGCCAACTGACAAACTGGCCTTCCAGCAGCGCGACGGTGAGCGCCGCCGCGCCCAGAAACGTCCCAAAGGGCAGTTTATAGGTGGAGGCGTCCTTGCCGGTGGCGAAGATGTAAGTCAACCCCACCACCGAGCCCAGCACCGATCCCAGGATCAACGCCAGCAGAGCCCCCTGCAAACCCAGAAAGGCGCCCAGCATGGCGGCCATCTTCACGTCGCCGAATCCGAGCCCCTCGCGTTTCCGCAACCGATGGAACGCCCACCCAGCGAACCACAGAATCCCGCTGACCGCCGCCGCGCTCAGCACCGCGTCAATCGCCGACACCCAGGCGCGCCCCCACTCCGCCGGGAGCAGCAGCGCGAACAACCGGTACTCGGGCGTCGTCAGCGCCGCGAACACGATGCCCAGCGCCGTTCCGCCCAGGGTGAATTCATCCGGCAGGATGCGTTCCTCGAGGTCCGAGAACACCAGCCCCACGATCAGCGCGGCGAACGTGCACAGCCGCAGCGAATTCGCCGACAGCCCCTGCGAGAGCGTGATGCCGAACATCAGCAGCCCGGTCAGCGCCTCCACCAGCGGGTAGCGCGGCGAAATCGGCTGGCCGCAGTGCCGGCAGCGGCCTCGCAGCACCAGGAAGCTGAGCAGGGGGACATTGTCGTACCAGGCCACCGGGTGCTCGCAGGCCGGGCAGAACGAGCGCGGCGAAACCACCGAGAGGTCTCGCGGCAGCCGGTAGATGCAAACATTCAGAAAGCTACCGATGAGCAGGCCCGCCACCAGCGCCAGGATCGCCTCTAGCATGACAATACCCGATGGTACACCTCAAGCGTCCCGCGGACCATGGCGTCGACGGAGAAGAGGCTCGTAGCTCGTAGCCCGTAGCTGGTCGTCGATTGCCCGCCCGACAACGGAGCACCCTCGCTTGCGGCGCGCTCCGCCAGAGCAGGACACAGGAGGCGAAACCAGGCGCCGACGACGGGCTACGAGCCACAGGCCACGAGCTACGACGTCATGTTCCTCGCTTTCGCGTATTTCAGGAACGTGTAAGTGGCGGCCATATAGGCGATGGTCAGCCCTTCCAGGCCATCCAGAAATCCCGCCTCCAGGAAGTAGGTCCGCAGAAAGTTCCAGGTGGGCTCGAAGATCAGGTTCGGCCAGGCAACCTTCTGCTTGTGGGAGACCACTTCCTGCGCCGCCAGCGTCGTGTACCGGTCCAGCGACCTCAGGTGTTCGGAAAGCGATTCGCAGGTGTAGTGCAGCAGGTTGGACTTCAGGTGCCCCACCGTCCCGTTCACCCGGACGCTTTCGTGCACGAAGTCGCCGACCCAGCCCGCTTTCCGCCGGTCGTACAGCCGCGGTTTGCGGTCGGGATACCAGCCCGAGTGCAGAATCCAGCGGCCCAGGTACTGGGCCATGCGCGGCATGGTGTAGGCGTCGAATTGCGGGCCGCTCTTCTTCAACTGCCAGATCTCGGCCTCCAGCGCCTCGCTCAGCGCCTCGTCCGCATCCAGGGAAAAGATCCAGTCGTGGGAGGCCATCGCCGCGGCCAGGTTCTTCTGTTTGGCGTAACCCTGCCAGGGACTTTCGACCACGCGGGCGCCCAGCTTGGTGGCGATCTCGACCGTGCGGTCCACCGATCCGCTGTCCAGCACCAGGATCTCGTCGCAGCAGCGCAGGCTCTCGATGGCGCGGGCGATGTTGCGCTCCTCGTCGCAGGTGATGATGGTGGCCGAGATCTTCATGGCGCTCAGGAACTGATCGGCGCTGGCATGAAGCATAGCAGGAAGATGACCAGGGCCAGCCAGCCCAGCCGCTTGCGGCCCGAATCCAGTCCGCTGGAATCGAAGATCGCCGGATGCCGCAATCCGATAAACAGCAACAGCACCGCCCACAGCAGCCAGGCCGGGTCCTGGTAGAAGACGGCGATGGGAATCAGCGCGGCCACGAATATCCTGGACAGCCACTTGTGCCACTCGCCCGCCATCGAGTACAGGATGTGGCCCCCGTCGAGCTGCCCGATCGGCAGCAGGTTCAGCGCCGTGGCGAAGATTCCCACCCAGGCCGCCCGCGCCACCGGATGCAGGTAAATGTCCGAGCTGGAGACGCCCGGGAAGATGGCTTTCTCCATCAGCCACAGCAGCGGAGGCACGCCGAAGACGAAATCGCCGCCGTGCGCAATGCCCGGCAGCACCTTGGAATACGCCAGCCCGATCGACAGCGGCGGCAGCAGAAAAACAAACCCGGCCAGCGGCCCGGCGATCCCGACGTCGAACAGCACCTGCTTGGAGTAGATCGGGGAGCGGATGCGAATGAAGGCGCCGAAGGTGCCGATCAGCGGCGGGCCGGGAATGAAATACGGCAGGCTGGCATTCACCCGGTAGTGGCGGCAGGTCAGGTAGTGGCCCAGCTCGTGCGCCAACAGGATGGCCATCAGGGTGAGCGAAAAAGGCAGTCCCGCCGGCCAGGAGGACGGTTGCGACCAGATCTGGAACACCGGCAGGATGTCCCCCAGGCTGAATGCCGGGCGGTTCCTGCGGAAGTTCTCGAGCATCCGGACGCCTACCGCGGTGGTCGAGAAAAGCGTGACCACCAGCAGCAGCAGGTGCAACCAGTAGCGCGGGCGCGCCCAACCTTCCCCCCATGAGGGTTGGGCTCGGACCCCGGTTCCGTTGGTCGGCGCAGGAAACTCCGGGCCGGTTGTAAAACCCTGAGAAGACACAAATTCAGACTACTGTAACGACTGTAGTTCCTTGCCGGGCTTGAACCGCACCGCCTTGCCCGGGGGAATCGAAACCTCGGCGCCGGTGCGAGGATTGCGGCCAATTCCGGTTTTGCGGGGCCGCACGTTGAAGATGCCGAATCCCCTCAGTTCGATCCGCTCACCGTGCCCCAAGGCCTTCTTCATGCTCTCGAAAACAGTCTCCACCGCCATCTCCGCCTTGGTCTTGGTGATTCCGGTTCGATTGACCACCTCGTTGATGATATCCAGCTTGATCAAGCCAGCCTCCTTGGTTATGAGCCGCGGCCCGGATGATGCAACGGCAAACCACATGATAGGGAGCGGTTTATCCCGTTGTCAAGCCGCCCCGGTCAGGGCCTTGGCGGCCTCCAGCGCAAGCTCGTAGTTCGGGTGTTCTCCTACTTCCTTCACGTACTCCACGTAGCGGATCGCATTCTCCCCATCGAGCACGAAAATCGCCCGGCTCTCGATGCGCAACTCCTTGATCAGCGTGCCGTAGTTCACGCCGAAGGAAACGTCGCGGTGATCCGAGAGCATCCTCACGTTGTCGATGCCGAAAGTGTTGCAGTACCGCTTCTGCCCAAAGGGAAGGTCCACGCTGATGGTGTAGATGTCCACGCCACTCAGCTTGGTGGCCGCCTCGTTGAAGCGCTTGGTCTGCGCGTCGCAGATCGGCGTGTCGAGCGACGGCACCACGCTGAAGATCCGGACGTTGTTCCCGGTTCCGGCCAGCGTCACTGGTTTCAGCGTATTGTCCACGCACTGGAAATCCGGCGCCGGGTCGCCCACCTTCAGCTCCGGGCCGATCAAAGTCAGAGGATTGCCCCGCAGAGTCACCGCACCTATCCGTTCCATCGATCCCTCCAGGAGAATTCCGTCACGGCCATTATCCCACTAACGACCGGACCAACTCCTGAGGGTCCGTGGTAGGCAGGCGGCAGGCGTAGCCATCGCACAGGCTGGCGCTGGCGGCGCCGTTCAACGGCCGCATGGCGGCTATCGCGGGCGAGTACGCGGAAAGAAAACGCCGGGCCGCCTCGCCGTCCACCAGCAGCACCACCTGGTTCGGCAGGAAGCGCCGGTGGATGGCCCGCAGGAACGCGCGTGTGTCCTCGGCGTCCCTCGCGCCCGCCAGCACGACCTGACGCGGCCGGCAGGCGCTGCGGGCCAGGCTGGCCAGCATCTGCGGCGCGGCGGCCGGAGCCTCTGCCAGCAACGGCAAGAACCAGCGCAGCGCTCGTTCCGCCGATTCGCGATACCCGGAGTGCCACGTGATCGTGGCCAGGCGCAGCAGATTGAGGATGGCGATGGAATTCCCCGATGGCTCCGCCCCGTCGTAGTCGTCCTTCATCCGCGGCGCCAGGTTGCTCTCGCCGGCCGCCGTGGTATAGAACCCGCCGCGCTCGTGGTCCTCGAACCGCGCAAGCTGGGCCTCGGTGAGCTTTACCGCCACCTCCAGGCAGCCTGTGTCGAAGCCGGCTTCGTAAAGGTCCAGCAGGCCTTGCACCAGGAAGGCGTAGTCGTCGAGGAAGCCGGGAATCGCGGCTTCGCCGTCGCGGTACCGCCGCAGCAGCGTGCCCTGCTCCGCGTCGTACAAGCGGCCCAACAGGAATTCGGCGGCGCGCCCGGCGGCCTCCAGGTAGCGGCCCTCTTCCAGGACCTGCGCGCCTTTGGCGAAGGCCGAGATCATAAGCCCGTTCCAGCCGGTCAGGATCTTGTCGTCCCGGTGCGGCCGCCTCCGCCGCGCGCGCACTTCCAGAAGCTGTTGCCTGGACGCGCCCAGATCCGCCCCGTCCTCCGCCCTATACAGGATGTTCCGCCCCGCGAACTCGCCCTCCGGGTCGGGCCGCACGTTGCCGTGCCGCTCCACCCCGTAGTGCCGGCAGAACCGGTCGGCGGCCCCGCCAAGCGCGCTCTCGATCTCCTCCCGGCTCCACAGATAGAAGGCCCCCTCGCGCCCCTCGCTGTCGGCGTCCTCGGCGGAGTAAAACCCACCCTCGGCGTCCCTCAGGTCGCGCAAAACGTAGTCCAGGATTCCGCGCGCCACGCCGGCGTAATGCTCCTCGCCGGAGACCTGGTACCCTTCCAGGTACGCCACCGCGAGCTGCGCCTGGTCGTACAGCATCTTCTCGAAGTGCGGCACGTGCCAGCGCGCATCGGTCGCGTAGCGGTGAAAGCCGCCGCCGAGGTGGTCGTGGATTCCGCCGCGCGCCATCGCATTCAGCGTCGCCAGCGCCATTTCGCGCGCCTCCGCGTTCCCGGTGCGCTCCCAGTAGCGCAGCAGGAAGTGGCACACCGCCGGACGCGGGAACTTCGGCGCGCCTCCAAAGCCGCCGTGCCGGGCACCGAAAGCGCGGCGGAAGGCCTGGAAACCGGCCTCCAGCGCGGAAACGTCCCGGATGTCCGCGGCGGGCGCCACCTCGGCCGCCTGCGTGAGTTGCTCCATCGCCTCCCGGCTGGATTCCACGATCCGCGCGCGATCCCGCCGCCACGCCTCGGCAACGCGCCCCAACACCTGGCGCAAGCCTCCGGGCGGGAAATACGTTCCGCCGAAGAACGGCTTCAGTTCGGGCGTGAGAAACACCGACATCGGCCATCCGCCCGAGCCGGTGGTCGCCTGGACAAAGGTCATGTAAATGCGATCGACGTCGGGCCTCTCCTCGCGGTCCACCTTGATGGAAACGAAACCGCAGTTGAGCAGCTCGGCGATCTCCCGGTTCTCGAACGACTCGCGCTCCATCACGTGGCACCAGTGGCAGGTCGAGTAGCCCACTGACAGAAAGATCGGTTTGTCCTGCTCGCGCGCCTCGCGGAACGCCTCTTCGCCCCAGGGCTGCCAGTCCACCGGGTTGTGCGCGTGCTGGAGCAGATACGGACTCTTCTCGCGGATCAGTGCGTTGGTGTGCATCAGCCCCTCACTTCCATTTAACCGCATGCTCTGGTATTCGTACAGCATGGACAAACTCCAAGAGATCGCCAAACGCCGGAAAGCTGCACATGCCAAGCTGCTGGCCCTGGATTCGAAAGTCTATCGGGCGTTCCTGAACCTACAAGAGGCCGCCTTCGCCGACGGCGCGCTGCCCAGGAAAACCAAGGAGTTGATCGCCCTCGGCATCTCCGTAGTGGATAATTGCGAATCCTGCATGCAGTGGCACATCGAGCAGGCCGCCCAGGCGGGCGCTTCGATGCGGGAGGTGCTGGAAGCGGTCGAGGTGGCCATCGAGATGGCTGGCGGTCCCGCCACCGTTTCG